>SXGS01482468.1_pt1 | contig 12776 bp, 10 predicted proteins | sample 3174681 | NCBI WGS metagenome assembly SXGS01 (sample SAMN11356861, study PRJNA531348) | freshwater metagenome | isolation source: freshwater sample F1-80 | place: China: Fuxian Lake, Yuxi | collected 2017-12-25
GGAAAAACCGCCGCCAGCAGATCCGCAGCGCCGTGCGCTGGCGCGAGTTGCCCTTCCACCGTCGAGACGAGGTGGTGGAGATTGGCAAACGTCTCCAGCCGGCACAGCGAGGAAACCGACACCGAGGAGGATGTGCAGACCCGCGAAATGTCGTTCCGCAGCAGGTCCACGATCATCACGTTTTCAGCCCTGTCCTTTTCGGATGCGAGTAGGGCCGCCCGGGCCGCAGCGTCGCGTGTTTCGTCCTCCTCCCGCCGCATGGTGCCCTTGATGGGCTCGGCCCTCACCCGTCCTTTCCCGTCGGCGCTGATGAGGCGTTCGGGCGAAAAACTTGCGATCGTGCGTCCCTCGAAAACCCCAAAGGCGGAAAACGGCGCCGGGGAGCGCGCCCTGCCGGAGAGATACTGCGCGAAGGCTTCGTCACGGGAGAGCGGCGGGGCGGTCCACAGGCCGGCGATGTTGGCCTGATAGATGTCGCCGTCCCGGATATAGTCGCGAACGCGGGAAACGGATGCTTTGTAGCCGGCTGCGGAGACCTGCACCGACCAGTCCTGTTTTTGCGCTGGCGGAAGGGGCAGGCTTCCCTCTGCCAGTTTCGCTTTCAGCCGCCTGATTTTCTCCTTCGCAAGCGTCTCGTCAGGCGCAGTATCGCCCGGCCTCAACCCCGCCGAATAGGCGGTGGCCATCCGGGCCACATGATCGAAGGCGATCACGGTGTCGTAGGCGCCAAACTCCAGTGCCGGCGCGGCAACCGGCGCATGACGGGACGCGAAGCGGCCTAGGAAGGCGGGCGCAAAGTCGTAGGACAGGTAACCTGCCGCACCGCCCTGAAACGGCGCGCCGCCGGCAATAATCTCGGTCTGAAACTGCCCCAGCCACTGGCGCAGACGGGCGGCGGAGTCAGGGCCGGGGGTGAGGGCCAGCCGGTCAACGGGCCAGAGGCAGATATAGGAGTAGCGCGAACCAGGGTGGCCAGGGGCGGCGCTGTCGAGCCAGAGGAAGCCGTCCTCCCCCCGCAGGGCCAGCGCGGCGGCGGCAGGATCGAAGGAGGACAGTGCTTTAGCCAGCATGGATGTTCTCTAGCCTGAGGCTGGTATTGCGGGAAGGCGCTGGAGGGCCGCAGCGGCGCCAAAACGCGGTAAATACAGGACATTTTGCAGGAAAGAGGCGGTAAAGCCCCGGTCAACGACTGGCCAGATCCGGCAATCTACGGGCAATTCTGGCAAGTTCCGGCAAGATTGGTCAGGCCCTTACCGGCAATTCCAGGCCAAGATCGAGCAGGCTTTGCCAGGCCTCTTCAGGGTCGTCCGCAAACCGGAAGAGCTTCAGATCATCCGGGCTGATCATGCCGGTTTCGGCAAAGGCCTCGAAGTTGACGACGCGGGTCCAGAAGGCCCGGTCATAGAGGACGACCGGCATGTGATGTCCCTTGCCGGTCTGGCTGAGGGTGAGGAGCTCAAACAGCTCGTCCATGGTTCCAAAGCCGCCCGGGAAGATCACCAGGGCGCGGGCGCGCATGGCGAGGTGCATCTTGCGCATGGCGAAGTAGTGGAACTGGAAGCTCAGCTGGGAGGTGATGTAGGGGTTGGGCGCCTGCTCATGGGGCAGCTGGATGTTGAAGCCGATGGTGACGGCGCCCGCGTCCCGCGCGCCGCGATTGGCGGCCTCCATCACGCCGGGGCCGCCGCCCGTGGCGATCACATGGTCGCGCCATTCCCCGTCTTCACAGAGGGCGCCGCCGCGCTCAGACGCGATGCGGCCGAAGGTGCGCGCGGCATTGTAGATGCGCGATTGCCACTCCCCGCCATCCTCCCGGATGCGGGCGCTGCCAAAGGCCACGATGGTGGTGCGCACACGCTCCCGGCGGAGGTATTCCTCGGCCTTGGCATATTCCATCATGAAGCGGGCGCCGCGCATCGAGTCGCCCAGGATGAACTCCTGATCAAGCGCGGCCAGTTGGTAGACCGGGTGCCCGGCTAGATCGTCTGCGCTCATGAGAGCCTCCCTCTTCGTCAGAGGGATACTCTCTTACTGCATTCTACTTTGCAGGACAGCGGGCAATGACCTTGATCTCAAAGTCAAACCCGGAAAGCCAGGTTACACCAACGGCTGTCCAGTTCGGATAAGGCGGCGCTGGGAACATGCGGCTCTTGACCTCCATGACGGCGCCGAACTGTGCCTCCGGATCGGTGTGAAACGTGGTGACATCGACGATATCGCCGAGGCCACAGCCTGCCGCTTCAAGCACCGATACGAGATTGTCAAAAGCCAGCTGAACCTGTTTGGGGAAATCAGGTTCCGGTGTTCCGTCCGGGCGGCTGCCAACCTGCCCCGACACAAAAAGCAGGTCGCCGGACCTGATCGCTGCGGAGTATCCGTGCTGCTCGTAGAGAGCATGCCGATCCTTGGGAAATACCGGTTCATTTTTAGGCATGTGGCTGTCCTTTCCGGAGATCGCGCCCTGTCGGCGGTTTCGGTCAGCTGCATGTAAGACCGGGCGCCAGAATTGCGACCTTGATTGGCCAGCCGTTTATCTCGCCTCAGGAGGCCGAACGGTCGGAGACAGCCCCTGCGGGCAACATGTGGCCGCCAGTCATCACGCTTCTGGCCAGCGGGCGGCCCGAGGCGGAGAAGACGGAACTGACCGAGGCAAGGTCACGGCAGGAGTTGAGCAGCGCAATCTTCTCGCCTTTGCTGAGCGCCGCCACGTATTCGGCCGCCGACTCGGTTGTCTCCGTGCGCGCGCGGGCGATGGCGAGCGGGGCATGAACCTCATGCCGTCCAAGCGACCAGTGGGTGTCCACCAGCGCGCAGCGGCGCTGCTGTTTCACTTGGTCGAGCAGAAGAGTGTAGAGATCAGCCGGGCGCAGATCGCGGAAGACGTGCTGGGCTTCCTGCGCGGCTGCGAAGGAGGCAGGCACGGCGACCTCTGCCGGAGAGACCAGCGCGCCCATCTTGCGCAGCGCCTGACCAGCCGAGCGCTTGGCCGTCCAGTAGGAGAGCGGCACCGAGAGGATCAGGCCGATGGTCGCCGGGGCAAGCCAGGCGGCATAGACCGGCGAGATGATCATGGCCGAGACCGACAGCACGACGCCGAGTGTCATTGCCGGGGCGCTGTGGCGCAGGGTGGCCATCAGGGAATAGCCATCCTCGGTGCGCTTCTGCGGCGACCAGCCGGAATCGCGGCCCGTCAGTACGCTGATGACCGCGCTGGTCTGCGTGACCATCATGATCGGGGCGATGAGGACCGAGAGGAACGTCTCTGTGAGCACGCCGAGGCAGGTGCGGAAGGCGCCGACCTGTTTGCGCCAGAGCGGGCTGATCAGGCCATAGATGAGGCCGTAGATCTTGGGCGCGAAGAGGATGACCATTGTCACCACGAAGAGATTTAGCGCGCGCACGGAGTCGATCACCGGCCAGGTCGGGAAGAGCGAGAAGCCGTCCCCGAAATAGGATGGCTGCATGAAGCTGTTCTGCAGCGACAGCGCCATGCCGACTGTGATGAAGATCAGCCAGAGCGGCGAGGACAGGTAAGAGAAGATACCCGTGATGAGGTGGAATCGGCTGGTCCAGGCGAGGCCGCGCGTTTTCAGAAGCACCAGCATGTGTTGCATGTTGCCCTGACACCAGCGGCGGTCGCGGATGACGAGGTCGATGATGGTGGGCGGGCCCTGTTCATAGGAACCGGTGAGCGCCGGCTTGATCTCGACATTCCATCCGGCGCGGCGCAGCAGCGCGGCCTCCACGAAATCATGGCTGAGGATATGCCCGCCAAACGGCGCGCGGCCCGGAAGCTCCGGCAGGCCGGCGGCAGACGCCATCGCCTGCACACAGATGATCGCGTTGTGGCCCCAGAAATTGCCTTCCTTCTGCGCCCACCAGGCGATGCCATGGCCAAGGACTGGACCATAGAGCGCGGCGGCAAACTGCTGGATGCGGGCAAAGAGGCTCTCCCCGCCGACGAGCTGCGGGATGGTCTGGATGAGACCCGTGCGCGGGGCTTCTTCCATCTGGCGGACAAGCTCGATCAGCGTGTCGCGCTCCATGTAGGAGTCCGCGTCGTAGACGATCATGTAATCGTAACGCCCGCCCCAGCGGGTGACAAAGTCGCGGATGTTACCGGCCTTGCGATGGTGGTTGATCGTGCGGCGGCGATACCAGATGCGCACGTCGGACGGCGATTGCTGGCGGATGCGCTCGAAGGCAGCTTCCTCGGCGAGGGCCACTTCAGGATCGGTTGTGTCGCTGAGGATGAAACAGTCAAACCGGCCGGGCGCGCCCGACATCATCTGCGCGGTGGCCAGCACCGTGCCGAAGATGTGTTCGACATTCTCGTTATAGATCGGGAAGGCAATGACGGTGCGCGTGTTGCGCAGGTCCGGCCCGGCATCGGCGCGCGGCTCTTTCATCAGGGAGCCGACAGCGGAGAAGAAGCCCATCGTGGCGTTGATGAAAGCGTAGCAGACCCAGACGATGTTGATAGCGAAGATAACCAGCAGCGCCCATTCCAGCAGGGTCAGGCCCGAGACCGAAAGCACTTCGTGCATCTCGTAGGTCGCCCAGGCCGTGAGGCCCAAGGACGCGACGAGCAGGAACAGCTTGCGCCAGGCCCCCGATTTCGGGCGGGCGCCGGAAACGGGAACGGGCCCGGCCAGGGACTGGCTGGGCATATCAATCGGGAACTCAGTGGGACGTGCGCGCAGCAAGGTCATTCCTTCCGCCAACGGTAAAGCCAGGTTTCGGTGATAGGCTTTCCCCCCTTGGTGAGCAGGGCGCGAAGCTCTGCCACCTCGGCATTCTGCGCTTCAAGTTCGAAGCTGAGCCGGACTTTTCCGGTCTCCGGATTGGTCTTGATGACCGGATTGAGGATCTTGCCGGCAGAGGTCGAGACATCCGCCTCGACGCCTTCCAGAAGCGCCTCCGGGATCTGGTCATAATCGATGACGAACAGCTGCTGCGTGGCGGCCGGTTTGACGCCGGCGAAGGTGTTTGCCACGGTCACCACTTCCGGAACGGACGACGTCAGCAGGCTCCATTTCATGTCATAGGAGACTGTGTAGGCCGTGCCGGGCTGCCAGGCTGTTTTCGGTTTCCAGTAGGCAACGATGTTGTCGTTGTATTCGTTCGCAGTCGGAATTTCGACGAGTGTGAGCTCGCCCTCGCCCCAGCCGGTCTTGGGCTGTACCCAGACGGTCGGGCGGTGGTGATAGCCCGCCTCGATATCGGCATAGTCGTCAAAGCCGCGCTTGCGCTGAACAAGACCAAAGCCGAGCGGCGGGCGATCAGCCAGCACGGACACCTGCAGCGCCTTGGGATTGAACAGCGGCCGCCAGACCCACTCGCCATTGTACATCTGGATCGAGAGGCCTTCAGAATCGTGGACCGCCGGGCGGAAGTCGTTCGGAAACTTCCGGATGTCGTGCGGCGAGAAGAAATACATCGAGGTCAGCGGCGAGATGCCCATCGTGGTGAGCGGCTTGCGCGGGAAGAGCGTGGCGGTCACCTGCATCTTTGTTTCAACGCCGGGCGTGACCGTGATTTCATAGGCGCCGGTAATGCTCTCGCCATCGAGCAGGGCGTAGATGCGGATCGTGTCTGTGCCCGGCGCGGGCTTCATCAGCCAGAATTCGCGGAAGTAAGGGAACTGCTCGCCCTCGGGCGAGGCCGTACCGATGGAGATGCCGCGGGCAGAGGCGCCATAGAGGTTGCCTGCGCCAAGGGCGCGGAAGAAGCTTGCGCCGCGGAAGCTGATCAGCTCATCCCATTTGCCGGCAATGTTGAGCGGCGTGACGACGCGGAAGCCGGCAAAGCCGAGCAGCTGTTTGGCTTCATCGTCCAGTGGCAGGTCATAGAAATTGAAATCATCGGGCGAATACGGCCGGGCTACTTCCTTGCCATCTTCGACAAGGTTCAGGCGGATCGCCTGGTTGAAGAGGTAGCCGCGCGTATCGGGAAGGATGCGGAACTTGTCGGAGCTGTCCTGCCAAAGGGCTGCGTCCTGGCGCAGCTGGATGCGGCGGTAGGCATCGTAGTCGAGCGCGCCGGCTGCTTTCGGAATGCCGGGCGGGGTCTGGAAGGAGCGGCTGGAGAGGATTTCGGCCTTGCGGCGGACGTCCTCGAAGTCGAACTCGGGCGTCACCGGCGGCGCAGGCGCGGCGGAGGGGTCTTCCTCCGAGGCGGCAAGCGAGGCGGCTTCTTCCGCGCTCAGGGTTTCGACCACGGCGTCTGGTGCGGCGGCCATGGCCGGTTCGGCGGAGGCCTGGGCAAGGTTGAGCGCGGGATCGGCGGTCTCGCCTGCGGGCGTAGGGGCCTCGGGCGCGGGGTCTGCGGAGGGAGAACAGCTCGATACCAGAAGCCCGGCCATCAACAGGCCGCACACGATCCTGAAAGAGACGCCTGACACGTGCCTCAACCCTGAAACTCCCGATCCAATCACCCGGACGGGAATATCCCGATCCATTTTGTTGCAGCGCAATATCGCCCTGCCCTGCCTAACGGATGCGGCCGCAAAAAGTTGCCGGTCGATCTGCGCCAGAGTGGCTGGCGGCAGGGACCTTTGCGGGGTGGTTCAGAATACGGGACGCATAGTTTGGTGGGAGGACAAACAGGGCCCGTTTTTCATGCGAATGAGGCAAACCAAAGGCAGATTTGTGGCCTGCGCACCCTGCCGCTGTTGCAGGGCTGTCATGATCAGGATTGGCGCAGCGCCGCCTGCTTTTCAGTCAGGCGCGCGCCATCGCCGGAATGGCAAGCGCGCGGGCTTCTGCGATATGGTAAGGAGCGGGAATCGAGGGCGGCTTGACGGGGAGAAAGTTAGTGAGTAAATACTCACTTATTGGTAGATACAACAACCGGCGAGGCCCGCAATGTTGAATGCAGCCCTTCTTGGCACAGGCGCCTGCGCAGGCGGCCGGGCGCTCGCGTCGGTGGAGATCGATGCGCGCCTCGGCAAGCCGGCAGGCTGGCTGGAGGGCGCGTGCGGTGTCGCCTGCCGCCCTGTCGTGGCGGAGGGGGAGACGCAGGAAAGCCTCGCAGTGGCAGCGACACGTCTTGCGCTGGAAGATGCCGGCGTGGAGGCGGGCGATATTGATCTCCTCCTGTTTGCTTCTGCGGTCGGACGTCAGCCGATCCCGTCGACCGCAACGCTGATCAAGCGCGAGCTGGGTCTAAACGATTGCCCGTCACCGGCGTTTGACGTGAACGCAACCTGCCTGAGCGCAGTGGCGGCTATGGAGGTTGCCGCGCTCTATATCGGCGCGGGGCGGGCGCGGCATGTGCTGATCGTCGCCAGCGAAATCGCCACCCGGGCCTTGCCGTGGGCGGATGATCCGGCGACCGCTGGCCTCTTTGGCGACGGAGCGGCAGCGCTTGTACTCGGCCCGGCGCAGGCAAGCGGACTGCACCTGAAGGATGTGGCCATCGAGACATGGGCCGAGGGCTATGACTATTGCGCCCTGCCTGCAGGCGGCACGCGCTATGACCTGCACAAAAGCCGCGAAGCCTTCGAGGCGAACGCCTACTTCCGGATGGACGGGCATGCCCTGTTCAAGCTTACACGTACCCGGCTGCCGGATTTCATCGGCCGATTGCTGGAGCGGGCGGGCTGGAAACAGGACGATGTAGACCTTGTCATTCCCCATCAGGCAAGCCCGCTGGCGCTGGAACACATGATCCGCAAATGCGGCTTTGCCCGCGACCGGGTGGTCTCCACGGTCAAGGAAACCGGAAACCTTGTCGCCGCGTCCATCCCGATGACGCTCGACACCGCGCGGCGTGAAGGCCGCATAAAAACGGGCAGCAAAGTCATGCTGATTGGCACCTCAGCCGGCGTCTCCATCGGCGGGGCAACGCTTCAAGCATGAGCGGAACAATCATCACCGGCGCCACGGGCTTTCTGGGAGGCGCAATAGCGCGCCGCCTTTTGAAGGAAGGCGAACGGGTCATCGCGCTTGGGCGGGACCGCGCGAAGCTGCAGGCGCTGGCCGAGGCAGGCGCCGAAACCCACGCGCTTGATCTGGAGGCCGATAATTCGTTGCCGGCCATTCGCGCGAGCGGCGTCATCCACTGCGCGGCCCTCTCTTCCCCCTGGGGACAGCGCGCCGCGTTTGAGCGCGCCAATATCGTCGGCACCCACCGCGCGCTGCTGCTGGCGCTCAATGCCGGGGCGGCTCGCTTTGTTCACATCTCCTCGCCCAGCCTCTATTTCCGCTTCGCCGATCAGGAGGGGGTGCGCGAAGACATGCCCTTGCCCCGGCCCGTGAACGCCTATGCCGCCACCAAGGCCGCGAGCGAGCAACTTGTTCTGGTGGCGCCCGAACTTTCCCCCATCATCCTGCGCCCGCGCGGGCTTTACGGCCCGGGCGACACCGCGCTTTTGCCCCGCCTTCTGCGCGCGGCCGCAACCCGGCCGCTACCCCTGATGCGGGACGGCGTCGCGGCGACCGATCTTACTTACATTGATGATGTCGCCGATGCTGCCATCACGGCCCTCCGCGCGAAGACCGCCCCATCGCAGATCTACAACGTGTCCGGCGGCGAAGCGCTGCCCATCCGAAGCGTCGCCGAGCGCGCCGGCGCGAAAGCAAACATGACCATCCGCTGGCGGAAGGTGCCGTGGCCAGCCGTTCTCGCCGCTGCCCGCACCGCCGAATCTGTCTGCGCCGCCCTGCCCGGCCGCCCCGAGCCGCTGGTCACCGCCTATAGCGCCGGCCTCTTTGCGTTCCGCCAGACACTCGACGTTTCCCGCATTGACCGCGAACTCGGCTGGCGGCCCCACATTTGCTTTGACGAGGGACTCGCCCGAACCTTCGCGGAGAGGCCCTCATGATCCATCCGGAATTTCCCAACAGCGCTTTCGTGACGGCGCCCGAACGGTTCGTCCTGAAGGGAGGGCGCTGGCAAGGCGTGCGCATTCCGGTACGCTATGGCCGGTTTGACCACCGGATATTCGGGCGCTGCCTCATAGACACTGGCTATTCACCCCGCGTGACCTCCGGCAAGCGTAGCCTGCCCCTCTGGCTTTATTCAAAGGTGCTGAACCCGAAACTTACCCCGCAGGCACTTCCCGCCGCAGAGCCGCGCGTCAACTGCATCCTGCTCTCCCATCTGCATGCAGATCATGTCAGCGCCCTGAAGGATTATCCAGACGCGCGCATCTTCGCCGACGGCGCGGCGATCGACCACTTCCTGACGACAAGCTGGCTCGGCCGAACGCACAAGGGGTGTTTCAAGGAGCTTCTACCCGACGACCTTCGCGAAAGGTTGTTGCCCTTTGAAGCCCTGCCGAAGGAAGAGGCGCCGATGGGGCTCGGCGAGGCGACAGACGTATTCGGAGATGCCAGCGTGCTGGCCGTGCCGCTGCCCGGCCATATGCGCGGGCATACCGGATTCCTGTTCACCAGTCCCGTGGCGCCGATCTTCTATGCGGCGGATGCCGACTGGCTCTCGCGCGCCATCCTTGAGGACCGCTCCCCCGGCTATCCGGCCCGGCTCGTCCTTCACGACCCCGACGCCGCCGCGCAGACCGCCCTCCGTATCCGGAACTTTGTGGACCTCGGCGGGCGGCTCGTTCTTTGTCATGACCCCGAGACGACGGCATGAAACTGAATGCGGCCTTCTTCACGCTTGCTGCTTTTTCTGAAGCCCTGCGCCGGGAGCGGGCCTCCCGCACGCGGCATCACCTGCTCGCCGCGCAGCAACGGCGCCTGACGCGCTTCCTGGAAAGCAAAGCGGCGCGTGTGCCTGCTTTCGCAGGCTTCGCTGGCCTTCCGCTCAGCGATTGGCCGATGATGGATAAGGCCGCCCTGATGGGGGATTTTGCCCGCTATAACCGGCTTGGCCTCACGGCCGTCGCGGGCTGGACCCATCTGGAAGCGGGCACCTTGCCAGAAGGATACGCCATCGGCGCCAGCACCGGCACCTCCGGTAATCGCGGGCTCTATGTCGTGTCCGAGCGCGAGCGCTATCGCTGGCTCGGCACGATCCTGGCGCGCGCCTTGCCGGATTTCCTCTCCCGCCGCCACAGGGTGGCCATCGTCCTGCCCGCCAACAGCCGCCTCTATGACGCGGCCAATGAAAGCGGGCGGCTCCAGCTGCGCTTCTTTGATCTCGGTCGCGGCATCGACGCGCAGTTTGCTCCGCTTACTGAGTTTCAGCCGACTGTCATTGTTGCGCCGCCCAAATTCCTCCGCGCGCTCGCCGAGAGCAACACGGCGGTTGCGCCGCAACGCATTTTTTCCGGCGCGGAAGTGCTGGACGAAAATGACCGGCGCATCATCGAGGCCCGCTTCGGCAGCAAGGTGCGCGAGATCTACATGGCGACCGAAGGCCTCTTCGCCATCGCCTGTCCGCACGGAACGCTGCATCTTCTTGAGGATCAGCTGGCTTTCGAGTTTCTGCCCGTGGAAGGCAGCCGTACACTGGTCACGCCCCTGATCACGGACTTCTCCCGCGAGACGCAGGTGATGGTCCGCTACCGGATGAATGATGTGCTCGAACTCTCCGATGCCGCTTGCCCTTGCGGCCGGCCCCACCGAACGGTGAAGCAGGTACATGGCCGCTGCGACGACATTTTCACCTTGCCCAGCCCGGGCCATCCCGTCCGCATTACGCCGGATGTCATCCGCAATTCCGTTCTGCGCGCGGACAACGCCATCACGGATTTCCGTGTCATCCAGACCGGCCGCAATACCGTGCGGCTTGAATTGCGGCCAGAAGAGGCGGGCTGCCTGCCCGCCGCGGCGGCCAACCTGGCAACCCTCTTCAAGACCTGCGGCGCGTCTCCGGAGATCACTGCGGTGGCCGTCCCGCTCGCGCCGCCTTCTGACAGGAAACTTCGCCGCGTACGGGTTGAGATGCCATGAAGGTGTCGATCCAGACACTCGGCAGCCTGGGCGACGTGATGCCCTACATCAGCACGGCCCAAGCCCTGATCGCAGGCGGCGCCGAAGTTTCCCTCATGGCGCCGCGCGAATATACCTCGACGATTGCCGCCCACGGAATAACGCCCGCCATGGCGCCCGAATTCTCCCTCACCGCATGGAACGCCGAGGCCGAGCGGCGCGGCACCTTGTCCGATCCCGTACGGTTTTTCCGGGACTGGGGCGAGATGGTCGTGCCCTATGTGGAGGACATCACGGCCCACTGCCTGATGGCGGCCGAGCATGCCGATATCATCCTCGGTAACAGTATCTGCGCGCCAGCGCGGGTCGCGGCCGAGGCCTATGGCATTCCCTATATCCTCAACGCCCATCAACCCGCCATCAGTCCCACGCGGGAAGTTCCCTGCGCGATGATGTGGCGGCCCTGGCAGGCAAATTGGCTCAATAGGGCAGGCTATGTCACAGTCGGCATTGCCCAGCGCCTGATGCTCGAAGCGATGAAAGGCCAGCGACGCGCGCTCGCGCTGCGCCCCATCCCGGAGGGCGGCACGCGGTGGCATCTTGGCCAGCCGCTCGCCCGCGTGACCAGTGTTTCGCCCGCGCTCATGCCCGCCCGTCCGGCGGACTGGCGCGCCAACGATCATCTCCTGCCCTATCCTTCTCTCAGCCTTCAGGACCCGGAGGAACTTCCAGTCGGGCTTCTGGAGTTTATTGACAACGGCGCGCCACCCCTTCATGTCGGGCTTGGCTCTTTTGAGAGCGAGGCGGAACGGGAGCGAATGGCTCGCCTGATGCGCGCCATTCGCAGCGCGGGGCTGCGCGCGATCGTCTCGGCAGGCCTTGCCGATATTCTGCCAGCGGACCTTGTGGAGGGGCATTTCATTTCCGGCCATGTATCCCATCCCGCACTCTTTCCGCTCTGCGCGGGCGTGATCCATCATGGCGGCGCCGGCACACTCGATACAGCGCTGCGCGCCGGCACGCCGCAGCTCATCTTGCCAGACCGGCTGGACCAGTTCTGGCATGGCGCACGTCTGCATGAAATCGGCGTAGCACCGCCCCAAATCACCGCGCGAACGAGCGACGAAGAAATGGAAGCGCGCCTGGAACAACTCGTCAGTCTCGGGATGAAGGCGCACGCTCAGGCGCTTGCCCCGGCCCTGCGCGCCCGGGATGGCGCCGCAGATCTCGCCGCCTTCACACGCGCCGAAACAGAGCGCTTCCGGCAAAATGCGAGATGATCCCTGCGATCAGGAATAGCGCCTGCCCGCCCGCCAGCAGCGCCCATTTGTGCCCGGCAATGAAGGCTTCAACATCCACATTGCCCCTCGCCGCGCCCCAGGCGGCGGCGTAGCCCAGCGCCACGAACATGCCGACGCCCAACGTAACGCCGAGCGCTGACCCCACCGCAAATCGCTGCCAGGCCATGCCCGCGCTGCCACACACCGGCGGCATGAACCAGGCGACCGGCCCAAGAAGGCGCGACACCGCCACCGCCTTGATGCCATGGCGCGCCAGCAACGCCCTTGTCTTGCGCAGCGCCGCCCGGCGCCAACGCTTGGCCAGTGCAAACCGGTTGAACACCGGCCGCATCTGCCGCCCGATCAGATAGCCGGTCTGGTCGGCCGCATAGGCCCCTGCGAACACAGCGGCCAGCGCCCAGATTGCCCGTTCACTGAAGAGTAGCCCGCCCGCCATCAGGAAGAAAACTTCCCCGAACACGAAGAAGCACGTGCCCAGCGTCGCGTCGAAGAACGCGCCAAGGAACAGTGTCAGGGCAAGCGAAGCGGGCATGCCATTCCCGGGCAGATGGACAAAGGCCGCCGCGAATCCCGCAGCGGCCTTGCCTGTCTACAATCTCTTATGCGGTTTGTCCCTGCCTCTCCTGACCCGGCC
>SXGS01306565.1_pt1 | contig 12775 bp, 10 predicted proteins | sample 3174681 | NCBI WGS metagenome assembly SXGS01 (sample SAMN11356861, study PRJNA531348) | freshwater metagenome | isolation source: freshwater sample F1-80 | place: China: Fuxian Lake, Yuxi | collected 2017-12-25
GGTGTAGATGATGTGGTTATCGACACAGTCGACACAACTGTTGGCTCAGCCGGAAGCACCTCGGCCTCGCGCCAAACTTGGATGAGCGGTGGCGCAGTTGACGGTGCTTGTCGCCTCGTTCGCCAGCGTCTGTTCGAACATGTCGGAAACAAGTACAAGATCGATCCACTGAGATTGGTTATCGAAGACACCGATATCGTCGACATGATCGGCGATTTCCGCATCAGCGTCGCCGAGGCTTCGACTGGCATTTCGATCGAAGAGACGTTCGAGCATCATCATCGCCAGACCGAAGAACTGGACGAAAATGGCCAAGGTAACTGCCATGTTGCGTTTGCTTTCGTGGCCCATCGCGCCGTTGTGGATGTCGACGTCGAGTTGGGTCTGGTGAAAGTCATCCAGATCGCTACGGCACAAGATGTCGGTCGAGTACTCAACCCAACTGCCGCATTGGGTCAAATCGAAGGTGGCATCGCCCAGGGTCTCGGCCTGGCTGTAATGGAAGAGATCGTGCTCGACAACGGCAAGATGCGCAACCCAAGTTTCACCGACTATTTGTTGCCAACCGCACTCGACGCACCGACTGTCGTCGCAGTGATGATCGAAGAACCAGAGCCACAGGCACCACTCGGCGCCAAGGGTATCGGCGAGCCACCTTGCATTTCTGTAACCCCCGCAATCGCCGCGGCGATTCGCCACGCCACCGGCAAAGACCTACCTCGCGTACCTATTCGTCCGCAAGATATTTGCTTATAAAAATTATTCGCCTGACGCACCGATACTCAGCAAGACCCCGCCGAGTTCGCCTGGTCTCGCATCAATCTGCTCTGGATCGGCTGGACCAAACTCTGGTGCGACGAAATCGGCGCCGATACCTGCGTCCCGCGCCAGTTTGCTGACCGATCGTTTCTGCGACGGATCCACCAACGAAATAACGACACCTTTCGAGCCAGCACGGCCCGTGCGTCCTGAACGGTGAATGTAATCCTTGTGATCAGCCGGCGGATCAAAGTGCACGACGCACGGCACATCATCGATGTGAATGCCTCGAGCGGCCACATCGGTTGCCACGAGAACATTCGACTTGCCGCGTCTGAATTCTTCGAGCGATCGCTCACGCTGGGCCTGACTCTTGTTGCCATGAATGATTGACGAGCGAACACCCGCGTTATCAAGTTGCTTCGCCAAACGATCACAGCCGTGTTTGGTGCGACTGAACAAAATGATCCGCTCGTAGGTATTGACCAGTTGCGCGATGGTCTGAACACGGTCGTTGCGACCGACGATCCAGAATTTATGATCGATATCTGGCTCTGCCTCCTGCGATTTGGATTCATGGCGCTTCGGACTGTTCTGAAACTCCTTGACGACCTGTGAAATGTCCCCGTCAAGCGTCGCTGAAAACAACATCACTTGACGTTGTTTAGGTAGCGCCCGCAAAATTCGCCGCACTGCTGGCAAGAACCCCATGTCCGACATTCGATCTGCCTCGTCGAGCACCGCAATCGTCACGGAACTGAGCGACATATCGCGTCGCTCAAGCAAGTCTTCTAATCGGCCCGGAGTCGCGACGATGATGCTCGCACCGCGCACCGCTTTGACTTGTGGTCCGTATCCCGCGCCGCCATACACCGAGGCCACGCGCAAATCGCTACCGACGCACAAAATGCCGATCTCTTTGGCTACTTGAATAGCCAGTTCGCGCGTCGGCACCAAAACCAATCCACCCGGTTGGCCAGATTTTGATTTCTGCAATCGCAACGCCAGCACGAGACCAAAGGCGATTGTCTTGCCTGAGCCAGTGGGTGCTTTTCCACACACGTCAAAACCAGCCAGGCCATCGGGCAATGTTGCCTCTTGAATTTCAAATGGTGCGGTAATGCCTCGAGCCGTCAAGTTGTCGGCATATTTTTTTGGCACACCCAGATCAATGAAAGTTTTCATGACTATTTACCCAGCACAGTCTCTGTGTATCTGTTGGCGAAAACTCGAGTCGGGTCAACCAGGTTGCGCACGCCCTGAAAAACATCCCATTGCGGATATCGCGGTGCAAGGGTTTGCGCATTTTGAAAATGCAACTTACCCCAATGCGGGCGTCCTTGATATGAGTTCATGATTGATTCAACTTCTTTGAAATATGGCACGTAGTTCATTCCTTTATAAATGTGAACCGCGATGTACGCAGATTCTCGATTACTCGCTGTACTTAGCGGAATCTCATCTGGGGCTGTAAAGCGAACCTCAACAGGAAAATTCAGGAAGAACCCACTATCTGACACCATTCTACGCACTCGATTCAACGCTTCCACACACGCCTCGCGCGGAATCGCATATTCCATCTCATAAAACTTGACAATTCGTTTGCTGGCGAAAATTTTGTGACTCGCATCGCAGTATTCGTTGCGCCCTGAGGACGGTAACGCCTTGGCCAATTTGGGGATAAGCGATGGTTTGGCGCGACCCAGCATGCACACAGCACCGAATGCGTAGTTCTCCATCAGTGTCTTTGAATACCAGTGCGACAAACCGCTCATGGGTTTTGCCGCCTCAGTCGTGCGATTGTTGCGTTTCGTCAACGCCCAACCAGTGTGTGGCACCCAAAAAAATTCAAAGTGATCATTGGTCGCCACATGGTGATCGAGATTTGCCAGCAATTCATCGACACGCATTGGTTCTTCAATGACCCTTAAATTGAATGCCGGCACTAACTGAATCGTGACCGTACTTATGAGACCAATGGCACCGAGACCAACCCTTGCGCAATTGAACAACTCAGGGTTGGATGTGGCCGAGCAATCAACCACAGATGAGTCGGCCAGCACAATACGTAGGGCGACCACCTGGTTGGCAATGCCAGTGAATTTGACGCCGGTGCCGTGGGTCGAAGTTGAAATTGCGCCTGCAATTGTTTGATACGCAATGTCGCCAAGATTCTGCATCGCCAAACCGTTTTGATGCAACACTCCATTAATTTTCGACAACTGAATACCAGCCTGCGCAGTGACTGTGTCCTTTGATTTATCTATCGCGATGACTGCGTCATAGTTTGACAAATCAACAAGAGTCTCTTCGGCGAGTGCAATCGCCGTAAAGCTGTGTCCCGAGCCCACGGCTTTGACTCGTTTGTTGTTCGCCACCGCGTGTCGAACTATCTGCTGAAGCTCTAATTCGGTTTTCGGCTTGAACAACGAAATACCTTCTGCGCGTTGATTGCCAGCCCAGTTCGACCAACTCGCCTTGCGCGACACAATCTCAGCGTCGATGTTCACGACCGCGACACCCGACTCGCACTGGCAAATCTTCTAAGGCCGATGATCACCAACAACAGAGCGAGCACGGTGCCCAAGTTGCTGAGCATATGAAATCCGAACGCTTTTCGAATGAACCCGCTCGAAAAACCAGCCATCCCACCACAAAAGCTCATCAACAAATCAGCAGCGCCCTGAACCGTCACACGCGAACTCTCGGGAACAGACTCGACCAGCAAACTCGACCCACCAATAAGTCCGAAACTCCAACCGATACCGAGCAACCACAGCGATGGCCACAATAGTGTCGCCGCTTCGCCGGCGAGTGCCGCCATGACAGTTGCCGACACCAGCAATACGCCACCGATAGAAATCGACAACAGCTTTCCGCGACGGTCAGTGAACTTGCCGACCAACGGACTGAAGGCATACATGCCAGCAATATGCAGCGAAATAACATACGGACTCACGTCTTCATGACCATGGAGTTTCAGATGAACTGGTGTCATCGTCATCACCGCAACCATCGTGACTTGTGAGATCACCATCGATGCAAGTGCCACACGAGCGTTGCGAATGCCGCTAATCGTGCTCAGTGCCGCGCCCAGATTCGGCGTGGTTACGCCAACACCCTGTTGTGAAATCAGACCTCCGCTCGCTTCAAGCGGATCTGGCCGTAACCGCACTGCGACGTTAGTCAAGGCGAAAACAAAAAATACAGACGAGGCGATCCACGGACCCGTGTACAGCGACCACCCGAAAACATCGACGCCAAAATTTTGCGCTGGTCTGATTAAAACTGGACCGAACACGGCGCCAAAAGTCGAGCCGAACAAGATGTAACTCATTGCCTGACTGCGCTGCTCCGGTGCGGCAAGATCCATCGCCGCATAACGCGAGAGCAGATTTGATGCCTGCCCCGAACCGTACAGAAACAACCCCACGACGAACAGTGGCAATGAACCGCGGTTGACCGCGAAGCCAGCGAGTAGACCGCCGACCACTGCCATTGAATACCCATATTGCAAGCCGACTCGGCGACCCTTGCGACTCATCTTGCGCGCCAACACTTGCGACATGAACGCCGACCCCATCGTGAACGTCGCACTCGAAACCCCGCCCCAAGGCGTGTCTTGTCCCAAAATGTCTTGAATTACAAAAGCTCCAACCGTTACCGCTGCCGACAATGCCGCCGCTGCGACGACCTGACCCACCACCAAAACTCGCAATGTGCGCTTTTGCAAAGCGACAAGATCGTGCGCCGGTCGCGTCACAATGATTCTTCCACTAAAGAAAGATTACTCGGCTAATTCAACCTGCTCGCTTATCGCATCTTTGTGCTCGTGCACGGATATTTATTTGTGTCGAAGAGGGGACTTGAACCCCTACGCCCTTACGAGCGCCAGCCCCTTAAGCTGGTGCGTCTGCCAATTTCGCCACTCCGACTTGCACTAAAAATCTATCTAATTTGTCAGCAACAACCCCAACGCAATCACGGTAATCACCCAAACGAGGGCCAAAACGGTTGTAATCCTGTTCAGGTTTCGTTCAGCCGCAGCAGAACCTAGCGCCGCTCCTCCGCCACCACCGAACATATCCGACAGACCGCCACCACGACCACTGTGCAACAACACGCCGACGATCATCGAAAGCATCGCCATAACGTTGATCACAATCGTGATGTAGGTCATTAAATTTCGCACGCCAAAATTCTACCTTTAGGACTCAGGAAAATGGCATGCCGACATTTGGCCACTCGGACGCACGGTAAGCATCGGCTCTTCTTGCGCGCACACATCTTGCGCCTTCCAGCAGCGCGTGCGAAAACGACAACCCGACGGCGGGTTAACGGGCGACGGCACATCACCCTCAAGCATGATCCGATTGCGTGCACGCTCGGTCTTTGGGTCAGGCACCGGCACCGCAGACAACAATGCCTTTGTATACGGATGTGTCGGCTTCGAGTACACGGCTTCGGAGTCACCGATTTCAACGATCTTGCCGAGATACATCACCGCAACACGATCGGCGATATGGCGCACGACAGATAAATCATGGGCAATAAATATGTAACTCATACCCAAACGTTTTTGCAGATCCTCGAAAAGGTTTACGACACCGGCTTGGATACTCACGTCAAGAGCCGAAACAGGCTCGTCCAGAACGATCAATGCAGGGTTGAGAGCAAGTGCTCGGGCGACACCGATGCGCTGTCTTTGCCCACCCGAGAACTCGTGCGGAAAGCGCTGTGCGTGATCGGCAGAGAGGCCCACCAACTCTAGAAGTTCGATCACCTTGTCAGCGTGGTCGCCAGGCACTCCCTGCACGCTTAGTGGCTCTGAAATCGACGATCCAATCGTCATCTTTGGGTCAAGCGAAGCGAACGGATCTTGAAACACGATTTGCATTTTTCGACGCAAGGCGCGCATCTCTTCAAATTTCAGCGAGCCGAGATCTTGTCCCTCAAACTCAACACTGCCGGACGTTGGTTCGATCAAACGCAAGATACAGCGACCAACTGTGGTTTTTCCAGATCCCGATTCACCTACTAAACCAAGAGTTTGACCCTTGCCAATAGAAAACGAAACATTCGTCACTGCTTGCACTATGCGTTTCTTGCGACGTGCACCATTGTTCACCCGTAATTCAAAATTTTTGACGAGGTTCGTCACCCTTAAAAGATCGACGCTCATGCAATGCTCTCAATTTTTGGCAATTCTCGTGCTCGAATACACGCCGTCTCTAGGTCTCCAAAAGATTTCAGTTCGGGCAGATCATCCTTGCAAATATCTGCGGCGAACTCGCATCGTGTGTGAAACGCACACCCACTCGGTGGGTTGAGCATGTTTGGTGGAAACCCAGAAATCGGCTTCAACCGCTGTTTGTCGGCACGAGGCAATGACGCCAGCAGACCACGCGTATAAGGATGGCTCGGGTGATCAAAGATGCTGTCGACTGTGCCCTGCTCGACATTGCGCCCGGCGTACATCACGTTCACACGATCGGCAACTCGAGCGATTACGCCAAGGTCGTGAGTGATCAACACCACCGCGGTGCCAAATCGTTCTTGAACACGCTCGATGACTTCAAGAATCTGCGCCTGCACCGTCACATCGAGTGCGGTAGTTGGCTCGTCTGCGATCAAAACCTTTGGGTTGTTCGCGATCGCAATCGCAATGACGACCCTCTGCCTCATTCCACCCGAAAACTCATGTGGAAACTGACGTGCGCGGTCGCTTGGTTGCGGAATACCAACAATATCAAGAAGTTCAATTGCGCGCTTTTCTGCTTCTTTGGTCGACAAACTTTGATGCGAGCGCAACATTTCTGAGATCTGGTCGCCAATGCGATGCACTGGATTCAGGGCCGAAAGCGGATCTTGAAAAATCATCGACAGCAATCGACCGCGAACAGACCGCAACTGCTTTGCTGAAGCACCGATCAACTGTTCGCCAGCAAGCATTACCGAACCCGTAACTCTGGCGCGAGTGGGCAATAACCCCATCGTCGCCAAGAAAGTCACCGATTTACCTGAGCCTGACTCACCTACGACACCAAGCAATTCACCAGTAGACACATCGAGATCAACACCTCGAACTGCCTCTAGAGGACCAGATGGAGTATCAAAGGTGACGTGCAGATTTCGAATTTCTAGAACTTTTTCACTCATCAAAACCCCGATCCAGCCGAGGATCAGTTGCGTCACGCAATGCATCACCGATGAAGTTGATGCTCAGCGCAATGACGATCAACATAAAGCATGGAAAAATAGCCAGCCACCAGAACCCGGTCTGCACAGCACCTTTGGCGGCACCGACCAAGATGCCGAGCGATGTAGCGCCGTCGCCCGCCTGAGGTCCGTAGCCAAAAAACGCAAGCGTCGATTCACCGATGATTGCACCCACGACCGAAAAAGTAAGCGCGACCATGATTGGCCCGACAGAATTTGGCAACAAATGTCGAGTGATGATGTAGCGACGCGATGCACCGACTGCGCGTGCCGCTTCGACGAATTCTCTTTCTTTGAGAGACAAAACTTGGCCACGAACTATTCGCGCGACTCCCATCCAACCAAATATTCCGAACAGCACGATGATGAATCTCACGGAGCTCATTTCACCCGTAATCGGTTTCAACCAAGGCACTGCACCCAAAACATTGCGCACCACGAGCAGGGTCACCAAAAATGGAAAAGCCAAGAATAGATCGGTGACGCGCATCATGATGTCATCGAATTTTCCACCTCGAAAGCCGGCAACTGCACCAACAAGTGCCCCGAGAGTGACCGAGATTATCGCACTGGCTAAACCGATCAACAAAGAGACACGAACACCAAAAATCAGCCGACTGTAAAGATCGCGACCGATATCGTCCGTGCCCAACCAAGCGATACCGCGGGGCGAAAGAAATGAGTTCGGTGGAGCCTGAACCGATTGATTGACGCCGTAACGTGCCGTGAACGGCGCAAAGACGACAAACAGTGCCAAGGTGCCGATGATCAAGCAACTGACAACCGCAGCTTTGTGCGAAACAAACCGCTTGAAGGCCATCTGACGCGGTGACGAGGCAACCTCAACTTTTTTATTCAAGACGAATCCTTGGATCGAGCCATGCGTACGAAATATCGGCGATCAGGTTAAACAACAATACTGATGCAACAATTACGACCATCCAAGGCATAAGCAACGGAAAATCGCCCTCGCCGAAAGATTTCAGGAAATATAAACCCATGCCTGGATACGCAAAAATATTCTCGGTAATGATTAGTCCACCAACTATTGAGCCGACGTCTAGCGCGGCGATTGTCACGACTGGAATCAACGCATTGCGCATGCCGTGTTTTATCAAAACTCGTCGCTCGCTAATGCCCTTTGAGCGAGCCGTACGCATGTATTCAGAATTGAGCACATCAAGCAACGAAGAACGCATGTAACGGCTGTATGTGGCCACGATTTGAATCGCAACAATTATCGTTGGCAGCGCCATAAATTTAATCATCAAAAACAAGTCGAATCCTGAATGACCGGCCGGATACACGCCAGAGGTCGGGAACAAACTTTCGCCGAACCACTTTTGCCAGTAAACGGCGAACAACAATTGCAACAAAATCGCGCTTATGAACGGCGGTATTGAGATGCCGACAAAAGCGCTGGTATTGATGAATACGTCTCGTTTGCCACCCGGTCGTAGTGCGGCAAAAACTCCCGACAAAAGACCAAAAAAGATTCCGACCACTGTTGCCGCAGAACCAAGTCGCAAGGTGTTAGCCATCGCATCTTTGAGTGCAGGCCAAACTTCGCGCCGACCCTTAATGCTTCGTGGCCATTCGCCTGTCAAAAAATTATTCAACCACGTGAAATAACCCCTGACGAAATTCGGATCCAAACCGTTGACATCTATGTATTCTTGAATTTTTGCGCGACTTGCTCGGGGGTTTACTCGCTTGTAACTTTCAACAGGATTCGTACCGATTCGAAGGGCCAAATAAACCAAAAATGTGACGAGCAACAACGTCGGAATCGACCAAGCCAAACGGCGAAGAATGTAGCGAAGCACCGAGATGTACCTTTACCGAATCAAATCCACGATCAGAAATCCCCTATAAATACCCGTAAAAAAGTTGGGTGCACCAACCCGACAGAAGCCGAGTCGATGCACCCACTTTTGAATTACTTAGTTTCGAGCGATTAACTCTTAACTTCAACCTTTGCTTCACCAGCAAGCAGGTTCGTCATTATGTACTTACCGTCATTGGTAGTTGCATAGGCGCCTGGCAATACTTGGAATGCTGTTGTCCAAACCATCCACGAAGAGTTTGCACACTCGGTGATTGGGTTGAGACACTCTGGCCATTGCTCGGCACCGAGCACAATTTGCCCGTCACCGTCAAGATCCTGCCAAAGGTGGATGTTATTGAATGCTGCATAGTTGTTGAGTTCGCCGTTCCATGGACCGCCGACCTTGTCTGTGCGCGCGAAACCCGACTTCGGGAACTGCATCAAAGGCAACATCACATGATCTTTCGCCATAAGCGCAAGAACCTGCTTGACCTTGTCTGCACGGGTCACTGCATCAGCATCAACATCTGCCGCATAGAGCAAGTCTGACGCCTCTGAGTTGCACCAACCCTGACTGTTTTGACCGATGTTGTCATTGGCTGTAGTTGGGATGAGGTCACAGGCGAAACTTGCCGTCAGGTAAGCAGGATCTGGTGGTGCTGTACTGATGTACATCGCCATGTCGTAGTCCATGCCTGGCAGACGCTGCTGGAAGTAGCAAGCCGCGTCGCAGTTGTCTGCGCGCACTTTGAAACCTGCTGCGTTAAGCAACGGAATCAAGTATGCCTGTGTACTTTCACGGCGCGTGTTGCCCGTGTTAATGATCCAACGAACATCTGGGACGTTGCCACTTGGGTCAACCCAGTAACCATCAGTACCCTTTGTCCAACCATTTTCGGTTAGCAAAGCCTCTGCTGCTGCTGGGTCATAACCGTTGGCGAACTCGTCGCCATTGCAATATGGTCCAGGCACCATCGGACCGCATTGAAGCAATTCTTTACCACCGAGTGGAATATAGATCTGCTGGAACAACGCATCTCGATCGATTGACATTGAGAATGCTGCACGGAAATTCGGATCTGCGAAAGGTCCGCACTTCTGTTGGAAGTAGAAACCTTCGTAGTCGCCGCCGTAGTCAAGTTTCGTTTCAATATTGTCTTGCTTGACTGCTTCTTCGATACCCGCAAAGAATTGTGGGTAAATCATGTCGACTTCGCCTGCTTTGAGGGCTGCAATTTCGGTATCGCTGTCAGCCTTCGGAACCATTACGAATTTCTTGGTCACTGCTTTGTCAGTACCCCAGTACTTGTCGTTTGGCACGAACACGACCTGATCTGGACTCCACGACTTAATTTTGTATGGACGACCCGAGAACGGGATGTTGTCGGCGTAGTCTGCCGAAACATCTTTGGTGTTCTTGACTGAAGCAGCCTTGATGATGCCACTGAACAGACCCCGCCATGGTGCGTACACAGCCTTGAGGGTGACAACAACCTGTTTGTCACTTGAGCCAGCCGCAACGGCCGTTACTTGGTCATATCCAGATGTCGAAATCGAACCCGGAGTGTTCATTGAAGCTTCCCATGTCGCCACGAAGTCGGCTGCCGTAATTGGCGAACCGTCATCCCAAACCGCTGCAGGATTAATGTCATACGTAATCGTCATGCCACCAACAGTTGCTGGCTTGGCATAGTCGTACGCAACAGCCGCGCAATCATCCAAACTTGTTGGATAACTAACAGCCGTCACTTCTTCGGCTGGCGCTTCTGTTTCTTCTGTAGCTTCGTCGTCACTGCCACCACACGCCGCGCCAATTAATGACACAGTGATAAGTGCTGCAGCGAGACGAGCCACTTTTGTGGTTTTTCTCACTTCCGACCTCCCCGTCGAATTAGGTCAAGACCGAATAGTCTCGAGACAGGATTTACACTACCCCGAATCGGACGAGCTCGAAAATTCAGTTTTGGCGCAGTCGGTATTGGCAAATGCGTGCAAACTCTGCCGAATCAAGGCTTGCGCCACCTACCAAAACGCCATCAATATCGGGCTGAGACATGATTTCGCATATGTTGCTCGCCTTGACACTGCCACCGTATTGCAGTCGAATTGAGTTTGCGGCCGGGGTCGATGAGATTTTGGCGACCTCCTCGCGGATCGCACCTATAACCCGTTGCGCGTCATCACTCGTCGCCGTCTTTCCCGTGCCGATCGCCCAAATTGGCTCGTAAGCGATCACCATCGACTTGATTTGTTCAATTGATCGTTTCTCTAGTGCTTTTCTCACCTGACCCAAAACTTTGTCATGCGTGTTACCCGCCTCTCGCTCTGAAAGAGTTTCACCAACACAGACAATCGGCGTCATTTTATGTTTTTGAATCGCCACGATCTTGCTTTGCACCGTTTCATCTGTCTCGCCAAAAATTTCACGCCGCTCGCTGTGCCCGATAATTACATAGCGAACATTCATTTTCGCCAAAAATACCGCCGACACTTCGCCGGTGAAGGCGCCGCTATCCGCTTCGTGACAGTGTTGAGCGCCAAGAATAAATCGCAACTCATCGGCATCAATTAGCGTCTGCACACTACGCAAATCGGTGAATGGCGGATGAATCGTCACATCGACTGACGCAAAGTCATCTTTCGTCATGAGATACGCAAGTTTTTGAACGCACTGAATCGCTTCAAAGTGATTGTGATTCATTTTCCAGTTGCCGCTGATAATCGGCTTGCGTGTCTCACCTGACATTTGGTGCTCCCCTCAACGCGACAAGACCCGGCAAGTCGCCGAGTTGCAAAAACTCTAATGACGCGCCTCCACCGGTTGATACATGGTCGACCTCGGTATCTAACTTGAATTGCGCGAGAGCCGCGGCAGAGTCTCCGCCACCAACCACCGTGAACGCTTTTGTGTCAGCCATAGCTTGTGCCACTGTTCTCGTGCCAGCGGCGAATCTTGCGTCTTCGAACATCCCCATCGGTCCGTTCCAAAATACACTGCGGGCGTTGACGATGATGTCAGCAAACGCGGCTGCGCTTCCTGGGCCAATATCCAATCCTTTTGCCCTATCGGGCAGGCGCACACCAAAGGTTGCAAACTCGCCATCGGCATCTAAACCGACGATGTCTTCGGGCAGGTGAATCTTCACGTTCCCCGACATCAACTTTTTGCAAGCGTCAATTTGATCGGGCTCGCAAAGCGAATCGCCAATCGATATATTCTTTGCCGCCAAGAAGGTGAAACACATCCCCCCGCCGATGGCTAGTTCATCCACAACGTTCATCAGTGCCTCAATCACGCCGAGCTTGTCACTAATCTTCGCTCCACCCAAAACAGCGACGAACGGTCGTCTCGGATTCGATCGCATCTCGGACAAAACATCCAATTCGCGTTGCAATAATCGGCCCGCGGCGGACGGCAATGATTTTGGCGGCCCGACAATCGATGCATGCCCCCTGTGTGCGGCACCAAAGGCGTCGTTGACGTAGATATCGACGCCATCTATCAATCTCGCAACAAATTTTGGGTCGTTCGATTCTTCACCAGCGTCAAATCGCAGGTTCTCCAGGAGAGTTACACCTGGTGCCAACTGAGCAAGTCGTTTGCGTACGGGTTCGAGAGAATACTTTGCAACAAATTTGCCCTTTGGTCGACCCAGGTGGGTCGCACAAACTACTTTTGCGCCGCGCTGCGTCAGCCAATTCAAGGTTTCAAGCGAACTGCAAATTCGAAAATCGTCTTCGATCTTTCTGTTGTTATCTGGTCCGGACATCGGGACGTTAAAGTCGGTGCGCACAAGCACCGTCTTGCCACGCACATCCCCAAGATCTTCTAAAAAAGCGATAAAGCAATCAATTGTCACAGGTTGTCTAGACCCATAGATCTTATGAAAGAGGTTATGAAGTTTGCTGTCTAAAGTCACACTGTTTAAGGAATTATACATAATCGATGTGAAACCATTCATGGAAAAC
>SXGS01463640.1_pt1 | contig 12774 bp, 10 predicted proteins | sample 3174681 | NCBI WGS metagenome assembly SXGS01 (sample SAMN11356861, study PRJNA531348) | freshwater metagenome | isolation source: freshwater sample F1-80 | place: China: Fuxian Lake, Yuxi | collected 2017-12-25
CATGGAGGTGCTCCTGTGGAGTGAAGTTTTCAGGAGACTCTTCCACGTCTACCCAACTTCGACCTCAGTCAGAGCTAAACGACATTTTCAGCATACTTCCGAATGGAATCTGTCCGGAGCGACAATCAAATCGCCGTGCCGCCCCTCCCGGCCCGATCAGTGACACGAGCGCGTGCCTCTCGATGAGAGCGCACAGGGTGGTCAGTTCGGCCTCGCGCCCCACCAGCGAAGACAGTGCTCGGGGCAGGTTTCCACGCCGCCGATCCTCGCTCCGAAGCGGTGGGAAGTCCCCCTTGAGCTCCGGATGATCCAACTGGCTCACCTGCTCCAGCCCGGGAATGTCCCGCAGTCGGACAGCGCCCAGAGGTCGCAGGGTCACAGAGTCCGGCAGCCGACCACACAGCGCCCGGTTGGCCGCCTGGGAGAGCAGCACCTGTCCCCCGTGGGCGATTCCTCGCAGCCGGGCGCATCGGTTGACTTCGATGCCGTAGAGGTCCGCGTCTCGCTCCTCGGCGCCCGCGGTGTGGATCGCCATCCGCACTCGGAGCCCGGGCCTCACCGACCAACTCTCCCGCTGCAACAGTCTCTGCAGCTCCAGCGCGGCTGCGAGTGCGTCCGACACCTCCGGGAAAACGCAGAAGTGACTGTCGCCTTCTCCACGGCTCTTGAGCACGCGACCCCGGTTAGCAGGGATCACCTGATGGAACAGCTCATCGTGCCGCAGCAAAGACTCCCGCATGCGGTCCGGCTGATTCAGCCAGAGCGGCGTGGAACCTTCCACATCCGTCATCAGGAACGTGCAAGTTTCGGCGTTCGAACTGTACATGGCCGTCAGCGCCCGGTGGAGCCAAACCCTCCCGCACCCCGAGCGGACTCGGGTAATTCCGACACTTCGATGAGCCGCCCGCGCTCGACCGGCGCGATGATTAGCTGGGCAATCCGATCCCCTCGGCAGAGCGTTACCGACTGCGAACCGTGGTTGATCAGCAGCACCTTGATTTCGCCCCGGTAGTCCGAGTCGATCGTCCCCGGTGCATTGACCATGCCGATTCCGTACTTCAAGGCGAGACCGCTCCGGGGTCTCACCTGTGCTTCGTATCCTTCAGGCAGGGCGATCCCGAATCCGGTGGGCACCGCCGCCCGCATTCCCGGTTCCAGGGTCAACGGATCGGTAACCGCTGCAGAGAGATCCATACCCGCCGAACCCGGCGTCGCGTAGGCCGGCAGAGGCATATCCTCGTTGTCCGGCCATCGGAAGATCTTCACATCGATCGGCATACGATAACGGCTCCTCACGAAATGGTTACGGAACCCCGGAGAGTACGCCTTCTGCCTGCAGTCGCTCGCTCAGCTCTCTATATGCAAAACGTGCGAGAGGGGCCATATTTGACACATCCTCGCCGTTGTACGCGAGAAGAGTTTTCAGAGCGTCGCGACTCCCCCGAAGCCACTCCCCCCAGAGTCTGACCGCATCCCAGCCGCCCAACCCCTCAGTCTCCGTTCCTCGTGAGAGCCCCAACTGTCGCTCAATGGACTTGAGGCCGCCACGAAGGCCGAGCCGCCGAAGGGTGGGACACAGATCCAGGTGCATCTGGTGAAAGCGCACGTCGGGAAACGCCTCGCGCAGCACTGGGATGTCGAAGCCGGATCCAAAAAAGGTAACCAATAGCGAAACGTCATCCAACGCGTCTCGAAAGTCCAGCAGATTTTCACCGCGGATGAATTGGCGAAGCTCAACCCCATCCGAGAGCCCGATGACGGTCACCGAGTCGAAGTCCCGCCCACCATCGGTTTCGATATCGAGATAGGCCACTCGCCCGGGGAACGCCTGAAACGCTCGCCAGTGCTCCTTCTGGGGGACATACTCCGCGAAGAAGCGGTGGTCGCCCGCCTCGAGCGCGGCCCTAGATCGCATCGCCCGATCCAGCACTGCCGGCAGCCGCGCGCCGGGAATGGGGAGATCTCGGCCAGTGCGCGACAACTGCTCCCAGGAGCGAATCCCCCGTTGCCAGAGCCGCATTTCCGTGCGCGCGCCGATCCCCGGCAGATGCAGAAAGGTTCGCTCCAACATCAACTCTTGCCGTTATTTCCATCTGTTGGTTCCGGCTTCGCAGCGCCGGGTCGGTTGGTGCCGGGCGGTCGCTCGGTTGCAGTGCCCACCGTCTTCAACTGGCCCTCGGCTGAGATCGGTTTCAGGGCATAAACCACCGTGTCCTCGGCGTCCCGCAGGTGAATCCCGGTCGCCTCCTCAAACCGCGCTTCCTTTCGCAGACGCACCGCCGTTCGTCTCTGAACCTCGGCGCTGATCAGAATCGTCTCGTCCCGCGCGGCGTGACAGAGCCGAGATGCCCGATTGGCGACGTCGCCGATGGTGGTGTACTCCATGAGGCTTCGCGCGCCGAGAAACCCCACAAGGGTGTCTCCTAGATGGATGCCGATTCCGATCCGAACACGCTTGTGTCCGGCTTGCTCACGGGCCCGGCTAACGGTCTCGCAGGATGCCCTCATTTCGAGCGCCGCGCGGACGGCGCGCAAGGCATGGTCATCCTCTTCGTGGCGGGCAGGAAACAGGGCCATGATGCCATCGCCCAGAAAGGTGTCGGCGATTCCACCCAGGCGCTCGATGGAGGCGACCAGAGGCGTCAGGTAATCCTCCAGAAGCTTCGTCACCTGCTCGGGATCGTGGGAGGCGCAGAAGCGCGTGAAGCCCCGAAGGTCCGAGAAGAGCACCGCCACTTCACGCGTTTCCACTGCGGGCTTGACCTTGCCGCGCCAGCTTCTCACCCGATCGCCGGTCGGTTTGGAGAGAAAGAGCGCGAGGTTGTTGGCCTCCTGCTCAACCCGCTGCAGCCGGCTCTGGAGCAGTCGTTCCTGAAGCTTTCCCGCCAACAACTGGGCCGCCAGGCTTTGAAATCCGACGTCGGCCTCGTTGAACGGCGCGGAGCGGGGGACCTCCAGCGCAAGCACTCCGAGTACCTCTCCGTCCCAGATCACGGGGGAGTAAAGGGCTCTCGACAGTAAGCGTCCGGGGCGATAGGTCGGGATGACCCCGTCACTGTTATCCGGCGACCAGACGTAGGGCTTCCGAGTCTCATACGCCCGCTCAATGAAAGTGTGAGTGATGGTAGCGCCATCCGGTTGCACCACCAGCGCATCCCAATCCGTGCCGCGACGGCTGAACAATCCCAGCATTTCCGCTTCTGGTGTGCGGGCCGCGAGGAGCCGAATGGCTCCGCTCAGCGCGTCGTTCCCGCTGGCAGTCGCCAACGTCGACGCAAGCCTGCCGAGGAACACGATTGGATCGGCCAGTGCCTCTCGGTCGGCCAACTCTTCGTCCGCAAGAAGATGCAGTTGAACCGCGACGCGATCCAGCGAGACCAGACCCTGTTTCCCCACCAGAAACGCGTGCCCGGCCTTCTGAACTTCATTGCCGAAACGGGTACCGTGGGTGCTTCCCAGATCCTGCGCCCAGATCTCTCCGTCGGCGCACCACACCCTCAAGTGCTTCCTCGAAACACGGGCATCCTCGACGGGCACATCCGGCTTGTTGTCGTCGGCCGGCCGGCCGAGAATCCCGCCAGACGCAGGTAACTCTCGCACCCGGCCCTTGAACGAAACTTGAATCTTCGGCACTTTGGGTCATTCCGCGGCGCCCGGGCCTGCGCCCTGCCGCTCCTATCTCCATCACCATTCTACATGGAGCGGACTTGCTCCCTCGCGGGTTACCGGTCTGGCGCCGGACTCCGCCGCGAAGTCCGCCCCGCCTGGGGTTTTGCAGCCCGACTGACGGCCTGCGGGCCTCGATTGAGCAGCAGCACATCGACGTTTCGTAAGGAAAGCGAGATCTCGAGATCCGTTCCGATCGCCCGGCTCTTCACCGCCGTGCCGCTGGTCGACGTCGGTGCTGCGAACCCCGTCGCTGCTCCCGTCACCCGGACCTTCACTTCCGGCTGAAGCACGTCGGTCCAGTTGAGCAGCACGATCGCCCGACCTTTCGGGGAGTCCAACACGCAGGTCTCCACGCCCGGAATCGATGCGGCTGCGGGTCGCCCGGTGTTCGCTGCCCGCGGCGCCTCGGCGATGACGCGCCGCCAGGTGTCGCTCCACTCCAGCGGCAGCCGTGAGCCGTCTCCCCGGTCGGGCGAGAGCCAGTACTGCCAGCCGGGAAAGAATCCGAACGCCATCGCGTGGCCCCGTCCGACGCTGCGCCGCGTCCAGACCGCGCCGCCATCGCGCCCGCGGGCCAGGACCTCAGTGCCCGGGACGGGATCCAGCGCAGCAATCGGGCCGGAGACCTGGAGTTCCTTCGAGCCCAGCGCGGACATCGATGGCTCAAATCGCACTCCATCGACGCCCGGCTCGGCCTCGGACCCCATGGCGGTCCGAACGGCCTTTCGGGGGCCGATGCCCAGTACGTCCCTGAGCTGGTCTGCAGGCGAGTCGTACTCATCCGCCACCCCGGCTCCCGGCGTGGCGGCGAGAACACCGCCGTTCTTCACCCAGGCGCCCACGGCGCGCACCGCCGCCTCGGACAGGTTCGGGGTAGTCAGGTAGAGCGTGGTGTAACCCCGCGAGGCGAGCGCCCCGGCAGCCAGATCTACTTCATCCACGAAGTCCACGGTATAGCCCGAATGCACCAGGGCGTAGTGGAGCGCCCAGAGCTCGTGGTGGTAGAGCGGGGACTCCGGACGACGATCCCAGAGGAAGCTGCTGCCCGGCTGCACCAGCGCCACCCTGCCCCGCGCCGGCTTGCCGGGCGCCGTGAGCCGTTCCGCGCGCCCCAACAACCTCAGTGCGTCGGCAATGGCGGGATACACATCGAGCCGCTCCGACCAGCAGCCGGCCGGACTGACGGTCGCCGGTCCCCACGAGTAGAAGTCCACCGATCTGGCGCCGTGGCCGATCAGCGAGAAGAGTTTGTAGGCGGCGCCCGCGGGATGATCGCCGAGGGTGACGCCCACAATGTAGGCGCCGAAGCCGCGACCTCCCGGCGACGACGCGGAGCGGAGCAGGTCCGCCGCGAAGGAGGTGTGCTGACTCATCGTGTCGGGAAGCCAGTCTTCCGACCAAAGGGTGTGCGCTCCGGTTCGCCCCGACTCGAACCAATCGAACCCCGCCATCCCGGCGTCGGCTCCCTTGTCCGGATTGTTGGCGAGGGCCTGGCCGGGGCTCGGCACGTACCACCGGCTCCCCCAGTTGTTCCAGTTCACCGCCACCACCGGTCGGTGTGGAAAGCTGCGATCGAGCGCCTCTCGTACCCGCGAAAGGCCGCGTGAGGCGTCGACCGCCAGGAAGCGTACGGTCCAGTAAAAGCGCTTCCGCTCGACGAGAGGCCAATCGGAGGTCGGCGCCCCAGCCAGGGGTCGCACGTCGCTCCACTCTCGAACGCCGAACTCAGCAGGGGTTCTCGCGCGACCTTTGAGAAACGCCTGGAACGCGGCGAGGGCGGCCGGTGAGTTCAGGAGATCACGCACTTCTCCGGGGAAGTACCAGCCCGGCTCGTCGGCGACCTTGAGATCCACCACATCGGACGCGGAACCGCCGTGGGTGCGCGCCGGTTGGCCCGCCAGTTCGGCAACCCACTTGTCCAGGGCCGGTTGGGCCAGCCGGTGGTCGAAGTAGTGCGGCGGCGCATATACCGCCTGAGCCCTTCGCTGAAGCCCAGAGCCATCCAGGATGGCGTCCACCGTGGCGGGGGCGATGCCGTCCCACCAATAGGCGTTCGCGGTGTTGAACCCCAGAGCTCCCATCGCCTCGGCCGAGGCTCGAAGCTGTGCCTCGCTGCCCTGAGCACCGATCAGGTGATAGCAGGACACAACGGTAGCACGTGGTCGCTCCGCCGAGGGGATGGCTACGGCCCGGGCAGCGGCGAGATAGCGCTGGGCCCGCGCCGTGAGCGTCTCAAACCGCACGCGACGATCCCCGTCCATCCACGCATAGCCGGGGACGAGGAACGCCACAGTCGACCCACTCACGGCGTCTTCGAGGATGATCGGCCGCTCCCGCGCCCGATCCTCGTTGGCGATCTCCAGACGCAGACGCAAGCGTGTGAGGATCCCCGCCGTCGTGCCGTCGTGGGTCTCTCCCACCTCGACCCGGGAGAGTTCCAACCCGCTCTTATCCTTCAGCGCGGGATCCATCGGGATCCACGCCGACGGGTTTCCGATACGAAGTGAACCGAGCGATACCGCATGACTGCCGAGTTTCAGGCGGACCGGAAAGCCGCCCGGCGGTACGGCGCCCGCCCGTGGGGCCGCTTCGAGGAGCGTGACGCGAATGGTCTCGCCTTTCGCGAGATTCAGGCGGGGCAATGGATCCCGCCGGGCGGTGAGCACCAGTCCAGCCCCCTGCCGCGACAGCGCCGCCAATACGGGACGCTCCCCAAGCCGCTCCACCGCATCCAGATCGCCGGCGCCTTCCCTCAATCGGAGCAGCGCGCCACCCGCGGCGGCGGGCGCCCGTCGATCCTCGAAGAGATCCCGCCGCACCCGATCCGAGGCAACCACACAGCCGGAGAGCGCCGGCTGGGCAGCCACAGACGTCGCACGCTCGAGCCCCGCCGCCCTTGGCGAGCCTTGGGGCCGCCCGTCGGATCCCACAGGCCAGAGCGCAAAGCCGGAAGCCCGCTGCAGCAGAAGCCCCTCCCGGGCTAGCGTGAAGCGGAGATAGTCCGGATTGGCGCCCGCCGTAACGCTTACCGCAGGGCCGGCGGGTCCACCATCCGGCCCGAGGGGAAGCACTTCCAGGAGATCGGGATAGCTGCCGGCATAGAGGCGACGGCCCGCGGGATCGACCTCCAGGGCGTACTTTCCCTGCCCACCCACCCGAACGGACTCCACGGGCCCCTCCGGATCCCCGGCGGCGTTGAGCGGCTGCATCCACACCCGCTCGGCGCCCCACCCGGCGAGGTACAGCATCTTGCCTTTGGGATGCAGCGCAAGGGCTTCCACCGAGCCTCGCGCTTCGGGAAGCTCGAGGCTCGTGGGAGTTCCAGTCGGGTCACCGGCCTCGGTCAGCGCATAGATGGTCAGCAGCCGCCGCTCGGCCGCGCCGTCGGTTCCGTTCATCCGAACCGCGACGTAGAGTCTCCGACGCGGGGCGTCGACCAGAACTCGCGTGACGGTGCTGCCGAGCCCTGGTTTGAGGGGAGCGGCGGAGTCCGGGAATCGCCGTGCCGCGCCCTCCGGAATGCCGGATGGACCCACCGGAGTCACCCACAGATTTCGCCGCCGCACATCCCTACCCGCGGGAAAACCGAGGTAGAGCCGCCGCCCCTCCCAGGCCAGGGCCGAGGGTTCCCGCCCCGGCAGCCCGATGGACTTGAGCGGAAGCAAGGTGGGAGGCGCTCCCTGGGCCGGCACGGATCGCGCTCCCGCAAGCACTGCCGCCGATAGTACGGCTCCCCAGCAACTCCAGCGGCGCCCCAATGGAGCGCGCTTGTTCGGCGCAGAATGCATCAGACAGTCCCCCAACTCTCATTCACGATCCAAATCGATCTGCGTCGGGGCGACGGGGTGAGAGAGAAGACCCCCGTCCGACCCGGATCATCGGTCATGAATCAACCTTATCCGGCGGCGAAAGCGCACGCCACTCAACAACCGCTTTGACTCTGCGAGCAAATTGAGGAGCGGGCCGCCCTCTCCCGGAGGCACAGAGCCAGGATCAGGGCAGTCTCGACGGGAACCTATCCCTGTGAACACTTCTCCTGCTCGCCGATCCCGCATCCCCAGGTCACTCGTGCTGCTCGTGCCGCTGGGCAGCATTTTCGCCACGCTGGCGGTACTGGAACTTGGCGTGCGGCTCCTTTTTCCGCAGCCCCTGCATCCTACCGAGAGTTTCCTGGCAGACGGTTGGCAGACGGCCCGCGAAGGCGCGATGGGACACATCCCGAACGCCGTGGGGCGGGTGAAGCGCTCGGAGTTCGATGTGGCGGTGAAGATCAACTCGCTCGGTCTCCGAGAGCGGGAGATCCCCTACCAACGCACCGACGAGGTCTATCGGATCCTGGTGCTGGGAGACTCCCAGACCTTCGGGTTTGGCGTGGAGGCGGAGGAGACCTACGCCCGGCTGCTGGAGCAGCGCCTCTCGGCCCACGCGCCGGATGGGAAGCGACTCCGGGTGCAGACCCTGAACGCGGGCGTCATCGGCACCGGGACCGCACACCAGCTCTACTACCTGCAGGAGCAAGGATGGCGCTTTCAGCCGGATGCCGTGGTGGCGGGGTTCTTCTTCAATGATCTGATCGAGAACACCCAATGCCGCCTCTTTGGGCTGCAGGGCGACCAACTGATCCAGACGGCCCGCGCCACGGGTGGCCAGGCGCTCATTCACGAGGCGTACCACCGCGAGCGCTCGCACGAGGATGTGCAGTCCGTGACGGCGCCCGCGCCGATCCGTCCGGCTCGGGTTTCCTGGCTGGTGCGGCGATTCCATCTGGCGCGATTGCTCAGGGACCGCCTCTCCAGCCTGATCCAGAGTCGAGCGGGCAAGAGTTCTGCCGACCCGGTCACACGCCCCGCCATGAAGCTCACACTCAAGCTCTATGAGGAACTGGCGAGGCAGTGCAAGGAACACCATGCGGCGCTCCTCGTGGCGCTTATTCCAAGGCCCGAGCAGTGCGCCGACCCCGGCTTGAAGTCGCTGCGGGAGGATTATCGGGCGGCGTTCGCGGCGCTGCCCGAGCAACCGACGCGGGGGGTTGGCGTGGTGGATCTCCTGCAGCCGCTGCGCGCGGGCGGGGGCAATTCGCTGTTCTTCCCCATCGACCGCCACCTGAACGCGCGCGGCCATCGGGCCACCGCCGCCGCCATCGCCGAAGCGCTCCCGGCGGTGGATCCGAGACTGACGACGCTGGAGCGCCGGTAGACCCTGGCGTGGGACTTCGTCAGAACTTGCCGGGTCCGTAGAGTTCGAAGACGCCGTGCTGGGTGTCTCGGTCGCCTTCCTTGTACCAGATGTTCAACAGGGCGCTCTTCCCGGTTTTCGGATCTTCCCACCGGGCATCGTAGGCCAGCACCGAGGTGACATCCACATTGATCGGCAGCCACACGCGCTGACCGGGCTGCTGAAGGCGAGCTTTGATCGGTCGCCAGCCCCTCTCGCCGAACATTTGGTCGAACCGTCCCATCACCGCGAGGGATCGAAACGGCAGCGCGATGTGGATCTCCTGCTCCCGATCGGTGGTGAGGCCCTCCAACTTCGTGACCACCGTCGGCTCGGTTGCGGTCAGTGGCGCGTACGGCAGGCGACGCCCCGCCGTGCTTCCCCGGTTGCAGCCCGCCAGCAGAAACTGCACTGCGAGCGCCAGCAGCAGCGCCGCCCGCCTGTCTGGCATTTACCCATACTCCGATAGAAACGCCAGCGCTTCCGAGCGGAGAGGCAGCGAAGGGATGGCGCCCTTCCGGGTGCAGGCGAGGGCGCCCACCGCGCACGCCAGGCGGCCGATGCACTCCAGATCGTCGGCGGAGATGTCGCCTGGATCTTCCGAGGGGAGCTCGGACAGTACGCCTGCCACGAAGCCATCGCCGGCGCCCGTGGTGTCCACCGCCTGGACGGCGAACCCGGGCAGCCGCACGGCGGCGGTCCGGTTCGCCAGATAGGCTCCATTGGCGCCAAGGGTGATCGCCACAAGCCTCGGTCCCCGATCCATCAGCGCCGCCGCATGTGCGGAGAGATTGCCGGGGCCGAAAAGAAACTCCGCCTCTTCCTCACTCACCTTTACGAAATCGGCGTGCGGCATGCCCTCCAGGATCCGATTCCGCGCGACGTCGAGATCGGGCCAGAGCGGTGGGCGCAGGTTGGGATCGTAGGAGATCACCGCCCCGTACGACTTCGCCCGTCGGAGCGCATCGAGCGTCGCCGCGCGGCTCGGATCTTGAATGAGAGTGATCGACCCGTAGTGGTAGATCCGGCAGCCGTCGAAGGCCGCTTCCGGAATCTCGTCCGGACGATAGAGCATATCGGCGCTGGGGTTCCGGAAGAAGGCGAAGTCCCGCTCGCCATCCGCGCGAAGCGAAACGAAGGCGAGACCCGTTCGGGCCTCGGCATCGAACCGCATGAACTGCGTGTCCACGCCGGCAGCGGAGAACGTATCCGCCAGAAAATGGCCGAAGGCATCGTCCCCCACCTTCCCGAGAAAGGCGGCGCTCATGCCGAGCCGCGCCAGCCCAACCGCGACATTGGCGGGAGCGCCGCCGGGCGCCTTTCGGAACCCGGGGCACTCCGCCAGTGTCACACCGGTGACATCGGCCACAAAGTCGATGAGGGCCTCGCCCAGGCACAGAGCCTCGGCCATGGATTTCGCTCCTCTACTTGTTGATGAGCGACAGAACCTCGGGCCACATATCCGGCGGCACCTGCTTATTGGTTCCGACCGCATCGGAGAGCTTCACTGCCACGATTTCGGTGCCGTGGAGCGCCGCCATCATCCCGAAGCGACCCTCCTTCACCAGGTCGGCCGCCATCACACCCACCCGCGTGCCGAGGAAGCGGTCGAACAGGCTCGGCGAACCGCCCCGCTGTACATGGCCCAGCACCGCGGCCCGCGTTTCGATGCCCAGCGCGGCCTCGATCCGCTTCGCCATGAATTCGCCCACGATGCCGCCGAGCGGCACGTGGCCGAACGCATCCGGCTTGCGATCTCCCAACTGCTCCGCGCTCAGCTCCTCTACCGGAACCTTCACCGCTTCGGAGACGACCACCAGCCCCCAGTGCTTGCCGCGATCCCGCTTCCGCTTCAGGGTGGCAATCATCTCCTCGAAGTTCACCGGCACCTCGGGGATGCAGATCCAGTCCGCCCCCGCGCCGATCCCAACGTGGAGCGCCACCCAACCGGCATAGCGGCCCATCACCTCGAGCACCAGGATGCGATGGTGGCTCCGCGCCGTGTCCAGCAGCCGATCCGCCGCGTCGAGCGCCACACCGGCGGCGGTGTCGAAGCCGAAGGTGTAATCGGTGTGATCCAGATCGTTGTCCATCGTCTTCGGCACGCCGACGACGTTCAGACCGTGCTCGTGATGGAACCGCTTTGCCGCCGTCAGCGTGTCATCTCCGCCGATAGCGATGAGGGCATCCAGGTTTAACCGGATCCAGGTGGCGAGACACTCCTCAACCTTGGGATCCTTCGGGTTGAAGGGGTTGGTTCGCGAGGACGAGAGAATGGTCCCGCCCTGCCGGACAATATCTTCCACCTTTTCCAGGGGGAGCTCGGTGGTGAGCCCTTCGACAAGCCCCTTCCAACCGAGCCGCAAACCCACAAACTCGAAGCCGTGGTCGAGCCCACGCAGCACCGCGCCCCGAATGGCCGGGTTCAGACCCGGACAGTCGCCGCCGCCCGTAAGAATACCAACGCGCATGTGTCTCCTGCTCCCAGCGTCGCACACCGCCGCCTGCGGGAAGGCCCGGGCCTGACCAGGGAACGGACGGGTTAGGCGTCCATCTCCAGGATCCCATACTGCGCATCCTGGCGGCGGTAAAGAATACTCACGCGGTCGGTCTCCGGGTCGAGGTAGGCAAAAAAGTCATGATTCAGCAGCTCCATCTGGAGCGCCGCTTCGTCGACGGTCATGGGTTTTATCGCGAAGCGCTTCCGCCGTGCCACGACCCGAGGCGGCTCGATCACCTCCGGCGACTCCGCCGCAATCACCTCTGTAAACAATGACGCCACGGTGGGCGCGTCGGGGCGTCCCTTGTGGTCCTTCAACCGCTCCTTGAGCCGGCTCACCTGCCGTTCCAGCTTCTCCGCCACAGCATCGATCCCGGCAAAGAAGTCCGGTGATCGCTCCTCCGCTCGGATCAGCACCCCATCCAGATCGAGCTGCACCTCCACCTGCCGAATGCTGCGCACCGTTCGGTGGGTGAGGTGCGCTTCCCGCGCCGAGCGAAAATGTCGCGCCAGCTTCTGGAGTTTCTTCTCCGCGTACTCGCGCTCGCGGTCGGTGAGGGAGGCGGTTCTGGTGGTGTAAGTCACCCGCATCGTCGTTCCTTTCGTCGGTGGAACCGGGATATGTCCTCAGTTTACCCACCCGCTTCAGGAACGCTTGCCCCTTACCCCGCCCGGCGCGCTGACCGGCCGCTGGGCGAGCGCCTCGGCCCCGTTCACCAACCGCACACCCCGCACGTCGTCAGTCCCGCGAAGGCGGGAATCCAGATCCGACGGTTGGCAGTTTCTACCGTGAGGAGCGTCTCACCGCTCGCCACGGAACTGGGGCGCACTTCCATCACGTTGGCTGGACACCGCTTCACAGGACGGCCCTGCTCGACGTCCTGGCTGGACTCCCGCCTTCACGAGAGAGTGACGTACCCTCCTGTTTGCCGGAGAGATTACCGGGTTCGCGCCTACGCAATGCACCCGCTCCTGGGCGAGCACCTCAGCTCCCCTCACCAGCCGCGCACACCGCACGTCGTCAGTCCCGCGAAGGCGGGAATCCAGATCCATCGGGTGGCAGTTTCTACCGTGAGGCACGTCTCACCGCTCGTCACGGAACTGGGGACGCACTTCCACGACGTTGGCTGGACACCGCTTCACAGGACGGCCTTGCTCAACGTCCTGGCTAGCCTCCCGCCTGCGCGGGAGAGACGTACCCTTCTGTTTGCTGGAGAGATCACTGGGTTCGCGCCTACGCAATAGCCCGGCTTCTGGGCGAGCGCGCCTTCCTCGTTCATCACCATGCTCATCGAACGTCGTCATTCCCGCGAAAGCGGGAATCCAGATCCGACGGTTGGCAGTTTCTACCGTGAGGAGCGTCTCACCGCTCGCCACGGAACTGGGGCGCA
>SXGS01250523.1_pt1 | contig 12772 bp, 9 predicted proteins | sample 3174681 | NCBI WGS metagenome assembly SXGS01 (sample SAMN11356861, study PRJNA531348) | freshwater metagenome | isolation source: freshwater sample F1-80 | place: China: Fuxian Lake, Yuxi | collected 2017-12-25
GTTCGAATGCTAAAACTTGAAGAGTCACAGCGAACCAGTCACGACACCAGCAGCCTGCGTTGTGCAATTCACGCCGCCGCGCCGTGCCCTGCGGAGATAAAACGAAAAATGATTGATTGGTGGGGGCCGGTGATTCACGAATATTACGCCGGTAGCGAAGGTAACGGATTTGTGTATTGCAACTCGGAGCAATGGCTCGCACATCCTGGCACCGTCGGTACTTCGATAAATGCGGTTGTTCATATTTGTGATGATGACGGAAACGAATTGCCGGTACTCGAACCTGGGACCATCTATTTCGAAAGCAAAGTTGAGTTTGAATATCACAATGACCCCGAAAAAACAAAGAGCTCTCGCGATCCACTTGGTCGTGGCTGGACGACTCTCGGCGACGTCGGTTATCTCGACACCGATAATTATTTGTATCTGACCGATCGAAAAGCTTTCATGATCATTTCTGGCGGAGTGAATATTTATCCGCAAGAGGCAGAAAATATATTGATCAATCATCCGAGTGTTGTGGATGTTGCCGTATTTGGTGTGCCAAATGACGAATTCGGAGAAGAAGTCAAAGCCGTCGTGCAACCGGTGCAGATGCCCTCAACGCCGGAGCAAGCGGCAGAGCTTGAGCGTGAACTTAAAACTTTTTGCCGAGCGTCACTAGCCGACCTCAAGTGTCCGCGTTCGATTGATTTTAGAGCAGAGTTACCCCGCCATCCAACCGGAAAACTTTATAAACGGATTCTCAAAGATGAGTACTGGAAGAATTCAGGGCGAGCGATTTAATCACGCTCGCGCATGAAAAATGACAACTCATCCGTATCTCAAACATTCAACGCCAATCGCGTTTGCCCACCGCGGTGGGGCAAGCGACTCACCTGAAAATACAATGCCTGCGTTTCAGCGAGCTATTGATCTCGGATACATATTTATAGAGACCGATGTACATGCCACAAAGGATGGCGTGCTACTTGCGTTTCATGATGACGATTTGTCGCGGACATGTGGGCGACCAGGATTGATTAGCGAACTTGACTACGTCGAGGTACGGCAAGCGAGAGTCAACGGCGTTGAACCGATCCCGCTACTTGAAGATCTTCTGTCAACATGGCCGAAGGCGCATATCAACATAGATTGCAAATCTGATCAGGCACTCAAGCCTTTGGCTGATCGTCTAGCGAGAACCGCAGGTCAAGACGAAATTTTTGAACGAGTTTGCATCGGTTCATTTAGCGACAAACGCCTTGTTGCCTTGCGCGAACAATTCGGACCAGCGCTTTGCACTTCAATGGGACCGCGCGAGGTGACAAAACTGCGTCTTGGCAGTTGGGTACGCCATACCGGCAAGTTTCAAAATGTCTATGCGGCGCAAGTGCCCGTCAATCAAGGGCCCCTAACAATTGTCGACAAGTCATTTATTGCCGCCGCGCACAAGGCCGATATCCAAGTACATGTTTGGACGATTGACGAACCCACAGAGATGCATCGCCTACTTGATCTTGGCGTTGATGGCATCATGTCGGACCGCCCTGCTGTTTTAAAAAATGTAATGCAAGAGCGCAATTGTTGGCACGGTGCATAAGGTATTGTGAGTCAATGCGAGTAGACGCCAACTTCTTTTGTACAGTTCCAATGGATGACGCAGGCAAAGTAGCGCCAAAAAATCGCCGCTACGGCAACGACAGCGTGATTGAGTGCTACAAAAACCTTGTCGCTTGGGCCAAGACCGCCGAAGAAGTGGGCATTGACACAATGTGGCTGACCGAACATCACTTTCAATATGAGGGCTACGAGGTACTGCCAAACTTGATTCTGTTTGGTCAGCACTTGACGAGTGTGACAAAAAATCTTCGTCTTGGTCAGATGTTCAATGTCGTTCCTCAGTGGCACCCACTTCGACTCGCTGAAGACTTCGCGATCGCCGACATCGTCACTGGAGGTCGCATGGAGTTCGGTGTTGGCCGGGGCACTGTGCCGCGCGAAGCCTGGAGTCTTGGTACTGTCGTAGCATCAGGCGACAACGCAATGAGCGCAGAGCATGACCGCATCAACCGCGAAGTGTTCGAAGAAAGTATCGAGATAATCAAACTCGCTTGGTACAACGAGCGCTTTTCATATCGCGGCAAACACTTCGTATTTCCCCCAGATGATATTCCTGATCGTGGCAGTTATGTCGACGATTTAACCTTGATTCCAAAGCCGTTGCGAAACATCGATATTTACCAGCCGGTTACATCGCCAGAGACAATCGAATATGTGCCAAGAGTTGGTCACAAAGCCGTCTACTGGTTACAAAATGCCGACAGTCAAAAGCAAAAGTGGGATCGCTACTCCGAAATTCGCGCCGAGATAGGCGCACCAGTAAGCCCAGGTCAAGACCGAATGCTGGTGATCAATATGCACACCGCAAAAACTCGCGAGAAAGCGCTGATCAAAGGCAAACCCGGTCACGACGAGTTCGCCAATTTTCTGTCGCCCTATGGGAGATTTTCGTCGTACCGAAATCCTGATGGCACCAAAGTTGCGTTCAACCACTGCCCGACTGTTCAAGAATCAATCGATCAGAAAATTCAGATAGTTGGTTCTTTTGACGATGCAGTTGACACGATCGGTTTTTGGCGTGACCTGCTTGATCTCAAACATATTTGCTTCTTCTTTGACTATCCGGGCGTGTCTCGCGAAGAAATGAACGAGCAAATGCATTTTATGAAGAATGAAATTTTTCCTCGCTTGGGTGAAAAAATTGAGCGACGAAGACTGCCGAACCTTGAGCCATTAATTTAATATTGCCTCGTGCGGATTAGAAATTGTCGGCTTGTTGACAAACCTGGTCACTTTTTTGATGTAACCGTAACTGCTGAAAAAATCTCAGCGATCAACTTGTCGACAGATAATGACATTGGCGTTGTGCAATACCCGCAAATCATTGACGCCAAGGGTGGATTATTGACAACATCACTTGCCGAGCCCCACGCGCATCTCGACAAAGCATTTTTATCCGAACGTATTGCGAACCCCAGTGGTGATCTGATGGGAGCAATTAATGCAATGGAAACTAATCGCCACTTGATTACTGTTGAAGACACCATTATTCGCGCGGAGCGTGCAGTACGGCTGATGGTCAGCAACGGGGTGACCGCGATTCGAACACACGCTGATGTCACCGAATGGAACTCGCTTGACTCGATTGAGGCTCTGACCGAGGTGCGCAATCGCACCCGAGACATTGTTGAGATGCAAATCGTTGCGCTGCTCGGCTGGCCATTGTCAGGAAACCTCGGTCAAGCGAATCTCACACTCGGCAAAAAAGCTATACATCTCGGCGCAGATATTCTTGGCGGATGCCCGCACCTTGATGCTGATCCTGTTGGCGCGAATATCGCCCTTTTGAAATTAGCAACAGAACTCGACTGTCCGCTCGATCTTCACACTGATGAACACACCGACGAGAAGCGAATATCTCTCGAAGATCTGGCTGACCGTGTGATCGCAACTGGTTTCAAGCACCTGGTCACGGCCAGTCATTGCGTGAGTCTCGGCGTGCAAAAGCCAAATGATCAAAAACGAATCAGCGAAAAAGTCGCTTTGGCAAATATTGGGGTTGTTACTTTGCCCCATACAAATCTTTTTTTGCAGGGTCGTGATAATACGGCTGCACCGCCCCGTGGATTGACAGCAGTGAAAGCGTTACGAACCGCGGGCGTCCGTGTTGCTGCTGGTGCCGACAATTTGCAGGATCCATTTAATCCAGTTGGTAATGGTGACCCTCTTGAGACTGCTTCTCTGTTGGTTCTTGCAGCGCATCAGTTACCAGACGATGCCTTCGCCGCGATATCGAACACAGCGAAATCGGTGATGGGACTGCCAGTGACCGAAATTAGGGTCGGTGATGTTGCCAACCTCATGCTGACCCCGGCTGGTTCTTTACGCGAGGCAATCGCCACCAGATCATCGCGACAAATGGTGATGTCACTTGGCAGGCTAAGTCACATAACAATTAATTGACAAATATCCTCAACAAATGTGACTAATCGTTTAAGTCAGCACATAATCTTCAACTAATCTTGCGAAATGTCAATTGCTCTGGACTTTGAAAATGTTGGGATGACTTTTCCAGATGGCACTCAGGCGCTGGGTAAAGTTTCGTTTGGTGTCTCTCCTGGTGAATTCGTCACCGTAGTCGGGCCATCAGGATGCGGCAAATCTACCTTGCTGCGAATTGCCTCAAATCTTGAAACCGAAACCGAAGGTAAATGCGAGATCGATCGCAACAGCATTGGTTATGTTTTTCAAGATGCGACTTTATTGCCTTGGCGAAATGTGCGAAAAAATATTGAGTTAATTGCTGAATTGCATGGCATTGAAAAAGCCAAGCGCGCCAAGTTGGCACAAGATGCAATTGATCTGGTCGGACTAACGGGTTTCGAAGAGAAGTATCCCCGACAGTTGTCTGGTGGCATGCGAATGCGGGCTTCTCTCGCCCGTTCATTGGTGATGAAACCGCGGGTGTTCTTGTTTGACGAGCCGTTTGGCGCGCTGGATGAGATCACACGTGAACGATTAAACGACGAACTTTTGCGCTTGTTTCAAATTGAGGGCTTCGCCGGTTTGTTCATCACGCACTCGATTGCCGAAGCGGTTTATATGTCGACCAGAGTGTTGGTGATGTCGGCTCGACCTGGTCAAATCGTTGACAGCTTCGATATTCCGTTTAGTTATCCACGTGCGCACTCGTTGCGATATGCACCCAAATTTGCAGAGATCTGCGGCGAAGTTTCGCTCGCACTTCGTGGAGCGTTAGTGTGAACAAGGCAAACAGCATCGAAGAGATAAGCACGATACAAAAGTCAGTGCCACCGAGTTTGCGAGTCGATGATGCGCCGCGCGATACTAAAGATCGCAATCTTGTTAGCGATTTCGTCGGGCCATTAGTGGTCTTTATTATTTTTATAAGTATGTGGTATTTATTGTCGTCCAAAGTGTTGCCACCTCAAAAAAGATTTTTGTTACCGACTCCTCATAGGGTGATCAACGAGGGTTTTTTGACCTGGTCGGCCGGTGAGCAGCGAGGTCTCCTCCCGATTCTGCGGTCACTTTGGGATTCGATCAAAATCGCCGTTATCGGCCTTTTCATTACAATTTTGATCGGCACGACCTTGGCGACCTTGATGGCCACTCGTCGATGGATGGAGCGGGCCACTTGGCCATATCTAGTGGCGTTGCAATCTGCTCCAATTTTAGCGATGACACCCCTGATCCGAGCATTGATTGACGGCATTCGACTGCAACGGATCTTGGTTGTCGTGCTCATCGCATTCTTTCCAATTGTCAACAACACTCTTTTTGGCCTTCTTTCGGTTGACAAGAGCCAGCATGAACTTTTCACGCTGCATGGTGCGAGCAAATTTACACGAATGCGAAAGCTTCAATTTCCCGCAGCAATGCCTAACATTTTTGTTGGTTTGCGTATCTCTGCCGGGTTATCGGTAATAGGTGCTGTCGTTGGCGATTTTTATTTCCGTCAAGGTGGCATCGTCGGAATTGGCGCGCAAATTGACATATACCGGAGTCGGCTATGGGGATCAGAGCTGATAGCCGCAATCATCTTGGCCAGCATTTTTGGTTTAGTTGTGTTCATTTTGTTCGGGCTTCTTGCAAAAGTTGCAATCGGCAAATGGCACACTACAACGAGAGGTCAGTAACAGCTTCTTGACTAAAAATAAACTAATGAGCTAGACAAGGAACAGGGTTATGAAGAAGAATAACTGCAGGAAGTTCCAGCCATAGCCAAAACAGGAGATAAAAAATGAGAAGAAAAACAATTGCACTATTCGGAGCGTTGTGCTTGGTCACTCTTGCCGCTTGCGGTGGTGGTGATGACGCAGCAACTGAAGAAGTAACTGAAGAGACAACAGCACCAGAGACGACTACTGAGGCCGTTTCGCTTGCTGGTGTTTGCCCAGACACAATCACCTTCCAGACTGACTGGAACCCAGAATCAGAACATGGATTCTTGTACAACATGGTCGGTGAAGGTTACGAAGTTGACGCCGCGGGCGTTCGAGTAACTGGACCACTCGTATCCAAAGGCGCAGACACTGGCGTCAAGATTCAAGTTCGAGCCGGTGGACCCGCAGTAGGTTTCAATTCACCAACGTCGTTGATGTACCAAGATCCCGAGATTTTCTTGGGCTTCGTCAGCACCGACGGTGCGGTTCAAGATTCGGGCGAACTCCCAACAATGACTGTTGTGGCTCCGTTCAACATCAACCCACAGATCATTATGTGGGACCCAGCAACCTACCCAGACGTCAAGACAATTGCCGATCTCAAGGCAACCAAGGCGAAGGTTCGTTACTTCGGTGGCGCTGCGTATATGGAGTACTTCACGGCAAACGGCATCCTTGATGCTAAGCAAGTCGACGGTAGTTACGACGGCAGTCCTGCCAACTTCGTGGCTGACGGCGGCAAGGCTGCACAACAAGGTTTTGCAACATCAGAGCCTTATTACTACGAGAACGTTCTCACAGACTGGGCAAAACCAGTTGCTTATCAAACCGTTCACGATGCAGGTTGGACGGCATACGCCCAGTCACTTGGTGGTTTGCCAGCAACGATCGCCGCAAACGGTGATTGCTTGAAGCTTCTCGTGCCAATGATTCAACAGTCTCAAGTCGACTATGTCGCAGACCCGGCTCGCGCCAACGCGTTGATCCTTGATCTCGTCGGACAGTACAACAATGGTTGGTTGTATGACGCTGGCCAGGCTGCTGCTGCAGTTGAACTTGGCCTGCTGAATAAACTTATCGCAAATAGCCCAGACGGAACTCTGGGTAGTTTCGACCTTGATCGCGTAACGGCGTTCATTGAAACTGCAGTGCCGGTTTACACAAAAATTGGTGCAAAATTGCAAGAGGGCATCACGGCTGCCGACATCGTTACCAACGAATTTATCGATCCAACTATCGCATTGCCATAACGATCAATAATTAGTGTCTGATTTCTCGGGGGGCTCGCGCCCCCCGAGTGTCATTCACGGGCTCAATTCTGATAATCGGTAGACTCTCAGCGATGCAACCTGTTATCCGTTGGCAAAGTCGCACACGATGAAAAATTTGCAAAAACATGACTTTGAGTCTTCATGCCCACTGATCTGAATACACCACCACCAGAGGTTGCTGACAATAACTCGTTGCGTGAAGTGCTGTTGTTTTGCTTGGTGCTTGTCGTCGAGGTCTACAGCCTCGCGGTCGCCTTCGGCGGACCATTCTTTGAAGTCGGATACTTTTTACTAGTCGTAATCAGCCAAACCTTGGCTGGCGCATACATCTGGGCTCAACTTCGACGCACGGACAAAACTTTGCCATTGCCCGAACTTCTGGCGATGGGCTTTGCCATCGGCAGCGCCAGCGCAGCAATATCACAACTCATCATCAGAGACCTACTTGGTATACGACTATTCATCTCACCGCTCGTACCGATCATCGGTGTCGCAATGTGGCTAGTTACAAGACGCAACCCACAACTACCCGTCACGATCACCCACGCCAACACAAACACACTGCTGTGGCTACTCTTCCCCGCCCCTTTAGCGATGAGCTTCCATGAGTGGCGCTTGTATGCCCTATTTGTGATCCCTATTTTGATTGCGGTGCTCGTATTCTACAAAAAACAGATTTTCAGGACTCGTTACTTATTAATTAGTGTCGCACTCCTGTCTCTTGTCTTCGGCGTAATCATAAGAGCGACAAGTTCAGTTTCAATCGCAAACGGGTTGATCGGTTATGACGAAATATTTGACGAAGCAATAGCGATTGGATTCTCCAATTGGGGAATAAACGACCATATTGGCCGCGCTGGTGACTCATTCGCATACTACAAATTGAGTCACGTGTGGCTGGGGCCAATACTCGAATTAAACGGTGCATCGCCGATGATTATTTCAACTTCTGTCATGCCGCTCATTATTTTCACGTTTATCGGTTTGTCTCTGTGGGCAGTCTCATTTCAAATATTTAAATCGTCTTATGGAGCGGGTGTTTCTTCAGTGCTCATTTTCCTTCAAAATTCGCTCATCGAGCCTGACAATTTGGCGATTCGAGTCGCGCAGTGTTTAGCTATCGTCTATTTATTGACTGGCTTGATCGCACTAATGAAGGCATGGAGCTATATTTTTCAAGAGTCACTCGTCGTCGCACTTGTATTCTTCGTTTTGATATCAACGCGAACACAATTCGGAATAATCGTGTTGGCTGGTTACTTACTCCACAAAACCATTCTATTTTTTCAACGCAAAATATCGTTTCGATACTTCGTCTGGGTCATAACCGCAGTTGTGTTATCTCTTGTATCTATCTTTTTAATTTTTCTTAATGAACCAGCTCACCAAATACATGTACCGAATCAGAACTCTATAATTATGCTTATTTGGTTACTCATAAGTTCTGTAAGCGTACGGTCCATTATTCCGCTGTTAACGATAAAGCGAAGTAAAAATTATCAATTGGATTTGTTACTCGTAATTATTCTGTCATCAGTGCCTATTTTCTTTTTAATACCGTTGAAAACTCTAGGTAGTTCATCGTCTTTGACTATCGCATTACTGGTTTCAGTATTGATCGCCCAAGACGTTCGTAAATTATACGAATCGTTGGCCAGAGCACTACTCGTGAGTATTTTTGTTCTCGCCGCCATTTTGGGTTTTCTTCTGCGACTTGTATACGACTTATTCAAGTGGACCGACGGTACAAATAGAGGATTTCTGAAACCATTTGTCAAATTAGCCACTGACAGCAAATATGTAGCGCTTTACACCACAGCACCTTTCATGGCCTTTATAATCATTCTTCTTTTATGGATGAAAATTAAGCAACGACCGATAACTTGGCGACCAATTGTATTGTTATCCGCTTTGAGCATGTCGTTTGGTATTTGGGTCGCAACAACTTTCAGATCAGTAACCTCTCATTACAGATATGACATTGAACTCGCAGTCGACATTGAACCAGACTCACCAATGTCTTGGTATGTAGATACAGATCGACTTGACGCTCTTGAATGGATGCGAAAAAACACAGAGCGAGACGACATATTCGCTCAAAATACTTCACTACCCGATTATCGATCAACTGCATACAGTGCTTCACTAATTCTTAGTGGCGCCATTCATCGACGAGCATTCATTGAGGGAACATACAGCCCTGAACTTCATTTGGATTACCCGCGTGATGTCAAGCTTCAAACACCGAGACTGAAGGAGCAATTACAGCGTTTGGATACTTCTTATTACTTTCCGATTTCACCGTCGGCAAAGTATTCAACGACATTGAGGGCAAAAAATGTCAAGTGGTTTGTGGTGGATCTCGGAAATACGGAGTTGCGGGATTGGGAGCCGTGGGCGACGACACGGTTCATGAACGAAAAGGTGGCGATCCTTCAACTAAATCATCCGAGTGATGGCGATTCGTGACGACTTTCGCCATGACAACAGACAATGCAGTTGAAGACAAAAACTTTGAGCCGAATTCATTGCGTGAAGTTCTGTTGTTTTGTGCGGTGCTTGTTGTCGAGGTCTACAGCCTTGCGGTTGCCATCGGTGGCCCATTTTTTGAGGTCGGCTACTTTCTTTTAGTCATAATCAGCCAAACAACGGCTGGCGCATGCATCTGGGCTCAACTTCGACGTACAGATATATCTCTGCCGTTACCCGAACTTCTGGCGATGGGTTTTGCTATCGGAAGCGCAAGCGCAGCAATATCGCAACTGATCATCAGAGACCTCCTCGGCATTCGCCTATTTATCTCACCACTCGTGCCAATCATCGGTGTCGCAATCTGGCTAATCACAAGACGCAACACACGATTACCGGTCACAATCAGCCACGCCACTACGAGCACCTTGCTCTGGCTACTCTTCCCCGCCCCCCTCGCAATAAGTTTCCTTATCTGGCAATTACACATGTTTTTTATAATTCCACTTGGACTATTTGCATTTTTTACTAAGTACCTAAAAGCGAAAACATTTGGATGGACCATAATAATGATTGGATCATTATCAGCAATATTTGGTTTTTTATTTAACACAATGCAGAAAACTCCAATTGCTCTTTCTTTATTTGGATGGGACGAACTATTTGATGAAGCGATGGCTATTGGTTTTGCCAATTGGGGTATTGATGATCACATTGGTCGTGCTGGAGACTCTGTCGCTTACTACAAGTTAAGTCACCTTTGGCTCGGTCCGCTTCTCGAAATGTCAAATTCGACACCAATTATCATCACGACCTCTATAGTCCCCCTAGCCATTTTCACTTTTATTGGATTGGCGCTTTGGTCACTCTCTTTCGAGATTTACCGATCCGATTCTGCTGCTGGTATAGGGACCATATTGGTATTTCTGCAATGTGCACTTCCCGAACCGGAGAATTTCGCAATTAGGATCGCACAAAGTCTTGTTATTGTCTATTCATTATCGGCACTTAATGCACTCATTAAAAGTTCGACAAACCAGATCACCGAGATCCTAATAGTTCTCTTTTCTTTTTTTGTAATTTTTGGGACGAGAGCACAATACGGTTTAATCCTCCTGTTTGGCTACTCGATTCACAAGCTAGCCCTCATGTTTCGTCACAAAGTTTTGCGAACGCAATTTATTTTGCTGTTATCTGCCGCAGCCCTGTCCCTAATTAGTTCTTTCTTAATATTCTTTAATGACCCGCCGCATGGAACAGGGTCTCCTAATCAAGGTTCAGCGATCCTGTTAATGGGTTTTTTTGTCAGCGTAGTAGGTTTGCGTTCACTAATACCACTAATGACTCTTACAAAAATAAACGGAAATCGAGTAGAACTTTTTCTATCGATGATTTTAGCATCAGCAATTATTTTTTTTGTAATACCACAATCGTTTCTTTCAAATGCACCTTCGCTGATTATTACGCTTCTAACTTCAATTTTGATTGCCTATGACACGAGCAAATTGCGCGAATCCATAACGACCTTATTATTCGTGAGCATACTGATCTTGGCTTCGAGTTTGGGATTTCTTTTGCGGCTTTTTTACGACCTGTACAAATGGACTGACAGAACAAATATAAGAGGGTTTTTTAAACTCCTAGTAGCACTCGCAACCGATGGCAAATATATAGCTTTTTTTGCCATGGTACCTTTTGTAGCACTAATCGTATTGCTCCATATTTTGATGAAAGTCGCCCGCCGACAATTTAATTGGAGACCGATTATGTTGCTTACCGCTTTAAGTATGTCATTGGGTATTTCGATTGCCACAATTTATAGATCAGTAACAGCTTATTTTAAATATGGCATTGAACTCTCTAGCGACTTAGTTCCCGAATCACCGATGTCTTGGTATGTAGAGTCAAATCGACTTGATGCTCTTGAGTGGATGAGAGACAACACTCAACGGGATGAAATATTTGCTCAAAATAACAACACACCTGATTTTAGAATTTCTGCTTATAACTCTTCACTAATTCTCAGCGCATCAATTCATCGGCGAGCTTTTGTTGAAGGGATTCAAAGTACTGAGCTCCAGCAAGATTTTCCAAGACACGTATCTCACCAGAGCGAGCGTCAGAGGAAAGAGCTACTCCGCTTGAATATCTCTTATATTTTTCCAATTGCCCCCAATGAAACCAGGCTCAAAATTTTGCAGTCATACAAAGTGAAGTGGTTTGTGGTGGATTTGGGGAACACTGAGTTGAGGGATTGGGAACCGTATGCGACGACGCGGTTTATGAACGAAAAGGTTGCGATTCTTGAACTGGCACTACTGCCAGCGCCGAGTGATTAGCTTTATTTGCCGAAGTTGAAGGTCGAGATTTCGCCGAGCGCTTCGCTGAAGTTTTGAACAGCGGAAGCAAACATACGGGCGCCAAGTTCGGCAGTGGCGAGTGTTGGGTCGCCTATATGACCCTCAACAGAGAAATCATCAGATAGCCAACCGAAACTAACCGAACCACCAAAACGCACATGCTTGTTCATCGCCATCTTCTCGGGCACGCGTCGCACAGCCTTAGACATATCGACCAGATCGGGCCGCAAGTGCAACATAAGTGACGTCTCGTCGGTACCACCATGAATTCCCATACCGAGTTCACTTGCCGCCGAAGCACCACCCTGATCTGGAGGCATCGACGGATGAGCGGTAAATATCTGCAGACCGTAACTTAAGCGCAATTCTCGATTGACAACATTCAACAACGCCGAGTTTCCACCGTGACCGTTTAGAAAGACAAGTTTTTGGGCGTTGGTTCGCGAGATACACCGACCGATGTCGTCAAGCACACTGAGCAGCGTCGTAGCCGACAACCAAATTGTGCCAGCAGCCCACGCATGCTCGTTTGATTTCGTATATGAAAGCGTCGGCAACAGCCAGACATCAAGTTGCTCACCAACTGCAGCGACCGCAGCCTCAGCTACGGCAGTCGCAATGATCTCGTCGGTATTGAAAGGCAAATGTGGACCATGCTGCTCGAGTGCGCCGAGCGGCTGAACAAAAATTGACCGTGGCAAAATCTTGCTCGCGATATCTGGTCCGCGAAGATCGCCAAGTCGGCGAATGGCTTTGGTCATGCAACTACCCTACCGAAATGGCATTATGGGACGTGGTAATAAGCGAGACAGGCCTGCGAAAATTTGATGCGATAATCATCGGCGGAGGGCACAATGGCTTGGTCTGCGCCGCGTATCTCGCCAAAGCTGGACAACGAGTAGTCGTGATTGAAGCCAGATCACAAGTTGGTGGCACGGCGTCA
>SXGS01781158.1_pt1 | contig 12765 bp, 7 predicted proteins | sample 3174681 | NCBI WGS metagenome assembly SXGS01 (sample SAMN11356861, study PRJNA531348) | freshwater metagenome | isolation source: freshwater sample F1-80 | place: China: Fuxian Lake, Yuxi | collected 2017-12-25
ATGACGCCTTCGGACTTGTAACCGATGTCGATGACCACATCGTCGCCGCGGATCTCAATCACCTTGCCGGTGACGATCTTGTTGGCTTCGTAGTCCTGGTCTTCGCGGCCGACCCACTCGGCGATCTCGCGTGCGAAGATGTCGTCGATGTCCTGGATGTCGTCGTCGGGCGAGTCGAACTGGCGGAGGAGGTTGCGGTTGACCATAGTGTGATGAGAGACCGGCGGCCCCGGTGGTTCGCGCGGAACCCGCGGGTACAGTGGGTTAGGAGCCTCTCCGTGCCCGGCGCGCCGGCGCGGCGCGCGACTTCGGGACCGAAGTTGGGAAATTGTAGCGGCCCCGTGCCGTCACAGACAGGGCAAGATGAAAAACTGGCCGCGCCACTCGCCATGAGAATGAACCACCATGAACCCGCTCCAGTTCCTGAAGTTCGCGCTGCACGGGCTGTGGCGGCAGAAGGTGCGCACGGCGCTCACGCTCGTGGGCGTGACGGTGGGCACCTGCGCGCTGGCGTTCAGCGTCGCGCTGGGGCTGGGGCTGCGCCAGTTCATCGACAACGAGTTTAAGGGCCGCGACGACTTCTGGCGCGTGCTCGTGCGCGTGGACGAACTGCCCCCGGACGAAGCCGGCGTGCCGCCCAAAGAGCTTGAGGTGAAGGGGGAGATGTCCGAGGCGCGGCGCGCGCGGTTGCGCGAACAGCTCCTCGAACGCTACCAGCGCACTCGGCCCCCGCGCCGGCCCAAGCTGCTCACCCCGGAGAACCTCGACGCCATCGCCAAGTTGCCCGGCGTGGCGGAGGTGCGCACGTTCCGCACCGGCGACGGGCGCGTGACGGGCGCGAGCACGGTGCCCCCGGTGTCGGTCGTCAGCGGGCCGCTCGCCGACCTGACCCCGCGGCTGATCGCCGGCCGGCTGCCCGCGTCGCCCGACGCGCGGGAAATCGTCGTCTCCGAGTTCACGCTCTACTTGCTCGGCTTCCACAGCGACGCCGACCTCGAACGCGCCCTCAATCAGCCACTGGAGTTGGTCGTGGGCGGGGTGAAGAACGAGCCGTCGTTCGCGATGCTCCGCGCGCTGCTCGGCCGCAAGCCGCCCGAAGAGATGACCCCGGACCAGATGAAGGTGCTGAAGAAGCTGACCGACGCGCTGCCCAAGAAGATCGACAGCTTCGACCTGAGCGCCGCGGAGAAGCTCGCGCTGGCCAGCTTGCTCGCCGGGCAAGCGGACACCGACTACGAGCGGCCGGGCGACTCCGGCAAGACCGTGACGGACACGTTCCGCGTCTGCGGCGTGGTCCGCGTGCTGACGCGCGAGGAGAAGAAGAAGAACACCCCGCTGGACGCCTGGGAACTCGCCAGCGGCGACGTGTTCCTGTCGCCAACGACCGGCGACTCGCTCTTCAACAAGCTGCCGTGGGTGAAGGACCGCGGCGTGTTCAGCGCCGACGTGCGGGTGACGCCGGGGAGCGACCTGCCGGCCACGGTCGCGGCAATCGAGGCGATGGGCTACAAGACGCACAGCGGGGCCAAGTGGTTCGCCGCGGCCAAGCGCGAGGTGACGCTGATCGCGGCCGGGCTGAACCTGTTCGCGCTGATCGCGCTGTTCGTGGCCGCAGTCGGCATCACCAACACGCTGGTGACGAGCGTGATCGAGCGCACGAAGGAGATCGGCATCCTGCGCGCGGTGGGCGCGACCCGCCGACAGATCATGTCACTCTTCCTGCTCGAAGGGGCATTGATCGGCGCGGCGGGCGCGGTGTTGGGCCTGGCGCTGGCCCGCGGGCTGGCGGTGTGGGGCGACGGCTGGGTGCGGTCGCTGATCGCGCAGCAGATGGACGGCGAGAAGATGCTCAGCACGACCATCTTCGTGTTCCCGTGGTGGCTGTGGGCAAGTTCGCTGGCCTTCGCGGTGGGCGTGACCACGCTGGCCGCGCTCTACCCCGCGCGCCGGGCCGCCAACATCAACCCCATCGAGGCGCTGCGGTTCGGGTGAGGGCTATTTCTTCGTCGGCTCGATGACGCCGTCGTTCCAGGAGATCCTGCACTGCGGCAACGCGACCTTGAGTTGGTCGATGGCTTTCGCCGTGACCTGTGTTCCGATCAGGTTGAGATCCTTCAACGCCTTACACTCGGTGAAGGGCGTGACCCCCGCGTCGCCCACCTGTGTGTCTCGGATGTTGAGATGCGTGAGTTTCTTGCAGTCTTTGAAGTGCGCCAACCCGGTGTCGGTGACCTTGGTTCCCGACAGGGTGAGGTAGGTCAGATTCTTGCAACCTTTGAAGTGCGCCAACCCCGCGTCCCCGATCCGCGTCCCGTTGAGGTTCAAATCGTTCAGGTTCTTGCACCCTTGAAAGTGCGCCAACCCCACGTCCGTCACGTCCGTGACTGAGAGATTAAGGCTCTCCAGGTTCTCGCAGCCCTTGAGGTGAGCGAGTCCGGCGGTGGTGACTCCCTTGTTTGCCCACAGGTTCACGCCGGTCAAGCGGAACTCGTCGAGCGGCACTTTCAAGGCGTCCTTCTCCTCGAGCTGCTTCTCGTTGACAAAAACGCCCCCGCCGATCGACCATAACCACTCTGCGGCCTTGCGGTCGGCGTCGAGCTTCGGCGCGTTCGCGGCTTCGTCCCACTCGACCTTGCACTTGGGCACGGCTTGCTGGAAGTCCGCGACTCCGCCGCGCGTCACCTTCGTGCCTTTCAGGTTCAGGTACGTCAGCGATTTGCATTGTTTCAGGTGCGCGAGGCCGGCGTCGGTGATCGGGGTGTTGTTCAGGTGCAGCGAGAGCAGTCCCTTCGACGCCGCGAGCTGCGCGATCGTAGCGTTGGTGATGAGCACGCTGTGCAGGTGCACCTCGGTGAGTGTGGTCAGGTCTTTGAACACCTCCAACCCGGCGGCGCTCACTGCCGTGAGGCTCACGTTCAGGCTCGTGATGCCCTTGCTGCGCGCGAAGTGTACCAGCCCGGCGTCGGTCAGTTTCGAGTCGCTGAGGCCGAGGTGGGTCAGGTTGGTGCAGTCGGCGAACACGGCGAGCGCCGCGGGGGAGAGCTGCTTGTTGCTCGTCAGAACGATGCCGGTGAGCCGGAACGGGCCTTTCGGCAGGTCTTTCGCGCCGACGTTTTTCGGGTCGCCGTTGACGCGCACCGAGCCGCCGATGCTGTGTACCCACTCCGCGGCGCGGCGGTCGGCCGCGAACGGCTCGATCGTGCCGCCGGTCCAGACGATGCGGCACGCCGGGAGCGCGCGGGCGATTTCCTTCGCGCCCTTCTCCGTCAGTTGCGTCTCGCTGATCGCGAGGTCGGTGAGCTTGGGGAACTGCGCGAGCAGCGCGGCCGCGCCGTCGTCCACCTTCGTGCCGGAGAGGTTGAGCAGCGCGAGGTTCTTGTTGCCGGCGAGGTGCGCCAGCCCCGCGCTCGTGATCTCGGTGCCGGTGAGCGAGACCGTTTGCAGGCACTGGCACTTCGCGAACGGCGCGAGGTCGTCGTCCTTTCGCGGACCGGTGAGGAACACGGCCGTGAGCCGGAAGGCGTCCTTCGGCAGCGGGTCTTTGGGCCCGAACTCGACCGCTCCGTAGCTGTGGACGGTCCCGCCCGCGCGCTGCACCCACTCCGCGGCCGTGCGGTCCGCGTCCGAGGCCGCGGGGATGTACCCGCCGTTCCAGAAGATGCGGCACAGCGGGTGGCTCTTCGCGAACTGCGCGACCGTGTGCTCCGTCACCTTCGTCCCCTCGACGTTGAGGAACGTCAGGTTCTTGCAGGCCGTGAGTTGAAGCATTCCCGCGTCGGTCACCTGCGTGTGGGCCAGGTTGACGCTGATCAGGTTCTTGAACTCTTTGAGCCGTTCGAGGCCCTTGTCGCCGGCGCGCGTCCGCGCGAGCGCGACGATGGACAGGTTCGCGCAGTCCTTGAAGTGTTCGAGTGCCGCGCCGGTCACCGGCGAGCCGATCAGACTCAGGTCGCGCAGGTTCCGGCAGTTCTTGAAGGTCGCGAGTCCGGCGTCGGTCATGTTCGGCAGTTCGGCGAGCGCGAGGCGGGTGAGGAACTGGGTCGCGGGGAGGTGCGCGAGCCCGGCGTCGCCGACGGGGGAAACGAAGAAGTCGATGAACGCGAGGTTCGGGCACGCGGTGACCACTTTCAGGTCGTCGTCGGTGATCTGCGGCTTGAACCAGAGGGTGAAGCCGGTGAGCCGGAACGGGCCGTCCGGCAGCGCGAACGTGATCGTGGTGTCGCTGGGGCTTTCGTTCATGCGGATCGAGCCGCCGGCCGCGAGCACCCACACGGCCGCGGCGCGGTCCGGGTCGCCCGCGGCGGCCTTCGGCTTCGCCTTGCCCGGCTTGATCGTGCCGCCCGTCCAGGTGATCTGGCACCCCGGAAGCGCCCGTGCGAGTTCGTTCGCGCCCTTCTCGGTCACGCCGGTGTCGGTGAGGGTGAGGAAGTTCAGGTTCTTGAACCGCTTCAGGTGCGGGACCGCTTTGTCGTCGATGGCCTTCGTGCCGCTCAGGTCGAGTTCTTGCAACTGCGGGCAGTCGAGCACGTCGAGGCCCGCGCCGGTGACTTCCGTGCTGCGGAGGTACAGGTACTGTAGCCCCTTGCAGTCCTTGAAGTGCCCGATGCCGGCGTCGCCGGTCTTCGTCTCGGATAGCCCCAAGGAGAACAGGTGCTTGCACCCGGCGAACGCGCTCAGGGCCGCGTCCGTCACCTGCTCCTTTTCGGTCAGCACCGCGCGCGTGAGGCGGAACGGTGTGGCCGGCAGGACGTCGGCGCGGCCGATCTCGCGCTCCTCGTCGTTGACCGACACGCACCCGCTGAGGGACAGCACGTAGAGCGCCGCGGCGCGGTCGGGGTCGGCCGCGACCGGGGGCGGCTCGACCTTCTTCGGCTCCTCCTTCTTCGGCGGCTCCGGCGGCTTCGGCTCGTCTTTCTTCGCCACGTCGGGCGAAGGGGCGTCGGCGCGGTTCTTGGTGAACTGCCACACCCCGAGCGCGACCAGTGCGAGCGCCGCGACCGCGGCCCCGATCAGCAGCGGCTTGCGGTTGCGCTGGGACGGCGCTGCGGGCGGAAGACTCAGCGGCTCCGGGCCGTTCGACGACGTCGTCTGGTCCGCGAGCGGGGCCGGGATCAACCGCGCGACCGAGGCGCTCAAATCGGTGGTCGGCAGATCGGGCAGGTGCGTGACTTCGACGAGGTACGGCGCGTTCGGTCGGAAGTCGGCTTCGATCTTGCGCACGTCGGCGGCGACTTCCGCGGCCGACAGCGGGCGCTCGCCGGCCGGCTTGCGCATCAGCCGGTCGATCAGCCGCGCGAGTGCCGGCGGAAGGTGCGGGGCGACCGTGCCGACGGCCGGCGCGGTGTCGGTGGTCAGCGCGATGATGACCGCCATCGGGGTCGGGCCGGTGAACGGCAGCGCGCCGGTCGCCATGCGGTACAGCACCACGCCCAGGCTGAACAGGGCGGCGCGGGCGTCGAGCGGTTCGCCGCGGGCCTGCTCCGGGGCCATGTACGCCGGCGTGCCCAGGATCGCGCCCCGCGCGGTGATCTCGATCTCACCCGCACCGAGTTGGCGCGCGAGGCCGAAGTCCAGCACCTTGCACCGGCGCACCTGCTGGGGCGCGTCCGCTTCGCCCTCCAGCCACACGTTGGCCGGCTTGATGTCGCGGTGGATCAGCCCTTGCGCGTGCGCCGCGGTCAATCCGTCGGCCACCTCGCGCGCCACCTTCAGTACCAGTTCGACCGGGGCGACGCGCTCGCGCTTCAGCCGGTCGTCGAGTGACTCGCCCTTGAGGAACGGCATCACGATGAACGGCGTGCCGTCCGGGGCCTGGCCGACGTGCAGGATGGGAACGACGTTGTCGTGCTCGACGGCCGCGGCGGCGCGGGCCTCGCGCAGGAACCGCTCGCGGTTCTGTGCGTCGGCCGCGAGGTCCGGGAGCATCGCCTTGATCGCGACCTTGCGGCGCAGAACGACGTCTTCGGCCAGAAACACCGCGCCCATCCCGCCCGCGCCGCGCCGCTCCATCACCAGGTAGTCGCCCACGCGCACGGGCGCGCCGACCGTCACGAACGGGAACCCCTGCGGTACCGCGCCCGGCTGGGTCGGTTTCTCACTCGGTTCGTGCGGCGTGTCGCTCATGTGTGTCCCGCGCGCGGTCGTGTCCCGCTCGCATTGTCGCCCACCGCGGTGCGGGCGTCAACTTCGCACGCCCTTCCCACATTCCGAGCGGCTAACCGCGTGCGGCGCGGTTATCATCTTGTGTTCACACCCGGAGCGTGCCATGCGTATCACGTTCGTCCTCTGCGTCGCCGCCGCGCTCGCCTCTGGCTCACGGCTCGCGGCGAAAGCTCCCAACATCCTGCTCATCTACACCGACGACCAGTCGTACAAGACGCTGAGCTGTTACCCGGAAGCGTGGCCGTGGGTGAAGACGCCGAACATCGACGCGCTCGCGAAGTCCGGGGTGCGGTTCCGCGGCGCGTACCTCGGCGCGTGGTGCATGCCGTCGCGCGCGGCGCTGCTCACCGGGCGGCAGCCGCACGGCATCGAGTCCATGCGCATGGAGGGCAAGTACCCCGGCAGCGCCTACGACCCGAAGCGGTGCCCGTTCTGGCCCGCGCTGTTCCGCGCCGCGGGCTATCACACCGCGCAGATCGGCAAGTGGCACACCGGTACCGACGCCGGGTTCGGTCGCGACTGGGACCATCAGATCGTCTGGAACCGGCCCAAGCACCCGGCCAACGCGGGCGCGTACTACGAGAAGCAGACCCTCGCCATCGACGGCGAGGAGAAGCACGTGGAGGGCTACCCGGCCGACAACTACACCAAGTGGGCCGTCGAGTACGTGAAGGGGGCGCACCGGGCGAAGGACAAGCCGTGGTTCCTGTGGCTGTGTTACGGGAGCGTTCACGGCCCGTCGAAGCCCGCGGCGCGGCACAAGGGGCTGTACAAGGACGCGAAGGTGCCCGAACCCGTGGACCTGCTCGGCCCGTGGCCCGGCAAGCCCGACTACCTCAAGAACACCCTCGCGTGGCACAAGGACAAACAGGGCGTGGTCCGCGCCGGCAGCAACGGCGAGAAGGTCGGCGACGGGGCCGGCGAACAGGGCACCACCTACGCCGACTGGGTGCGCCAGGTGAACGAGTGCGTGCCCGCCATCGACGAGGGCGTGGGCGAACTGCTGAAGGCGCTCAAGGACAGCGGGCAGTTGGAAAACACGCTCGTCGTGTATACGGCGGATCAGGGCTTCGCGATGGGCGAGCACGGCATGCGCATGAAGATCGCGCCCTACGACGCGAACTACCGCTCGCCGCTGATCGTCGCGCAGCCCGGCACGGTCGCGGCCGGCAAGGTGTGCGCGCAGAGCGCGACCGCGCCGGACCTCGTCGCCACGTTCTTCGCCCGCGCCGGGGTGAAGGAGCCGACCGGGGCGCACGCGCTCCACGGTCGCGACCTGTCGCCGCTGTTGAAGAACCCCGGCGCGGAGTGGCCGCACCCGTGCCTCTACGAGCACACCGGCCACGACTACGGCGCGGACGTGGCGAAGGTGCTCAAGGACGACCCGAAGGGCGCGATCTACCAGAAGGTGCCGTGGTACACCGCGGTCGTGTTCGACGGGTGGAAGTACGTCCGCTACCTTCAACCCGGCGTTCCGGAGGAACTGTACGACCTCGCCGCCGACCCAGGCGAGATGAAGAACCTCGCGACCGACCCGAAGCTCGCGGAGCGCCTAACGAAGATACGCGCCGCGCTCGGTGCGGAGCTGAAACGCACCGCCGCGCACGCCGCGCTGCTGCCGTAACGCACACCCTGCGCGTACAACGACTCCCAACACCTTCCCACACGAGGACCGCACATGACGCTCTCCCGTCGCGACGTTCTGGCCGCGAGCGCCGCTCTGGCGCTCGGCACTCCTGCCCGCGCCGAAGACAAGAAGAAGAAGCTGGTGATGATCGCGGGGACGCCGAGCCACGGGCCGGGCGACCACGAGTTCAACGCCGGTGTGCGGTTGCTCGACAAGTGCCTCAAGGGGTTCCCCGGTCTCGAAACGGTCTTGTTCCTCAACGGCTACCCGAAGGACGATTCCGCGCTCGACACCGCCGACGCGATCCTCTGTTACGCCGACGGCGGCGGCAACCACCCGCTGGTGCGCGAGAAGCGGCTCGAGCGCGTCGGCAAGCTGATGGCGAAGGGCGTGGGCCTGATGTGCGCGCACTACGGCGTCGAGGTGCTGAAAGACCTCGGCGGGCCGGAGTTCAAGGAGTGGATCGGCGGCTATTACGAGAACTCGTACTCGTGCAACCCGATGTGGTCGCCGGAGTTCAAGGAGTTCCCCAAGCACCCGGTCGCCAGCGGGGTGAAGCCGTTCACCATTCGCGACGAGTGGTACTTCAACATGCGGTTCCGCGGCGACGACATCAAGAACGTGACGCCGATCCTGAGCGCGAAGCCGTCGGACGCGGTGCGCGACGGCCCGTACGTGTACCCGAAGGGGCCGTACAAGCACATTCAGGAGGCGAAGGGCCGCAGCGAAGCGATGATGTGGGTGACGGAGCGCAAGGACGGGGGCCGCGGCTGCGGCTTTACCGGCGGGCACATCCACCGCAACTGGGCGGAACCGAACTTCCGCAAGGTCGTACTCAACGCGCTCGTGTGGCTGTGCAAACTGGAAGTGCCCGAAGCCGGCGTAAAGAGCGAACTGACGGAAGAGGACATCAAGGCGAACTTGGACCCGCAGGGGAAGAAGTGAGACGTGCCCCAGCGAGCGGCGCGGCGTAGAGCCTCGCCGTGTTGCACAACTGAGCGCGCTTGGCGTATCTGAGTTGGGCGCGCGAGCGGCGCGGCGTCAGCCCGCCGGTAGCTACGCACATCAGACACGCATTGCGTTGTTGAGTTGTGTAGCTACCGGCGGGCTGACGCCGCGCCGCTCGCTGTTGTCGGTAGATGGAGGTGACTGATGGCTCGAACGCCCACACGGTTCCCGCGGCACGGCAGCGAGTGCAAAGCGCTGCTCGCGGCGTGCCACCGCGAGCCGGACGACGACACGCCGCGCCTCGTGCTGGCCGACTGGCTGGAGGAGCACGACGACCCGCGCGGCGAGTTGATGCGCCTTCAGGTGCGCCTCGCCGCGCTGCCTGCGGGCGACCCGGAATACGACGAGCTGTTCGCGCAACATCAGAAGTGGTGGAAGAATTACGGTCGGCTGTGGGCGAAGGAAGTCGGCTCGAAGCTTCCCGATGCGATGTGGGACATCGGCCCGCACGACCGCGGCCTGCCCACCATCGGCCATTACAACTCGCAGACCTGCCTGCTCGAAAGCTTCCACTTTCAGGAAACCCCGCTGGGCCGGTTGCCGGCACTCGTCGCGGACGGCTGGCCGGGAATGACCTGGGTGCTGCCCTCTGCGCTGTGTGAGGAGTCGGGGTGGAACGAGGCCGACGACTTCGTCGATGTGTTCGCTGACGACGAGTACGAACCGGAAGCCGACGACTGGGAAGATTTGCCCGTGCCGGCGGACCCGTTCGACACGTTCCGCCAAGCGCCGTGGAAAGAGTCGCCGACACCGATCGGGGTGTGGTATCTCGGCGGGGGCGCGGCCCTCGCAGAACACATCGACGAACTCGCGCGGCTGCCGAACCTGCGCGGGCTGGTGCTCGCCCGGTGGCGGGCCACACCCGACTTGCTGCCGCGAATCGCGAAGCTCAAGAGCCTCGAACACCTACACCTCGGCAACATGCCACTCAACGATGTAGGCCTCGACGCGCTCGCGCCACTGCGGAAGACGCTGCGAACGCTGATCGCGCCCGGCGCGAGCACGAGCAACGCGGGCGCGGCGCGGCTCGCGGAGTTCACCGAGTTGCGCGAGCTGCGGCTCGGCACGCGCCGGCTGTCGGCGGCGGGGTTTCAGGTGCTGGCGAAGTTGCCGAAGCTCGAAGTGCTGGAACTGGCAAAGGCCGATGACAAGGCCGTCGGGCACCTCGCGCCGGTCCAGCGCCTGCGCCGGCTCGACCTGAGCGGCACCAAGGCCACCGGTCGCGGAGTCGAAACGTTCCCGCTGCTCACGCACCTGAACCTCGACGGTTCCAGCGCCGACGATGACGGGCTGGCTAGCGTCGCGCAACTGCCGCGACTACGGTTGCTGCGCTTGATGCACACGCGCGTGACCGGCGCGGGGCTGGTTCACCTGAGCGGGCTGCGCTGGCTCGAAACGCTCAGCCTCTCGCAGCAGAAGAAGGTCGGCAACAAAGACCTCGTTCACCTCGAAGGGCTGAAGAACCTCCGCGACCTCGACTTGTTCGGCACGGCCACGACGATGCACGGCGTCGGCCGGCTGCGGAAGAAGCTGAAGTACCTGACGATCCAGCGTTAGTGCTGCGGCTGTCCCACGGCTCCTTACAGCGACTGCAAGAACTTGATGAGCGCGGCGCGGTCGGCCGCGGGCATGGTGCGAAACGCTTCCTTCGCCTTCTCGCCCGCGCCGCCGTGCCAGAGGATCGCCTCGTTCAGCGTGCGGGCGCGGCCGTCGTGCAGGTACGCCTCGCCGCCGCTGACGCCCGGCGTCAGGCCGATTCCCCACAGCGGCGCGGTGCGCCACTCGGCCCCGGTCGCGGGGCCATCCGCCATGTTGTCGGCCAAGCCCTTGCCCATGTCGTGCAGCCGCAGGTCGGTGTAGGGGCGGATGGTCTGGTTCCGCAGTTCGGCCAGCGGGTGGTACGGCCCGGTCTTCATCACCGGCGTGTGGCACTGCGCGCAGTTCGCCTTCGCGAACAACTTCTCGCTCTTCACCACGTCTTCGTCGGCGAAGTTGCGGCGCGGCGGCACGCCGAGTGTGGCGACGTAACGGTACAGGTTGTCGAGGTCGGCGTCGGCCAACTTCCCCGGCGCGCCGGGGTCGGCCTGTTCGGACCCGCGATCCGGGTTCGGGAAGACGCTCGTTACGACGCCCATGTCGTTGTTGAGCGCGTTGGCGATCTGGTGCTTGAGGCGCGGCATCCCGGCTTTCCACCCGAAGCGACCCAGGCGCGACTGGCGCGTCTCCGGGTCCGCGACGGTGCTCGTCCGGCCGGGGATCGCGTCCTTCGCGTCCGCGAGTTTGGCGATGTCGTCCTCGCTCATCGCTTCGAGCAACCCTTGCCCCACAAGCTGCGGGGCGATGCGCACCGAGTAGAACTCGGGCACGACGCCGGTGAACTTGTAGTTCGGCTTTTGCAGCGTGTACGCGGTGCCGTCGCCGTAGGTGCCGTCGATGGTCGTCCAACTGGCGATGCTCACGCTCGCCTCGGGCGCGCCCTTGAGCGCTTGCGTTTGCAGCGTCGCACCGAGCTTGGGGTGCGGTGTGCCCTTCGCATCGCTACCGACGCGAATCACATAGCGCTGCAGCGGCGCACCGACCGCGGGCGGCAGTGCGCGGCCGTTGTTGATGTGGCAGCCCACGCAGCTCCGTTCGTTGAACCGCGCGCCCAGTTTGTCGGTCTGTTCCTTGTACACCGGGTTGCCCCGCTCCGAGTGCGCGCCGGTGCCGAAGTCGGTGTGATGCAACCGCCGGCCCAGCATGAACGGCTGGCCGCTCGTCGGGGCCGCGTTCGTGGCGAGCTGCTTGAACCGCTCTTTCGGCTCGTTGGAGTACTGCTGGTGCGAGGTGGTCAATCCGCCCGACAGCGCCACGTCCGGCATCGGGAACGAATCGAGCCGCGCGCCGCGCCCTTCCCACGGCGCGACGCCCGGTTGCCCGACCACGTAGAGGAGCGCGGTGCCGTAGTAGTTGGTCCGGCCCTCGACGGGCGGCTTCAGGAACGGGCTGAACTCGATCTCGATGCGGTCGCCGAGTTTGATCGGCCGGCGCTCGTTCGTGTTGGTCTTCAGCGTCGCGGTGTAGTGCAGCGGATCGACTTCCGTTGTGGTCAGGTTGGCCGAGTACTGGGCGACGGTGCCCTTGCCCTCGAAGAACGCGCGCAGGTTCGGCTTGTTGAGCGGCGCGAGCGAGGTGATGTTGAACGTGACCGAGTCGCCGCCCTTCGCGACGCGGTCCACGATCTCGATCGTGACGGTCCGCTTCTCCCAGTAGAGCGGCAGGTAGTGATCGTAGATGTGGAACTGGGCCTCGCGCGCGTGCCGGTCGCGCACGCGGTCCGCGACCCGCGTGACGAGCGCGGCGGGGGTGTCCTCGACCGTGGCCGGTTCGAGCTTCGTCTGCCGGTCGAACAGCGGGACAACCTTTTCGGCCGACGCGGTCGGTGCGGGCTGCGCCGCGGCCGGCTCGTCGAACCCGACACCGAAGGCGAGCGCGATCGCAATCGCGCAGGTCCCCAACCGCGAGCGTGACATCGTTGACCCTTCTTGCGGATGCGACAAAGTTGTGTGTGCGGTCGATCTTCGGCACCGCGTATGAAACCGGTGTGAGCGGGATTTCCGGTTGCCGGTCACGGCGGGTCGTAGCCGTGGCCGCCCCACGGGTTGCACCGGCAGATGCGCCACGTGCCTTTCGCGCACCCGAAGATCGGGCCGTGTTTCTTCACCGCCAGGATGAAGTACTCGCTGCACCCCGGCTGGAACCGGCACATCGGCGGCAGCAGCGGCCGGATCAGCTTCTGGTAGCCGCGCACGAACACGATCATCACCGCGCCGATTGCCAGCGCGGGACCACGCCAGAGCCAGCGCAGGTGCTTCATGGCGAAGCTCCTTCGCCGCCGGTCGCGCTATCGGAACCCCACCCCCCACCCCCCTCCCCGGTGCGGGGAGGGGGAGCACGCGCGGGGAACGCCCGGTGTGTCGGAAAACATC
>SXGS01418311.1_pt1 | contig 12764 bp, 9 predicted proteins | sample 3174681 | NCBI WGS metagenome assembly SXGS01 (sample SAMN11356861, study PRJNA531348) | freshwater metagenome | isolation source: freshwater sample F1-80 | place: China: Fuxian Lake, Yuxi | collected 2017-12-25
CTGGGCGATTGCCCGATCCGTGTACCCGGGCGCCCGCTTGACGTCGTGAGGCAGCTCGGTCATCAGGGCCTGCTGCTGCGGGTCATCAAAACAAACCTTCTCGGACAGGACCAGCGCACCGCCCGGCAGCATCCCGTTCCCGATACGCTGCAGCACAGCAGATCGTTCTGTCGGCGAAATAAACTGCAGTGTCAGGTTGAGCACGACAAATGACGCCCGGTCGATCCGGACATCGCGCAGGTCGGCCTCCTGAACCAGCACGCGACATCCCGGGGACGAATCCGCAGCCAGCAGCTTCCGCAGCTGACTGATCATCGCCGGTGCGTTGTCGATGGCATGAATCACACAGTCCTGCGGCGCCCGCTGCCGAATCAGCCTCGCACAGGCTCCCAGAGAACACCCCAGGTCGTACACGTTTGAGCCGGGACGAACGAATCGCTCGGTGAGCTGTTCAATCAGCGACAGAATGGATGCATACCCCGGAACCGAACGCGCAACCATGTCCTGAAATACTTCGACCACTCGCGCGTCAAACTCGAAGTCACCGACCTGGTGCAGTGGCAGCGAGTAGATCTGATCTCGTTTCATGCGCGATTTCAGACTGGGGTCTTCGATGGGAATGTGCAGGTCGGTCGTCTGGCTCACGCCACGTCCGCAGATTAACTTTCCCGACAGGCCATGTCGATGGGACGCCCGTCACCGCCAGTTGACCTGGAAATCAGTTGCCAGCACCATGGGCTGATCTGTACACTGTCGTTTCCGCAGTCTTCGGTCAACTCAGGGCCGTTTCTGCCCCGTGCGTGTTCTTCCCTGCTTTCGCTTCGCGCAAAATACTGGAGTTCCCCATGTTTGTGATTCCGGGTCGTTTCGGCAGGGACAACTGCGATGGCTTTTCCCGGCGTGAACTCCTGCGTGTCGGCAGCTCCGCCATCACGGGACTGAGCCTGGCGTCGCTGCTGCAGCACTCAGCCCGCGGTGCCGACGTCTCGGACGAGGAAGCCCGGTACGGCGGAAAAGGGTTTGGCGGTGCCAAAAGTGTGATCATGGTATATCTCCAGGGCGGTCCCAGCCATCTGGATTTGTGGGATCCGAAGCCCGGCGTGCCGGACAATGTCCGCAGCGTGTTTTCCAGCATCGACACCCGACTCCCGGGAGTCCAGTTTACCGAGCTGCTGCCGAAACTGGCCGGACAGATCCACCGCGCCACTCTGATCCGATCGCTCAGCTATACGCCGATCGGACTGTTCAATCATACGGCGGCGATCTATCAGATGCTCACGGGTTACACCGCCGACAACGTCAGTCCATCCGGTCAGCTCGAACCGCCCAGCCCGAAAGACTTTCCAAATTTCGGATGCAACATTGTCCGCCTGAAACCGCCCGTTGTGCCGATGCTGCCGTTCGTCATGATGCCCCGTCCGCTGCAGGAGAGCAACGTCATCGGGAAAGCCGGTACGGCCGGATTTCTCGGACGCGCTCACGACCCGTATTATCTGTACCCGCCCGGCGACGATATGGATCTCGCCAAAATGGATCGCGTCCGCGTGGACGATCTGACTCTGCGACAGGAAGTGCCACTCCAGCGACTTGGTCGACGCGCGTCCCTCCGCGATACAGTCAATGCCGGAATGAAGGATCTCGACCGAGCCGTCCAGCAATATGCCCTGGATGAGTACTACGAAAAAGCGCTCAGCCTTGTGCTGTCCGGACGAGCCCGCGAAGCGTTCAATCTGAATGCGGAATCCGCAGAACTGCGGGCGAAATACGGCAACAATACCTTTGGTCAGAGCTGCCTGCTCGCACGCCGGCTGGTCGAAGCCGGTACCCGCGTCGTGGAAGTCAACTGGCCCAAAATTGCCAACTCCGACAATCATTCCTGGGATGTTCACGTGGGTCTCAGTCAGAGAATGAAGGACCAGTCCGCTCCCATGCTTGACGCTGGTCTGTCCACGCTGCTGGAAGACCTTGACGAGCGCGGGTTGCTGCAGGACACGCTCGTCATCGCCGTCGGGGAGTTTGGCCGAAGTCCCAAACGCGGCGTCAGTACATCCGGCAACGTCAATACCGACGATGGCCGCGATCACTGGCCGTACTGCTATACCGGCCTCATCGCCGGTGCGGGAATTCGGCGTGGTTATGTGCATGGCCGATCTGACGAAACCGCGTCGGCTCCTGCCGACAGCCCTGTCCATCCCGGCGAACTTCTGGCGACGATCTACCACGCTGTGGGCATCTTCCCCCGCCGCATGGTCCTGAATCACCTGAACCAGCCGCGGGAAATGGTCAAGGCGGACGCTGCCCTGTCACTGTTTGCCTGATACGACGACGCTCGCGAACACACGCAGAACGCCAGCCGCAAAGTGGCCGTTTCAGCAGAGGTGTCTGATGACATGCGATCGCCGTGACCTGCTGAAGGCCGCTGCCGCGTGTGCGGTAACCGGTTTTGCGGTGACCGGTTTTGCCGATGGACCGGACTTTACCACCGATCTCCGCGTGATCCGCAGCGGCTGGGATGGTGTGAAGTGCTATGTCCACTCCCGGGCCGGAGCAATCCCTCCCGGAGTTGCCGCGAATCCTGGTCAGTCCCCCATCGTCGTGTTGACCACGCAGAAACACGCCGTACACGGCAACGATATCTTCGATGGCCTGGAAGATCTGCGGAGTGACGATCTGGGACAGACCTGGTCCGGGCCGACACCACAGCAGGGTCTGAGTCGCCGCGGGAATCCCGATGGGACCGTGGCTGCGCCATGCGACTTCACGCCCCGATGGCACGCACAGTCCGGCGTCCTGCTGGGAACCGGGAAAACGTTCTGGTACCGGAACAACGATCAATACCCGGGATCACCGTCTCAGACCGTGTATGCGACCTATGATCCGTCCCGCCGACTGTGGTCCGACTGGCAGGCCGTGATCTATCCGGACGACCCGAAGTTCCATCATGCGTGTGCCGGCTGCACTCAGCGAATTGATCTGCCCGGTGGAGACATCCTGCTGCCCATCTATTTTCAACCGACGCCAGGCAGCTGGGATCTGCGGGCTGCGGTAGTGTACGCCACGTTCGACGGTCAGACGCTCCGCTATGTACGCCATGGCACGGAATTCGAGCTGCCCGACAAGCCACCGCAGCATGATGGACTGAGTGAGCCGTCACTCACAAAGTTCGGCGAGCGTTTTTTTCTGACAATCCGCTCGATTGTGCGGGGCTATGTGACGACCAGCGCCGACGGCCAGAACTTTGAGCCGCTCCGCCCGTGGTGTTTTGATGACGGCACAGAACTGGGAAACTACCAGACACAGCAGCACTGGGTGACACACAGCAGCGGCCTGTACCTGGTGTATACGCGGCGGGGCGCGAACAATGACCACATCTTCCGTCACCGTGCGCCGCTGTTCATCGCGCGCATTGACCCGGAGAAACTCGTGGTGATCCGCGAATCGGAGCGGATTCTCGTCCCGCAGGCCGGTACGCGGCTGGGGAACTTCGGCGTCGTCGAGATCAGCCCCGACGAAATCTGGGTCATCACGACCGAATGGATGCAGCACCCGCCGCCGGGCGGCTTCGAAAAATACGGCAGCAACAACCGGATCTTCTGTGCCCGAATCCGCTGGACACAGTCATCCTGACGCAGACTTCGCGGACAAACCCATGCCTCACAGATTTCCTCTGGCAGACCATCAAAGTTCCTCCGTCGGCATGCTGCTGCTCAGTCTGATGGCGATGCTGCTGCTCAGCCCGGCCGGATCCGTTTCCGGTGCCGACGGCCCGCCGGACCAGCAGCACTATCGAATCGAAACCATCGCGGGAAATGGCCGGCGGGGCGATACGCCTGCAGTCGCGGCCGACGCGACCGCAGTGCCCGTCGATCTCCCGTTCGGTGTGGAATACGGACCGGACGGCGGGCTCTATATCACCGCGATCGGCAGCCATCGCGTGCTGCGTCTTGACCCGGAAACCGGCCACCTGACATCGGTGGCGGGGACTGGCCGCAAGGGGTACACGGGGGACGGTGGTCCGGCAACCGCGGCTTCCTTCAACGAGCCCTACGAGGTGCGTTTTGACTCCCGCGGAAACATGCTCATCCTGGACATGCAGAATCATGTGCTCCGCCGGGTTGACCGCACGTCCGGCATCATCGTGACGATCGCCGGTGACGGTGTGGCGGGTGACGAGGGCGACGGCGGTCCGGCCGTCGCCGCGCGCCTCCGCTATCCTCACTGCCTGACGCTCGACACACACGACACTATCTTCGTGGGCGACATTCTGAACCACCGGGTGCGCCGCATTGACGCGAATTCCGGACGCATCGATACAGTGGTCGGAAACGGCCTGCCCGGAGTTCCCGGCGAAGGGACGCTCGCCCGCGAGCAGCCGCTGGAAACCCCCCAGGGGCTGGCGATTCATGACGGTGGTCTGTGGCTCGCGTCCTATCGGCGACATCGGGTCTGGCGGATGGATCTGGAAACGGGAGTGATCCGCTGCTTCGCCGGAACCGGGCAGCAGGGTTACAGCGGTGACGGCGGCGATCCGCTGCAGGCAACCTTTGACGGGCCCCGCGGGATGACGATCTCACGCGAGGGCCTGCTGTATCTCGTCGAAGGGGAAAACAATGTGCTGCGGGAACTGAATCTGCGGCAGAACACCATCAGAACCGTGGCCGGGGTCGGGCCGACACAGCACGTCTACGCCGGCGACGGCGTTCCTGCCACCGAGGCGCCACTCTGGCAGCCACATGGTGTCTGCGTCAGCCGTGACGGCTCGCTCATCCTGAGTGACACCATCAATCACCGCGTCAGAAAGCTGGTTCCCGCGAGCCGTGGCGACTGAGTGGTCAGTCGTACTATTCGTCGTCCAGCACGTGCACCATGGTGATGGATTTCACGATGTCGTGGGCATCGTACTTCCACACCACACGTTTCGCCGAGTCATGCGTGATTTCAAACGCGTGTGCTCCGCGACCTTCCTGACCTCGCAGAAAGTTGGCAATCACAAAATTCCCGTTCTTCAGCACCTGCAGACTCGTGATCCAGTTCAGATTCAGATCAGGCGCGTCGGCTGCGGTGAGTTCCCACACGGTCTTCTTTTCCGGTGTGACTTCGATCACGCGTTTCTGTGTTCCGCAGCCGATCAGCGTGTTGCCGTTGTCCAGTCGCAGTGCTTCGAATACGTCACTGACGCCCGGATATTCCCAGACAATCGCTCCGCTGCGATCATATTCCCGCACGACACCTTCAGCTTCGTGGCACGCCAGCAGGTGACCATTGCTGATCTGCCGCAGACAACGCAGCTGACGATGTGCCTGCTGTTCGCTGGTCTGCAGCGGAATCGTGAACACAATCTCGCCCCGGGCGTTGATTTCCACTGCCCGACACGGGCCCTGTTCGGCCAGCAGAATATTCCCGCCGGGCAATCGATCACAGGTCAGCACCTGCTCACATTTCGCCTGATATGCGAACGTTGTGTTGTGATTCCGATCGACTTCCTGAACTCCCGTGGGCGCACCACCGCTGGCGAAAACCACCCGGCCCTCTTCCGCCATGCGAAAGCAGACCGCGATGTTCGGAAACGGGTGCTCCCATTCCAGCCGGCCGTCTGCAGAGAACTCCGCCAGTCGATGTGCCGTGCTGCTGTATTCGCAAACCATGATGCGATGCCGGACTGGTGTACCCGGTCGCCCCGCAGCGTCTTCCGCGTGACTCACAGCCGTCACGCACAGTGCCAGCAGCAGCCACACGCCGCTGGCCAGGCCGAGGAATCTGCTGCAGACCAGACCACGCCGGACTTCATCAGTATGCTGGTATCGCATCAACCGCGCTTTCGGAAAGGAGGAAAGGCTGACATAAGAGTGACACGGCTGTCACGTTGCCAGACGCCACCGCGCAGTCGCACAGTGACTGCTGTACTGAAACCAGCGCGGTCACCAGAGCATACGGGAACCGCCAGCGCTGGTCAACGTCCGTACCACTTCGCCAGCCGGGCGGGGGAAACGCCGGCGTACCAGGCCGCCACCAGGAACTGATTCAGCAGCGTGGTCCGGACTATACCCAGTCGCAGCCAGCGGCGCGCCGAGACTGTCACCGCTGAGTCCAGCAGAACGATTCGGCCGTGACTGCTGAGTCGACGGCAGAACTCGTAGTCCTCCATCAGAGGCTGTTCTCGAAACCCGCCCATGGTGTAGAAGGTCTCAGCTCTCAGGAAGACCGCCTGATCACCGTAGGGCAGCTGCAGCCAGCGGGACCGCAGCCTGGTCCCGAATTCCACCAGCCGCAGCAGCGGGTGCGAATGATCGATTCTCAGTTGAAAGGCACCTCCCGCGCCGGTCCCGGCAAGGCCGCTGCGGACCTGATCGCCAAAGTTGTTCGGCAGACGTGCATCTGCATGCAGAAACAGCAGGAACTCACCCCGTGCGACCGCTGCCCCGGCATTCAGCTGCAGTCCCCGACCCCGGCCGCACCGCAGCACCGTCGCGCCACAGGATTCCGCTGCGGCACAGGTCCGGTCTGTGCTGCCCCCGTCGCACACAATCACCTCCGTCGCGCGCGACTCCTGCAGACTGCGCAGTGTTGCCGGCAGGCTGTGCTCCTCATTCAGGGTCGGGATAATCACAGACACCAGATCGGCCTGCGTCCGGGGCAATTCCGCCGCGCAGGGGTGTCCCGACCGGCGACAGGGCAACAGATCCTGAGGAAAATCAACGTCTGACAGAATCTCCAGCTGTCGGACCGAGGCACTGATCCGTTGCGCGTTGCACAACGTCTGTTCCCGCACCGATGCGGTTCCCCAGTCCACGTCATGAAACAGCTCCGGCAGATGCCGTCGCATGCCAATCAGGTAATAGCCGCCATCCCGGGCCGGTCCCAGCACGACATCGCAGGTTCGCAGTGCGATGAAGGCGTCCGTCAGATGACTTGCGGTCAGCGACGGGCAGTCAGTTCCGATCACCACGACTCGCCCTGCTCCGGCAGTGAAGGCCGCCGCTGCTGCAAGACTCATCCGGTCGCCCAGACAATCGCCTTCCTGCCTCAGATATGTCCGACGATCACCGAATAACTGCTGCATTCCTGCTGCGTCACCCCCGGCAAACCGGATCTCCACAGCGCAGGGAACGGCGTCTGTGAGCGCATCTGCCGTCCGGAGCGTCTGCCGGACCAGAGTCTTGTGGAGTGCCGCCGCTCCGTCGGGGCCAAGCGCCGGAATCAGCCGCGTCTTCGTCCGGCCGGCTTCAGGATATCTGGCCATCACGATCAGGCGATTCGGGACATCAGCGAGGTACTGCGACAAGCGTCTGTCTTCCCTGGACGAGAATCAGTTCCGTGTCTGCCGCCACATCCCGGAATGTCTGGGGGATACCCGATGGCCAGGTGACGGTCAATTCATTGATGCGGTCGTCGCTGCCCAGGCCAAACACCAGTTGTCGCTGGTTACTGGCCTGGTAACCGTCCCCGGCCGTGAGCTGCCGGACGGTCTGGATGTTGCCGCGGGTGACTCGCACAGAGGTCCCGATGGCATCCCGGCTGCAGCTGACGCCGCGCAGCTGCAGGGACAGATGATGGCCGGCGCCTGCCGTCACGTTCGTCAGCAGAGCAGCGGGAGCATCGAGATGTGTCACGACGAAATCCTCACGTCCGTCACGGTTCCAGTCGAGCTTTGCCAGTCCACGGCCCAGCGCCTCCTGCTCAAACCATGGCCCGGGACAATCGCCCCGTGTTTCTTCGAACTGACCATCACCGAGATTGCGAAAGTACTGTGGCCGCATGCGCCACGGAATTCGATCGTCCCGCAAGTCATCCACATGCCCGTTGACGGTAATCAGATCGGGTTTCCCGTCCAGCTCGCCGTCCAGAAACTGTGTCCCGAAACCCAGCATCAGCAGACTGGGATCTCGCAGTCCGGTTTCGGCTGCGGCATCCCGGAAAAGTCCGCCCGGCTGCTGCAGATACAAGGTGTTTGACTCTTCGTAATAATTCGTCACGAACAGATCGAGCAGACCGTCCGCATTCGCATCGTCAGCCGCGATTCCCATGCAGGCCTGAGTGCGACCATCCCGATCGAAGGCCAGACCACTTACCACAGCGTCTTCCCGAAACACTGGCACCGCTTCCGCCGCGGGTGTCTCGTTGCGAAAATAGAAATTGGCATCCGTGTCGTTTGCGACGAAGACGCTCAGCCGGCCTGAGCCGCTGAAATCCGCCGCTGCAATTCCCAGCCCCCGGCCACCTGTGACTGCCAGTCCGCTGCCATCCGACGCCTCCACGAATCGGCCATCACCCAGATTCAGGAAGAAATCATCAGCGGCAGCCTGGAAATCATGAGGAGTGCAGCTCGCCGGCCTGCCACTGCGCGAGCGGCAGATCCGTGCAAACACATCATCACCTGCCAGATAGTTCACGGCATACAGATCCGGCAGAGCGTCACCATTGAGGTCCGCCATGAGACAACTCGTGGTCCAGCTTCCTCCTCCGGTGCCGGATTCCGCAGTGACATCCGAAAATGTCCCGTCGCCATTGTTGTGAAACAGTCGATTGGCGTTCAGATTCGCCACGTACAAATCCGGATACCCGTCGCCATTGTAGTCCCCGGCGGTCACCCCCTGACTGTAGCGGTCCTCGATCACCGCGGCCAGTTCAGTGATATCCTGAAACCGCCCGGTACCGACGTTGCGAAACAGCCGATCGGTCCGGGACGCTGTCTGCGCATCGACTGGCCAGTCTGTTCCCTGCGTCAGATACACATCCGGCCAGCCATCGCCGTCGAAATCGAGGACGGCAGCACCTCCCCCGGTGAACTCGAACGGGCGCGGCCCGGGAGTTGCCGGGTCTGCGCCATTCCGATAAGAGAACACGATCCCGGTCGCTGCCGCTTCATCAGAGAAACGGACGGTCAGATCTGTCGTTCGGGCAGTATTCTGAACGGCCAGAACCGGATTCCGTTCGCGTCCCGACAGCCGTGGCAGTGGAAAGTCAGAAAAGTCCGCGGAGATCGCCGGGTCTGCAGCAGAAATGGTTCTCGGCAGGTCGGGCGTCAGCTGCGGATTCAGCCGCTCGATTGCCTGCTGAGCCCATTCCAGACGGGGATTTCGGGTGAGTGCCAGCCGCGTCCAGCCGGCAGCCTCCCAGAGCAGCCCGGCAGCTTCACACACAGCTGCCGCATCTCTGGCGGTCGTTTCGGGCAGCGTCGATCGCTGCCGTTTCAGCACCTGCAGCATCTCCTGCAACAGGACCGCACGCTGCGTGAGGAACCTCGATCGTTCTGTTTCCCCGAGCGTATGCAGCAGCTGGGCTGCCTGGTAACATGCGCGCTGATGGCACGAGTCGCGTCTGAGCGATTCCCAGTAACACCTGACAGCCGCCTGCCGGTCTCCCTGCGCCAGCGCGGCATCTCCGCGAAGCGCCCACAGCTCCGGGTGCGCTTCTGCTGCTGCGGGAAGACGGGCCGAAAACTCCAGAAAATCCGCAGTTCGCCCTGTTTCCATCAGCAGGCTGCAAAGTCTCACGTACGCTTCGACCAGGTCCGGCGCTGCGGCGATGGCATTCCGCAGCCGCTGTTCTGCCCTCTGCATCTGTCGCCCCCCATGGTCGACCACCGCGGCCCCCAGCTGTGCCAGTGGATCATCCGGATGATCAGTCGCGATCCGGATGATGACATCGCCGTTTTCTCGGGCGGTATCACGCAGTCCCAGCAGCAGCAGATCCGTCGGAGTCGCTGCACCCAGCTGCAGCAGCCGCATCCGAACCGCAGTGGCTTCCCATGTTCGGCCGCACAGTCCCAGCAGCCAGGCCAGATGCTGCTGAGACGGGATGTGCCGAGGATTCTGCGCCAACGCTTGCCGCAACTGGTGCTCGGCATCCGTGAGTCGCTCAAGCCCGTTCAGCAGAATGTCTCCGGTCAGACAGCGAGCCTCAACGGCGGTCGGGCTGCCATCGTCCGGAATCCGATTCAGCCATGCAACCGCGTCCGTGTACCGCCGCAGCCGGAGCGCAGCTTCACCGGCAATCAGCAGTGCGCTGCCACCGCAGTGCACATCGTCTGAGATGCCGGACGCGATTCGCTCGGCCTCCGCGTGATTCCCGCGCGCAGCGGCCGCCTGCGCCCGGGTCAGCATCTGACGGGGCGAACGTCCGGACAGAAAATAGCGCGCGGTCAGCGCAATACAGACAGAGAGCCCAAACGCCGCCAGAAGCAGAGCACAGCTTTGCCCGCGAAGTCGTGAACGCTCAGGGATGGTCCCCGATGGAACGGACGGCAGCGTCAAGTCTCACTTCCTGCCTCCGGCAGCAGCCTGCATGTCGAAATCCAGCGAATTCTCACCCGGGTTGACCTGTGCGGTCAGTCCGGATGTCAGGTCCGATCGATATTTTACGGGATGCTGCGGGAAATTGGCCTGGCCCGCCTTCTTCGTCGTCCCGGGCATCCCGGGGTGTGGCAGCGCGGGCGGCGAAATGACAACTTTATAGTCACCCACGACAACGTCCTTCATGGCATACTCGCCCGTCGCGCCAATGTCGGCGGTACCCACCTTTCCGTCCTCTGAGATAAAGCTGATGGATCCGGAGGTGACGGCCTGTCCGTCAAGTGTCACCTTGCCGGATGCATTGCCGCTGATCTCTGTTTCGCCGCCACAGCCACAAACGGCCTGAGCGAGGATCAGCACGGCCAGCCGCAGCCGGACGCCCGAAATCGAGTGAGGATCGAAAAGCATGGGTAGCGCCTGCCGCCTGTTTACCAGGGATCAGAATTCACCAATCACCCGACCGTCATCCGCCACACACAGACTGGTCAGAGTGAGGAAATCGATGTTGTCGGAAATGAACCGGACGGAACCGTCACCCAGCAGCACATTGATGCCGCCAACATGGAACGAATTCAGGATGGTGTTGGGTTCATACGGAGCACCGGAACCGGGACCGGGGACTTTGGTGTTCGGTGGATACCGGACGGCTGTAATTCCTGTCGACCAGACGTCGCCGAAGTCACCGCCTGGCCAGGGAGGAGCCACGTCCTGAAGCGTGTTGTCGCTTCGCGCAAGACCAGTGTAGCCGGACCAGCCGCCATAGTAATTCGTGCGCAGGTCCCGATTGTTCACCAGCCCGGACTGTTCGCCCACCATCATCGTATTGGATGTTCCATCAATGGCGTTGGCAATGCTCTTAATGCGGGAGGGGCACAGCAGACCGGTAGCCGCATACTGGCCGCCGTTGTACCCGGACCCGAAGATTCCTGTGCGACCTGCGGGATCCGGAAACGCGCCCATGATGCCGACATAGTCCCACAGCTGGGGATTTCCGCCGGCCGGAGCCTGCAGAGTACCGGTTGCACCGACCTGAGGTGCGGTACTCGAGGGACAATTCCCCAGCGGAACCTTGAACCCCTGCAGCACGACATTCGTATTGGACGTCGGTCGTGTTACCGTGGGAAATCCGGTGTACGGCGTGTGGAATGTGCTGCCATCGCCGAAACCCAGCCGGTTGTAAACTGCCGCCTGCTCGATGTATGGCAGAATCACTACACGCCAGCTGGGACCGATGATGCTGTAGTTCCTGCTGTAGGGAAACGGATTCAGTTCCCCGCCCTTCATCCCGCCGATGGGGAACTTGTTGTACGCGTCGTGATAATTGTGAAATGCCAGGCCCAGCTGCTTCAGGTGATTCTTGCACTGCGTGCGGCGGGCGGCCTCACGCGCCTGCTGCACTGCCGGAAGCAGCAGAGCAATCAGAATGGCGATAATGGCGATGACCACCAGGAGTTCAATCAGCGTGAACCCGCGCAGGCCCCGGCCGGGGCGATGACAGCGACCTTCCATTCGAACCTCCTCGAAAACAGACAGCGAATCGGCGGGGTCATCTCTGCCGCCAGCCAGCACCGTCACCCGCGAAAAGCCTGCACGCGGGTTGACGCGTGGGAGCAGCCGCAACAGAAACGACAGACGGTACATCGGTCAACACGGTTCCCCCGTCGGAAACAGAGGCATCGCACGCAGTCAGTGTGGCAGACGCGCAACGCTCGAAAGTACGGACGGTGGGAATTCTACACCGCTCATCAGCTTGTCTGCAACCCAGGTCCCGCCAGCAGTTGCAACAGGACGCGGGGCGTAAGACACTGCACGAAACAGTCAACTGCTTCTGTGAGGACAAGCATCAGGCTGACGGCGTGGCGGCTGACCAGCGGGAAAAGGGCGGAGCGATGAGCAGGAAAGTACTGCTGACACTGGCAACAGTTCTGCTGCTGGCCGGGTTTCTGCTGTGGATCCGACAGGGATCACGCCCCCACGTTCTGCTGATCACGCTCGATACGACGCGGGCCGATCGGATCGGGTGCTATGGCTATCAGTGAAGTCGCACGCCGGTTCTCGACGCCCTGGCAGGGGCCGGAGTCCTGTGCGAACGCGCCTGCACCGTTGCCCCGCTGACCCTGCCGGCCCATGCAAGTCTGCTGACCGGGTTGTATCCGGCCGAGACCGGGGTTCGTCGCAACGGCCGTGAAAGGCTCAGCGTCGACATCCCCGCTCTGGCGGAAATACTCGCGGACCAGGGATACGACACCGGCGCATTCGTCGCCTCGTTCGTACTCGACAGCAAGTTCGGACTCGATCGCGGTTTCGATGTTTATGACGACGATCTGGACGACATTCACGCTGTCGTCGCCAGACGCCACCGCGCAGTCGCACAGTGACTGCTGTACTGAAACCAGCGCGGTCACCAGAGCATACGGGAACCGCCAGCGCTGGTCAACGTCCGTACCACTTCGCCAGCCGGGCGGGGGAAAC
>SXGS01379761.1_pt1 | contig 12761 bp, 16 predicted proteins | sample 3174681 | NCBI WGS metagenome assembly SXGS01 (sample SAMN11356861, study PRJNA531348) | freshwater metagenome | isolation source: freshwater sample F1-80 | place: China: Fuxian Lake, Yuxi | collected 2017-12-25
CGCTGATCCGTTTGCCAGCTGGCAGCGTGGATCGAATGAAAACTACAACGGCTTATTAAGGCAGTACATTCCTAAAAAGTGTCACTTATCTACGGTTACTGATGCAGAGCTTAAAATGATCGAAGATCGATTGAATCACCTCCCCAGAAAACGATTGGGATTTAAAACCCCGCATCAGGTGTTTCATGAATCTCTAAACCGTGTTGCACTTCGTACTTGAAACCACGTCTCATGCTGCCACAGCGCTGGAATACCGGTACGTTATGTGTCAGGCTACATTGACCCTGGCGAGGTTGTCCATAGCGCCAGCCACGCCTGGGTCGATGTCTGGGTGGATGACGTCGATTTTTCGGGTTGGGCGAGTATTGATGTCACGCATGCACGCTTCCAAACCGCCTCGTACTGCCGACTGGCCGTCGGGCGGGATTATGAATCGGCCGCACCGGTACGTGGCATAAGGCACGGTGGTGGCGATGAATTATTGGATGTGCGCGTGGATATCAACCCGCTATGAGGATGATGGGTTCATTCTTGGTAATCAATGTCTCAGTTAAAATGCGGCTTTTACTTTTCGGATGGTGGTCCTGACTTATTGCATCGCGATGCGCCTGAACGCGGGCCTGGTCTTTCTGTCGGATTCGCGCACCAATGCGGGTGTCGATCAGATTGGCACCTTCCGAAAAATGAGCATGTTTGAAAACCCGGGCGATCGCATGATGGTACTCATGAGCGCAGGCAATTTGTCGATCTCTCAATCCATCCGCCAGATGGTCGCCGAATATCTATCGCCCGATGGCACCAGCATCTGGACAGCTTCGTCCATGGCTGAAGCCGCACAGATCGTCGGCGAATGCATACGTAACGTACACAAGCGTGATGCTGAGTCCCTGGAAAAGTTTGGCATTGATTTCAACGTCAGTCTGATCTTCGGCGGACAAATCCGTGGCGAGCGCTGTCGTCTACTTCAGATGTACTCCGCAGGGAATTTCATCGAGTCGCATGATGAAAATCCTTATTTTCAGATCGGTGAATCCAAATACGGCAAGCCCATTGTCGATCGGGTTATCTCTCCCGTAACACCGCTGGATGAAGCCGCGAAATGTGCACTGATTTCCATGGATTCGACCTTACGATCCAATATCTCGGTCGGCTTCCCCCTCGATCTGCTGGTGTACGGTACAGATAGTTTGTCTATCGGACGCTTTGTTACCATTGATGAAAAAAATCAGTACTTTCAAATGATACGCAGCACCTGGGGGCAACAACTGAAATCTGTGTTCGAAAGTATTCCTGACCCGGCGTGGAATGCAGCACCTGAAGCCACCAGCAATGTGCTGTCAACCAGTGGGCATCTGAATCATCCTGTACGCATTTCACCACCAAGCTCGGTTACACGTATTGAAACGCGAACTCCGCAACGGCAAACACTGGCACAAGATGACGACCATAAGCGTCAGCACTGATTATCGAACTGGCGTCTGAACGCGCTGACGGTTTTATTTTATTGAGACGCGCTTCTCTGCGTCTTTTCTTCATCATCCTCGCAACACTTCACATAATTCAACTGACAGCCAACCCCAGCACCTAATAAACTCCGCCGCCTTGATTTAACTTTTTGTTAATGATCATGCCGGTCAGACTCCTGCGTTGCTCCACCATCGTCTTTTTCATTTTTAGTTTTATCGCGCCAGCGCTTTGCGCTGCTCAGTCGATTGAAACTGAGCAATTACTGCGTCAACAAGAGCGCGAACGTGAATTGCGTCAGCGGAATGAAACATAGAAGCCCTTACATTTGCCCACACCCACGCCAGAAACCTCTCTGCTACCGCTTGACGAAGTTCCCTGCCACATCATTCACACGCTTGTCTTGCAGGGCGATGCAAGCGAGCATTTTCAGTGGACGCTTGCAGCCGCAGATCGAGAAAATGATTCGGCACGCGGCCGCTGCCTTGGTCCATCAGGCATAGCACTCGTAATTCAGCGAGTACAACAAGCGATACTCGAACGCCGTTATGTCACTACCCGCGTACTGGCCGAAAAGCAGGATATTCGCGACGGCACTCTCACGCTGACGTTACTGCCCGGTCGAATTCGCCATATCCGCTTTGCAAATGGCACCGCCTCCCGTGCAACGCTGTGGAATGCCATACCGGCAAAGCCTGGCGATTTGCTCAATACGCGCGTGCTGGAACAAGGTCTCGATAATTTCAAACGACTTCCCATTGCGGAAGCGAGTCTGAGGATCAACGCGGCACAAGACGCTCATGCTGCACCAGGTGAAAGCGATGTGATCATCGAGTGGGCCCAAGCAATGCCGTTTCGACTGAACCTTTCGCTCGATGATGCAGGAAGTAAATATACCGGCAAACATCAAGCCGCGCTGACACTGGCCTATGACCACTGGTGGACGCTCAATGATCTTTTCTACGTCAGCGTCAATCAAGCCGTGGGTGGTGGTTTACCCGGTGATCGTGGTTCACAAGCGCATACGGTTCATAATTCAGTGCCATGGAGAGAATGGCTGCTATCAGCTACCGCCACCACATTCGAATATCACCAGCTGGGGCTGGGTCTGAATCAGTACTATAGCTACCATGGCAACAGCGATAACCAAGAACTGGCCATCACCCGTCTGCTCTATCGTAACAGCCTCAGCAAAACCAGCGCCAGCCTACGCTGGTGGTCGTGCGAGTCACGCAATTTCATCGACTATACCGAAGTCCGTCCTCAGCGACGCGACACCGGTGGCTGGGAGCTCGCGCTAAATCATCGCTTGCAACTTTACAGTGTGTCTATCGAGGCTAATCTCGCTGCACGACGTGGCACAGGTGCTTTTGGATCTCGACCCGCACCGGAGGAGGCTTTTGGCGAAGGCACATCGCGTATGCAAATCCTCCGCGCTAACGCAACCCTCTCCCTACCATTTCGTCTGGCGTCTCAACGTCTTCGCTATGTTGCCGGCTGGCGCGCACAGTGGAATGGCACGCCACTGACGCCGCAAGATCGTTTCGCTATCGGTACCCGTTACACCGTGCGTGGCTTTGATGGCGAATCCTTCCTCAGCGGCGATAACGGCTGGCTGTTGCGTCAGGAGTTGGGACTTTCTCTGGCGCCCATGGCCAGCGAACTCTATGCGGGCATCGATACCGGAAGAGTCGGTGGCCGGTCGACCGAAACGTTGCCAGACACACGCCTGACCGGTGCCGTCATCGGCTTACGCGGAAATGCGGCGCGCGTCTCTTGGGATCTTTTCGTTGGTCGCCCAGTAGATAAACCTGAGGGATTCCGCACCTCGAGCACCACGGCCGGCTTTTACCTCAGTCTCAATTTCTGAAGAAAATCCTACGATGTGAGGTCGTGTCGCACTCGCAACGACCACAGTGTTGTTTGTTGGATCTAATTTGCGTGTCGCAGCTAAAAATCTATCTGGTGAGGTCGATGACAAGGGTGCCGCGAGGCATGCGTGCGGCATGCCGCACGCTAGCGAAACTAGGCTGGCCTGCGAGCCAGTGCCCGCCCTGCAAGGGTTGCAACCACACGCGTAGCTTTTTGTTAGCCCCTCGTGGTAACGCATTGCAATGCGTAAATAGTAACTGTACTCAATAATAATCATGCCGAATATCAATCATACTTTTGAGAAGCGTCCAAATTGAGCGACAACCCAATAAATCGAACAAACGAAATGCAAATCATATTTGACATCATTCAAAATCAACGCTTGCATTGCCTATCAAATAAAAGACAATCCCTAACGCGATAAGTTATCGCGGTGCATTAGGTTAGAGGAATATCGCGGGAGCTGAAAGCGGCACCACGCATTGACGATGATGTATGATTGGCTTTTCATCCGCGTCCCTTGTCAATCATTTTCTTCGACACCATACTGATCTGCGATATTCAGAAGACGCTGATAAGAGCACGATGAAAAGCGACACACAACCGCCTCAAAAACTACATTTGAGAGCTTGTGATCTGGTCAGAAATCCGGTGCGGGTCTGGAATGACGGGTCGGTTACACCTTGTTATGAACCGACCCGGGATATCATGAAATGGATTTCGGAGAAGATAGGACCTGAAAAGACGCGCTATCCAGTGGCGACCCGCTGGAAATTTCAAAGTGAAGTTTTGGAGAATCGTCGCTGCCCGGCACCGATTCCAGACAGATCAGGGCTGGTCTATGTCACCCCGGGCGGGCGTTACTGGATCGTGCTAAAACCAGATGGCACCTTAAGATTTCGGATCCCGGTGCCCCAAGTGACTCGCCGATCAGTACCTTTGGACGGCTACCTCGGAGAGCCAAGACGCAGCTTGAACGAAAATAAGTACATCATGTACTGCGATGGCAGCGATGGAGATCGCGACGATTTCCGCTTTTTCTTCAATATGCGAAATGGCCGACTTGTGCAGGTTCATTTAAACGGTCGCACAAGTCCTTATGATGATTATTAAGGAAGTACTATTTAACGATAGTCTGCGGCTCACCTTGCCGACGTTCACGAATCTCCCCCAATCGGAAAACCGTTTCACCCGATTGCCTGAGGATAGCTTCAGTTTCATCAGCCTTGTCTTTCGGGACAATGACTGTCATTCCGATACCGCAATTAAAGACACGATGCATTTCTGCATCTTCGACGCCACCACGCTGCTGAAGCCAGGTAAACAGAGGCGGCATTTGCCACGCATCGCGATGTAATACGGCGGTAAGGCCAGGCTGCAATACGCGAGGAATGTTCTCAACCAGGCCACCACCGGTAATATGGACCAGACCATGGATATCAATTTTTTCCATCAGTGCCAGCAGAGGCTTTACGTAGATACGCGTTGGCGCAATCAGCACATCCGACAGCGGCCGGCCATGAAAATCTGCATTCAGATCAGGCTTGGCCACATCAAGAATTTTTCGTACCAACGAGTAGCCGTTCGAATGTGCGCCTGAAGAAGCCAAACCTAGCACGACATCGCCGGCACTGATTTTTTTACCATCGATGATCCGGGATTTTTCTACCGCGCCCACAGCAAAACCGGCAAGATCGTATTCACCATCGGGATACATACTGGGCATCTCCGCAGTTTCACCACCAATCAATGCACAGCCAGCCTGCTCGCAACCTGCCGCGATACCTTTGATAACGTGGGTGGCGGTAGCAACATGCAAACGACCACAGGCGAAGTAATCAAGGAAGAACAGCGGTTCAGCGCCTTGGACCAAAATATCGTTGACGCTCATGGCAACGAGATCGATACCGACCGTATCGTGTCGGTTCAGATGGAAAGCCAGTTTGAGTTTGGTGCCAACACCATCGGTTCCGGATACAAGCACGAGCTCACGGTATTTTTTACTGACTTCAAATAGGGCACCGAAGCCACCAATTCCAGCAATCACACCCTCTCGCATCGTACGCTTGGCAAAGGGTTTGATCGCTTCGATCAATGCATCGCCAGCATCGATGTCAACACCTGCATCACGATAGGAGGGAGAAACCGGGGGCTTTGTGGACATGGTCACGAACGATGGATGATTGGGGAATCAGGCAAAGGAAACGGTAAAATGGGCGGTCTGCTTCGGTGCCAGCATACCGAAGCCCCCAATTTTACCAAATCGCCTTCCCCGACCCAGCCAGACATGCCCATTGTGACCACTCCCGAACAAAGACAGACGCTGCTGTGGCTGTTGGTGGGCATTGTTCTGGCCGTGATGCTGGTGCTACTCGGACCGATTCTGACGCCCTTTGTTGCTGCGGGAATTATTGGATACATACTTAACCCTGGAGTGGACGCGCTGACTGCGCGCGGGCTGCCGCGCACCCTAGCGGCATTGATCGCCATTACGATGGTCGGACTGCTGATTGTGGCCATCGTCCTCATCGTCCTCCCCGTGCTGGGCGAGGAACTGCCCGTCCTCAGACAAAGACTACCCGTACTGCTAGATAGAATTGATGGCAGTGTCGGTGCCTGGCTACGCGAACTCGGAATGGGGGGCAGACTTGATCTGGCCAGCATTCGTGAAATCATTACCGACAAACTTACTGTAGACAACGGTTTCAACACCGCCATGCTGACTTGGCTGCGAGTGGGTGGTATTGCTGTCATCGGGTGGGTTGCGACCTTCTTCCTGATACCGATTGTCCTGTTTTATGTATTGCTGGACTGGCATCGACTGTTCGCCCGCATTGGAGAAACCGTGCCGCGTCGCTGGATTGCGCAGGTGACGGACATGGCAAAGGAGGTCGATAGCCTGCTTGCGCAATATCTCCGTGGACAATTGCTCGTCATGCTGTTGCTGGCGTCGTATTACTCGGTTGGTCTTGCGGTGGCCGGTTTTGACGTCGCGCTACCAGTCGGGCTGCTTACTGGCCTGCTGGTGTTCATTCCTTATGTCGGCTTTGGTCTCGGTCTTCTGCTAGCTATCGTGGCGGCGGTGTTGCAGTTCGATAGCGCGCATGGACTTGTCGCCGTGGCTATCGTGTATGGCCTAGGGCAGTTCATCGAAAGCTTCTACCTCACACCTCGACTTGTAGGCGAGCGCATTGGCCTGCATCCGCTTGCAGTGATTTTTGCATTACTCGCCTTTGGTCAGTTATTCGGCTTTGTGGGTATTCTGCTGGCGCTTCCTGCCTCGGCGATTCTGCTGGTGGTGTTTGGTCGTCTACGCCAAAACTACCTCGATAGCAGTTTTTACAATCAGCCATGAGGCAGCTACTGCTCGACTGGGGCGCCGCTGTGCCCCCCACGCTGGATAGCTTCGTCATTGGACGAAATCAGGAACTTGCCTCCATGCTTCGCCGCATCGCCCTCAGAGAAGCGGCCTCGCTGGATCAGCGTTTCATTACCCTCTGGGGTGAGGCAGGCGCTGGCAAATCTCACTTGTTGCTCGCGCTGGCTGCAGACGGACAAGCGCTTTACCTAAGCGCCGACCAGCCCGCAGAGAACTATGCGTGGTCGCCCGAGATACCCCTTTATTTGCTCGATGATTGCGACTGTATGAATGCTAACCAGCAGATTGCCGCCTTCGCACTGTACAGCGCGATTCGCGAGTCCGGTGGGATGCTGGTAGCTGCTTCGGGCAGGCCACCAGCCCAGCTCACGCTGCGCGAGGATTTGCGCACTCGGCTGGCCTGGGGCCTGGTCTATCAGGTCCATGGCCTGTCGGATGACGAAAAAATCGACGCACTGTCGAAATCGGCCGATGCGCGTGGACTGGTGCTCTCGCCGGGCGTGTTACCCTACTTGCTGACGCACTTTCGCAGAGACATGCAATCACTGTCAGCGATTCTTGATGCGCTGGACCGCTACTCACTAGAGACCCAGCGCCCCATTACGATGCCGCTGTTGCGAGAGCTGCTGCAACTCGCCGATGCGCAACCGACCTAATGAACCTCACACTTTTCGATCTTGACAATACGCTGTTACCCCTCGACTCCGATTATGAATGGGGACAGTTCCTGGTCCGTACTGGGGCGATGGATCCGGTTGCCTTTACTGCGCGCAATGCGGTCTTTTACGAGCAGTATCAGCAAGGCACGCTTAACCCGGTAGAGTATCTTGAATTCGCGTTTGGTACGCTCGCGCGCTTTGCCCGCCCGCAGCTCGATGCCTGGCATGCTCAGTTCATGACCGAGGTCATCGCGCCCGCGATTCGTCCTGAGGTATTAGCGCTGATTGAAAGACATCAGCAGGCCGGCGATCTGATCGCCATTGTTACAGCGACCAACCGGTTTGTAACCGGTCCTATCGCAACGGCTTTCGGCGTTACTCATCTGATTGCGGCCGAACCCGAACTGGATGGCAATGGACAGATTACTGGCCGCCATACTGGAACGCCGCCTTTTGCAGAGGGTAAAGTCATCAATCTGCACCAGTGGCTCTCAACGATGAATCTTTCGCTGACTGGTTTCGAATGCAGCACCTTTTACAGCGATTCGCAGAACGATATTCCGCTGCTCTCGGCAGTTAGCCATCCTGTTGCTACCAATCCCAATGCCAAGCTGATGTCTCACGCACAAGCACATGGCTGGCCGATAATGCACCTGTTTAATGATTAGAAAATTCATTCGCCGCATTCTCGGCACGGGTTCCGCCGCTCGCGATGTCCGCGCGCCGCTGGTTTTTGGTCGTGACGAGCATGGCATTGACCCAGACGATGTGTCTGCAAATGCAGTGCGCGTCACGGAAACCCTGCAGCGCGCGGGATACAAGGCCTTTATTGTCGGGGGCGCTGTGCGCGATCTGGTACTGGGATTCAGGCCCAAAGATTTTGATGTCGCTACCAATGCAACGCCGGAACAGATCAAGCGCCTGTTTCGCCGTGCTTTCATCATCGGTCGACGGTTTCAGATCGTGCATGTGATGTTTGGTCAGGATCTGATCGAAGTCACGACCTTCCGCGGCAGCGCATCCGATGGCGCGCCTAAAGACGAGCATGGTCGAGTTTTGCGCGACAACACTTTCGGCGAGCAACACGAAGATGCTGAGCGGCGTGATTTCACGATCAATGCCATGTACTACGATCCCGAGCAGCAGCTGGTACTTGATTATCACGGCGGCATGAAAGATATTCGCAGTCGCTCGCTGCGCATGATCGGCGGCCCAGAAGCGCGCTACCGTGAAGATCCTGTTCGCCTTTTACGCGTAGTTCGCTTTGCCGCAAAGCTTGATTTCAAGATTGCACCGACAACGCGAGCGCCGATCTCGGTGATGGCGCCGCTAATTAACAATGTCCCCGCAGCTCGAGTGTTTGATGAAATGCTAAAGCTGCTGATGAGCGGCCATGCGCTGGCTTGCTTGCAGCAACTGCGGCAGGAGGGCTTGCATCATGGATTCCTGCCTTTGCTGGATGTCGTTCTTGAGCAGCCCATGGGCGAAAAATTCGTCACACTGGCACTGGCCAATACAGATGAGCGCGTCCAACAAGGCAAACCCGTCTCGCCCGGTTTTCTGTTCGCTTCACTGCTGTGGCATCAGGTTCTGGAAAAATGGGAGACCTATCGCGCAGCCGGCGAGTACCCGATTCCGGCGCTGCATCTGGCTGCCGATGATGTGCTCGACAGCCAAACCGAAAAACTCGCGCTGCAGAAAAGGATTGCAACCGACATGCGTGATATCTGGGCGATGCAACCCCGCTTCGAGCGCCGCTCGGGTAAAACACCCTACAAACTGCTGGAGCACACGCGCCTGCGTGCAGGCTATGATTTTCTTTTGCTGCGCTGTGCGTCGGGCGAGATTGATGCCGAACTCGGGGACTGGTGGACCGAATTCATCCAGGCGGATAGCGTCGATCGTGAATCGCTGCTAAACCGCAAGCCACCCGAGGCAGACGGTGCCGCGCCCAAAAGGCGCCGGCGTCGTGGGGGACGCGGCCGCAGCAAGAGTACAGAGGACATCAAATGATCACCACCGTTTCTGCCTACGTCGGCATTGGTGCCAATCTGGGCAACCCGGAGCACACAGTGCGTCGCGCCATCCTGGCGTTGCAGGACTTGACCGATACGCGCGTATCGGCTAGCTCATCCCTGTTTGTTAGCGCGCCGATTGACGCCACAGGGTCTGATTTTGTCAATGCGGTTGCTCGTATCGATACGGGGCTTGCAGCCGAGATCTTGTTGCTGGAGCTTCAGAAAATCGAGCTGGCCTTTGGACGCGAGCGACCATTTCGCAATGCACCCCGCACGCTGGATCTGGATTTGTTGTTATACGGGCAGACCCAGATACAAACTCGCAGTTTGGAAGTACCTCATCCGCGCATGACCGATCGTGCCTTTGTACTCAGACCCCTGCTCGAGCTGGATGCAGCCATCCATATTCCTGGCAAGGGTCAGGCGCAGGATTTTCTGGCAAGCGTTCAGGATCAGCGCATACAAGTCATTGACCGTGCACCGGCCTTGGTGCTTCTTATTGACTGAAATACTCGCAAGGCTGCAACGCACAAGCCCCACCCGACCGTCACTCCCCTATCGCAATCGCGTATCATCTCGCGCATGAGCCTGGAAAAATATCGTTATATCGTCGTGGAAGGTCCGATCGGCGTGGGCAAAACCAGCCTTGCCCGACGAATCGCTGCCAAAACCAACGCCCAGCCGGTACTGGAGCAACCGCAGGAAAATCCGTTTCTGGAACGATTCTATCGAGATGCTGCCCGATACGCGTTGCCCACCCAGATGTTCTTCCTTTTCCAACGCATCAACCAGCTGCGCGATCTGACACAAACCGATATGTTCTCGGCACCGGTTGTTTCAGATTTCCTTATCGATAAAGATCCTCTTTTCGCGACACTCACCCTAGCGGATGATGAGCTCAATCTTTATCGACAATTGTTTGAACACTTCAGTCAGTCATCGCCTAGGCCAGATTTGGTAATCTACCTCCAGGCAGCACCGACGACACTATCAGAGCGTATTCGCCGGCGAGGTATTCCCAGTGAGGCCGGCATCTCTGAAAACTACCTGCAGCGTCTTTGCGAAAGTTATAGCCGGTTTTTCTACAATTACGAAACATCGCCGCTACTCATGGTGAATGCAGAGCACTTGAATCCTGTCGAAAGTAGCGATGATTTCGAGCTGCTGCTGGAGCGAATCGCCGGTATGCGGGGTAAGCGAGAATTCTTTAACCGCGGAGAGTGAACATGGCCGGTTATCCGAAATCAACCAACAGCAGCAAACGAAAAAAAATCACGGTGACGACGCTCGCAGAGATGCGCACGCGTGCCGAAAAAATTGCCATGCTGACTTGTTATGACGCCAGTTTTGCTGCGACCATGGACGAGTCTGGCGTAGACGCACTTCTGGTGGGAGACTCATTGGGTATGGTGATACAAGGTCATGACACCACTTTGCCTGTGACGATGACAGACATCACCTATCACACCACGTGCGTAGCACGAGGTAACCACGCTCCTCTGCTGATTGCCGACATGCCTTTTGGATTTTATGCGACGCCCCAGCCTGCGCTGGACAATGCAGCGCAGCTGATGCGTGCCGGGGCAGAGATGGTCAAACTGGAAGGCGGCAGCTGGCTCGTTCCCACGGTTCAAATGCTGGTGGAACGCGGGATACCAGTATGCGCACACTTGGGGCTGACACCGCAATCTGTTCATCAACTGGGTGGCTTCAAGATACAGGGAAAAACAGACGCGGCTGCAGAGCAGCTGCTTGCTGACGCACTTGCGCTGCAGGATGCCGGCGCCTCATTGCTGGTGCTTGAAGCCATACCAAACACGCTTGCAGATCGGGTAACAAAATCTTTGGCAATACCCACGATCGGTATCGGGGCGGGTCCGGGTTGCTCGGGTCAGGTATTAGTGATGCATGACATGCTGGGGGTCTTCCCCGAACATCGACCCAAATTCGTCAAAAACTTCATGGAAGATCAATCAGATATTGCAGGCGCCATCAGCGCCTACGTTCGGGCCGTCAAAGATCAAAGCTTCCCGGCGACAGAACACTGCTTCTAACCAGATTGCTTGCTGAGTTCCAACGTCAGGCGAGACATTGGCATTTCAAAATAACGTCACAGCTGGCGAAACTCATGTGGCCTTGACGCCCCCTGATAACGCGCAAGGCTCGATTCGAGTTGTGGTGCGAGCGCATCCAGATCACTCACAGCGAGACCCAGATTGCGAACCAAACCGTCTTCAAGACTATAGACCCAGCTGTGGACGGTCACCTGCTGCCCACGATCCCATGCATCTTGCACGATGGTCGTCTGGCACACATTGACGACTTGTTCGATCACATTCAATTCACAAAGACGGTCGGTTCGCTCGCCGCGCGTCATCTCGGCCGGTAGATAATCCGCGTGTTTGTTGTGCACATCCTGCACATGACGAAGCCAGTTATCCGCCAATCCCACTCGGCGCCGCTCAAGCGCTGTGTGCACGCCCGAGCAGCCGTAATGACCACACACAATGATGTGCTTCACCCGCAAAACATCAATAGCGAACTGCAAAACGGAGAGGCTATTGAGGTCTGAGTGAACCACCACATTCGCCACATTGCGATGCACGAACAACTCACCTGGCTCAAGTCCTACGATCGTATTTGCCGGGACACGGCTATCGGAACATCCAATCCAAAGAAACTCAGGTGATTGCTGTGACAGCAGCTTACGAAAATATTCGGGATCGCGAGCAATCATGGAATCGGACCATTGCCGATTATTTGCAAAAAGCTGCTCGAGAGCGGAAACCGATTGGTCTTTTTTCATTGGACTTTCACGCCGAATATATTAGTTGGATGTTGCCGCAAACTCCTGCTTGCGAAATGTCATGGCCCGACCGGTTACCAGAAAAGGTCTCTCTATTTCATTTCGTATTAACAATCAATAAACACATCAGCCAGATCCTGCCAAAAAGCGAAAATACTGTTAACAATATCGAAGAGTCCGCTAATTGATTTTTCCTGCAAAAATATTTTTTTACACTGAATCACGCCACAACAACTGCGAAAGAACAAGTTGCAGTGACGTGCAATCAGCGCCATATCAAGCCCCAAAAGTAGTTTTCAATATAGCCATAATTAATAGGAGGTCAGCGCTGCATGTTACACAAGAAATGGCCTTTCTTATGTATCGTGGTTTCAAGTACGAAGTACAACACGGTTTAGAGATTCATGAAACATCTGATGCGGGGTTTTAAATCCCAATCGTTTTCTGGGGCGGTGATTCAATCGATCTTCGATCATTTTAAGCTCTGCATCAGTAACCGTAGATAAGTGACGCTTTTTAGGAATGTATTGCCGTAATAAGCCGTTGTAGTTTTCATTGGATCC
>SXGS01521430.1_pt1 | contig 12760 bp, 9 predicted proteins | sample 3174681 | NCBI WGS metagenome assembly SXGS01 (sample SAMN11356861, study PRJNA531348) | freshwater metagenome | isolation source: freshwater sample F1-80 | place: China: Fuxian Lake, Yuxi | collected 2017-12-25
ACCCATCAGCAACCCGCCCGCGCTGCCGCCCATCGCGTAAACCCGCTTCGGGTCTGCGTAGCCTTCCTTCACCAGCAGCTCCGCGCAATCAATGAAATCGGTGAACGTGTTCTTCTTTTTCAACAGCCGGCCCGAATCGTACCATTCGCGGCCCATTTCCTGGCCGCCGCGCACGTGCGCAATGGCGAAGGCAAAACCGCGATCCAACAAGCTCAGCCGGGGGGACACGAACACCGCTTCGCTGGAATAGCCATAGGAGCCGTAGCCCTGGAGCAAGAGCGGGCTCTTGCCGTTTAATGGCGTTGTTTTGCGATAGACGATGGAGATGGGGACGCGCTGCCCATCTCGCGCCCGGACAAATCGCCGCTCGGTTTTGTAATTCGCGGGATCGAATCCTCCCAGGACCTCCACCCGCTTTCGCAAGATGCGCTGGCGTTTGGCCATGTCGTAATCGTACGTGGACAACGGCGTTGTGAGCGAGGTGTAGATGAAGCGCAAGGAACCCGTCTCCATTTCGGGATTTGCGCCCGTGCGCGCGAGATAGGCCGGTTCCTCGAACTCCACGTAATGCTCATCGCTTCCGTCCCAGTTGCGCACCCGCAATCGGTTCAACCCCTCCCGCCGCTCCTCCAGCAGCAGTTGATCCCGAAAGATCGCAAAGTCCTCGAGGAGCACGTCCTCCCGATGGGGAATGACCTCCTGCCAGTTTTGCTTCCCGGGACTCACCACTGGCGACTTCATCAACCGATGATTCTTCGCCTTCCAGTTCGTCCGGAAGTAGAAGTCCTGGCCGCGATGTTCCACCGAGTAAATGTGGTCCGGTTCGCGCGCTTGAATGAGCTTGGGCTCCTTCTCTGGTTGCTCCGCGTCCAGCATCCGATACTCCGTGCTCTGCAAATGATGCGCGACCACGAAAAGGTACTTCCGGGACTTGCTCCGACTCACGCCGCACGCAAACGTCTCGTCCTTCTCTTCATAAACCAGCACATCTTTTGACGGCTCCGTGCCCAGGGTATGGCGAAAGACCCGGGACGCGCGCAAGGTGTTTGGATCTTGTTTGGTGTAAAGCAGGGTCTTCCCGTCCTCCGCCCAGACGAAGTTCTCCGTCACATTCGAAATGCTGTGCCGCAGAAACTCGCCCGTTTCCAGATTCTTGAAACGAATCGTGTTGAACCGGCGGCCCACCGTGTCCACGGCGAAGGCCACCAGCTTCTGCCCGGGATGGATGTCATCCCCCGCGAAAGAAAAGAACTCGTGCCCTTTGGCGAGTTCGTTCTCATCCAGGACGATTTCCTCCGGCGCGTCCAAGCTCCCTTTCTTGCGGCAGTGAATTGCATACTCGCCGCCTTTGACAAAGCGCGCGTAATAATAATAGTCCTTGATCCGCACCGGCACCGTGTCGTCGTCCTTCTTGATGCGCCCGACGATTTCGTCAAACAAGGTCGCCTGCAGATTCGTCGTATGCGCCAGCGAGCGATTCAGGTAATCGTTCTCCCGTTTGAGATATTCGATCGTGGCCGGGTTCTCGCGCTCTTTCATCCAGTAGTACGGATCCTCGCGCCGATGCCCATGCTCCTCCAAAACCTTTGGAATCTTTTTCGCCACCGGCGCGGGGAACTGGTCCCCCGCTCCGGCCGAAATTACGGGCGCTGTCATCAGCCAGATCACAATTGATATTGTGTGGACGTTTGCTCTTCGCACGTTGCGCGGTGCGGTGCTCGCCTTCATGGTTGTTGTGAGTTGTTCGGTTTGCGGTTCACGGTCGCTCATGGACGAATCGGCTGCGCATAGCGGAACGAACTGGCGCACTTTGTCAGGAAAACGGATGGGATGTGATTCGTGGGCCGTGGTTTCATGCACGTTAGCGTTCTGATATGACATTCTGAATCCGCAATTCACTTCGAGCCGGCGGCGATCATTGAGTCACATGGGAGGACCGCGAAGTGCTGGGTCGATTCCTCACATGACCATCAGCCCAATCGAACATTTTGGCCAGCACAGGCAAAACCGATTCCCGGGCACGACAGGCATGCGATTCGCTTTATCCCAAGTCATCTAACTCTGACTGAAGTTCAGATCTCAGTAAACCACCGAATCTGACCCAGCGAGAATCGCCAGTCTGAGAGTCCAATTCCCAACAATCGCAAGTGGTCTCCCACACTTCCGATAAAGTGGCCTTCAATTCCAACGGTTTCCAGTGGAGCCAGGGAGATGCCTTGCGGTTGTTTGCGGAATCCAATCTGAAGTGGCGTTCGGATGAGCGGGGGTGCTTTTACTGAGGTCTGATTCTCAACGATAAATGGGTCGGCAGCAGTAACCGCACCGTGGCAAATGCGGAAACCGCCCCCAATCATCTGAACGCTCTGCAATGGGAACGCTTGGCAGCGGATCGACTCGACTCAATTGTTCGTCGAAAAACTCACACTTCGACCTAATCGGCCACCGACGTTGACTGTGGCGCGGCCAATCCGTACTGCCGCATTCCCTCTAAGTGGAACTCGATGGCCTCTTTGATCAATCGACTCGTCTCCTCCAGCGTCTCGCCTGCAGCAACACACCCTGGCAAATCACCTACGTAAGCTCCGTAGCCGGTGTCACTTTTCTCAATCACAACTGCGTACCGCATGAATTCATTTCCAGCCAGCCTGTTTAAAGATACTGTTCAAAGTCCCTTTGGGAAGGTCCAAATGTGGATGGACTACAACCGTCACCCGCCGTGCCGGGTAACGGGGATGAGTAAACTGTCAGTGGCTTCCCCGCTGTCGGGCCAGACTCCAACCCTCGTCCTGCAATCGATCAATGACCTCGCGAACTTTCACCACCGAGAGGATGACCGACTACGTCCTCGGGTCAATTCACCTAGGAAACTTCAAGCAATGTATCCCTCCGATGGCCGAGGGCAAACTTCGATTTTCGAATTTCGAGATCCCGGGGGCAGGCGGTTCCTTCATTCCCCCGAATTTTGGATGCGAATCAAGACCACACACCGGGGGTGGCTCGTTCAATAGGAGCCTCCTCATGCCGGCGGAAACGGGTTTTGGCTCAAGGAGAAAGGGATTGGATTCAAGGGATCAATGCCCTAGGCTGCGGGGCCATGCAACGCCATCGGCCCGGTTCACTTTGTCCATTGCTTTCGATCACGATCGGCGCCCATTTGTTGGCGCAGGCGTTTTGTGGAGTCCATGCCGCCGACTCCAAGTCGCCAGAGGACCGGGCATTGCGGGAGTATCGGGAACAAACCCTGCGGCATGAGGGGAATCCCGATCGTGGACGAGCCCTGTTCAGCGACCCTCGCACGCTCTGCATTCAGTGTCACGGCGTCGACGGGAAAGGAGGGCGGACGGGCCCCGATCTCTATGCGGTCGGGGACAAGCACTCCCGTGAAGATTTGATTCGTTCAGTCTTGGAACCGTCGGCGGCAATCATGATGGGCTACAGCACAACGGTTGTGGAGACCAAGTCGGGCGAGCAGATTGAAGGTGTGCTCAAGGAGGTATCCGACAAGGAACTGGTCCTGGCCGGATTGGGCAATGCCACGCGCCGTGTGGCCCGTGAAACAATCAAAGAGCAACGAACAAGCCCAGTCTCGTTGATGCCTTCGGGGCTGCAGGCCGGCTTGTCCAAGGAGGAGTTCACGGATCTCATTGCTTACTTGGAGGGCTTGAAGCAACCCGAGATGCGGCTCGCGAACGAGGCGGGAACCCCCGGGGTCATCCGGCGATTGGCGAAGCCAGTGACCCTTCGGCCATTCCACGATCCGGCACATCGGTTTGATCATCCCGTGTGGTTCGAAGAGCATCCAGTTTTGAACGGCCATTTCGTCGTTGCGGAACAGACGAATGCCGTTCTCTGGCTGCTGGAGAAACACCCTCAAGGAGACAGGAAAACGCTGTTTGCCAACGTGCGGAAGGAAGTTTTTGTCACCGAGACCGAGGGCTTGTTGGGCGTGGCATTCCACCCGCGGTTTCGAGAAAACCGCAAGTACTACTTGATGCACGAGTTCATGGAGGAGAACAAACGCTCGATGATCATCGCGGAACGTTCGGCTCGGGAAGACTTCCGCGCGGACTCCGGCATGCCATCCCGACGGGTGCTGCAGATCGCCGTGTCCACCGAGGTCCATCATGGGGGCGGGATCGCGTTCGGACCCGACGGCTATCTGTACATAGGAATGGGCGACGCGGGCCCTCAAGGGGACCCGTTGGGGCATGGCCAGGACCTGCGGTCGATGGCCGGCAAACTTCTTCGGATCGATGTGGATCGCTCCGACCGCGGCAAACTCTACGCGATTCCTCCGGAAAACCCGTTTGTCCGCGATCCGGATCCCGGGGTGCACAGGGAAATTTTTGCGTACGGACTGCGGCAGCCGTGGCGTTTCAGTTTCGATCCCGCGACGGGCGACTTATGGGTGGCGGACGTTGGGCAGGATCGGTTTGAGGAGGTGGGGATTGTGCGCGCCGGCGAAAATCATGGCTGGAATGTCTTCGAAGGTTTCGAGCTTTACTCGACGCGGTACCGGTCGGACCAGAAGGTTTATGTGCCACCTATGGTGTCGTTTCGGCGACGGCATGGGGCTTCGGTGACCGGCGGCCACGTTTTTCGAGGCGATCCAGCATCGACGTTCCACGGGGTTTATATCTGCGGCGATTTCGAATCGAAACGCTTGTGGGGAATCACGTGGCGCAACAGGACGTTGCAGGTGGTTCGAGAAATCGGGACGAGCCCGGCGAAGCTGGTGGCGTTCGGACAAGACCGTCGAGGCGGCCTCTACGCCATCGGGTACGATCTTGGAATGATCTACAAAATCGACCTGTCGGACGCCCTGTTCGAGCCTTGAGGATCCGGCCCCTGCGTTGTCCATGAGCCCCGACAGATTGTCAGCAAGGTTTGCCGAATCCTGAAAAACGGCAGGTGCCCAAGGCGAATCTTCGCAAGATTCTGGCGATAAAGTTTTTCCGAGTCACTCACCAGATCCACGAGGCATCAGGCCTTAGAATTTCTGAGGCAATTTGTGAAAAAGAATGGAGTGTTCGCTTCCCTCAAAACAATCCCTCTCCCCATCGGATGAGGCGAGGGGCTGGTTGCGGTGAGCAATTGTCTGTCCCTTGGAGTTAGTGGAGTTAGAGTTACGCCACCATTCCGAGCAAAGCTGAATTCAGGCTTGATTGCGGCTGATTTGCCTCCACTCTTGACTTCAATAATGACGGCGGAAAATCATCCCGATTCGAGCGGGCACTCAGGTTCCCATTCGGACCGGCACGGTGTTTGGCGGAAAAAACGCAAGAAGCGCAGCTTCTTGTCTCGCCTCTCGCAAACGAACTCCCCCACAAGAACCGATTTAAAGATCTCGCTGATCATCGTGGGGGTGTTGCTCGTTCTCGTCGCCACGGGGTTGTCGGATCGAATATGGGCTTATTTGCTCTCCCTCTTCGAGTCTTCGCAATCCGAATGACCCTGCCCGAGGGCCCGTTTTAAGGAGGATAGAAGAAAGGGTTTTGGCGCGCGCTCCGCCGCTCTCGGTGGGAGGAGAAGGAGATCCGTCTCCCCTCCGGCGGCTGGCTTGGGAGCCCTGCAAGGGGTCTGGGAACTCTGTTGCGGATGGAGGGAGAGGGCGCATGGAAAAGTCTGGGGATAGGGAAACTCACCCAGAGGATCCGGACGGCATCAACCAGTCAACACGTGACGAAGATACAGATACATCAGCGGAGCGTTGAATAGGAGGCTGTCCAGGAGATCCAGAATTCCGCCAATCCCCGGAAACAGGCTCCCGGAGTCCTTCATGCCAACCTCGCGCTTGAAGAGAGACTCGATCAGATCGCCGATGACCGCTCCTGCACTCAATATCAGCCCCAGAATCATCGCATGGATCAGCGTCATATGCGATAGCTTTTCCTTGGCGAAAAGCGAAAAAGCGATACTTGCAAGAGTGGACAGCAAGATGGCGCCCCCGAAACCCTCCCACGTCTTTCCAGGGCTGATGCGCGGGATCATCTTATGCTTTCCGATCATGGAGCCCACCAAATAGGCGCCGATGTCGCTAAACTTGGTGACCACGATGAAATAAAAAACGTACATGCGCCCATCGATTCCCGGAAAGAAGTTGATCTTTTGGATGAAATTCAGAAGCCAGGGGACGTACATCAGCCCGAACAAGGTCGTTGAGATGGCGAGGATTCCAGCCGTGTTGGTCTTGGAGACAAACTGCTTCAAGCAAAGGCCCAAAACGAACAGGATCAAAATGCACGTTTCCCAGTCATTCGCCTTTGCGGGAGCCGATCTGACACCCAGCACGCCGGAAAGGTAAAAGAAAGTGCTCCCGATCAGCAGCACTCCACCGAACACCCCCCAACCCCGGAAGCAGCTCAAACCGCGCCTTGCCACCATGCCGTAAAATTCAATCAACCCAGCCGCCGCGAGCACGAGCATGATCAAGAGGAACGCGCCGTCGGCGGCGATCTTGTTTTTGGCAAACACGGCGCACAACACGACAGACCAAAGCACCACTGAGCTCAAAGTGCGCCTCAGGAATGTCTGTCCCTTCGAAAAAGCCCGCGGCTGGCCTGGGCTTGGCGTGGGCGCTTGGGAGTCCATGGGCTAGTCAAACGAGCTCAAACAACTCCAAATCGGCGATGCCTCCTCGAGTACTCCTCGAGGGCCTCCAAGAATTGGGGCCTGCGAAAATCGGGCCACAGCGTCTCCGTCACAAAGAATTCCGCGTACGATATTTGCCAGAGCAGAAAATTGCTCACCCGCATCTCACCGCTGGTTCTGATCAGCAAGTCGGGGTCCGGAATCTGCCGCGTGTAGAGGTGCTGCGACACCACTTCTTCATTCACTTCCGCCGGATCGATCAGTCCGCTCCGAGACTTTTCCGCGATCTTCCGCACGGCCTCGACGATTTCCGCCCGCCCCCCATAACTCAGGGCGAGCACCAGGGTGAGTCCATTGTTCTTGGACAGGGCGGCTTTGGTTTTCTCGAGCTGCTTCTGGACAAACTCCGGAAGCCGGTAGATCTGCCCGATCGCTTCAAGCCGGACGTTGTTACGATTGAGTTCCGGGATCTCGTTCTTGAGGTAGCGGGCGAGATACTTCATCAGGGTGTCGACTTCCTCCTTGGGCCGGCTCCAATTCTCGACCGAAAAAGCGTAGAGGGTCAGGTACTGGACCCCCACTTCACCCGCCGCGCGCAGCACCACGCGGACGGATTCCACGCCGTTTCGGTGGCCTTCGACACGAGGCAGGTGTCGTTGCTTAGCCCACCTGCCGTTGCCATCCATGATGATGGCGACATGCCTCGGGACGGAAGCTTTCGCTTGAGGACTGAGTTGTGGGGTTGAGGCGCTCACATCGAAGGAACCATCCGCTACCAGTCTCCCGCGCCCGCGAGTTTCTAGATGAGAATGGTCTGATCACGGGCGGGACCGACCGATATGATCCGCAATTTGGCGCCCGTCATTTCTGCGATCAACTTTAAGTAGCTGCGAGCTTTCGCTGGGAGTTTCTTCCACGAACGGATCTTGTCAGTCGGCGTCAGCCATCCAGGCATCGGCGTGTAGACGGGCTCGCATCGGGAGAGCGTCTCGTAATCAACCGGCACATATTCCAACACCTTTCCGTCACACTTGTAGGCGGAGCAGACCTGTATCGTCTCCAACGTATCCAATCCGTCGAGATTGGTCACGGCCAGTTCGTCGATGCCATTCAAAATGGCCGCGTGCCGGGTGGCAACGGCGTCGAACCAACCGCAGCGCCTGGCCCGGCCGGTAGTCGCCCCAAATTCCCTTCCCATGGCGTGAAGCATGTCCGCGATTTGGACATTCTCGGTCGGCAACGGGCCTTCGCCCACTCGCGTGGTGTAAGGCTTCATGACACCGATCACGTGATCCATCCTGTTCGGTGCCACCCCTGATCCCGTGCAAGCGCCTCCAGCCGTCGTGTTGGAAGAGGTCACAAAGGGATAGGTGCCATGGTCGAGGTCCAGAAAAGTCCCTTGCGCGCCTTCAAACAAGATGTCCGCGCCATTCCTCATCGCCTGATGCAAATGTATCACGGTGTTCACGACCAGCGGCTTCAACCGATCCCCGGCCGCCCGGTAGCTGTCATGCACTTTTTTGAACGACAACGGCTTGGCTCCCAGAGCCTTCAGAATCTCATTGTTCTCCCGAAGCCGAATGCGGAGCTTCTCCTCAAAACGGTCCGCGTGGATCAAGTCGATCATCCTCAGCCCTGTCCGAGCCGCCTTGTCTCCATAGGCTGGTCCAATCCCGCGCTTGGTGGTGCCGATCTTGTTCTTGCCCTTGATGACCTCGCGCTGCGCGTCCAGGAGTTGATGATAGGGGAACACCACGTGGGCCGCTTCGCTGAGGAGCAGATTCCCATTAATCCGGACGCCCTCGCGCTCCAGTTCCTCTATCTCCCTCACCAGTCCGATCGGGTCAATCACCACTCCGTTGCCAATCACGCACAGTTTGTCGTCACGCAGAATTCCAGAGGGAATTAAGTGCAGCACGTACTTTTTATCCTCGATCCAAACCGTGTGCCCGGCGTTGTTTCCACCCTGGGTGCGGACAACGATGTCCACCTCGTCCGTGAGGAAGTCGATAATCTTCCCTTTGCCTTCGTCGCCCCACTGGGCGCCAACCAATATTGTGTTCGCCATAACAACCGACAAAAAAAATCCCCGAACAGTAAATTCGGGGAATGCGACCGGTATTTACATGTGGAGCCTAGTAAGCAAGACCCCGCGTGTCAACCAATTCGAACCCTCCCCAGAACGGCATTACCGACAATGCCCCAGGGTCAGCGCCGGTCGTGGTTCCCGTGCAAGTCTTCTTGTGTCAGGGGTTGCGGTTGGACTTGGTTTTTGAGTAACTACGTCTCATGCATGAATTTCACTATGCCGACGGTGAACTCCGATGTGAACAAGTGGCCGTGGCGTCCCTGGTTCGCAAGCACGGCACTCCCCTCTACATTTACTCCCAGAAAACCCTTTCAGATCATTATCTGAAGCTCGACCACGCACTGGCTCCGTTGGATCACCTCATCTGCTACGCGATGAAGTCCAACTCCAACATCGCCGTGATCAGAGCCCTGGCCAACCTGGGGAGCGGTTTCGACACGGTTAGCGGCGGGGAGCTCCAACGGGTTCTCGCGGCGGGTGGGGATGCGTCCAAGTGCGTGTTCGCGGGCGTTGGCAAAACCGAGGGCGAAATCGAGTTGGCGCTGAGGGTCGGCATTTTTTCCTTGAACGCCGAAAGCGAGCCCGAGTTGCGGCGGATCGACAAAGTCGCTCGCCGCCTCAGAATGAAAGCCCCTGTCGCCGTGCGCGTGAACCCCAACGTGGACGCCCATACACACGCCAAAATCACCACCGGCACTTATGACAACAAATTCGGCATCGCTTTCGAGGAAGTCGAGGGCGTTTACGCCAGGGCAAGGAAGTTGAAGAACCTCTGGCTGAAAGGTGTCCAGATGCACATCGGATCCCAGCTGACGGATGTCGCCCCTTTCGAGTCGGCCGTGCGCAAAGTGACGCCCCTAGTCCAGCAGCTCAAGGCGGACCATGGCATCCAGTTCTTCAGCGTCGGCGGAGGCCTCGGCATCGTTTACAAGCCCGCCCTGGAAAGCGGTCAGGCCGCTTGGTGGAAGAAAACCCCAGGAAAGCAAATCCTCACCCCGCAAACATACGCGGACCGATTGCTGCCGCTGCTCCGGCCCTTGGGTCTAAAGATTCTCCTGGAACCGGGCCGGTTCATTTCCGGGAACTCGGGCATCCTCGTGACCCGAGTGGAATTTGTGAAGAAAACAGGCGCCAAGAACTTCGTGAGTGTGGATGCCGCGATGAACGACCTCATCCGGCCCGCTTTCTACGATTCTTATCATGAAATAGTTCCCGTCAGGAAATCGGGTCGGAAAAAGATTTCCTCGGACGTGGTGGGTCCCATTTGCGAATCAGGTGATTTTTTCGCGAAAGACCGGCCCCTGGAAAAAGTCGGCGAAGGGGATCTCCTCGCCCTGCTGAGCGCGGGGGCTTACGGCTCGGTGATGGGCTCCAACTACAACACTCGCGCCCTGCCGGCGGAAGTTCTTGTTCATGGCAGCAAAGCGGGGCTCGTCAGAAAACGCCAGGAAATCAAGGCCATCTGGGGTGACGAATCCATTCCCCCATGGCTTGGCTCCTCCGCCTCATGAGCGAGGCGGCCCCAAACGAGAAGCCCCATCATCGCGGCTCGCGAAGCAATCCTCCCAACCGGTTCGAGGCGGTTCGCCTCGAACCCGATCCAGACGACGGGTTGGAGACCGGCATCGAGCCTCGCACAAGCTTCTTCAAGGACGCCACCCGAACCATCATCGCCACCAACGACAGCCCCGACATAGGCTTTGATGCCAGTCTGAACGTTTACAGGGGCTGCGAGCACGGTTGCTCCTATTGCTACGCGCGTCCCACACACGAATACCTCGGATTCTCATCGGGACTGGACTTCGAGACCAAGATCATGGTGAAACTGGACGCGCCAAAGCTGTTGCGCTCGGAACTGATGTCTCCCCGTTGGAGGCCCCAGGTGCTCGCCATGTCCGGAGTCACCGACCCCTATCAACCCGTTGAGCGAAAGCTGAAACTGACTCGAGCCTGCCTCGAGGTGCTCGCGGAGTTCAAAAACCCCGTGGGCATCGTCACGAAGAACCAGTTGGTGACGCGCGATCTGGACCTCCTGGCGGCGCTGGCCTCCGTGAATGCCGTCGTGGTTTACATATCCCTGACGACCCTCGACGCCGACCTGCGCGCATCATTGGAGCCGAGAACGTCCCCTCCCAAGTCACGGCTGCTCGCCATCGAACGTCTCGCAAAACACGGCATTCCAGTCGGTGTGATGACGGCGCCGGTGATCCCCGCCGTCAATGACCACGAGATTCCCGAGTTGCTCAAGGCCGCCTCCGAAGCCGGGGCGCGCCACGCCGGTTACGTCCTCCTGCGCCTGCCTCACTCGGTCGCCGGCCTCTTCGAGAACTGGTTGGAGACACACCTGCCGGACAGGAAGGAAAAAGTGCTCAACCAACTCCGCGGCATGCGGGGCGGCCAATTGAACGTGTCGACATTCGGTCAGCGCATGAGCGGCGGCGGCCTCCAAGCCAGCCAGATTCGCCAGCTATTTGAGCTTTCCTGCCGCCGCCACGGACTCAACCAAGAACCTTTGCGACTGAACACTCGCGCCTTCAAGCGCCCCGGGCCCGAACAACTGGAACTGCTCTAACGGCGCCTCCGGGAACCGCGGGCCTTCCGTAGCGGGCCCGGATCACCACCGCCGGCTGGAAAAGATTTTCAGCGACCCCTCAAGCCCGGCGCTTGTCAGAACCTCGGTTCCGTGCTGACATGGAGCCCGTTCATGAAAACGAAATCCAATCATCCCGCCAAAACCAGGTCCAAGAACTCACCTCCCGCAATGCGCCAGTATTCGAGCATCGTGCTGGACGGGCCCGACCGCGCTCCCAGCCGCGCGATGCTGTACCCGGTGGGATTCACCGCGGAAGATTTCCAGAAACCCATCGTGGGCATCGCCTCCACCTGGAGCATGGTGACCCCATGCAACATGCACATCGACAAACTCGCGGTCGAGGCGGCCAAAGGCGCGGACGCGGCGGGGAGCAAATCCATCATCTTTAACACAATCACCATTTCCGACGGCATTTCCATGGGAACCGAAGGCATGAAGTACTCCCTCGTTTCCCGCGAAGTCATCGCCGATTCCGTGGAAACCGTCGCCGCCTGCGAGGGCATGGACGGAATAGTGGCGATTGGAGGCTGCGACAAAAACATGCCCGCCTGCATGATCGCGATCGCCCGACTCAACCGGCCGGCCGTGTTCGTGTATGGCGGCACCATCCTCCCCGGCTGTTTGACCGGAACCAACCGCAAACTGGACATCGTGTCCGTCTTCGAGGCCGTTGGAGCTCACGCCAACAAAGTGATCGATGACAAGGAGCTTCAAGCCATTGAATCCTGCGCCATCCCCGGCCCTGGCTCGTGCGGAGGCATGTACACCGCGAACACGATGGCCTCTGCCATCGAGGCATTGGGCATGAGTCTGCCGAACAGCTCCGCCCAAGCGGCGATGTCCGAGGCGAAGCGGGACGACTGCCGTCGCGCGGGCGCCGCCGTGGCGGCGCTCTTGCAAGCGGGAATTCGACCCCGGGATATCATGACCAAAAAGGCGTTCGAGAATGCCATCACCGTCGTCATCGCCCTGGGCGGATCCACCAATGCCGTGCTGCATCTGCTCGCGATGGCTCACTCGGCGGGTGTGAAGCTGGGGTTGGACGACTTTACGCGAGTTGGAAAGAGAGTCCCCGTGCTGGCCGATCTCAAGCCGAGCGGAAAGCATCTGATGTCTGAATTAGTGGCCATTGGGGGGATTCGTCCCCTCATGAAAACACTTCTCGACGCCGGGCTTCTGCATGGCGAGTGCCTCACCGTCACCGGCAAGACCATGGCTCAAAATCTTGAAAAAGTGGCCCCCTACCCCGCCGGACAGACGATCATTCTGCCGTTGTCCAACCCTATCAAGAAAGACAGCCACCTGGTGATTTTGCGGGGCAACCTCGCGCCAGAGGGAGCGGTCGCCAAGATCACCGGAAAGGAAGGGCTTGTTTTCACCGGCAAGGCGAAAGTGTTTGACTCCGAAGAACGCGCGATGCGCGCCATACTCAAAGGCGTGATTAAAAAGGGAGACGTCGTGGTGATCCGCTATGAGGGCCCCAAGGG
>SXGS01194255.1_pt1 | contig 12755 bp, 5 predicted proteins | sample 3174681 | NCBI WGS metagenome assembly SXGS01 (sample SAMN11356861, study PRJNA531348) | freshwater metagenome | isolation source: freshwater sample F1-80 | place: China: Fuxian Lake, Yuxi | collected 2017-12-25
CACGACATGCACGATCTCGTCGTCCGGGTCCCCGTCGCCATTCAAATCTCGGGAGCCCTGGTCCGCCTCGGGCACTGAAAACGTCGCTGCGAAGCGGCCGCAGGTCAACTCCAAACCGCACGCCAGATTCGGGGTAGAGACCGCGCCGGTGGCTCCGTCGATTACCATGCAGACCTGATCGTCGGTGTCACGATCTCGGTTCAGGTCCTTGTCGCCCTGATCGATTTCCGAGACGCGCCACACCACCCGCCCCTCGCCGCCGACGAAAACATCCGTGACGCTCCAACCGGTATTGGTAAGCTTTCCGCCGCCCGGATCGTACCAGAACACTACGGTGTCATCGGAGTCCTTGTCCTTGTTCAGGTCCTTGTCGTCCTGCGCCACCTCGGAACAGCCGAAGATCAACTTCCCGCCTTCCACTTCGAGCCCGCCGGATCCATCGCGCTTCGGGTTGATAACCTTTCGGCCCGACAGGGTCCAGGCCTGCACTGCATCGTCGGTGGCGTCGCCGTCCTCAGTGATGTCCTTCAGCCCCTGCGCCGCTTCCGAAGTCACAAACCCGACCACCTCACCGTCTGCGCCAAACCCCGCGCTGCAGTCCTGACCCAGGTTAATGGCGGTCTGGCCCCCCAGGTCCCACACGGCCATCACGGTGTCCAGCGTGTCCCCGTCGCCGTTCAGATCCTTCTTGCCCTGGCGATTCTCCTGGACACCGACGGCGAGCAGCTTGTCCGTGAAGGCGAGCCCCCCGGAGCACTCCAATCCCGTGGAAACAACCTTTCGCGTGGCAGGATCGTAAACTTGAGCCACGATGTCGCCCGTGTCGCCGTCCCCGTTGAGGTCCCGGTTGCCCTGAGCCAGTTCGCTGGTTTGAAGCGCGAGGAGTTTGCCCGCCGCCTGGATCCCCGCCTCGCAGTCGATCCCCAGCGGCTCCACCTTCCGTGTGTCGAGTTCCATGCGACAGAGAACCGCATCCCGCAGGTCGCCGTCGCCGTTCAGATCCTTGCCGGCAGTTCGCTCATACTGGGCGAAAAAGAGCGTCTTCTCCAGCCAGATCAAGTTGACTCCCGATACGCCGAGATTGACCGCCTGGCGCGTTGCGGGCAGGAACAGCGCCAGCACATTGCCTTCGACCCTGGTGTCCTTGTTCAGATCGACATTGCCCTGATCCCGCTCGGAAACCTGAAGCGCAATCGCGGTTGGGGAGAGCGCGACCGGTGGCCGCTCGTCGCTGGAGGCCGTCGGGTAGTCGATCGCCAACCCAACGGAAGTCAATCGGAAGTTCTGAGTGTCCACCAGGAACAGAATCGTGTCGTCGGTGTCTGCATCCCCGTTCAGGCTCCGATCCTGCTCATCGGCGCAGAAAGCGGACCAACTTCCTGAGTTCCAGATCTTACCTGAGATCTCCAGGCGGGTATTGTAAGGAACGAGGCCGAGATTCTGGGCCCCGGACGGCGCCAGCGCGAGCGCGAGGCAGACAAGCCCCAGATGTGTGATCACTCTACGAAACAACGCTCGCGACTCCCTCTTCCGGCAGTGATGGGCCCGATGCTCATCGGCGGATCACCGGTTCGCCCTCACCCTCCAGTATAGAGACAGCTTACCCGGAGAGACTGCACCCTCCGAGCCCGCCGCCGATCTTCGTGAATGGACGGCACTCTACGGCAGACATCACAGCGGTCCCTGGCGCCCAGCAATCCAACCCCACCATGAAGATCAACCCGGAAAACTCCTCGGACAGTTTGCATCGCGTCGGAACGCACGGTCATGACCACGGCGCCGCCGCCGGCCAGAGGCACAGCCACGGAGGCGACGCCCGGCGCAACGTGCTCCCCCCGGGGGGACACGCCGCCGACGAGGACGACAATGGCGATCATGATGACCATGACCACGCACAACCCGGCGATCTCCTGCGAATAGGCTGCGTAGCCGCCGCCATCGCCGTCGGCGGCAGCGGAATCGCCCGGGGTGTGGCGCCGTTCGATCTCTTCTCACTCGCCGCCACCCTTGGGGGCGGGCTCCCGATCTTCCAGCACGCCCTGCAGGCCCTGCGCCGCCGGCGAATGACCATGGAACTCTCCATGACGGTGGCGCTCGCCGCCGCCATGGCGATCGGCGAACTCTTCACGTCCGCCGTCATCGTGTTGTTCGTGCTCATTGCCGAGGTGCTCGAGGGGCTGACGGTGAGCCGAGGTCGCAGCGCCATCCAGGACCTGCTCGTCTACCTGCCGCGCAACACCCAGGTGAAGCGCGGCGAGGAGTGGGTCACTGTTTCCGTCGACACGCTCACCGTCGGTGACGTGGTGCTCGTCCGACCGGGCGACTCGATCCCGGCCGACGGCGTGATCCTGAGCGGAAGCTCTCACATCGATGAGTCCACGATCACCGGCGAGTCGGTCCCTGTAGAGAAAAACGTCGGCGGTGCCGTGTTCGCGGGCACCACCAACTACGACGGTGCCCTGGAGCTTCGCGTGGAGCTCATCGGTGAAGACACCACCTTCGGCAAGATTGTGCGGGCGGTGGAGCACGCCGACAAGTCACGAGCGCCCATTCAGCGAATTGCGGACCGCCTCGCCGGGTGGCTTGTCTACGCCGCCCTGATCGGCGCCGTGCTGACCTTCGCTTTCACGCGGGACATCCGGTCGACCATCTCGGTGATCATCGTAGCGGGCGCCTGTGGCGTGGCTGCAGGTACGCCGCTCGCCATTCTCGGGGGGATCGGCACCGCGGCGCGAAGGGGCTCCATCATCAAGGGCGGCGTTTATCTCGAGGCGCTGGCCGGTTTGAAGATCGCGGTGCTCGACAAGACGGGCACGCTGACCCTGGGCCGGCCCGAGGTGACCGAGATCTGGCCCGCGGAGGGCATATCGGAAGAACTGCTGATCGCGTCGGCCTCGCGCGCCGAGGTGTTCTCGGAACACCCGCTGGCGCGCGCGGTTCAGAAGCTGGCCGCCACCCGCGATCTGGCAGCCACCGCCGGCCCCCATTCCGACGGATTTGAGTACGTGCCGGGTAGAGGGGTACGGAGTCGCGAGGAGACCGGCGAGTTGCTCCTGGCGGGCACGCGCACCTTTCTGGTCGAGAACGGGGTGACGTTGTCGCAGCATCCGTCTCAACAGCCCGCGAGCGAGGTCTGGGTAGCCCGAAACGGAGAGTGTCTGGGGGTGCTTCGCATCGCGGACCCGATCCGACCCGAGGCGCGGGGAGCAATTGACGCTCTCCGCGCGCTGGGGGTGGAGACTCGAATTCTCAGCGGCGATTCCCCGGCAATCGTGAAGGCGGTCGGCGACCGGCTCGGTATTCATCACGCCGAGGGTGGCCTGCTCCCCTCCCAGAAGCTGGAGCAGATCGAGCGGCTCTCCGGCTCCGGGATCGTCGTCGCCATGGTCGGCGACGGCGTACACGACGCTCCGGCGCTCGCTCGGGCGACGGTGGGCATCGCTATGGGCTCGGGCACCGCCGTGGCGCAGGAGAGCGCCGACATCGTTCTTCTCGGCAATGATCTGATGAAGTTGCCGGACACCGTCGGCCTCGCCCGACGCTGTCGAAGGATCATCTTGCAGAACTTCGTGGGTACGCTGTTGGTGGACGGGGTCGGCGTGGCGCTGGCGGCGACCGGACACCTGAACCCCCTGGCCGCTGCGTTCATCCATGTCACGTCGGAACTCGCGTTTATCTCCAACTCCGCGCGCCTGCTTCCGGGTCTGAGAAGCGGTGGGTTGCAGAAGGCAAATCCCGATGCCGCGCCCAATTCACCCTCGGATGTTCGCGCGCCGGCCCGGTGAGTCTGTTGGGCGTGGCGCGATGCCCCCTGGGAGACTTCAGTGGTCAAACTCTTCGGACCCGCCGGCCGCAACTGCGATGGAACCACCCGCCGCAGCTTCTTGCAATGGGGAGCGCTGGGCCTGGGCGCTAGTGGCGTGGCGCCCGGAATGTCGGCCCCCGCAGCGACCACCCGGGCGGGCCGGGCGAACTCTGTCATCGTGCTCTTCATGGCGGGCGGGCCCTCCCAGAACGACACCTACGACATGAAGCCCAACGCGCCGGCGGAGGTGCGAGGGCCGTTCCGACCCATCTCCACGCGAATTCCCGGGCTGGATGTTTGTGAGCTTCTCCCGGGGCACCGCGAGATCGCGCGGCATCTGGCGATTGTCCGATCCATCCACCACACGCAAACCGTCCACGATGACGCCACCCACCACCTCCAGACGGGACACCCGCTCCCCAACGCCCGGGCTCGGGGCCAGCAGCATCCATCCCTCGGCTCCGTGATTTCCCGGCTGACCGGCGAGCGCTCCGCTGACATAGCACTGGAGCTTCCGACCTATGCCTGCATCCCGGACGACTACCGGACCCACGCAGGCTTTTACGAAGGTCCCAGCTTTCTGGGCGAGCGCCATGCCGCCTGGAACACCGGGCTGGATCCCAGTCTCGCGCGCTATCGGAATCCGGAGTTCCTCCTCTCGGGGAGACTCACTTCAGCCCGGCTGGAGCGACGACGAGGCCTCCTCTCCCTCGTGGACGGTGAACTCGCGCGGCTCGACGCGGCCGGCGGGCCATCCAGCTTCTCTGAGGCTCAGGCCCGAGCCTTCGAGCTGATGACCAACCCCCGGGTGAAGGCGGCGCTCGATCTCTCGGACGAGCCTGCCGGTCTGCGCGATGCTTACGGCCGGGAGCTGTACGGCCAGGGCGCCCTTCTCGCACGGCGTCTCGTTGAGGCGGGGACGCGGTTCGTCAACGTCAACCTCTACGAGAAGGACGTGGACTGGTGGGACGATCACTACAAGATCGAAGAGCAGCTTCGCCGCCGCCTCCCACGCTTCGATGCGGCCTTCTCCACCCTCATCCGCGATCTGGAGTCTCGGGGGCTGCTCGCGACCACACTCGTAGTTGCCTGCGGTGAGTTCGGACGCTCGCCGCGCATCGACTCCGGCGGCGGACGCGGACACTGGCCCGGCGCGATGTCGGTGGCGCTGGCCGGCGGCGGCATCCGCGGCGGACAGGTGGTGGGCGCCACAACGCCTGATGGCGGCGAGCCGAGCGAGCGGCCGCTGACACCGGGTGATCTCATCGCCACAATCTATCGCTGCGCAGGGGTGGATCCCACCACATCGCTCGTCGACCGCGAAGGACGACCCACTCCGCTGATTGACCGTGGCTCGCCGATCCAGGAGCTGATTTGAAGAAGTCTCGGGCGTTCGCCCTGATCGCCTTCGGAGCCCTTGCCGGGCTCTCTGCCCTTTCGCCGCAGGACGCTCCCGCTGGATCGATCACGGGAGCGTCAGCCGTCGGGCCCGGAGTCGAGATCGACCCGGTCAGCCGGAGCGTGCGCATCAGCTACGAGGCGCCTGCCGGCGCTCCCGAAGTGATTCGAGTTCGCTGCCGATGGCGAGATGTTCGGACCGGTCAATCGGAGCCGGCATCCATCACCCCCTATCTCTCCGACACCGCGCTCGCGTTAGCGCCGGAGGCGGATTGGGTCGCCTGGGAACAGGGAGAGATCCTGGAGCGCCGTGCGGCCGGTCTGAAGCGGTCGGTGGTGTGGGACCCCTACCCCTCCGCCCAGCGGGAGGGCATGGTCAACGTCGACTTCGAGCTCAAGCTGGAGACGGTGGAAGGGGCGCCGCTCGGCCAGATCCGACGTCGGGTCCGGATGGACAATCGCGATGTGACCTACGTAGAGGACTGGGCCCAGGTCCTTCAGCGGGGAATGGTGGCGCGAGATCGGGAGCCCGCCCTCGGCGAGTGGTCCTTTCGATCCGGGCTACCCGCCGCCTCGGGGGCATCGCTGGGAACCGCACTCTACGGCAACCCGGATCCGCAGCAGGGGCTTCGCGCACTCACCTATCCCCTCAACCTGAAAGGCCCCCACGCCATCTTCCTGCGCTTCCTACCGGACGCCGGAGTCGTTCGGATCCGAACCACCGGCGAGGAGCGGGCCGACCAGGTGTTCGCTCCGCGGGAAGGCGTGAAGACACACTCCCTGCCGGAGGTGTTGTGGAACTGGCGGACGATGGATCGCCAGCACCTGGTCATTCAACCGCCGCATCACTACAAAGGCTACGACCGGGCGTGCCTGGATTATGTCAAGCTGGTGCCTCTGCAGCCCGATACGGTAGCCCGCTTGAACCGCCCGCTCACGCTAAAGCGAGATCGGGTCGTCGCCGGCTTCTTCGAGCCCTACTCATGGTCTTTCTACGAAGACATCCGAAACGGCACACAGCATCGAGAGATTCTGTCGTCCCTCGCCGAGGGGGGCATTCAGATCGCCGACAGCCAGATGGGCCGGATTGGAATGAAGGTCGTCTTCGAGGCACGCTCTACCGACCAACTCCTCTACAACACCATCGGCGACCCCACCCAGGATGACCCAAGACCGACGACGGATCACGTCGGCCGCATGCAGCAGTACACAAACACCCTCGAGACCGAACTGCGTCACGCCCCAAGCTTCGGCTTGAAACTGCATGCCAACTTCGGCGCCAGCGCAACCTACATCGGCTCCCCCCTTCAGGGCGACATCACGAAGAAGAACCCCACATGGGTCAAGGGTCACGATGTCCGGTACGAGCTCAAAGAGGTTCGAGATTACGTCGTGTCCCTGTACCGGGAGGCGCTGGAGATCGGCGCCCACGGCATCTCGATCGACTTTTGCCGCTATCCCGAGTGCATTGACAAGCCGGAGACCTCACTCGCCATCATGCGGGAGCTTCGCAGCCTCTCCCGGGAGTTCTCCCGCCGGCGGCACACCAAAGTTCCCGTCCTCATCCGCTTTCCAGCCCATGGCGTTCGGCTCTCGGAGAACTTCGACTATCGGACCTGGGTGAAGGAGGGCCTCATCGATTACCTGTGCCCCAGCAACCTGCAGGGCCGGCACATGCACTTCGACATCGCGCCCTACGTTCGCGCTACTCGCGGAACATCCGTGAAGCTGCTCCCAGTGATCGACGCTCTGGAGTGGGCGCCGCCCCTGCCGGGGCCGTTCCTCTGGCGCGCCCGGCAACTCTACGACGCGGGCGTGGACGGCATCTACGTCTACCAGGCCGACGGTCGGGTGAACGGCGGCCGGCCGGAGGACCGAAGAGCCCTTCGCTACCTGGGCAGCAGGGCCGCGCTCAACGAATTCTGGAAAGAAGACGCCGACAGCCGCCCTCAGCGCAGCAAGGGCATCTACATCCGCCCGCCCTCCTATCCCGCCCAGGGTTACCACGTCTGGGAGCGACTCCGTCTGTGGGTGGAAGGCGTTCCCATGGGCGCGATGGAGCTCTACCTCGACGGAAAGCAGGTCAACAGCTTTACAGCTCCTCCCTATCTGCTGGGAGATGAGGAGCGCTCATCCGACGGCCTACTCACCAGAGGCGACCACGACCTGAGGGTTCGCGTCCGGGACGGCACGGGCTGGCTGGAACAGTCCTTTCGGATCAGGGGCGGCGGTTAAGGGCTCAGTCGGACACTCCGAGAGCAGCGACTCAGCGCTCCGTTGAGCGCTCGGAGCGGAAGAATGAGGTACGAGGAAGAACGGTTAACTGGAGGGTGGCGAAATCACCCCGACGCCCCCGTTGTTCCAAACGCCCGTGCATATCCTGGTTGCCGAAGATGATCGCGTCAGCGCAATGCTCTACGAGCGAACGCTTCGCCGCGACGGTCACACCGTGACGGTGGTGAGCGACGGTCAGGCGGCACTCTCCGCCGCCCGTCACACGCCGTTTGACCTGGTGGTGACGGACTGGCTGATGCCTCGTAAGGATGGCCTGGAATTCGTGACCGAGCTCAAGCGCGGAGAGAAGCCGCCCCCCGTGCTGGTGGTCACGGCGCTCGGTTCCGAACAGGCGCGTGCTTTCGCGTTGGAAGCCGGAGCGGATGCCTACCTCCCAAAGCCGTGCAGCCCCGACGCTCTCGCTGCAGAGGTCCGTCAACTCGCTGCCCGAACCCAGCGCTCTACTGCTCAGTCCGATGAGCCCGTGACGAGCTCACGCAACTCACACGTATACGTTCGAGAGTCTCTGTTCGAGGAGTTTCGGCCGCTGGTGAATCGACTGATCGGACAGTACGGGGCCACGGCAGACGGCCGTCGAGAGTTGGAGGGAGAGATCTACTGCCTCTTCTTTCGGCTACTTCAGGAATTCGATCCGCGGCGCGGCGTCCCGTTCAAGGCGTATGTGATTCGCAACCTGCCGACTCAGGTGTACAGCCAGATGCGCTCGCGCTGGCGCCGGGAGAGCCGCGAGTTCCCCATGGATCCGGAGCAGGAGGACGGAGTTCCGGACCAACGAGACCCCTACTCCGAGATCGATCTCGGGCTCGACGGCGAGCAAGTGCGGACGCAGATTCGCCATGCCATCGAGCTGCTGCCCGAGCGCCAGCGCAAGATCGTGGAGGGAAGGTACCTGCAAGGACGGGAATTCGAGGACATCGCGGTGGAACTGGGGCTGAAGGCAAGCTCGGTCCGATCCCTGCTTCGGACCGGACTCAACACAATTCGAAACAGGGTCGCCTACCTCGCAAGCGAGGTCTGATCCCCGCCTCGGCCCTGCTTCCGCCCATCGCTTCGCCTGCCGGCGGCGATCTGCCGCTCGCTGCCCAGCCCGGCTGGATATTAGTGTCACTCTAAACGGGGAGACATGCGCCGCAACTCTACCGCCAGCCGCTCCACCTCGCCTACGGCTTCTGACAGAACCCCACGAGCCGCGGAGAGATCGCCGTCGCGCCCCGCCTGCTGCATCCGCTGCAGCGCATCCACTGCAGCCGCCGCGTAGAAGTTTGAAGACGACCCTTTCAACCCATGTGCGACGCGCTCCACCGCCGCGGGATTGCCGCTCTCAACCGCAAGCCTGAGCGCATCCAGCCGGCTGGGGAGTTCCTCCAGATAGGCGGCGGCCATGTCCTCCACGAGGTCTCGATCACCGCGATAGCGGTGCAGAATTGCCTCAAGTGTAACGGATTCGGTTGTCTGCCCGCGTGGGGTGACCTCCGAAATCGAGGGCTCGCCGTGCGCGCTCCCTGTCGGCGCAGCGCGCACCAGTTGACGGAGCAGTTCGATCAACTGACGCTCGTCGAGCGGCTTGGGAAGATAGGCATCCATGCCGGCGTCCAGACACCGTTCCCGATCCCCCGACATGGCGTAAGCGGTTACGGCGATGATGGGAACGTGATCACCGGTATCGGTCTCACGTGCTCGAATCAGGCGGGTCGCATCCAGGCCGTTCAACTCCGGCATCTGAACGTCCATCAGGATCGCATCAAACGACTGAAGCTCCAGAATCGCCAGCGCTTCGCGGCCATTTGAGGCAACCACAGCATCGTAACCATGCTGCTCCAGGAGCCAGACGGCCAGCTTCTGGTTGACGAGGTTGTCCTCCACCACCAGGATTCGCGACCGCGGAGCCCATGGCATTGGTTCTGTCGTCGGCTCCTCAGTCAAGGATCGAACCGTGGGGGGCCCTCCGGTGATTGCCCCAAGCAGAGTCCGACGCAGGTCCTCCGCGAGGCAGGGCTTTTCGAGGCTCCAGGTGACGCCGAGCCGGCTGGCCCGCTCCTGGTCAATTGACTCAGTGGCTTTTCGCAACAGCACAAAGGCGCTGGGAATCCCGGGATGGAGGGCTTTGAGGCACTCGACCACCGCCAGGCCGTCCATTCCGGGCAGGCTCAAGTCGACGATCACCGCAGCCGGTGGTTCGCCGCCCGCCACGGCCACACCGATCCGGCGCAGCGCATCCGGCCCGTCTTGCGTCAGAGTCGGCTCTGCGCCCAACTCGGTAAGGTAGGCTGCAAGCGCCGCCGCCTGCGCGGGATGATCCTCCACCAGCGTCACGGGCAGGTGATCCAGCAAGGGATCCGCTGCCGCCACGGGGATTCGCTCGCTCTCGGGCAGTGCGAAGCAGGCGCTGAACACAAACTCGCTGCCGCGACCGAGCTCGCTGGTGGCCCGGAGATCCCCTTCCATCAGGGTGGCAATTCGAGTACAGATCGCCAGACCCAATCCCGTGCCGCCATACCTCCGGGTCGTGGACATGTCGGCCTGGACAAAGGGCTCGAAAATCGTCCCCAGCGCCTCGTCCGAGATCCCGATTCCGGTGTCCGAGACAACCAGCTCAAGGCTCACATCATCGGCGGAACGCCAGCGGCGGCGGAGCTCCACCCGGATTTCGCCCGACTCGGTGAACTTCAGGGCGTTGGAAACCAGATTGGTTGCCACCTGGGCAAACCGCGCAGGATCGCCGATCACCCGTCGGGGCGTCTCCGGGCGCACCCTGAGCACGGTTTCCAGACTCTTCTCGCCACAGCGTACGGCGAGCGGACGCACCGCTTCGAGAAGCTCTTTGCCCGGATCAAACTCAACAGCTTCGAGTTCCAATCTACCCGCCTCAATCTTTGAAAAATCCAGGATCTCATTGATCAGCGTCATCAGCGCATCCGCCGAAAGACGAACCAGATCCAGGTAACGCCGCTGCTCTTCCGAGAGATTTGTTCGCAGAGCCAGCTCGGTCATTCCTATGATCCCGTTCATGGGCGTCCGAATTTCGTGGCTCATGGTCGCGAGCAAATCACTCTTGGCGTGACTGGCGGCCTCGGCGGTGTCGCGGGCCAGCCGAAGTTGGCGTTCGGCTTCCTTTTCCGCGGAGAGATCGCGCACGATCCCGGTGAAGATGCGCTGACCGCCGATCCACACCTCGCTGACCGTCAGGTCGGCGGCAAACTCCTCTCCGTTCCGCCTGAGCGCAGTCAACTCGCGGCGTTGCCCGATGACACGTGCAGGACCGCCGGTAAGATACGCATCCAAAAAGCCTCGGTGCCCGCTCGCATACGGTTCCGGCATCAACCGCGCCACATCCTGGCCGATCAATTCGTCGGCAGAGTAGCCGAAGATAGCTTCCGCGGCAGCGTTGAAGTCATGGATCAATCCCTGCTCGTCGATGGTGATTACTGCATCGGCGATGCTCCCACTCACGGCGCTCGAGGCCCTGGCCAGCTCACCCATCCGTGCGCGAGCCGGGGCGACGATGAGTTGGTAGACGAGAGGGGCGATTGCGATGGAGAGGAGCGCCGCATCCACCGCGGCTCCCCACGACTCCGAGCCCGGCGGCAGCAGGCGATGGACGGTGAGATGGCTCAAGGCCTCAACCGCCGCGATCACCGCCACCAACGCCACGGCATCGCCGATCGGCCGATGCCGGAGCGCCAGCATACCGCTCCAGGATCCCCCCGATCCGCGAAAGTCTCCGCCTCTCGGGCTCCCAGCGTGCGAATCGTTCCTCCGATCCACGGATCCCATTCGCACACCCCCCTTCCCAGATCACTCGTGGTCCCGGGCTCCGCCGGCGATTAAGGCAAAGGAGTGCGGCCCAGTTCATCATACTGAGGCAACTGTCCCCTCGAACTCACCCCAGGAACCGTGAGTCCCCGGAGACGATGCTCTCCAGCCTGAGTGGACCGCGCGGGAGACGAATGGGATCGCGTGGATGGCGGTGCTCCAGAGACGAGCCGGACCTCCGCCGGCGCCGCGCCAATCTTCGTGCGGCGACCTCAGGTGGATCCAAGCGGCGAGACGGCGACCGCAGGATCCATGTGGAGTTCCATGGATTCGATCATCGGAAGCTGTGCGACTGGTTCCGGTGTCTTGGGGTCGGGATGCTGCACCGGTTCCTTGGGGAGCTCCGGCGGAGCAGATCGCACCGGATAAAGTTCCGTGAGGCTGATGCCTGTGGCTTCTGCGGCGCCGGCGATGGCGCCATGCAGGAAGAGGTCGGCTCCGAGCGGCTTGGGAGGATCCTCCGCGTGCTCTTCGAGCGCGCGACGCTGAAACTCTACCTGGCTCTCCACTCGCGGTTCGCCCCGGCGAGGGCGGACGCGCTTCCAGGAACCGTCCGGTTGGAGTTCGCGGGCCTTGGTGTTGTCGCTCAGCTTGATGCGCAGCATCTCGATGATGCGCTGTCGAAGCCGGGGCTCATCGATCGGGAACATGGTCTCGACCCGACGAAACAGGTTGCGTGGCATCCAGTCGGCGCTGCTGAGGTACGCCTGCTCTTCCCCGCCGTTCTTGACGTAGAAGATACGCGGATGCTCGAGGTACCGACCGATGATGCTGCGGACGCGGATGTTGTCGCTCACGCCCGGCACCCCGGGCCGCAGCGAGCAGATGCCGCGGACGATCAGGTCCATCGAGACGCCCGCCTGCGAGGCGCGGTAGAGGACGCGGATCATCTGGTCGTCGGTGATCGCGTTGCACTTCACGATCAGTCGCGCCGGGCGTCCCTCGCGTGCGTGCTCGGCCTCGCGCATGATCAGCTCGGTCAGCCGCGAGCGGAGCTGCACCGGGGCGACGAGCATCGCCCGGTAGTCCTTCTGGTTCGAATACCCCGTCAGGTAGTTGAAGATCTCGGACACGTCCGCCACGATCTGCGGATCGGACGTGAACAGGCCGACGTCGGTATACACCCGCGACGTTTCCTCGTTGTAGTTGCCGGTTCCCGTGTGCACGTACCGCTGGATGCCGTCGGGCTCCTGCCGGACGACGAGGCACAGCTTGCAGTGCGTCTTCAGCGCCGCCCAGCCGTACACGACATGGACGCCGGCGGCTTCCAGCTGCTGGGCCCACTGGATGTTGTTGCGCTCGTCTCCGCGCGCCTTCAGCTCCACCAGCACCGCGACCTGCTTGCCCGCCTCGGCCGCCCGCGTGAGCAGGTTGAGGAGCGGGGAATTGGCGCCGATCCGGTACAGCGTCATCTTGATGGCGACGACATGCGGATCGAACGCGG
>SXGS01398844.1_pt1 | contig 12749 bp, 9 predicted proteins | sample 3174681 | NCBI WGS metagenome assembly SXGS01 (sample SAMN11356861, study PRJNA531348) | freshwater metagenome | isolation source: freshwater sample F1-80 | place: China: Fuxian Lake, Yuxi | collected 2017-12-25
CGGCCTCCACCGGGCCGCGGGCCTCGAGCTCGGCGCGGAACCCGCGGTCCTCGCGCCACGCGGGGCCGAACCGGAGGCGCTCGTCCGCGACGCCCACCTGGGCCCGCCAGCGGGCGTTCCAGCCCGGGGTGCCGTACCCGAGCTCCGGAAAGAGCATGCGGAAGCGGCGCGGGTCGAGCGGCTCGCGCCACCACGGCACGGGCAGGACCGGCACGTCGAAGATGCGCACGGAGCCGCCGTGGATCACGGCCACGTCGGCGTCGAGGAGCTCGATGTCCCGGGCGCGGAAGCTGAGCGCCGGGGGGGCGCCGTCTTCGCAGCGGCACGGGGTCAAGCGCGCGTCGGTGCCGCGGAGATCGCCGTCCGCGTCCACCTCCAGGCGCGCGGCGTCGAGCGTCGCGCCGCCGACCTCGGCGTGGGCGTCGGCCACGACCCCCGACCGCGCCCGCAGGACGATCCGTGCGCGCGCGAAGCGGAGCTCCCCCTCGGGTCGACTCCACACCCCGTCTTCGATCTCGAGCTCGTCGGCGGTGCCCGACGCCTTCGCCGCCCGGAGGCGCTGATCACCCACGTCGACGACGACGTCGCCTTCGGCCTCGAGGCGCCCCCCCACCCAGGTCAACCGGGTGGCGCGCACGGTGACCTGCTCGACCGCCGCGGGCACCTCGGCCGCGGCCACCTCGGCCGCGCCGGCGCCCGCCTCGGCGGGGGTGCTCACGTCGCTCCGATGCCCAGGCGCTCGCGCAGCTCGCCGACCAGGTACAACGAGCCGGCGACGACGACCAGGTCGGTGCCGTTGCGGCACGCCGCCAGCGCATCGTCCAGGGGGCCGGCCGGGGTGACCGGAACGGTGAGCCCTTCGCACTCCCGGGCGACGTCGAACGGGGTGCGGGCGCGGGGGTGGCTGCCCGCGGTGGTGCAGATGCGGTCGACCACCGGGGCGAGGGTGGCGGCGACGCTCCGCATGTCCTTGTCGCCCCCGCCGCCGAGCAGGAGGGTGCGCCGCCGGTCGTGCGGGAGGCGGGCGAGGTAGCTCGCCAGGGTGGTCGCGCCGTCGGGGTTGTGGGCGCCGTCGACGAGCAGGTCGGGCGCGAGCCACTCCAGGCGCCCGGCGTGGCGCGTGTGGGCGAGGCCGGCCCGCAGGTGCCCCTCGTCGACCGGGAGGCCCGCCACCTCGAGCATGCGCAGGGCCACCGCGGCGTTGACCACCTGGTGGTCGCCCAGGAGCGAGGTGGACAGCCCGGACAGCGTGCGCCCGCCGACGTAGCGGAACTCCTCGGCCGTCCCGTGGGCGTCGAAGTCGTGTCCCCACACGTGCAGCGGCGCACCCTGCGCGGCGGCGACGGAGCGGATGACCCCGAGCGCGGGGGCGGGCAGCGGGCCCACGACCACCGGCACGCCCGGCTTGATGATGCCGGCCTTCTCGCCGGCGATGGCCGCGTGATCGCGGCCGAGCTCGTCGCAATGGTCCAGGCCCACCGTCACGATGGCGCAGACCCGAGGCGTGACGACGTTGGTCGCGTCGAGCCGCCCGCCCATGCCGACCTCGACCACGGCGGCGTCGACCGCCGCGTCGGCGAACGCCTGGAACGCGCACGCCACCGTGAACTCGAAGTAGGTGAGCGGCCACGCTTCGTCGGGCGGGAGCGCCGCGCGCGCCCACGCCCCCCGGGCCTGGTCCATCCGGGCGATGAGGGCCTCGAGACGGGCGTCGTCGAGCGGCACGTCGTCGACCAGGAACCGTTCGTTGACGTGCTGCAGGTGCGGCGAGGTGTGCACCCCCACGCGCAGCCCCGCCGCGCCGAGCATGCGGCCGAGCATCCGCGAGACGCTGCCCTTGCCGTTGGTGCCGCCCACGTGGAGCACCGGGTAGCGGCGCTCCGGGTGGTCGAGGCTGCCCAGGAAGTCCCGCATCCGGCCGAGCCCCAGGCGGATGCCCGCCCCGGCCAGCCGGTCGAGCACCGGGTGGGAGATCATGCGCGCGGGGTGAGGTGGCGGCAGAGGCGCGCCAGCGTGTCCTTGAGCTCGGCGCGCTTGACGATGAGGTCGACCATGCCGTGCTCGAGCAGGTACTCGCTGGTCTGGAACCCCTCGGGGAGCTCCTGCCGGATGGTCTCCCGGATGACGCGCGGCCCCGCGAAGCCGACGAGCGCGTGCGGCTCGGCCACGATCACGTCGCCGAGCATGGCGAAGCTGGCGGCCACTCCGCCGGTCGTCGGGTCGGTGAGCACCGAGATGTACGGCATCTTCGCCTCGTCGCGGAGGCGGGCGAGGGCCGCGCAGGTCTTCGCCATCTGCATGAGCGAGAGGATGCCCTCCTGCATCCGCGCACCACCCGACGCCGAGATGACGATGGCCGGACGCCGCAGGGCCGCAGCCCGCTCGAACTGTCGTGCGACCAGCTCGCCGACCACCGACCCCATGCTGCCGCCCATGAAGCGGAAGTTGAACGTTCCGATCTCGACCGCTACGCCGTGGACGGTGGCCGACCCGGCAACGTACGCGTCCAGCTCGCCTTGTGCGCGCTGGGTCGAGCGCAGGCGCTCGTCGTAGCGGCGACCGTCGGAGAAGCCGAGCGCGTCGACCGGGGCCACGTAGCGGTCGTGCCGGACGAAGCTGCCTTCGTCGCACAGCGCTTCGAGCCGCGCGAGGCTGTCCCACCGGTGGTGGTGCCCGCAGTGCGGGCACACGCCCATCTGCTCGGCGAGCGCCTGTCGGAACAGGATGGTCTCGCACCCCGGGCAGCGGACCCACAGGTCCTTCTTCGCGGGCTGCGTGCGCGGCTCGGCCTGGAGCGGAGCGGGGATGGTCTCGAACCAGCGCGGAGGGGTCGGGTCCTGCGACATCGGCGGCGCATAACCGTGCGCGACGCACGGCGCGGGCCCTACCGCTCGGGCCGCACGTCCCACACGGCCTGGTGCCACTGGTGGCGCAGCGCCCGGATCCGCGCCGGGTCGCGTCCGTACGCGACGCGGTTGGTGAGCAGCACCGCGACCAGCCGGCGGGAAGGGGACACCCACACGCTGGTCCCGGTGAAGCCGGTGTGGCCGACGGCGTCGGCCGGCGGCCGCGGACCGGCCGACGAGACGTCGCCCGAGGGCGTGTCCCAACCCAGGGCGTGGCTGCCGAGACCTCGTTCGTGGAACGCACGCTCGGCGAGGGGCACCGTGCCCGCGAGCCAGCGGTGGGCCACCGCCGCGACGGCGCGTGCGTCGCCGAAGAGCCCGGCGTGTGCGGCCACCCCGCCCATCGCGCGTGCGTTGTCGTCGTGGACCACGCCCTGCAGGCCGCCCTCGGTGGCGACGGCGTCCGGGTGGCCCCAGCTCAGGCGCGCGGCCGCGTCGGGCGCCTCGGCGCGGAACAACGTGTCGAGGCGGGCGCCGCCGAGGTCCTCGAGGGCGGCGCCGAGGCTGAGGAACCCGAGGTCCGTGTACGTGTGCGCAGTGCCCGGCGGGGTGACCAGCGGCTCTTCCAGCGCGGCGCGCAGGATGGCCGCCCGATCTCCCGCGCGCCACAGCTCCTTCCACCACAAGCACCCCGCGCAGTGCTGCAGGAGCATCCGGGTGGTGACGCCGCCGTGCCACAGGGGGTGGCCCTCGTCCAGACGGAGCGCCCCGCGGTGCACCGCGCGCAGCGTGAGCTCGGTGGTGCACAGCACCTTGGTCAACGACGCGAGGTCGTAGATGCGGTCGGCGTGGTGCGCGAAGACCTCGACGCCATCGTGCAGGACGCACGCGGAGATGGACGGCGCCACCGTGCCTTCCGCCGCGCGGAGCGCGGCGTCGAGCCCCGTCACCGCTGGACCGCGCCTACGCGCAGGGTGTCGCCGTCGAGCGTGGCCTTGACCCCCAGGGGCACCGCGAGGTGGGTGCGGCCGTGGCCGATGGCCAGCCCGGAGAGGACGGGGACACGGAGCGGCGCGAGCCGGTCGCGGATCACGTCGAGCGCTTCGTAGTCCGCGCCATTGGCCTTGCAGTCCAACAGGTCGCCGATCACGAAGCCGACCGCGCCGTCGAACGCGCCGCTCTCGATGCACTGCGTCAAGAGTCGATCGACCTTGTAGGGGGCCTCGCCCACATCCTCCAACAGCACGATCGCGCCGTCGGCGTCGAGCTGGTGGCGGGTGCCGCACAGGCTCGCGAGCACGCACAGGTTCCCGCCCATCAGCCGCCCGGTGGCACGGCCCGGGTGTACGGAGGTGCCGAGGTGGAGGCTCTCCGCGCCGGTGGCCAACAGCGCCCGAAGGTGGCGCCGGCTGGCCTCGTCGTTGTGGGCGGCCAGCGCGTTGAGCACCGGTGCGTGGACGGCGAGGCGCTTCCGCCGCGCGAGCGCGTTGAGCAGGGCCGTGCCGTCCGAGAAACCGAAGAACGGCACGGGGGCGAGCCGCTTGATCTTCACGTGCGCGAGGAGTCGGCCGAGCCCGAACCCGCCGCGCGCCATCCACACCGCGTCCCACCGACCGGAGAACGCCTCCAACAGATCCGCCAGGCGCACGTCGTCGTCGCCCGCGAGGTAGCGGTGGCGGTCGGTCGCGTGGGGGAGGAGCTCCGGCGCGTAGCCCCAGTCGCGGAGCACCTGCAGGCCGGCCTCCAGGCGCTCAGGGTCGGAGATTCCGGACGGGGACACGACCGCGATTCGGGCGTCAGGCTTCAACATCCGCACAGAATATCCCGGTTGGGCGCCGCGCCGCGACGGGCCGCTTCGAGCGGCGGGGTGTCGGCGCGGCGCGGTGCGGGGGCGACGGTGCGCGTCTGGTCGGGTAGCTTGCGCCATGCTCGTCGTCTGGCTCGGCTGCTGGCAGCCGGAAAGCTACACCCCGCCTCCCGCCGCGCAGGTCGAAGCGAGCGACGTGCTCGAGGGCACCGCCGGAGAGATCCAGCCCCCGTCGGCCGCCGAGGCCACGCCCGACGGGGAGGGCGCCGCGGACGAAGCGCCGGCGGCCGCCGATCCCGCCGCCGAGGCCGCTGGGGACGAAGCCGACGCCTCCGCGGATGGTGAAGCGGCCGACGAGGTCGAGGAGCCCGCGCCGCCCGTCGCCGTCGCGGTCGCTCCGTGGAAGGGGCGCACCGTGGGGCGGCCGCTCACGCTCGTTGGCGACGACGGAACACCCCTCCAGGTCGTCGAGCAGGGCGTGGCGGTCACCGTGCTGATGGAGGGCGAAGACCGCGTGAAGCTCCGTTGCGACGGCTGCCTGCCGGTCGTCGAGGGCTGGCTGCAGAAGCGCAACGTCCTCCGCTGAGGCAAGCGCGCGCACCACGCCGCGGTGCGCGCCTGCCTCACCGCGCTTCGGGACGGGCCTGGCGCACCGCCCCGCCGGTGCCCCAGGTCAGAGCTGGAAGCCGATGGAGAGCACGCCGCCGTGCGTGGAGTCGATGAGCTGCCCGACCTGCTTGCCGTCGGTGTTCTCGATGCTGATGTCGCGCATCGACAGCTCGTACGCGAGGCTCGCGTAGACGTTGGGCAGGAAGGCGTAGCCGAACTCGGCGTCGAGCTCGTGGTTCCACGGCACCGTGCCGCCCGCGAGGTGCTCCGAGAACGCCACCACCGCGAACATCTGTTCGCCGATCTCGGCGTTGGCCTCGGCGCCCACCACGAACGAGTTGAGGTTGAGCTGGTCGAGCTGGATTTCCTGGCCGCCCTTGACCGAGAACGTCTGCACGTCGCTGATGCCCCAGCCGATGCGCGCGCCGACCCCGAAGGCGTTGGCGCCCGCTTCGAACGGGTAACGAACGATGCCTACCGCGCGGGTGGAGAGGAGCCAGTCGTTGACGATGCCCTGCGACTCACACTCGTTCTCGAGCGCCTTGCAGAGCTCGCGAGGGTCGAGGCCGTAGCTGACCACGCCGAAGTCGACCTCGCCGCCGACGTAGGGGATGCCTGGCACGTACACCCGCGCCTGTGCGTGGGCGCCGTACGCCGGCGAAGTCAGGACCAGGCGCTTGGGGAAGAGCACCGTCATCTGCGTGAGCGGGAGCTGGTCGTACTGGTAGAAGGCCCCTTCGAAGCCAGCGCGGACCCGGAGCCACGGGCGCTCCGAGTCCGGACGCGGCGCGGGCGTCGGCTTCGGGGTCGGCGTGGGCGTCGGGGTCGGCGTGACCGGCACCGGCGTGGGCGTCGGGGTCGGCGTCGGCGTGGGCGTGGGCGTGGGCGTGGGGGTCGGCGTCGGCGTCGGCGTCGGCGTGGGCGTGGGGGTCGGCGTCGGCGTGGCGTACGGGTCGGTCTTGGTGGTGGTCGCGTAGGGGTTGCTGCCCCAGGCGTCCGCCGCCCCGCCGACGGGCAGGCGCATGAAGCTCGAGGTGGAGCCGTCGGCCGTGGCCACGGAGACCTTCACGTCGCCGGAGGCGTTGGCCGGGACGGTGAGGGAGGCCTCGTACGTGCCGCCGCCGAGGTCGGTCACGGTGCCGACCGTGCCCGCCGAGCTGAGGAAGTCGAGCTGCTGGCCCGCGACGCCGCGGCCCTGGTCGTCGTTGAGCGTGACGCGCAGGGTGACCTTGCCGCCGGGAGAGACGGTCGCCGGATCGGAGACGATCGCCGCGCGGCTCGGACGCACCGCCGCCGTCGAGGTCGCGGTGATCGGACCCGCCGCGGCCACGCCGCCGCCTTCGCGCTCGACCCGGAGCTCGGCGAGCGCCTGGTCCCACTCGGCGACCAACGCCGCGTCGGCCTTGGAGCCTGCCACGGGGAGGGTCGGCAGCACCACGCCCGCCGGCACCTGCGCCAGCGCACCCGCCGCGACCAGGTCGCCCGAGGTGACCTCGTAGGTGGCCAGGCCCGCCTTGCGGCCGGCGGTGTAGTGCACCTGGGCGAGGCCTTCGCCGTTGGTCGTGGCCTGCTGCGGGAGCGTGCCGTCGCCGCCGGTGAGCTTGATGGCGACCGGCACGTTGGGCACCGGATACCCGAACTCGTCGACCGCGAGGATGGTCAGCATCGCCGAGCCCTGGCCGTCGTTGGCGACGCGGGTGCGGCTGGGCACGACCAAGAGGCGCGCGAGCGGGTTGCCGGTGACCGGGGCCGCGACCGACGCGCTGAGCTCGACCGCGCCGCCGGTGGTCGTGAAGAGCGCCTGGTAGTCGCCGTTGCGGAGGTCCTTGACGTCGCCCTTGAGACGCGCCCCGGCCGCGCCGAAGCTGAGCGTACGCGCGCCGAGGCCGACACCGTCGGGGCCGGTGACCTTCGCGAACACCTTGAACCCCTCGGCGGTGGCGGGCAGCGTGGTCGGCTCCGCGGTGATCTCGACCTTGGCCGGCCGGACGCTCACGAGGTTCACGGTCTGGGACGCGGTCTGCACCGCGGGGCGGTCGGCGAGGTTGGCCGAGATCGTGGCCTGCGCGGCGGTGGCGCCGGTCGGCGGCGAGTAGGTCGCGGTGTAGACGCCGTTGCCGGCGTGCTTGGCGGCGGTGATCGTGCCGCCCGTCGCGGTGAAGACCACCTGGGCCGCGGTGTCGGGCCGCCCGTCGGGGGTGGTGACCATCGCGTGTACCGGGACCTGGACGCGCGCGTCGCCCGGGAGGGCCACCGCGGTGGGCACGATGGCGATGCGGCGCCCTTCGGGCACCTGCAGGTCCATCGGCTCGGACAGCGTCTTGCCGTCGGGGGTGATCGTGATCTTCTCGGCCATCGGCGCCCCGGGCGGCACGAGCATCGGTACGCGGGCACGCCCCTGCACGTCGGCCTGGATGGGGCCGTACTGCTGGTCGCCGATCTTCACGATCACGCGGGCGTTGGGCTGGGTGGTGACCGGGAAGTCGACCTTGCCGACCATCGGGATCGCGAGGGTGCCGAACGTGCGGGAAGGATCACGCTTGTCGGCGAAGGTGACGAGCTCCACGTAGGGCGCGTGCACGTCGGTCGGGGAGACGTAGAGGGCGCTGAACTGCCCGCCGCCAAGGTTGGTGACGTTCTCCACCTTGCCGCGGGTCGCCGACACCAGCAGGTCGACCCCGCCGAGGGCCTGACGGTCGCCGCCGGCCAGGTTGAACGAGAGGGTGGCCGTGCGGTCCTGGCCGAGCGTCATGCGCATCGGGTTGGCCGCCGCGGTGAGCGCCCGGCTGCGCGGGGCGGCCACGTTCACGTTCCAGCTCTTCTGGACGTTGTCCTTCCCGATCTTGCCCTTGAGGGTGAGGCTCACCGTGGTGCGGGCCTCGACCTTGGCCGGGGTGTAGGCGATGCGGTACAACCCGCCGCCCGCATCGGTGAGCGCGCCCACCGTCCCGGCGGAGACCGAGGGCTTGAGCTGCAGGCCCGCGAGGGGCGCGCCCGACGCGTCGAGCGCGAGCACGTAGAGGTCGGCCGAGGTGGCGCCGTCGCCGACGACCGAGGTCGCCGGGATCATCTCGAGCAGGCCGGTACCTTCGAAGACCGCGGCGGGCTGGGCGTAGGCGGCCGAGGGGAGGACCGCCGCGGTGGCGGTGGCGCCGACGAGAACGAGGCCGAGGACGAGGGACAGCTTGTGCATGGACATGGACTCCGCAGCGGGGCGCGCTATGGTACTGCGCCCCCGCACCATGTCAACGAAGGTGGAGAGCGATCCCACGATCTCACGAGCCTTTGACCGCGAGTCGTGGGGGTACGAGGCGCGCTGGGAATGTAGCCCGTTGGTGCAGTTCTGGCGTGCACGTGTGCTGGGTCGTGTGCTCGCGGCCGTGCCCCCGGGCGGCCGAATCGCCGACCTCGGCGGGGGCACCGGCGCCGACGCGGTGGTGCTCGCGGCGGCGGGGCGGTTCGTGCGCGTGGCCGACGTCTCGCCGGGGATGGTACGCGTGGCGCGGTCCCGTGGCGTCGACGCGGTCGTGGCCGATCTCGCGGACGCGCCCGCGGTGCTCGGCGGCGGCCACGACGCCGTGCTCGCCAACTTCGGCGTCCTCAACTGCCTGCCTTCGCTCGACGGCCTCGGCGAGCGGGTCAGCGGCCTCGTGGCCCCGGGCGGCCACGTGGTGCTGGTCTGGATGTCGCGGCACTGTCCGGTCGACACGCTGGCTTGCCTCGTGCGCGGCCGCCGTCCCCGCCGCGGGCGGCCCTCGGCCGAGGTCGGTGGGCTGACCGTGCCGCTGAGGTGGTGGTCGGTCGCCGAGGTGCGCGCGGCCTTGCCGCAAGGGGCCGAGGTCCTCGCCGTCGAGGCCATCGGCCTCTTCGACCCGGCGCCCGACCTCGGGGGTCGGCTGGGTCGGCGCTCGGTGTGGGAGCGGCGGGTGGCGACCCTGCCCGGGTTGCGGGCGCTCGGCGACCACACCCTGCTGCACGCCCGGCTCCCGGGGCGTGCGTGACGCCCCACCGCCTCATCCTGTTCAACCCGCGGGCGCAACGTTCGCACCGGCGACTGCCGCTCTCGTTGCTCCACGTGGTCCGCGCGCTCCCGCCGGACCGGGACTGGACGTTGGTCGACGGCAACGTCGAGCCGGACGCCGAGCTGCGCCTGCGGTCGTTGTGCGCGGAGGGGCCGGTCGTCCTCCTGGTGACGGTGATGCCCGGCCCCCAGCTCCGCGTGGCGACGCCCTTGTGTCGGGAGCTCGTGCGCGCCAACCCGCGCCTGGTGGTCGTGTGGGGAGGGTACTTCCCCTCGGTGCACCCGGAAGCGGTCGCGCGGGATCCCGGCGTGCACCTCGTGGCGGTGGGCCAGGGCGAAGCGACCGTCGCCGACGTGCTCGCCGCAGTCGAAGCCGGCGCCGATCCCCTCGTGGCGGGGACGGCGGCGTGGCGTGGGGGCGCCCTCGTCCGCGGGGCCACGCGTCCGCTCGTCGCGAGCGCGACCTACGGCCCCACGCCGTACGGTCGGGTCGACATGGAGCGATACGCCGCGCGTACGTTCCTCGGCGAGCGCACCTACAACCTCCACACCAGCGTCGGCTGCCCCTTCCTGTGCAACTTCTGCGCGGTGGTCAACCTGTACGCCGGGCGGTGGTTGCCCGACCCCGCCGCCGCGGTCGTCGCGGAGGTGCGGACCTTGGCGCGTGACCACCGCGCCGACGCGGTGGAGTTCCACGACAACAACTTCTTCGCGTGGGAGCGTCGGTGTCGCGAGGTGGCCGACGGCATCGCCGATCTCGGGCTCTCCTGGTGGGGCGAAGGCCGGGTCGACACCATGCTCGGGTTCGCCGGGGCGACGTGGGAGGCGATGGCCCGCGCCGGGTTGCGGATGGTCTTCTACGGCGCCGAGAGCGGCGACGACGAAGCGCTCGAGCGCATGGACAAGGGCGGTCTCCGGTCGGCCGACACGCGCGCGCTCAACCGCCTCGCGCGCCGGCACGGGGTCGTGCCCGAGTTCAGCTTCGTGCTCGGAAACGCCGGCGACCCGGAGCGCGACGTGCGCCTGAGCCTCGAGCTCATCCGCGTGCTCAAGGCGGACAACCCCGACTGCGAGATCATCCTGTACCTGTACACCCCGGTCCCGCTCCCGGGGCAGTGGGCCGAGGCGGAGCGGCTCGGCATGCGCTTCCCCGACACGCTCGACGGCTGGCTCGGCCCTCCGTGGAGCGACTTCGACCACCGCCGCACCGAGAGCACCCCGTGGATGACGGCCGATCTTCGGCGACGTATCTACGATTTCGAGGTGGTCCTCAACGCGCGGTACCCCACCGCCACCGACCGCCACCTGGCCGCGTGGCAGCGCCGGGCCCTCCGAGGCCTGGCGCGGTTCCGGTGGTCGCGCGGGTGGACGGGGCACCCCTGGGAGCTCAAGGCGCTCCTGCGAGCGTGGTCCTATCGGCGTCCCGAGGAGATGGGATTCTGAAAAACGCGATCACGGATCGCTTGTATTTTCGTTTTTTGTGTTTTATGATCGGATCGTGCTTCCCCACCCGGTCCGACCATGAACGGCGACCACGCCCTCTGGCTCCAGGCCACCCGCCGGGACTCGGCCTCGGCGGCGCGGTTGTTGGCACCCGAGTTCCGCATGCAGGTGGGCTCGGTGCTCGCGGGGCCGCTCCTGGCGCGCACCCTGCGCGGCGGGCTCTTCGCGGTGGTCGACGGCGACACCAGCCTGCCGCGCGTGGCGGTCGCGGTGGGGGCGGCGCCCGCCGAGGACCAGACCGACGGGGTGCTCGTCGAGGCGGTCCGGGCGGCGGCGAGCCACGGCCTGGCGATGGTGCACGCGACGGGCCGAGAAGCCGGCGTGCGGTGGGCCCTGGTGGAGCGCGTGCACGGCTGGCCCCTGCGCGTGCTGCTGGGTCGTCGCGGCCTCGCGTTCAGCGGGCGCCGGCTCGCCGCGCTCGGCGCCGAGCTCGCCGACGTCCTCGCCACGATGGGTCGGGCCCAGCAGGGGGTGCGGCTGGTCCACGGCCGGCTCAGCGTGGGGCACGTCCTCATCGACGTCACGGGCCGGGCGCGCCTCGGCGGCTCGCCGGTGGCCTCCGACTTTCCCGGCCTCGTCCCCGATGCGATCGGCCTCGGTGTCACGCTCGCCTGCGCCGCGCTTGCGGTCGCGCCGGCCTCGGCCACGTCCACGCCGGCGTCGAACCGTGCGCTCGCGGCGGCGCTGGACCGGCCCGAGCACAGCGGGCGGCTCTCGCCGTCGTTGCGCAAGTTGGTCCAGTCGCTGCTCGTGCTCGATCCGCGCGGGTTCCTGCCGTCGATGTCGGTGCTCCGCGACGAATTCGCGCGCCACATGGAGGGGCTGCCGATGGGCATGCCCGACCCGGCGTGGGGCCGAGCGCTGTCCGACGCGGTGCAGGGTCTGCCCCCGGGCCACCGTCCGACCGCGCAAGACGCGCAAGCGGTCTACGACGAGCTCCTGCCGCACGTCGAGGCGCTGCGTCCGCCCCGGCCGCGCGTGTTGGCGTTGGTGCCGCCGCCGGACCTGGGCGCGCCCATCGACGGCGCCGAGCTGCCCGACGCGGGGTGAAGGGTAGGTCGTCCGGGCGGGTGGGGCGGTGCGGTAGGCCCGTCCCGAAGGCAGCCGGGGCGGGCCCGCACCGCGGCGCGACTCAGGCCGGCTCCGCGAGGACGCGCGCCAGCAGGGCTTCGTAGCGCTCCCACACCTCGGTCCAGCGGTACCGCTCGACCCAGGCGCGGCCGGCGTCCCCGCGGCGACGGCGCTCCGTCGGGTCGGCGACCAGCGCGAGGATCGCGTCCCGCAGCGCGACGATGTCGTCCCTCGGGACCAGCTGCGCGAGCCCGCCCGACGCTTCGGACACCGCGGCGTCGTGGAACCCGACGACGGGGAGGCCGCACGCCATCGCCTCGACCGCGGCGAACCCGAACCCCTCGGCCATCCGGGTGGGGAACAGCGCGATGTCGGCGCCCTGGTACCAGGGCAGCACGTCCGGCACGTCGAAGTGCAGCGCGGCCGGGAGCCCCCACGCCTGGACCTGGAGCTGGTCGGCGTACACCCGGTCCGCGACCGTGCCGACCAGGTCGAGGTGCACCCCGCGACGTTGGTCGGGGCGCATCCGGCCGAGCGCGTCGAGCGCGCAATGCTGCCCCTTGCCGGGGAGGATCCGGCTCACCTGCACGAGCTTCACGACGGCGTCCGGCACCCGCGGCGAGGGCACGAAGTGGTCGATGTCCACGCCGTTGTGGATGGCCACCACCCGCTCGGGCGGGAGCCCGGCCGCCAGGAGCGTGGTGCGCGTGGTCTCGGACACCGCGACCACCGCGGCGAGCCGTCGGGCCTGCAGGCGGTAGAACTGGCGGCGGAGGAGCGCGCCGGCGCCGCCCGCGCCGCCGCCGAAGTTCAGATCGTGCACCAGCGTCACCACCGGCACGCCGGGCACCTGCACCTCGATCGAGTTGCTCAACACGGCGTCGGGACGCCA
>SXGS01723954.1_pt1 | contig 12747 bp, 8 predicted proteins | sample 3174681 | NCBI WGS metagenome assembly SXGS01 (sample SAMN11356861, study PRJNA531348) | freshwater metagenome | isolation source: freshwater sample F1-80 | place: China: Fuxian Lake, Yuxi | collected 2017-12-25
GACGTCGTGGTGCACCGTCTGGAAGTGCCAGACGCGCTTGCCGGTGCGGGCGTCGAGCGCGAGCACACAGTCGCTGAACAGGTTGTCGCCCACGCGGTCGCCGCCCCAGAAATCGAACGCCGAGCAGCCGGTGGACACGAAGACTTGGCCCCGTCTCATGTCGAGACTCAGTCCGGCCCAGTTATTCGTGCCGCCGTTGCGCTGCCAGGAATCCTTGCTCCACGTGCCGTGGCCGAACTCGCCCGGCCAGGGGATCGTGTGGAAAATCCACTTGCGCCTGCCCGTGTAGACATCGTAGCCGCGGATATGGCCGGGGCTGGTGGCGTAGGGGCCTTCCCCGCCCCCACCGCCCACGATCAACGTGTCCTCGAAGATCACGCCGGGGCTCGTCAGCCGGTAGTCGGTCTTGTCCGTGTCGAAGTTCCTGGTCAGGTCGAGGATGCCGTTCTCGCCGAAGCTCTTGATCAACTCGCCCGATTTCGCGAAAAGGCAGTACATCTTGCCCTGCGCGGCCATGAAGACGCGCTTGTCCTTGCCGTCCTCGAAGTAAGTGACGGCGCGCTGGACTCCGGGGGCGCGGCCGGATCGCTGGTTCGCGAACGGATCGAAGCTCCACTTGGCCTCGCCGGTAACGGGATCGAGCGCCTGAACCTTGAGCCGGGGTGAGGTGAGGTAGAGCAGTCCATCGGCGACCACCGGCGTGCATTCGATGGTGGTGGCGGGACGTTCGCTGTGATCGCCGGTGCGATGGGTCCAAGCCAGCTTCATCCGCGCGACGTTGGACGGCTTGATGCGGTCGATGGGCGCGAACCGCGTGGCGCCGGGATCGCCGCCGTAGTGGGCGAACTCACCCGGCATGTCCGCGCGGCGCGGACCGGGCATGGCGGCGGCTAGCGGCGCGAGCGAATTCAGCAGCAGGGTTCGACGGTCGATCCGGGACATGCCCTTCAGCATACCCGGCCGGCGCCATGGAGCGATCCTCCCTACCATTCCGCCACCGAGCCGTCGTCGTGGAACACGCGCGCCATGGGCCTGGTACCGCCGAACGGGTACTTCTTCAGGGCGGCCTCGGTAAGTTCGAATCCGAGCCCCGGTTTCTCCGGCAGCGGGAAGCGGCCGTTGACCATCCGCATGGCGGGGAACCCGAGCCACTCGTGCCAGACCTTCTCCTTCATTTCGGGAACCACGCCCGAGCAGATCTCCTGCACCAGGAAATTCGGAGTCGCCGCGTCGACATGCACGGTCGCCAGGCCGCCGATGGGACCTTCGCACGCGTGGGGCGCCATCGAGATGCCCGAAGCCTCGGCCACCGCGCCCGCCTTCCACAGCGCCGTGATGCCGCCCACGTGATTGATGTCGCACTGCAGGATATCGATAACCCCGAGTTCGATCAACTCACGGCAAGAGTAAGCCGCAACCAGACGCTCGCCGGTGGCGATCGGCGTGGTGGAGCGCCGCGCGATCCGCGCCATCGACTTCACGTTCTCCGGAGGACAGGGCTCCTCGACGAACAACAGATTGAGCGGCTCGATCTCCTTGATCAGGATCGAGGCGACGCTGGGGCTGGTTTTTGCGTGGAAATCCACGCCGATGTCGATATCCGGTCCGATATTCTCGCGCAACGACTGCATCCACTTCACCGCGCGCTGGATCTTCTGGTTGGTTTCGATCCACTCGTAATAGCCGGGAATCCCGCTCTTGAAGCAGGTGATACCCTGGTTCTTCGCGGTCTCACCCACCTTGCGGAGCTCCTCCGGCGTGTTGCCGCGAATGTGATAGTAACCGCGGACTCCGCGCGGATCCACGGGTCCGCCCAGCAGCTTGTAGACGGGCATCCCGAGGATCTTGCCGCGGATGTCCCACAGCGCCTGATCGATGCCGGAAATCGCCGAGCCAATCACCGGACCCGCGCGGTAGAAGCTGTGCACGTACATCGACTGCCAGTGATGCTCCACCTGCATCGGATCCGCGCCGATGAGAAACTCCTTGAAGTCGTCGGCGCACGCCATTACCGCGGCGGCCTTGCCCTCGAGCGTGCCCTCGCCCCAACCCACCACGCCCTGATTGGTCTCGATCTTGACAAACACATAAGGGCGGTCGGAATCGGGTGTGAGAGACACGCCGAACGCCTTCACGCCGGTGATACGGACCTTGGTCCCAACGCGGTCGAACGCGTCTGCTCCGGCGGGGCGCGTGGCGGCGGCTTGCGGCATGAGAGCGCATCCGCAGGCGTCGTCCGCGCGAAGGCGGCCGGAAGCGCCCGCGCCCGCCAGCCCCAGTCCACTCAGAAAGTGCCGGCGGATCATGCGGCCTCCTTGTAGCGCTCGAGCGCGCGCTCGTCGACGGCGATTCCGAGCCCCGGCCCGGTGGGCAGCGCGGCGAATCCGTCGCGCACCGTTTCCACGTCCGCGCCGGCGATCGCCTTGCGCATTTCGCGATCGGACTCCGCGTCCGGTTGCGGAATTTGCTGGATGAAGAAGTTCGGGATGCTGGCAGCGAGATGCAGAGCGGCGGCGGTCGCAATGGGTCCGCCATCATGGTAGGGCGCCACGGCGACATAATAAACCTCGGCGATCGCGGCGATCCGCCGGCAGTGGGAGATGCCGTGCAGCGCCAGATTCGGCCGCAGGATATCGACCGCGTCCGATCCGAGCAGGTCCTGGAAACCCGCCGCGTCCGCCAGCGAGCGGCCGAGGCCGAGCGGCATCACGGTTTCGGCGGTGATCTTCTTCAACGCTCCGGTGTTTAGCGACGGCGATGGCTCGTCGAACCAGAGGAAGTGCATCGACTCGAGTTCGGCGGCCACCGACTGGGCGTCGCCCGGAGTCAACGCCGCCCGGCCGTCGAGCACGAAGTCCGTACCGGGCGCGGCCGCGTTCCGCATCATCGCGGCGAGATTGACGATCCGGTTCATGTAACTCTTGCCCTGGTTCCGAAACGGCGCGGCGGGCACGGGGATGGAGAAGGCGCGGAACCCGGCGGCTTGCGCCCGTTCCAACGCGGCGCGGCCTTCGAACGGCGCCAGCGCGCGCGCCTTGGCTCGCGTGGGTCCGCCCAGCACTTGATAGACCGGAGCCTTCGCCGCCTTGCCGAGCATGTCGAGCATCGCCATGTCGATTCCCGCGCGGATCGCGGGCATCGCCGCCAGTTTGCGAAATGCGATCTCGTAGGCGGACCCCGGCGTTCCCACGACCGCTTGCTTGGCCGCGTCGAACTCACGGCGCGTGATATCGCCGCACTCTCCCCATCCCACCATTCCCGAGCGCGCGGTTAGCTTCAGGGCCGTGTAGCGCCTGCCAGAGCCGGGCTCGCGAAGCGGATACGCGCGCACGTCGCGGACCTCGAGGGGATCGTTTCCGGCTGACGCCGCCTGCATGGCGATGACCGACTGCAGGCGTGCGCGGCGCGCCATCATTGGGTGTGCCATCGGCACAGTATACGCTATCCGGTCCTACAGCGAACCCCGCCAGCGATGGAACCGGGCCGCCATCGCCGCGGCGGTCTTCGGGGATCGCGCGCCGGCATCGGTGGTCTCGCCCTCGTCGTGAGCCAAGTCGTACAACTGCCAGGGAGCAGTCTTGGCGTCCCGCACCAGCTTCCACTGTTTCCAGCGCATTCCCTGGTGGCCCTGATATTCGAAGAAGAGCGCGTCGTGCCGCGACTTGCCGCCGGCCAGCGCGGCGGTGGGATCCAGTCCATCGTACACGACACCCTTGGATAAAGGCGCTCCCGCCGCCGCGGCGGCCATAGGCAGCACGTCGAACGCGCTGAGCAGTTCGCCGCAAACCGTTCCCGGCCGCGTGACGCCGTTCCAGCGGCACATCCCCGCCACGCGAATTCCCCCCTCCCAACAAGTGACTCCGCCATCGCGAAGGGGCCGGTTGGTCTGCACTTCCAACCCTCGATCCGGCAGCATGAACGCGCCGTTGTCGGAGTAAAAGAAGACGAGCGTATCGGGCGGAGCGGCTCGCAGCACCCGTCCGATCGCGTCGTCGAGCGCGGTCACCACGGCGCGATACCGCTTGCGTGGATCGGCCTCGTCCGCGGCGTATCCGTAGCCGCGCAGGTATTTCTCCGGGACCTGCCACTCGAACTTCTCGCCCGGCGCGGTGTCCAATTTGTTCGGATAGTGCGGCGAGTTGAGGGGCACGTAGGCGAACCACGGGCGCGCCCGCTGGCGGCTCATGAAATCCACGGCGGCATCGGCGAACAGATCGGGCGAATAGCCCGGCGTATGATCCGGTTCGATGCCGCGGTAGAGGTCGTGCACGCCGTTATAGGTGTGGCTGAAGTAGTTCATGTTGCCGGAGCGGTGTCCGAAAAATTCGTCGAACCCGCGCTCGGTGGGGCGGCCTCCGGTGGCCCAGCCGAGGTTCCACTTGCCGAAGCAGCCGGTGGCATATCCCGCTTCGGCGAGATACGCGGGCAGGATGCGCTCAGCCACCGGCAAGCCCGGCCCGTTCATGTTCTCCTTCGCGTTGAGCTGCCGGTTCAGTCCATAGCGGATCGGATGGCGCCCGGTGAGCAGGCTCGCCCGCGACGCGGTGCATGTAGGCGAACCCGTGTAGAAGTTGGTGAAGCGCACGCCTTCGCGAGCCAAGCGGTCCAGATTCGGCGACCGGATCTCCGTGTTGCCGTAGCAGCCCAAGTCGCCGTAACCCAGATTGTCGGCGGTGACCAGCAGGATGTTCGGCCGACGAGGCCGCGCGGCCAAGGCCGCCAGAAATCCGCGTCGCGTGAGCATTGCGAGTCATTGTACTTCGCCGGGCGAGATAGACTCATACGTGATGACCCGCCGCCAACTTCTCGCGAGCCTGGCGCCCGCCGCCATGGCGCAGACCGGCGCCGCGACCCGGTTCCAACTCGCTTGCATGACGCTGCCCTATTCGCCGTATCCGTTCGAACGCGCACTGAAGGGCATCCGCGCGGCAGGCTACGACTACGTGGCGTGGGGAACCACGCATCCCGATTCCTCCGGCAAGCGCGCGCCACTACTCGACTGGAAAGCGCCGTCGTCGCGCGCGCGGGAACTCGCGGCGGTCACCAAGGACCACGGCCTGACGCCCGTCATGATGTTCAGCACGGTGAACCTCGAGTCGCCCGACTCGCCGGACGCGCACGCGCGCCGCGTCGACCAGTGCGCGGCCGCCGGAATCCCGTTCCTGCTCACGTTCGGCAAGACCGAGGCGGGACAGCGCGAGCAGGCGATCCGGTGCCTGAAACACGCGGGACCGCTGGCGCGCAAAGCGGGCGTCCTCATCACGATCAAGCAGCACGGCGGCAACACCGCCACCGGCGCCGACTGCTCGCGGATCATCGCCGATGTCGCCGACGAGGGCGTGAAGATGTGCTACGACTCGGGCAACGTGCTCGACTACGACAACCACGATCCGCTCCCCGACATCAAGGCGTGCTGGCGCGACGTCCGCGCGTTCGCCATCAAGGACCATCGCAACTGGCCCACCGACACCGACTGCGGCCCCGGCTTCGGCGAAATCGATCACTACAAGCTGCTCGAACCGGTGATGCGAACCGGGCTCACCATGCCGCTCGCCTTCGAGAACATCTTCGAGCCCGCCGTGGCGCGGCCCACCACCGCGGAAGGCGTCGACGCGCTGGCGCGGCGGGCTCGCGAGTACGTCGACACCGTAATCCGCGGCCTGTCGGCGCCGCGCAAGGCTTGACGTGGATTGCAGGCCGGCGTGCGGCGCCTGCTGCATCGCGCCGTCGATCTCGTCGCCGATTCCCGGAATGCCGTCGGGCAAGCCGGCGGGAGTTCGTTGCGCGCAGTTGACCGGCGACGACCGCTGCCGGCTGTTCGGAGATCCGCGCCGGCCGGAGGTGTGCTCGAACCTCCGCCCCTCGGTGGAAATGTGCGCATCGACGCGAGCCGGCGCCCTCGAGTGGCTCACCCGGCTCGAAGCGGCTACTCGATGACGGCCTTCTTCACGTAGTCCATGTCCGGGAACGACCGCTTCAGATACGCGTTGCCCTGCTTGATAATGGTCTGTTGATTCGGCTTGTCGCCGACCGCCTTCAACGTGCCCAGCGCGCCGATTCCCTGAACAACGTCGCCGAACGGCGGGAAGCCCTGCTTGTCGAGGAACGTGTTGTCCTTGAGATTGACGTAGATCTGCGTGCTGCGCGAATTGGCCCCGTCCGCGGTGAACGCGACCAGCCCCAGCGTGTTGCTTCGCTTCACCGGCTCGTCCTTCAGCGTCGCCTTTTCCCATTTCGCTTGAACGGCCGGGTTGCCGTTGAGCCCGAACTGAGCGACGAACCCGGTGTGCACGCGATGGAATCCGCAGCCGTCGTAGAATCCGTTCTTCACCAGGTTATAGAAACGGTCGGCGCCCAGCGGCGACCATGCTCTGGTGACGGCGATGACGAATTCGCCCTTCGCCGTGGTGAACCGGGCCTTGAACTTCTCCGGCGCCTTCTCGGCGAGCTTGGAGGGATCCATCAGTTTGTTCGCGGGCGCTTGCGCGAGCGCCGCGAAGGCGGAGATCAACAGAAGTGGAAGCATCGGCCGGTCCTCCCGATATCTTAGAACGTCGCGCGGAGCCCGAACTGGATCTGGCGGGCGGTGGTCACCGTCTGCCGTACCAAACCCAGCGTTCCAAAGGGAGCTTCGCCGTCGCGTTCGCCCGCGAACGCGGTCAAACCGGGGACGCCGAAGTTGGCGCGATTGAAGAGATTGAACATTTCCGCCCGGAATTGTATCGCGCCCGTTTCGCCCAACCGGCGCCAGGCGAAGTTCTTCATCACCGAGCCGTCGAGCGTCCGCAGGTTCGGTCCGATGATGGCGCCTCGCCCGAGATTGCCGAGCGTCCCCGCCGCCGGCAGCGCGAACGCCGCCGGCTGGAAGTACCGGTCCGGACCGCCCGCCACCGCGCTTTGGTGCGTGAATCCCGGCGCCATCGACACTCGATCCAGCCCAATCCCCGGACCGAGCGACGGGTTCCACTGCGACCTCGAGCGGTTGCGCTGCACAAACAACGTCAGCGGACTGCCGCTTCTCAGGTTCGAGATCCCGGCCACTTGCCAGCCGTGTAGCACCCGGCGCGCCGCGCCAGTCAGTTCCTTGGCGAACGGCAATTCCCACGAGAAATTGAGAACCCAGTTGTGCTTGGCGTGGTAGTCGGCGAGGCCCTTGTTGTAGCTGAATCCCGCATACTCGGGCATCATCGACGCCGTACCGTTGGTGGCGTCGGAGAAGAACGTCGACGCCTGAGTCGTGTCGATGTTCCGCGCGAACGTGTAGGAAGATTGCAGATTGAGGCCGGAACCCCAGCGCCTGCGGATTTCGAGGAGGCCTGCGTTGTACCAGGAGTTGCCGTCGCTCTTCTTCAGTTCGATGGTCGAGAAGGCAGGATTGAAGCGAGGCGCGCCCACCGGCCAGAACAGCGTCCCATCGGCCAGCCGCTGAGGCGTGGCGAGATTCACGTCTCCCGAACGCCAGAGATGAACGCCGCGCGAACCCGCGTACCCAACGGTGGCGAGGATCGCTCCCGGGAGTTCCTTCTGCAGGTTGAGATTCCACACGTGTACGTTCGGGTTCTTGATGTTCCATTCGATCGGACGGATCGTGTTTCCGGCGCCCCGCGCGAAATCGGGGTTCGGAAATCCGAGGCCCGTGGTGATGATGAAGCGGGGCGTGGCCGGAGGATTCGTCACCGTGACGATCAGGTTCTGCTGATTGTTGGTATTGAAGAACCAGCCGTATCCTCCCCGCAGCGCGAGCCCCGCGGCGCCGCCCGGATTCCACGCGAAACCGAAGCGGGGAGAAATGTTCTTCTTCGTTGGATTCAGAAATAGCCGGCCGGGCCGCGGTGATGGATCGCCGAGGTTCAAGATGGCCGAATCGCGGCCTTGCGTATCCACCGGCAGCGAGCTGAACTCATACCGCAGTCCGAGATTCAAGGTGAGCCGCGGGGTCAACTGGAAGTCGTCCTGCGCGTGGAAGGCATAGAGATTGAACCGCCAATAGCGGTCGAACTGGCCGGTGGGACCCAGTCCGACGAATCGCTGCGGCCGGTTTTCGAGGAAGCTCCTCGCGTCGGCGAACGTGTAGATGCCGAGCGAGAAGGTCGGGTTCACCATGTTGTCGCGGTAGCGCTCCACCATGCCGCCGAACTTCAGAGCGTGGCGGCCACGAATGTGCGAGAGTCCGTTCTCGAGGCCGAATACGTTCTGCGTCAGCTTGACGTCCACCGAGGATTGCGGTCCGAAGCGGTTGGCGCCTCCGATGTCGATGTTGCCCATGAATCGCCGTCCTGGCACGAACGCCGCGAGCGGTTGCGCGGTGTTCGCCTCCACGTCCTGGCCGATGCGCGTCCGGCTGAAGCCCGCGCGCAACGTGTTCAGGGTGCGGGGCGAGATGGTCTGGCTGAGTTCCGCGGTGGCGAACTGGTTGCGCGAAAGGAACGACCGGGGGAACTGCGGGAAGTCGGTGGGGAGGAACTGTGCCGCGTCGTCGGCGGTGTAGCGGAAGAACAGGCGGCTGCCCGATCCGATGTTCTCGTCGACGCGAATCTGGCCGAAATCCTGCCGCAGCCGCTGCGTGAACGGGAATGTGAAGAGCCCGAGCCCTTGGCCCCGGCCCGGTCCGTTGGGCAGCGGGAACTCGTCGAGATACGGCTTGATGGCGGGATTGACTCCCACGTTCAGCGAGAGCGCGGGATTCGCCGGATCGGGGATGATCCCGCGCCGCGAACCCGCGTCCGGAGCGACCGTCGAAATCGTCTTTCCCAGCCGCTCGCGCAAAGCCTCGTACCCGGCGAACACGAAGGTCTTGTTCTTGCGCAACGGACCACCGAAGCTGCCGCCGAACTGATTCCGCTTGAACTCGGGCCGCCGCGCGGGATCGAAGAAGTTGCGCGCATCGAAGTTGTCGTTGCGCAGCATGTAATAGAGGCTGCCGTGCGGCGTGTTGGAGCCGGACTTGGTCAACGCGTTGATCTGCCCGCCGGAATTGCGTCCGAACTCGGCGGAATAAGCGTTGGTCTCCACCCGGAACTCGCGGATCGTTTCCATGCCGAGCGCGGTGGACGCGGCGCTGCCGGCCGGGCCGTTGGTGAAGTCGTTCATCGGCGTGCCGTCGAGCAGATAGACGTTCGACCGGGGATCCTGGCCGTTGACGCTCATGCCGAGTCCGTGCGCCACCACTGAGCCGCCGTCGCGATGCGGATACGCCACCACGCCCGGCTGCAGCAGCGCGAGATCGGTGTAGTTGCGGCCGTTCAACGGAAGCACGGCCATTGCTCCCTCCGGTACCAGGTAGCTGAGTTCGGAGGTTCGCGTGTTGACCAGCGGCAGCGTGCTTTCGACGGTGATGGCCTGGTCGATGGTTCCCAACTCGAGCGTGAAGTGGACCGATGCCGTTTCGCCCACGGTGAGCCGGATGCCGGTCCGCGTGACGGGCTTGAATCCGGTGGCCTCGGCTCGCACCTGGTAGGCTCCGGCCGGCAGCGCGGGCAACGCAAAGACGCCCCCTTCGCCGGCGATCGCGCGCCGCGTGAGATTGGTCTCGACGTTGCGCGCGGTGATCACGGCGCCCGCCACAGGCTGTCCGTTGAACGCGGCGGCGCGCCCGGCGATGCCGCCCGACGTCTGCGCGAACCCCGAAACAAAGAGAACGAAAAATGTACCTGCCGTCTTCATCATCTTCCTCCATCAGAGCACCGATCGAGGGACCGCCGCGGCGAGACTGTGATACTTTGGACACTTGCCGCTCGCGATCCTCGTAGCCGTCCTCTACGTGCTCCATCAGGACTTCTGGAACTGGAAAGACGCCAGACCGCTGGTGTTCGGTTTCCTGCCGGTTGGGTTGTTCTACCACGGCGTGTACACGCTAGCCTGCGCCGCGCTGATGGCGCTGCTTTGCAAGTACGCCTGGCCGGCGCATCTCGACGACCCGGAGGAGCCGGGCGCTTGATCGCGACGGTCTTCGTCGCCATCTATCTGGCGGCCGTTCTCTACATCGGGATCTTCGCCTTTCGCGGCAAGCGCGGATCGGGCGCCGAGGACTTCTTCCTTGCCGGCCGCTCGCTCGGCGGATTCGTGTTCCTCTTCTCCCTTTTCGGAACGCACATGACGGCGTTCGCGATCCTGGGCTCGTCGGGCCACGCTTTCCAGAACGGCATCGTCACCTACGGACTGATGGCCTCGTCATCGGCCCTGGTGGTTCCGCTGTTGCTGTTGTTCGCCGGAACGCGCATCTGGTCGCTCGGCAAGCGATACGGATTCATGACGCCGGTGCAGATTTTTCGCGACCGCTGGGAGTGCGGCCATATCGGAACGGCGATCTTCGCCGTGCAGGCGCTGTTGCTGCTCCCCTACATCATCATCGGCGTGATGGGCGGCGGCACGGCGATGCAGGCGGTGAGCGGCGGATTCGTGCCCTATTGGCTCGGCGGCGCCGTTGTCGCGATCGTGGTGATGAGCTACGTGTTCTTCGGCGGCATGCGCGGAACGGCCTGGGTCAACACGTTTCAGACCCTGCTCTTCCTGTCGTTCGGCGCGATCGCGATCGTGGTGATCGGCCAAGGCATGGGCGGATTCGCGCCCGCCATGGAGCGGATCCTCGCCGACCCGGCGACCGCCCCGCTGCTGTCGCGCGAACGCTTTCCAGCGGCCGTCTTCTTCAGCTACACGTTCATTCCGCTCTCGGCGATCGCGTTTCCGCACATCGGCATCTTCTGCCTCACCGCCAATCGCGTGACACAGTTCCGCCGCACGGTGATTCTGTATCCGCTGTGCCTGCTTTTCATTTGGCTGCCGTGCGTGTATCTCGGCGTGGCGGCGAACGCCGCCCCGGAGATCCCGAAGACCGCGCGCGACGCCGTGCTGCTGAACCTGCTCGGCCTGCACTCGCCGGAGTGGCTGGCCGGAATCCTCGGCGCGGGCATCATGGCGGCGGTGATGGCAAGCGATTCGCAGATTCTCGCCCTGTCGACGATGTTCACCGAGGACGTGTTCGCCTACTACGGCCACAGGGAGCGGTTCGGCGAAAAGGCGCAAGTCCACGTCGGGCGGCTCTTTGTGATCGGCGTCACGGCGACCGCCTATGCGATCGCGCAACGAGCGCCGGCGAGCATCTTCGAACTCGCGTCGCAATACGCGTTTTCGGGTTACGCGGCGCTATCGCCGCTGGTGTTGGCGGCGCTGTTCTGGCGGCGGAGCACCAAGTGGGGCGCGTTGGCATCGACGTTGTGGGTCGCTGCTTCGGTGGCCGGCATCGCGTGGATCCAGGCGGTGATCCCCGCGCCACCACCGGGTCCGCCCGTTCCTGTGTGGACGCCGGGTGGGATCGGCGTGATCGCGCGAACCGCGTCCGGCACGGCTGTGTTCGGCATGCTGCCCGTGGCGGCGATGACGATCGGATCGGCGCTGGTGATGGCGGTGGTATCGGTGATGACGCCTCCACCCACGGATGCGGCGATTCGCCGCTACTTTCGCGATTAGAACCAGACCGCCGGGCCCGCTACGCCTCTTCCGCCGAGCCCGCCGTGAAGTAGGCGCAGTCCGGGTGGTGGAACACCATGGCGCTCACGCTCGCCTCGGGCTCCATCATCATCCCCTCGGTGAGCAGCACGCCGATCTCCTCGGGAGCCAGCAACACGAATAGCCCCTGCTGGTCGTCCAGATTCGGACACGCCGGATACCCGAAGCTATAGCGCTTGCCGCGATACCTCGACGTGAAGCGGTCCTGCATGGTGGTCCCCTCCGGATCGGGGAAGCCCCACTCCTCGCGGATGCGGCGGTGCAGATACTCCGCCGCTCCCTCCGCGCTTTCGATCGCCAGCGCTTGCAGGGCGTGAGCCTTCAGGAACTGGCCCGCGTTCTTCGCCTCTTCCGCCTTCTCGCGAATCCCTTCGCCGGCCGTCACCACGAACAGCGCGATCGAATCGCGGCCGCCGTTGGCCGGGATGACATAGTCGGACAGGCAAAGTCCGTTCTCGCGCGGTTGGCGCCCGAAGTGAAACGTGTGGACCGGGGCGCTTCCACCTGCCTCGAACAGCTTGATCGCATTGCCATCGCGCTCGGTCTCGAAGTAACGCCACACCGCGCGGACCTTCAGGAACTGGCCGGCTTCCCGCTTTACTTCCTCCACGTCGTGATACAACGCCAGCGCGGTCGGATCCCGTTCGGCGAGCTTCTTGTCGAACGGTCCCTTGAATCCGAGGTGCCGGCCATACAGCATGTAGGGATTGATGTAACTCCAGACCTCGGTGAGGTTCGCGATCAGCCGCACCCGCCGCTCCGGGTAGGGCGGTGGCGCGACGCCGATCCCGGTCCGCACTTTCGCCGATCGCGCCGTACCCGGATCCACCGCGGGCGTGCTGCTCCGCGCGCCGAAATCCACCACCTCGGTGAACACGTGCGCGGCCAAGGTGCGCGCGCGCGAATCCGGCGCCATGATCTGGTTCATCGTGCCCAGGCCCGTCATCGCATCCTTGCAGTAGAAGGTCGGCGCGCCGTACGCCGGCCCGATCCTGCCGTTGGTGAACTTCTCGCTCAACGCGGCGCCGCCCACAAGAAGCGGCACGTCCACGCCGGCCACCTTGAAGTCCTGCGCGGTGAGGACCATCTGTTGCGCGCTCTTCACCAGCAGCCCCGAAACGCCGATCGCGTCGGGCTGGTGCTTCCGCCACGCCGCGATGATGTCCTCGGGCGGGATCTTGATGCCGAGGTTCACCACGTCGTAGCCGTTGTTGGCGAGGATAATCTCGACCAGGTTCTTGC
>SXGS01308075.1_pt1 | contig 12746 bp, 11 predicted proteins | sample 3174681 | NCBI WGS metagenome assembly SXGS01 (sample SAMN11356861, study PRJNA531348) | freshwater metagenome | isolation source: freshwater sample F1-80 | place: China: Fuxian Lake, Yuxi | collected 2017-12-25
GATGCGTCACCTGCACAAAACCGTCGACGGGCTGTCCGCCGACCTTCTGACTGGGACTGTCCGCTGAGGCACACGCCGGGTACTCCGTTTCCAGAGCGATCAGTCGGGTCATCAGCGCGTCGTATTCCCGGTCGGAAATCTCCGGACGAGCCTCGACGTAATACAGGCGGTTATGGCGTTCGATTTCAGCACGCAGCTGCTGGATCGATTCAGGCGGCCCCGGCATCAACATTTTCCAGATCAGAGTATCAGACGAAACGCCACCGTCTGCGCAGTCAGCCCCGGAGCGTATCTTGCGCCGTCAGACCCGGGGGAGATTGATCCGTTTCCGCATCGACGACCGGAACCAGTCCCGGTTTCGCGGCCTGGAGAGTGCGCCAGCGATCGACAGCCATTGCGACCAGTGCCAGAAGCAGAACCACAACCAGCTCCGCCAGCAACAGCTGGTTTCCGTGTCGATCCAGAAGCTGCGCCAGCGGGGCGCGCGGGTCGCTGAACAGCACGGCGATCAGACTCAGCACCGTCACCACAAACACCGCGGTTGCGGGCACCACCAGCTGAAACAGAAGACCTGGCCTGGAACCCGGACGATTCATGATCTACTCTTTCCATGTCTGAGGCACTGATACGTGCGGAGTTCCGCGTACCGGTCGGTCGGGCAGCATGCGGAAGCGGATCCGCCAGCTGCTGCTGCCGCGTAAATGGTGATCGCCGGACCCGCAATACACAACTGAAACCCACGAATTCCGCAGGGTGCGCTGTGACGGAGCGCATGGCCGATGATCTTAATCCACGACCTGCAGTTTTCCTGGCCGCGCGACGGATTTCGGCTGTCGATTCCCGAATTGTCGATTTCCGCAGGGGAAACCGTGGCGATCACGGGGGCCAGCGGCTGCGGCAAGACGACACTGCTGAATCTCATTGCGGGCATCTGTCTGCCACAGTCGGGGACTTTGCGCGTGGCCGACACCGTGATCAGCGACCTGCCGGATGCCGCACGCCGAGAATTTCGACTCCGCAATGCCGGACTGGTATTTCAGGACTTCCGGCTGATCGAATACCTCACAACGTACGACAATGTCCTGTTGCCGTGTCGGCTGAGTCCGGCCGTGAATCCCACGGCGGACTTTCGGGCCCGGGCATCAGCACTGCTCGCCCAGGCGGGGCTCAGTGCGCACAGCAGAAAATCGGTCACGCGGTTGTCGCAGGGTGAACGCCAGCGGGTGGCGATCTGTCGCGCGATCCTCCTGCGACCTCCGCTGCTGCTGGCCGATGAGCCGACCGGAAATCTCGACCCCGAAACAGCAGAACAGATCCTGAATCTGCTGCTGAATCAGGCGGCGGAGCACGGTGCGACGCTGGTCATGGTGACTCATGATCGCTCGCTGCTGTCACGCTTCCGGCGCGTCATCGCGTTTGAGAGTTTTCGCCGGGGACCGGACGGGGCTGGCCCATGATGCGGCAGGCACTGTTCCTCGCGCTGCAGTCCGTCCGGTGGTACCGCTGGCGAACGCTGACCATCGTGCTGTCGCTGTCGCTGGCTCTGTGGCTGCCGATCACCGTCAGACTGCTGCTGCTGCAGTTTCGGACCGACATCACAGCCCGGGCCAATTTTACGCCACTGGTGGTCGGGGCCGCCGGAAGTCGTACAGATCTTGTGCTCCACGCGCTGTATCTGGATACTCCGGCACCGGCCGCGACAACGATGGCAGAGGCGGAATACATCCAGCAGACGGGATTCGCCACGGCGATTCCTCTGCACATCCGCTACCGCACGCAGAGCGCCGGTGGGGCACCGGGTGTTCCGATCGTGGGCACGTCGCTCGAATACTTCGATTTTCGTGGGCTCCGGGTCCGCGAGGGACAGATGTTTTCCGTCCTGGGCGAATGCGTCCTGGGAGCAGCCGCGGCGCACCGGCTGGGGCTGCGTCCCGGTGATACCATCCTGTCGGCGCCTCGCAATGTGCTCAGTCTGGCCGGTGATTACCCTCTGCGCCTGAGCATCACCGGTGTTCTGGCAGCCACCCACTCGGCCGACGACTACGTCGTGTTTACAGATTCAAAGACCGCCTGGGTCATCGACGGAATAGGTCACGGTCACCAGAATCTGACTCAGGCGACCGAAGACGACCTCCTCCTCTCCCGTGACTCAGACAGCATCACGGCGAGCGCCGCGGTCCTGCCGTATACCGAGATTACTCCGGAGAATATCGACTCGTTTCACTTTCACGGGGAGCCCGGAACGTTTCCGCTGACCGCCGTGATCGCCATCCCGGAATCGGAAAAGTCCCGAACACTGCTGCTGGGTCGATACGGAACCGAACGGAGTCTGACTCAGTGCCTGAAACCTCCGGAGGTTGTGGACGACCTGCTGCGCATCGTGTTTCGCGCTGAACAACTGGTCCTGATCAGTTCGCTGGTGATGGGAGTGATTACCGTCATGCTGCTGACACTTGTGCTGTCCCTCTCGCTGCGGCTCCGGGAGGCGGAAATGCAGACGATGTTCCGGCTGGGCTGCAGCCGAGCCACGATCGGCATGCTGTTCGGAGCCGAAATCGTACTGATGCTGACCGCCGCGACGATACTGGCCCTCGTCGCCGCCTGGCTGACACGCCTGATTGCGGCCGAATCGCTGCGCACCCTGCTGTTCTGACTCGCCGGAAAACGGGGCCTTCGGAGGACGGGTTTGAGGTCCGTGGAATTCCGTGGAATTCCGTGGAATTCCGGGCGGAGTTCGCAGCAGCGCCACCAGACACGTTACCACATCCGTCCCGCCGGGTTACGTCAAAATCGGCCACGGGTGTGTGTGAGGGGGGGCAGGAATTCTCAGTCGGTCACCGGGCCAGGCGAACCACGCAGGAACCCGATCAGGTCGGCCAGGTCCTGCAGCGACAGCTGCTGTTCCAGACCATCCGGCATGAGTGACTTTGACAGGGATTTCATCTCGTCAATGTCTCTGCGCAAAATCGCCACATCGACGACAGACGGCTGCGTCTGTCCGGAGGAGGCCGCCGCGGCATTGCGCAGCGTAACGCTCGTGGGATTCTCTCCGGCCAGCAGTCCCGTATGCACCCGGCCATCCGTCGTGGCGACCGTGTACACACTGTAACCACGACTCAGGGAACTCGAGGGATCAAGAATATCGACCAGCAGTGTTTCGTCCGGCCGAGTGCGCACCGCCAGCAGGTCCGGCCCGACCTCCAGCCCCCTTTGTCCCAGCCGGTGACAGTGCGCGCAGGTCTTCTGGAATACGGCTTCGCCGCGGCCGGGGTTCCGTGGCAGTGCGAGCGCCGCAGCATAGGCGCGGATCACGGCGACTCGTTCTTCGCTGGTCCGACTGCCCAGCAGCTGCCGTGCTCGCAGGCGGATGGCGGAGTCGCGATGTTCGGTCAGCTGCTCTCGCCGCAGCGGGCTGATGGCCGCGGGCGCAATCACGCCCCGCTCTACCGCGTCCAGAAACTTCGGAACCCGCTCCTGCCGAGCCACAAACGCGTCCACTGTCGCCTCCTGAACCTGCGGCACCAGACCGTCCCACCCGGACAGCAGCACATCGCAGACTTCGTCCCTGGCTGAGCGACTGATCGCGGTGACGGCGGCAATCTGCAGTTCGCCCGGATGGCGGGTGGAAAGCAGTGGCTGAAGCAATGCTGTCTGCTCCCACGGAGCCGTTGCCAGCAGCGAGACGGCAGCAAGTCGCGCCGCCAGAGGTTGTCCCTCGTCGACCGCTGTCCTGGATGCCGTTTCCCACACCACCTGCATGGCGGGAATGTCATGGAGCTGTATCAGACCTGCAATACGGACGGCAATTTCGGAGACGTCCGGGCAGGGACTGGCCAGCAGACGTTCCAGTCCCCGCACGATGGTCTCGCTGACGACGGGACGGGCGGAACCTCGGTCCAGTCCCGTCGCCAGCCCCTGCAGCAGGACGAGCTGCAGCTCCGCCGCCTGCGGACCTGTCAGCCCGGCGGTGTCGTGCAGAAAACGTCCCACTGCCGCCACATCCCGCCGCGCGCCAACAGTTTCGCCCGCCGGACCGAGCGTGGCCCGGGCCCCCGGTGTCAGTTGTCCGGCGGCAAGCAGCAGAGCGACGAATTCATCTGCCACGGAACCGATCGAACTGGCCACAGCAGCCGCCATCCACGGCTCGGCTCCATGGTCCGCCGCCAGGGCTGCAAGGGCAGCGACGGCGCGCGGATCCCGGCTTTCCCCCAGGGTGAGAGCGGTCTGAATTCTGACTCGCGGATCCGAGTCGGTCGCCAGCGCTGCCACGCGATCCAGGATCATTGGCTGGTCATCCAGCCAGCGTTCGGCCAGCTGCAGGGCATGAACGCGCAGTTCCGCCGTCTCATCTTCGAGCGCCCGCAGCACATCGCCAGGCGTCAGCTGCTGGAGACTGTCCAGCACGTAGAGTGCCTGCAGACGCCCCGGCGGCGTCGTGCGGCTGCGCAACAGACCGGCCTGTTCCGGTTCCGGCGGCATGCCGCCGTGTTCAGTCAGCAGACGCTGGGCGGTGTCACGCCACCAGTGATTCGGATGGTCGAGTAACTCCGCCAGGCGGTCCGGGGCCGCAGCGACCGGCAGCGGCGGACGGTCTCTCTGAACATCCTCGTCTCCCGGCCCGGACGACTCTCCCGACCCGGACGACTCTCCCGGCCCGAACGACTTTCCCTGCCACGACAACCGCCACACACGACCGTGGTCCTGTCCGGCGACAAGTGCTTCGGCGTACTGCTGCTGGAGGAAACGCGGGATGGCCGAGAAGTCTTCGATAATCTCGCGGTACATGTCCACAATATACACTGCGCCATCCGGGCCGATGCTCAGGTTGATCGGTCGAAACCACTGGTCGGTGGACGCGAGGAATTCCGAGGCCGCATTCTCCGGCGCGCGACGGGCCACATAGTCCGCCCCGCTCCGTTCCAGTAGACTGCGATGAATCAGATTGTTCGCCGGATCGCAGACGAAATAATTTCCACGATAAGGCGGCGGAAACGCGTCCGCCCGATAAATCAATGGCCCCGATGAGGCAGTGAACTGGCCGTTCGGCTGTGTTTCCGCAACGCCGTAAAACTGAACCCATGCCGGATCCTCCGCGCGGGCCCTGCGCCACGGATCCGGCTGGCTGATCGGAAACAGCTGTCGGGAAGCAAGGACGGAGATATCGCCCGGAGGTGATTCGACGAACGGATTTCTCAGCAGACAGCGATATGGAAGCGGACTGGTATGCGAAATGATCGTGTGAAAACGGTCGCCAAAGTCAGTCATGGTCAGGCCGAACATCCGCTCTCGCCCCGTGACTGGCTCAATCGCGCTGCCGTCCGGACGGAATCGAAAATCCGTCTGCCCGATCATCACCGGTGACCTGAGACCAGGTCCCGTGATCTCGCCTCCACCACCGCCAGCGGCCACATAGATCCAGTTGTCCGGCCCCGGTCGCGGATTGTTGATCCCTCGCTCGATCAATTCACGAGCGAATCCGGTGAAGATCGTTTCCCGGACTTCGGCCTGTCCATCACCGTCGCGATCTGCCAGGAACACGATGTCCGGGGCACAGATCACAATCATCCCGCCGCGTGCCGGCGTCAGCCCGTAACACGGCGGCAGCCGATCAGCCCACACATCGGCGCAGTCCATCCGGCCGTCGCCATCCGTGTCACGCAGCAGCCGGACGGTGCCGAACGTCTCTCCTGCGGCCGCGACCCGGGACTCCGCTGTGGCCTGTCGAACTCGACGAACCTCACGGTCCAGTCGGCCGGTCCGGTTCAGCTCCACGATGTCCAGATATCCGTCCAGATTGTAACCATGAATTTCGCAGACAAACAGCCGGCCACGCTCGTCAAAGGCCACCGCGGTCGGGTCGCGGATCAATGGCTCCGACGCAACCAGGTCCATCCGAAATCCCGGCGGCATCCGAATGCACTGCAGACTCTCAGCCGGCGATTTCGGATCTGGCCGGTCCGAGGCTGGTACAATCTCTTCGCCTCGACTTGACCATGTCGCGAGGGCCACGACGACGCACCCCGCAATGTGCCAGGGAAACCCGCTGCGACGTCGCTGCCGAAAATCCAGTGCGTTCAAACCATGTCGTGGCATACCTTCACTCCGAAGCAGCAGTCACGCCTGACGAAAGACACGGCTGGACTGTGATTCAGACCGGCCGCAGAGTGAACTTCTCGCGACTCCGGACGCCGGGTGCAAGTCTCTCGGCCTGCGACACGCTGCGCCACGGCTCGGTCGAGGTTTCAGAAACCGCAGTCTGTCGGCAGCCGCAATCGATTTCGTGAGCGAATTCTCCTGTCGCGATCCACTTTGTCAAAATGACAATGGCGGAGGGCAGCCGCGATGCTCTGATTGCAAACGTTTCAACGAAAAGATGCTCTGACCCGAATACTCCCCCCAAACACACAACTCCAGCAATATCCTTAAAACACATAGCCACATCACGTTACGTCATTCCACGAATTTTCTTGCTCTCGCGGCGCGAATCTGGCACACCATTGGCAATGTAAGTATCACAGTGACAACGGCAGTCCTGATCGATGTTGACGGGACGAGGGGTCACAACGCGAAGGTATGCACAGGAGGTAACAGGTCATGCTGGTACTGTCGAGAAAACAGGAAGAAACCATTCGTATTGGCGATGACATTGTCATCAAAGTGATCAAGACGGGACACGGGACAGTGAAGATCGGGATTGTCGCGCCGTCGAGCGTTCGGGTCCTGCGAGGCGAACGCGTCGCCTGCGAGAAGCCGGAACCCGTGCCATGTATCCCACCTCTGCTGACCGGACGAGTCCTGTCGGATCAGTATCCACACGTCGCCTGATGACGGTCAGCCGTCGTCCGCTGCTGCGTGCAGTCTTCGGAACAGAAGATGAGTTTTCTCTGGCTTGTGAGTGTTTGGCAACAACGAAAGATGTGGCAGGTTTTTCAAGGAGCGATGGACATGATGGCCTTTCCCCGAATCTTCAGTCTCTGGATTGCTGCCATGGTACTGGCAGGATCTGCAGCACCAGCACAATTCAACCGGCCCGCCGGACAGTGTGTCAATGGTCGGTGTTACCGGAATCCGGAACTCAGCCGGGACGCCGATCTCGACCGGTTTCAGAATTCAGTCGATGACGAGTTTCCGGAAGATCCGTTCAGCGCTCCGTCGGCTCGTGAATTCCGACGAGATCCATTTCGTCGTCCGGACCGGGAGGAATTCCTGAAAGGTGACCGACGGTCGCGTCCCGCCGGGTTGTCAGGACGTCCTGAAAACCAGGAACGGCGGTACCGGGTGCCGCTGGATCGGACCGACGAGCGGGAACTGGATCCGTTCGTGCCGGCACCCGCACCGCGCGGCCGGGTGGATGATGAAGCAGCGGCGATCGACGCGTTGATTACCGCCCGTTATCAGAATCCGGTGAATGTGCGGGCCGTGAAAGGCATGTCAGCCAGTCAGGCTCTGAACCTGTATGTCGAGGTGTCTCAGCGGATTGACGCACGCCACATGCAGCCGTCCACTTACGATCTGAGAATGCGGCGTGCACTGCGGAATCTGACAATCGCTCTCGACAATCCCGTGTTCAGCGAAGCAATGGGAGTAGACACCGGTTCGTTTCGGACTGACAGTTTCCGCAATCTGCTGGGGGATCTGGCCGAATCCATGCGAATCGGCGGCTTCGAGGACTCCAGAAACTTCCTGGTATCGGTGATGCGGCAGGCCGAGTCGGTGCCGGGACTCACGCCCAGCGCCGTGGCATTCGAATTCGCCAGCGCCAGCCTGGATACTCTGGACAAGTTCTCGGGCCTCGAGCCTTCAGAGACGACTGCCGGTCGTGGCACACAGTCGGAGTCGGATGTTCGCAGCGCGTCGCTCGAAGAAGAGATCGTCGGTATCGGTGTGGAAGTGAAAGTTCATGATCGGGGACTGGTCGTTGCCAAGGCGCTGCGTGGCGGTCCGGCACTGGAAGCGGGACTGCAGTCCGGTGACGTCATCGTCGCCATCACCGGTCGCAGACTGGAAGGAATGCCGATGGCCAGCAGTGTCGATCTGATGAAAGGGCCGGCTGGCAGTGAGATGTCGCTGCGAGTCTCACGTGCCGGGCGGGGGGAACGCGACTTTGCCGTCACCAGACGCCGAGTTCGGGTGTGGACTGTGAACGATGTGCGGATGCTGCCGGGTACAGACGTGGCCTATCTGAGTCTGAGTCGGTTTGCCCAGAACTCAACCGCCGAACTGGATCAGGCCCTGACAGAACTGCATCACCAGGGCATGAAATCGCTGGTGATCGATCTGCGGGGCAATCCCGGCGGACTGCTCACCACTTGTGTTGAAATCAGTGACCGATTCCTGCCGTGCGGCACAATCGTGTCAACGAAAGGACGACTCGATTCGGATAATATGCACGAACAGGCTACCCGGAGCCGAACCTGGAGCACTCCCATCGTCGTTCTGGTTGACGGTGACAGTGCCAGTGCCAGCGAGATCTTTGCCGCTGCCATCCAGGAAAATGATCGCGGGATCGTGGTGGGAACCCGAACCTATGGCAAGGGAACCGTACAGACACACTTTCCTCTGAATGCGATTGCAGGAAACCTCCGACTCACAACTGCCAGTTTCTACTCACCCAACGGTCGACCGATGACCGGAGAAGGAGTGACCCCGGACGTGGAACGCACTGACGCAGACGGCGTCGAGAACGGCGACGAAGTGCTGGAGGAAGCTGTGGAGATTGCCCGCAGCCCGCGGCTGAAGGAAATGGCACAGGCCGCCGGTAAATGTCGCACCGGGGCCATCTCCCGCACACGCAGCTCGTCCCTCGATCAGATCATTGACCCGGGTGCCGCCACAATCAGCATCCGCTGAATGGCTGTCCCTGCCATTCACCGTGAACGAACCACGACGGTTCCTTCCGGCATTCCCAGCAGTCTTCTCATGAAGAGAGGTTTCGATGCCACCTGAGTTTCTGCATCATCGCAGTTCGCTGACGGAAATTGAAAACATAACACCGGTTGACTGAGACTTGCCATCAGTCAACCGGTTTTGCGTTTTTGCTGCTGTCAGTGCTGAGATTCGCGAAGCAACGTCCCCATCCAGAAGACAGCGGTGCCCACCAGCAGCGATGCAGGCATGACGACAAGAGGAATGCCGAAGCAGAGCTGAAACACAACCAGCGCCGGCAGGGCGCCAAGCACGGCCAGCTGCAGAATGAGCCCCAGATGCTGCTTCATGATCGCAACCGAGCCAGCCGGTGGAACAAATCGAAAAGCCGCACGGGAATTCCTGTGCGGCACAGAACGACAGAAATCGCGGATCGGTCAGACACCGCAACGCGCCTCGACAACGCCATTCCTATTTGGCTGTCAGTTTCGCCACTGGAACTTCAATCGGCTTCAGATCCGAGACTTTCCCCTTTGTGACCTTCGCTTTGTATTTCCGATCGATGTAGCCCATCTTCTCGTGCCATACCACGAATTCGTGATCGCCATCCGGCAGGTTCTCGATCGTGAATTTCCCGTCCTTGTCCGTGATCGCCGCGTACGGATGATCAAGAATCATCCAGTAGGCAATCATCCAGGGATGATAATCGCACTTGACCTGTGCGGGAATCCGTTCGGCCAGCTTGCAGGCGACGTCGACACCCTTGCCCGCCGGGGTTTTTGGTGCGATCAGCACATTGACGGCATTATTCTTGACCGGATACGTGTGCGTATTGTGAGCGATGCTGTCGCTGGAGATGACCTCCACGGTCTGCCCGGCACGGACGATCATCGCATGGGGCAGGAAGGCGCAACCCTTCTGATCGAAGATGACCTTTTTCGCGGCCGGTTCCTTCAGGTCCGGATGAATCGATTTCGGGGCTTTGGCGAGGTAAATGAAGGCATTCGCCAGGCCCTTTGATTCCTTGTCAATGATCAGCTCGTCGCTGTAAGTGTCTGCGGCGGCGCACACTTCTGCGTCTTTGATCACAGCGCCCTTCGCATGCAGCAGAACACGATCCGGAATCTCACCGGTGACCACAATCTGGCCCGAGATTCCTCCCCAGTCGGCAGCCATCGTGCCAGAGGTACACACAAGCCCGCACAGAGCAGCGATCCACATTCGCTTCATTGCACCGATTCCCTTTGACGTTTTTGTGACAGATGAACGTTTTGTGACGAACAGCAGGCCTGACGCCCGCCCGATTCGCGTTCAGCAGAACTTCCCCCGGGGACGGACAGAGGCCAGGCACTGCGATTCCCGTCTCCGAGTCTTTAGCGTTCTCAGAAGTCTGAGATCCGCTCTGTGATTGTAGAACGGGGGACCAGTGAAGTCGAACCTTTCTCAGCGTGGTTGCTGCGAAGACCAGACGACCTTCCCAGCCCTGAGAACTCATGCCCCGGAGACCTCAGCGGTGCACATGGTTTGCACGATGCACGGCGGAGTGTCAGACTCCGAACTCACCTTGTCGCCGCTCGCCTGGCGGGCCGGCATCCAGCAGGAGCCGATAACAGATGCTTTCCCGACTGGCCACGTACACATTACTGGGGATCGAAGCACTCCCTGTCGAGGTTGAAGTTGATATTTCTCCGGGTGCTTTGCCGAAGACCATCCTGGTTGGTCTGGCCGAAGCCGCCGTGAAAGAGAGCATTCACCGGATTGAGCGCGCGCTGGTGAACAGCGGCTATGGCCGACCGGAGAATCGGATTGTGATCAACCTTTCGCCGGCCGACCTGCCGAAAGATGCGGCGGCCCTGGATCTGCCGATCGCTCTCGGGCTGCTGGTGGCAGACAGCCAGATCGAACCCGATGCGGGTCGCAAAGCCGTCTACGTGGGCGAGCTGGCTCTGGACGGCAGCGTCCGACCGGTGCGGGGCGTCCTGTCGATGGCGCTGGCAGCTCGGGATGCGGGGATGTCGCAGATAGTGGTCCCGACGGCCAATGCCGCAGAGGCGGCGGTGGTGGAGGGGATTGATGTGATTTCGGTGGCCCTGCTCGCCGAAGCCGTGGGGTTTCTGACAGGAGACCTGCCGCTGGACCCGGTTGAGTTCAGCTGGCAGGCAGCGCGTGCGGACTACGGCCACTACGACATTGACTATGTCGATGTCAAGGGGCAGGAAACGGCGAAACGTGCGGTCACTGTCGCCGCGGCGGGGTGCCACCATCTGCTTGAGATGTTGATGAATTACACCTGACACGGATGGGTTGGAACGGTAAACTCAGGCTGCCGTGAATGAACACGGGGAAAGAAGCCTGAAGCAATGCCCACTCCCAAAGTCTATTCGTACATTCGGTTCAGCACCTCCGATCAGATCAGGGGTGATTCTCTACGCCGCCAGCTTCAAAAAACCCAAGCATGGTGCGAGCGTCACGGCTATACGCTTGAGCGTGTCAGCTTCAGAGATTTGGGAGTTTCAGCCTTCAAAGGCGATAACGCAACGGAGGGCAAGTTGGGGGCCTTCATTCAGGCCGTTGACTCAGGCGCGATCAAAAAGGGGTCGATTCTTGTCATCGAAAGTCTCGACCGTCTTACCCGGCAGGAAGTCCCAGATGCGTTGGAACTCTTCCTCGGAATTCTGCGCCGCGGAATCGTCATCGTCACCCTTGAACCTGAAGATAGGTTTGAGCGGAAGACGCTCAACGAAATCCAACTCATCATTGCAATCGTGATTCTGAGTCGCGCTTACAACGAATCCGCAACCAAGTCTGTTCGCGTTCGCGATGCCTGGGATGAGAAACGCAAGAACATCAAAGACCGCCCCTTGACCAAGATGGGGCCAAGTTGGTTGAAGCTCGAAGGAGGAAAATGGAAAAAAGTGCCGGAGAAGGTGGCGTTGGTCAAGAAAATCTTTCAAATGGCAACCCAAGGATGGGGTGTCAACCGCCTTGTTAAGCACCTGAACCAGAAACAAATCCTGAGTTTGAGAGGTAAGAAATGGGGTGCAAGCTCCGTCCTCAAGATTCTCCACAATCGGTCAACCATTGGATAATTTACGCCACGCCACGGGCGGGGTGGGACGACGCTTTCCAAGCGTCCCGTTGCTGGAGACATGATTCCCGATTACTACCCGGCCATTTTGACCGAAGCCGAGTTCTACGCCGCCCAACTCGCATTGAAGAATCGCACGCAACAGGCGGGACGCCAAGGGGTAAAGGTTACGAATCTTTTCCCAAAGAAGCTGTTCTCAGCAGATGGTCCATTTTCAATGACCATCACGAACAAAGGAGAAGGTCCAAGTCTGGTAAGCTCAGGTGCGTCGAGAGGGATTCAGGGAAAGTACATCAGTTTCAATTACGAGGTTTTTGAACGTGGATTTCTCGGCTGCGTGAGCGGGTTGACCCCGGATCAGATATTCCCGAACACAAAGGCATCGCAGAAAACTGACGAATTGGCCAACGCGCAAGGTAGCCTTGCGGCAATCGAACATCGCTTAGACGAGATCAACAAACTCATCGACGCTGATTCTGACTATCAAGCCTTGATGCCATCGGTCAAAAAGCTGAGTCAGCAGCGAAAGCAAACGGAAGCACAAATTGAGGCAATCAAGGCGGAACTCACCAGCGAACGTCACGAAACCCTGGCTTCGGCGAACAACTTGATTTCCATGCTGCACACCACGAAAGGGGACGAACTGATTGACCTTCGGCTTCGGCTTCGTGCGGCATGGGAACAGCACGTTCGTCGCCTGCGATTTCAGCAGTTTCGAGGCCCGCAGTCGGGGTGCCGGAATGTCGGGATGTAAGCCCTCCGGACTCGTCGCAGGCGATTTTTTGCGTGCGGA
>SXGS01056216.1_pt1 | contig 12745 bp, 10 predicted proteins | sample 3174681 | NCBI WGS metagenome assembly SXGS01 (sample SAMN11356861, study PRJNA531348) | freshwater metagenome | isolation source: freshwater sample F1-80 | place: China: Fuxian Lake, Yuxi | collected 2017-12-25
CGATCTAAGTGGGACCGACTAGATATCGGGCAATTAAACGCACTTGGCAACCTTGCAAATTGTCTCTTTATCGAATCACAGCGCCCCGGTCAGCAATCCATTGTTGCCGCCACCGAGGCACTACGTAAAAGTTACATATTTCCAGCAACACCCGTTCGCCAAGGCCATCTTGGCTATCTTCTTGGGTGGCTAAATGGTGGTAACAATCGTGAAGACCGGATGACGGCTGCACAGGACGCAGCAGCTTCATCCGTAGCAACTTCCCTAGACCCCAACACTGAACGATCTCTCTTGCAACCTCTTGTGTCGGCATGGGGTGAGTCCCGCAAACAGGACAACAAGGCAAAAATGAAAAAAGCAAGTGATGCTATTAACAAGTCGTTGTCGGAGGAACTTTTGAACCGCTGGCGACTTACGTGCAATGCGGTCCTGCACCTGAGAGCAGATTCGCGACAGGTCAATGCCGGAGTCCCTGCACTAAGCAAGGAAACTGCCAAACAGTTCTTTCTAAATTGGGGTGAAAAAACAATAGACGAAGCCGCCAGTCTTCCACCATATTGGCCAAATGTCTTCACAGATTACGGCGCGCGTTCTGCTGGTTATGCATATCAAATCCGTGCTGCCCACGATCAAAAGACCAGGCATTATCTTGTTCATGGAGATCGCGAACTTCAACGAGAAGAGCTAACCGCAGGTCACGGTGCAATTTGCACAATAAAAACGGTATCAAAAGACTTACCCATGTGGGCCACCGAGTTTTCATTCCCTGATCTCCCTTCACTGAAGTCTGGAGACAAACTTGTAGTTGCGGGTACTCCAATACTCATCCTTGAAGTCAGGGATGTTGATTTTGACGCGCGCACAATGGTTCTAAAACCGCTATGGAAAGATGCCCAGCCAAGAGCGGGATCACTCGGAATGGCACCCACAAGCAGACAGTGGATCGGCAAAACCCTTGTCCTAATTGACGAAATGCCCTACCGCATCGATGAGCGCAGGGCCCATATGACGAGATTGAAGAAAAAGCAGGGAACTGACATTACCGACCTGATTGTCGCTCGACCAAAACGTCATGCTGCGTTCAGTGATGATGGTCCAGTTATTCCCGCCGGAGAAGATCAGTGACGACGCCTGTTTTTGAAACTCTTAAATCCTTTATTCGCGATACTGGTCGGATCTGCGTGGTTAAAGCACCTCCAGGTTCTGGTAAGTCATACAATCTGGTAAAGGCGCTATCGGGCGCGCTAAAAGACAAGATGCGCATCGCAATCGCTGCTCAAACCAACAATCAGGTCAATGATCTGTGCAGTCGATACTGCGACGAATTTCCAAAGCAAAAGATTATTCGATTCTCTGGCGAGGCATATGAGGCTCCAAGTGATTTGCCGGAAAACATTGTCGTTGTTTCGAAACAGGATCAACTTCCATCTGGACCATCAATCATTATTGGTACCGTGGCAAAACTTGGGCTTGTAGAAATTGTCAATGAATATGACGTTTTGTTTATTGATGAAGCATGGCAGATGACTTGGGCTGATTTCTTAACATTGCGCGACGTCTCTGATCGCTATGTAATGATTGGCGACCCAGGTCAAATCCCGCCGACCGTCACTGTTGTGGTTGACCGCTGGGAGATTTCGCCAGTTCCACCACACATGCCAGCGCCTGAAGTGATTCTCGAAAATCCTGAGTTGCGGGCAATTACTACATTGCTTGAGCTAGACACATGTAGACGACTACCCGATGACGCAGTCAGTTTGGTGCGGAATTTTTATGACTTTCCATTCACCGCATTTGCCGTAAAGGGTGAACGGTTTTTGCGCATCAAAGGCAAAAAGACCACTGATTCCCGTATTGATAAAGCGATTTTGAGATTGGAAGAGAATTCAACCGTCATTTACACCCACCCAACCGGCCCAGAAGGTGCTCCTATCGAGACCGACCTGGAACTTGCCCAAATTGTCGCCGACTTTGTCACCAGATTGATGGCGCTGCAGTGCGAGATATCCACCTCAGCATCAGAAACAGATTCCCCTCGCGCTCTTTCTATCGCTGACATCGGAATCGTCTCGACACATAATCAAATGAACTCGGCTGTTCAGGCTTGTCTGCCCACCAAACTTGTTGGCAAAAATGGTATCCAGGTGACAACACCGGAGCGTTGGCAGGGATTACAGCGCGCCGTAATGATTGCAGTGCACCCGTTGTCTGGGGTTCAGACGCCCAGTGCATTCGATCTGGAAACAGGTCGACTGTGCGTTATGGCATCACGGCACCTTTCGGCTTGTATTTTTATAACTCGAGATCACATTGGAGAAACTCTGAACTCTCATCTACCAGCGGCCAATCAAGCTTTGGGTAGAGGCGACACCATTGGGCGGGGTCACGCACAACACACGGCGTTCTGGCAATACCATGAAAGGAAGAACCTCATTGTCTGATCCACATCTTCTAGATTCTGATAAGGGTGATGCGCGTTTTGTTATTGGTTGCGCCCATCGAGAAGTGAATAATCGCAATCCAAGTTTTGACTATTCCCAGCGGCGCGAACCCAGTGCCTTCGTGCAACATCTTTTTGAGCAAGGGAAAATCTTTGAGGCAGAAATTTTTGAAAAATTAGAGCGACTGCACAAAGTGTCATCGTTGCGCAACACCAACGATGACGTAGAGAGCGCAACAATACGAGCAATGGACCGCGGAGATCGTGTGATCATCGGCCCTACTCTTCCGACCATAAATCATCGATCAGGTCGCCCTGACGTCCTGCTTAGGTTTGGAAAAAACAAAATGAGCAATGGAAACTGGGCATATCTACCAGTTGACGTAAAGAACTCAAAAGCACTTACCGACGGTGGAAAACAGCAATGGTGTGTATCGACATTGGAAATACCTTGGTTTGAGGAAGGCGCAGACACCGACATTGGTCTTGGGAAACCTGAAATTGAACACAGTCTTCAGTTAGCCCATTACTGGCTCATGTTGCTGGATCATCATCGTGCACCCAATGGTCCACCTGTTGGCGGGATCATTGACAACGAAATGCGACTGATCTGGCGCAATCTGGACAACGGCGAAGACAACGACTCGCCTCTTAAGATTGTGAAACGGGAATGGAATCAAAGATGGAATGCGATAATTGCGCTACGCAATGACCTTGAGGCGTGCACTAGGCCTGTTTATAAAACAGAATGTGGCAGCTGTATTTGGCACGATATTTGCGAAACAGAATTAGAAGTCGAACGACATGTCTCGCTATTGCCTGGCGTTAATTTAATTCATGTTGCAAAGTTGCAAGAAGCAGGCATTACGACAACTCCCCAACTGGCTGCACTTGACCCACGCACCGCTATTGCGGCCTATGAGTGGCGACTGACCCCACCTCTTAGTGAATTATTTAATATTGCATTTGCTAATTCTGTGACTGATTTATCGTCCTTGCCAAAAATGACTAAAAAAAGAATGGAAAAATTGGAGTCACTCGGAGTTCAATCAATTTCTGACCTTCTCTCTCTACATCAGCCCACCTTAAAGGTTCCCCAATACAAGGCTTTGTCTGACAATATCGACATGGCACGAATTGACATGCGTGGCGGTGAGTATCCTTTCTATGCGCGGGGACAAAATGCTCCGCTTATCCCGCGTGCAGATATTGAAATTGATTTTGATATTGAAAATGACGACATAATTTATCTTTTCGGGGTATATATCACTCGCAAACAACCCGATGGCTCATACGACAACGGTGAATACACCTCTTTCCACTTTTTTAATCGAGAAGACCTCGAAGAAGAAGGCCGTCAATTTGCAGCTTTCTGGACTTGGCTACAACAGATACTTAATGAAACCACCAGCGCGGGAAAGACTGCAAATATATATTGTTACTCCGGAAAAATTGCTGAGTTACCACGAATGCGCGAAGCCTCGTCAAGGAATTCGAACATCGAGGGTGTGCCAACTATTGAGGAAATAAACGACTTAGGAACTGCCAGCCATTGGATTGATATGTATGAAATATCTAAGCAATTATTGTGGCCGACTCGAAGCAAATCTTTGAAAGATTTGGCAAAACTAGGGGGCTTTAAGTGGCACACCTCTGACGCTGGAGGCGGAAATTCAATGGCGTGGTATCAAGTAGCAGCAGGAATCACTCCAGGAGACGCATCCGAGAATCAAGCCAAACTTCTTGAATATAACCAAGACGATGTTATGGCGACGTTATCTCTACGCAACTGGCTATCAGATGGGGTTGCTGGCAAGGGATGGACTCTCGAGTCAGTTGAAACACTGGATCTTTAGTTCAACGACACAGATGCGACCTGCGGTTTAGGAAACCGCCGCCAGAGTGATTGCGTCAAGTTCAGACAACACCGCGTGTCCCGCGATAAATGCATCTACGTCATCTGCTGCACCACTGGCTCCAAGGTCGGGACCATCACATGCAATCGTGGTTGCCTGTCTGGTTCCAAAATCTGTGGCAGTTGGGGCTGAAACCTGTGGACGCAAAGACCCTGTCGCACAAGTAGGCACGTTAAGGCTGAAAAGCCGGGCAGGCTTCTTTGAAACGATGTCGTTTTTATAAAGGGCAAGCCATTCTGAAACCAACGGTGCTGCTGTCTCAAATGCAGGCGATGCAGCGATACCCTGACTCACAGCAAGAGCCCAATATCCTTTCCGCGCAGCCGTAGCAGCAGCGCCGACCGTTCCAGAAATTTTACTAAGGGGCCCAATATTTTGACCCGAATTTATTCCGCTAATCACAACATTGGGAACTATTCCTGCTGCAAAAGCCGCATTCACAGAGTCAGCGGGGAATCCTGCAACCGAAAATCCAGTCACGCCACTTGCGGTAGCCGCTGCAACTCCGGGCAACCCACCCTGCGTTGTCTTGTCGGCCGTACCACTTTGATTCGCAGCTGGCGCCCACACAACCACCTCTAAAGACTCATCCTTTTTAAGTTCGTTCACAACAACATCGATGCCTGCTGCTCCGATGCCATCATCATTTGTGACAAGCACAATCAACTTCGTTGCAGTCTCAGTGGGTTCAACCACAGATTCAGACGTCTCGGCCAGCGTGCTCTCAGTACCAGTTGTGTCTGGCGTGGCAGATGAGTCGTTTGAAGAAGATGAGCTCCCGCAGGCCGACAACAAAATTAGCCCTGCTGCAACTGTCGCAATATATTGTTTTTTCATACCCGAGTTATAACACAAAAATCTTGGCTCTACTACCAGTCGCGCCAACTTCGCCCCCACCGCGGCGATGATTGCCGCAGTTGCTTCGTCAATCTGGGCATGATATTTTCAATCAATTCAGGCAATGCGATATGAACGAGCACGTCAATCTGTCGAACACAGCTGCAGGGTGAACCAAACCAAAATCGACTTTTGGGGGTCAGTTGCAGTTGCCTCAGGCGCCGCAGAGTTTCGACAAGATTCAGCTTTCGTTCAAGCATCCTTCACAACCTTACTATCAGCGGTCCTAGGCTTTTGCCGAAGCCCACGTTGAACCCCAGGCTGAGTTGACCTCGATGGGCACATCTAACTTCATTGCACCGCGCATAATGCTTAGTACAAGTTCGTCCACGGCCTCTTTCTCGGCAAAGGGTGCTTCGGTCACGACTTCGTCGTGAACCTGCAAAACGATTCGAGATTGGAGTTTTTTTTCAGAAAGTGAAGCGTCAATCTTCACTAATGCGATTTTGAAAATATCTGCGGCAAGACCTTGAATTGCAGCGTTCATCGCTTGACGTTCTCCTGCTTGCCGTACCCTAAAATTGTCGCTGAGTAGTTCTGGGATTTGACGACGACGACCAAAGAGTGTCTCGGTGTAGCCACGCTGTCTCGCCTGGTGGATTGTCCTGTCCATGTAATCCTTGACATTTGGGAAAGCCCCAAAATAGGCATCTAAAATGCTTGACGCTTCCTGGACGCCAATAGTTAGGCGCTGGCTTAGCCCGTAGGCCTCCATGCCGTAGGCCAGACCGTAGGACACCATTTTGGCTTTAGATCGTTGTTCGCTCGTAACGCTCGCAGTATCAACCCCAAAAACACGTGCCGCAGTTGCGTTGTGAATATCTTGACCCGAACGAAATGCATCAATTAATCCCGAATCAGCCGCGAGATGAGCAATACATCTGAGTTCGATTTGGTTGTAGTCAGCCACCATGAGTTCACAACCACTACGCGGAACAAATGCTGTCCGAAAAACTCGTCCCTCATCTGTACGCGTTGGAATATTGTGCAAGTTTGGTTGGTCGCTACTCAGGCGTCCCGTACGAGCCACGGTCTGATTGAAAGTGGCATGAATACGATTATCGGCGCCAACTTCTGCGAGCAGACCTTCTCCGTAGGTAGAGCGAAGTTTTTCAGTTTCGCGATAGCGCATGAATGGCTCAATAAACTCAGGCCACGTAGCCCGCAGGCTTTCAAGTGTCGCAGCATCTGTGCTGTATCCAGTTTTCTTTTTCTTGCCGGGAGTCAAACCCTTATCCGTATACAACACATCTCTGAGTTGCTTGGGTGAATTGAGATTGAATTCTCGTCCCGCAATTTTATGTAGAGCAGCGGTGAGGTCTTGAACTTCAAGTGTCAATCTGTCGCGGATTGCTTCAAGAGCGCTGCGGTCAACCCCGATGCCTACGTCTTCCATGCGTGCCAAAACTCGTACGAGCGGGTTCTCAATATCGCTGTACAGATTATCGACTCCACCATTTGTAATTTCCTCGCGCAGCACACCGGCAAGTAGCGCAGTGAAATATGCGTGTTCAGCCACGACAATGTCATCACTTGTTTCCTCAAAATTAAACTGACCGGTTGCTTCGGCGACACCCGACGGCTCAGCACCCAGGTATCTTGCACAGATTGCATTCAGCGAGTAACTATTTTCTGAAGGGTTGACTAGGTAGGCAGCGATCGCAGTATCAATGGTCAGCCCAGTCATGTCAACGCCCATCGCCAAAAAAGTTCGCATCAATGGTTTGGCATCATGCATTTGCACCTCAGAAGCCCCGGCAAGAGCATCTTTCACTTGGCTATCACCCAAAAAGCTCACCGGAATCCATGTCACTTGAGCAGTGGACTCATTTTCCACGACTGCGATTCCCAACAGCGCAGAACGACCAGGTGCATCTGCCCACCGAGCGGCCAGTACAACTGGTGTTTTGCTCAGCAGAGATACAACATCAGATACGGTTTTGGCCGTTGTCACCTCTACGGCACGAACAGATACCTGCGTCAAAGTCGAACTTGAACCCGCAATGTTTGAGTTTTGGCTTGGGTTTGGGTTTGGGTTTGCTTTACTAGTTGCCCCAACTGATTCTCTAGTAATCCACTTCAATTGCTTGACAAGGCCCTCAAGTCTTTTAAACATCGTCCGAAATTCCAAGAGTTCGAACATCTGACGAGCGGATTCAAGATCGGGGCGAGGGACCGTCGTCAAGAAATCAAGATCAAGAGGTACATCCCGCAAAAGCACCATGATCTGAGCATTGCGTTGCACTCGCTCACCATGCTCAATGAGACCAGCCTGCAATTTTGGCGTCTGCTCAGTTGCATGAGCCAAAACATTGTCCAGATTGCCGTATTGATTTATCAATTTGGCAGCGGTTTTTTCACCAACGCCTGGAACTCCAGGCAAGTTGTCACTCGGGTCGCCCCGCAAAGCCGCGTAGTGCGGATATTGCGCCGGCGTTACCCCGGTGCGCTCTTTGATTCCTGCTTCGTCATAAATTGCGTATTCACTCACGCCTCTTTTGTTGTACAAGACTCGAACATGGGGGTCAGCGACAAGCTGGTAACTGTCGCGATCACCAGTGACAATCAGGATGTCTTCCCCGACCGCTGCCACTCGGGTAGCAATCGTTGCCAGCAGGTCGTCTCCCTCGAACCCGGCCTTTTCGATCCATGTAATGCCGAGTGCGTCAAGTAACTCCCTAATCAATTGGAGTTGCTGACGCAAGATGTCTGGTGATGCTGCACGTTGTGCTTTGTATTCAGGAATTGCAATATGACGAAAAGTGGGTTCAGGTCGGTCAAACACCACAATCACCCGATCTGGTGAATGCTCTTTGAGAAGAGTCATCAGCATCGTTGTAAATCCATAGATCGCGTTCGTTACTTGACCCCCTGCGTTGGTCATGTCTTCGGGAAGTGCGAAAAACGCACGATATGCCAACGAATTTCCGTCAAGCGCCATTGTCAGCATAAATTATTTTCGCCTTGCGAACTCATCTGAGCCAGCGGCACCATCATCACGGGCGAAGTTCGCCGGCAACCACTTGACCGGCGACAACATGCATTGTGGCTCGTAGATTCATCGCGGAGCGTTGCAGAAAGCCAAAGGCATCGGCTTCTGACATTGAGTGTTGGTCCATCAACACACCCTTGGCACGGTCTAAAAGTTTGCGGATTTCAAGTTGCTCACCAAGTGCATCAATTTCACCATTGAGTGCCTGCATCTCCTTGAAACGTCCGATTGCAACCTCGATTGCAGGGATTAGGTCACTCTTTTGAAATGGTTTAACCAAATAAGCAAGTGCACCAGCATCGCGCGCTTCCTCCACAACTTCGCGTTGACTGAACGCCGTCAGGATCAGGATGCCACAAATTTTTTCAGAAGAGATAATTCGGGCTGCAGCCAGACCGTCCATACCCGGCATCTTGATATCTAAAATAACTAAATCGGGTTGCAACTCGCGCACGAGTTCTACTGCTTTGTCCCCACGACCTGTTTCTCCGACAACTACATACCCCTCTTCCTCGAGGGTTTCCTTTAGATCAAGGCGGATGATTGCTTCGTCTTCGGCAATAACTACTCGGATCGTCACTTTGTTGAATCTTTCATCTGGTCAAGCAGAGTATCAATCGTGGTTTCAAGTTCTCCTACTGCCACAATTAGTTTCCCCCGATGCTGGCGCATCACATCAACATGCGACTGAGCGTCTCGGTGTTCAAAACTGGTTGCTGGCGTCTCTGCGACGAGGGCTCTAATTGCCAGGTCGTCGGCGTCGTCAACGAGGGCTTCGAGTTGATCTTCGATGACGCGCAGCTCTAGACGCACGTCGCGGAGCTTGTCGCTCGTCAGACGCAGCCGACGTTGCAGCAGTCGTTGACCCATGGGAGAGAGTGTATTTATCACCTGGTGCCCGAGGTGGGAATCGAACACACACGTCCTTACGAACAACGGATTATGAGTCCGTCGCGTCTGCCATTCCGCCACTCGGGCCAGGACAAAAGAGCGTATCGGCTGGGTTGGCTTACTGCTGAGTAGCGCCTTAGTTCTTAGTCAAGCGTCTAAGGTTGGAGCGACGGTCGAACTGATATCTGCTTGAAATACTGGAGATTAAACTAACCATGCTCGCTTTTATGTTTCCAGGTCAGGGCTCCCAGCGCTCTGGCATGGGCAGACCTTGGGCCGAGCATGAAAGTTGGGAAATAGTCCTTGAGGCTTCGGAGATCGCGGGTCGAGATATTGCTCGCCTCTTGCTAGATGCTGATGCCGAAGAATTAAAAGACACGCGTAACGCGCAACTGACAACTTTTGTTTCAAGTTTGATGGTTCTTGACGCAGTAGAGCGTCTCGGTATTGAACCAAGCTTTTGTGCCGGACACAGCCTCGGCGAATACACCGCGCTGATCGCCACTGGTGCTCTTGGTCTTCAAGAAGGAGTAACTCTTGTTGCCACACGGGCAGAAGCCATGCATGAGGCTGGTTTGACGAACCCCGGGACTATGGCGGCGATCCTGGGTTTAGACGACGATCTAGTCGAAGTTGCATGTCGTCGCGCTGACAACGATGTGTGGGTTGCCAATTTCAATGCTCCCGGCCAAGTTGTAATCGCTGGTTCAATTGCAGGCGTTACTGCTGCAGGCACAATCGCCAAAGAACTCGGCGCTAAACGCGTGATGTCACTTCCAGTTTCAGGAGCCTTTCATACACCTTTTATGACGAGCGCTCGGGAGCGGCTGCGCGAGGCAATCGCCTTGGCCTCACCCCGTGACATAGAAGTTCCCATCATCTCTAATGTTGATGCACTCCCCCACGACATTGGCACCGATTGGAGTTCGCTGCTGTCAGCCCAACTCTCAAGTCCCGTGCGTTGGAAACATTGCTTGCTCACAATGGGCGAACTGGGTGTCGCTGGTTTTGTCGAACTTGGTCCCGGCGGCGTTTTGACTGGAATGGCTAAACGAACAGTTGCCACCGCCCGCACGATTAGTGTTTCAACTCCCGAGGAACTTGACGATCTCATTGAATGGGTTGCTGCAGCGTCACCTTCTGCTCCACCCCACATCGAAGGCGAGCATCTTTTTGCTGTCGAGCGTTTAGTTGTCAGCCCCGCTGCAGGAGTTTTTACACCGCTTGCCATTCTTGCCAATTCAAATATTTCAGTAGGACAAGTGATCGGACACGTCGGCTCACACGAGGTCCGTTCCGCCTTTGACGGCTTCCTGCAAGCCTATATTGCCCATGATGGGGAACGCGTTACTTCTCGACAGCCAATTGCATGGCTCAAAACTAATCCCTCATGAAAAGATGTAGCCCGTGCCAATAATTCCAACAGGCGTTCGTGGGGCGCGCATCATCGGCTGGGGCAGTGCACTGGGCAACAAAGTTGTCACGAATGACGACCTTGCTCTAACAATGGAAACAAACGACGAATGGATCCGAGAACGCACGGGCATCCATCGAAGGAGCATTGGTGGCACGACAGCCGAACTTAGTATCAGCAGCGGTGGCGCTGCTCTGACAATGGCAGGAGTTGACCCTTCAACAATTGATGCCTTAATCCTGGCTACTACGACCCCTGACAGATCCGTTCCAGCCTCATCGGCCAAAGTTCAAGATGCCCTCGGACTCAGATGTGGAGCGTTTGACTTGAACGCCGCTTGCTCCGGATTTGTTTACGCCCTTGTCACGGCGCATGGGCTGATTGCGATGGGCGCACAACGAGTCCTCGTGATCGGAACCGACACGCTGTCGCGAATCGTTGATTGGACGGATCGCAATACAGCGATTTTGTTTGCTGATGGTTCTGGAGCGATGGTATTGGAAGCAACCTCGGGCTTGGGTCAATTGATGAGTTGGGACCTTGACGCCGATGGCAGCCTCGAAGAACTCTTGTATTGCGAAATTGGGTCAACCGTTCAAATGAACGGAAAAGAAGTTTTTAGACGCGCGGTCCGCATCATGGTGGACTCCGCTGCAAAAACGATGCAACAAGCCGGAGTCACTGCCGACCAAATCGCACTCATTGTTCCGCACCAAGCCAATACTCGCATAATCACCGCGGCATGTGAGCGACTGGGTGTACCCATGGGAAAAACAGCACTCACGATTGAGTTCACCGGCAATACATCCTCAGCATCAATACCCCTCGCCTTGTTTCATGCCGCAGACGGTGGTCGCCTGAAACAAAATGATCTTGTCTTGCTTGTCGGATTCGGCGCTGGCATGACCGCGGCGAGTGCTTTGCTCAGATGGGGTGCCCAGTGAGTCGCGTCGTCTTGATTACGGGTGGAGCAACGGGTATTGGCTTGGCCTGCGCGCAACGCTTCTTGGATCTAGGCGACAAAGTTGCCATCACCTATCGTTCATCCGCGCCGCCTCCGCAGTTTTTTGGAGTTCAGTGTGATGTCACTTCTAGCGCTGATGTTGACGCTGCATTTACCGCAGTAGAGAATCATTTTGGTCCTGTTGAAGTCTTGATCTCAAATGCAGGGATAGCCAAGGACACATTATTGTTGCGCATGTCAGAAACTGATTTTGCGGACGTCGTCGATACCAATTTGACGGCTGCTTTTCGAATTACAAAACGAGCAACCAAAAACATGATCAAGGCGCGGAAAGGCCGGGTGATTTATGTCTCGTCAGTCGTTGCGCTTTTGGGGTCAGCAGGACAGGCAAACTATGCCGCCTCTAAGTCGGGCCTCGTCGGACTTGCAAGGTCCCTTGCCCGAGAACTTGGTACGCGCAATATCACGGTCAATGTTGTAGCACCTGGCCCTGTGAGCACTGCCATGACTGCCGCCCTCAGCCCCGAGAGGATTACTGAACTTTGTTCTGCGGTTCCATTGGGGCGGATGGCTGACCCCGAAGAAATAGCGGGTGTTGTGGTTTTCTTGGCAAGTGCCGACGCCTCATACATTACTGGCGCAATACTGCCCGTTGATGGTGGTCTTGGAATGGGTCACTAGCAAAAATACCGCTTTGCACAATCTATGTGCGACAATAGAAAGTACTAAAGGAGAGAATTATGGACCAACAATTATTTGATCGTTTTAAGAAGTGCGCGGTGTCGGTTCTTTCCGTTGACGCGGCACAAGTTGTACCGGAAGCCACATTTAAGGACCTTGATGCCGACTCACTTGACCTTGTCGAGTTTGTGATGGCCCTCGAAGAAGAATTCGGAATTGAAGTTCCAGAAGAAGATCTTGAAGGTGTCACAACTGTTGGTGGTGCTTTTGATCTCGTTTCGTCAAAACTCTAAGGAATAACACTCATGCAAGGCGCTGGCCATCGCGTTGCGATTACTGGCTATGGGGTCGTCGCCCCTTGTGGAATAGGTAAGCAGAACTACTGGAAAGGACTGCTTGGAACCACGGCGATTAATTCTGTTTCAGTTGGCATACCTGACTGGGATCCACTTCCCTATTTCTCCAATCCCAAGGAAGCACGCCGTGCCGACCGCGTAGAGCAATTCGCACTTGCCGCGGCTCAAGAAGCCTTCGCACAATCTGGTCTACC
>SXGS01443070.1_pt1 | contig 12745 bp, 9 predicted proteins | sample 3174681 | NCBI WGS metagenome assembly SXGS01 (sample SAMN11356861, study PRJNA531348) | freshwater metagenome | isolation source: freshwater sample F1-80 | place: China: Fuxian Lake, Yuxi | collected 2017-12-25
GTGAGCCTGGTCAGCGGCGACGGGATGGGGGCCTCGACGGTCACCGCCACGCGGATCCTGGCGGGTCAGCGGGCCGGGGTAGATGGAGCGTCCTACAACCTCGCCTTTGACACCATGCCCTATGGCGGTCTGGTGCGGACCTATTCCACCGACGCCCTGGTGACCGATTCGGCCAATGGCGCCTCGGCCATCACCACCGGTTATCGCACCATCAATGGCGGCATCGGGGTCGATGGCGGCGCCCGCCGCGGGGTCTGTGATCCGAGCCGCAATGTGCCCACCCTGGCCCAGCGGGCCAAGCGCGAGCTGGGCAAGGCTGTGGGCGTGGTGGCCACATCCACCCTCACTGACGCCTCGCCGGCCGCCTTCTTCGCTCACGTGCCAGACCGCAACTGGCAGAGTGATGCCGACATGCCTGAGGCGGCCAGGGCTGCGGGCTGCCGCGACATCGCCGCCCAGCTGGTGGTCGCCCCCGATGACCTGCGCCCGGACATCGCCCTGGGCGGGGGCCTGTCCTATTTCCGCCCTGAGGCGATGGGGGGGCGACGCAAGGATGGCCAGGATCTGACCGAAGCCTGGGCGGCGCGGCCCGCATCGGTGGTGGTCACCGATCGCGAGGGGCTGAACGCCGCCGTAGCGTCGGGGCAGGACATCCTGGGCCTGTTTGCCGAGGTGCACATTCCCCACGAGGTCAATCGCCCGACCGTCGCGCCACAGACGCCGACCCTGGAGGAGATGACCCGGGCGGCGATCACTCGCCTGTCGGCCGAGCCCAAGGGCTATGTGCTGCTGGTGGAGTCGGCCCACATCGACAAGGCCCACCATGGCGGCCTGATCAACGCCTCCCTGACCGAGGGCATCGAGTTTTCCAAGGCGGTGGCCGCCGCGCGGGCCATGACCGATTCGGCGGACACTCTGATCATCGTCACCGCCGACCACAGCCATGGTCTTTCGATTAATGGCGGGGGCCGTGGGGATGATGTGCTCGGCCTGATCACAGGGCCCACCGGCGGTCCCCGTCTGGCGCCGGACGGCAGGCCCTTGCCGATCCTCACCTACGCCACCGGCCCGGGTGGTCCCAAAGATGGGGAAGGTCGCCCAATGCTGGAGGGTGTCGATGTGTCGGCGGTCGATCACGTGCGTCAGTCTGGCGTATGGCTGCCGAGCGCTGCGCACGCCGGCGAAGACGTGCCGGCCTATGCCGATGGTCCCTCAGCCCATCTGGTGACCGGCTCCATGGATCAGCCCTATCTGTTCCAGGTGATGCGTCATGCCCTGCGCCTGCCCGTCGAGGCCCCCTGAACATCCAGGTCCAGGCGCCAGGACTTTTCCCGACAGCGTTGACGTGACGGGCGAGCCCGCCTATGGGCACAACCGTGACAGGTTCCCCGCGAGGGGATCAAAAGGGAACTCAGGTGTAAGACCTGGGCTGCCCCCGCAACTGTCAGCGGCGAGTCCGCATGCCACGACGCCACTGGGTTTTCGGACCTGGGAAGGCGGCATGCAATGGGCGTCGACCCGCAAGCCAGGAGACCTGCCTGTCGCGGTCGTCCTTCGTCCGGCCGGGGTGCGCCGAGCGAACGGGTCTACCCGGGTGGCGACAACCGTCCAGGGCCGCGCGAGGGCGCGGGTCCCGGCGGGGTCGTGCGCGCGCGCCTGGCTCCCCGTGGTCCGCCTCCTTGACGGCTCGTTGTCGTCCATTCGAGGGGAAGACCCGATGAAGTCCATCTTGCTATCCACCGCCGCCCTGCTGGCGGTCCTGTCGGCTACGGCCGTCGCAGCCCAGCCGGCGTCCGCCCCCGATGTGGCCGGGGGTGAGGCCTCCAACGCCGTACGAGGGGTCATCGTCACGGCCAACCGGTCACCGACGGCGGCAGCCCAGGTGGCCCAGGCCGTCACCGTAATCGACCGCGCCGAGATCGAGGCCAGCCAGGCGATCTTGCTGCCCGACCTGCTGGCCCGCACCGCCGGGGTCACCCTGTCGCGCAATGGGGGCCCGGGCGGGGTGACCGCCCTGCGGATTCGCGGGGCTGAGAACGATCAGACTCTGGTGGTGATCGACGGGGTTCGGCTGAATGATGTGGCCCAGCCGGGCGCGGGCTACAATTTCGCCAATCTCCTGACCGGGGACGTAGCCCGGGTCGAGGTTCTGCGTGGCGCCCAGTCGACCTTGTGGGGCAGTCAGGCCATCGGCGGGGTCATCAATGTGGTGACCACAGTGCCCACAGAACCGTTCCAGGCCAGCCTCGATGCTGAAGGCGGCGACGCCGCCACAGCCTATGTCCGCGGCGGCGTCGGCGGGGCGGGAGAGCGGATCGTCTGGCGCCTGGGTGCAGGCTATTACACCACCGACGGGGTGTCCGCCTTCGATGGTGGCCGCGAGCCGGACGGCTTTCAGCACACCAGCGCCAACGGCCGGGTGGGGATCACGCTGAGCGACCAGCTCTCCGTCGACCTGCGGGGGGTCTATGCCTATGGCCGCGCCCAGGTGGACGGCTTTCCGGCCCCGGCCTTCAGCTTCGCCGATACGGCCGAGGTGGGAATCACCGAGGAACTGGCCGGCTATGCCGGGGTCAATCTGGCCCTCCTGGAGGGCCGCCTGCGCAATCGTCTGGCGTTTTCCCGCACCCGTACGGACCGCCAGAGCCTCAATCCCCTGCAGGCGATGACGCCGGTGACCTTCGATGCGCTGTCAGAGGTCGAGCGGTGGGAATACCAGGGCAGCTTTGCGGTGAGCGCAGATTGGCAGGCGGTGTTTGGTCTGGAGCGCGAGTCGGCCTCCATGCGGACGCAGGCGCCCAGCGCCTTTGCCCCCAACCCGCCAGCGCTCATGGCCTCGGCAGACCTCGATAGCGCCTATGTTCAGCTGCAGGGACCCCTGGCCCCTGGCCTGATCCTCAGCCTTGGGGCGCGTCGGGGCGAGCATGACACGTTCGGTGGCCAGACCCTGGGGCAGGGCGCCTTGGCCTGGTCCTTGAACGATGGCGCCACAATCCTGCGGGCCAGCTTCGGGCAGGGTTTCAAGGCCCCCAGCCTCTTTCAGCTCTATAGCGAGTTTGGGAATCTGGCCCTCTCGCCGGAGGAGGCCGACGCCTGGGACCTGGGGATCGAGCAGCGCCTGGCCGGTGGGGCCGCTGTGGTCACGGCCACCTGGTTCCAACGCCAGACCGAGAACCAGATCGATTATGTGTCCTGCTTCAGTCTGCCCACGAGCCCCCTCTGCCGCGTCAACGGGGTCAGCCGGTTTGGCTATTACAGCAACACCGCCAGGACGCAGGCCCAAGGGGTGGAGCTGACCGGCCAGGGGAAGGTGGGTCCCTTCGACCTTACGGCCAACTATACCTGGACGGACGCCACCAATGCGGCGGACGGTTCGGCCAACCGGGGCAAGCAGCTGGCCCGGCGTCCGGAGCATCAGGGCCATATGTCGCTGACCCATGTGTTCGCCAGCGGTCCCTCGGCCACCCTGGCCGTTCGGCACATCGGCGAGGCCTTTGATGACGCCGCCAACCGTAACCGTCTGCAGGCCCGGACCCTTGTGGACCTCCGGGCCGCCTGGCCGGTCAGCGCGCAGATCGAGGTCTATGGTCGGGTGGAGAATCTGTTCGACGATCGAGAGCCCTCCACCCGGGGTTATGGCGAACTGGGCCGCTTCGCCGCCCTGGGCGTCCGGGCGCGGTTCTGATGTCTGAGCCGACGGGGTCAGGTTCGGGCGTCCTCACCCGCCGGGCGGCGGTGGGGGGGCTTGCGCTTGGCCTCGTCGGCGCGGCCCCGGCCTCGAAGCCCCGCCGGGTGGTGTCGCTGAACCCCTGCCTGGATGTGATTCTGTTCCATGTGGCCGAGCGCCGTCAGATCGCGGCCTTGACCCACTATGCCCGGGACCCCGAAGCCTCCACCCTGGCGCATCTGGCCCGGGACATTCCCATCACCCACGAGACCGCTGAGGAAGTGGTGGCCCTGGCGCCGGATCTGGTGCTGCTGAGCCATCACTCGGCCCTGGCCACCCGTCAGGCCCTGACCCGGCTGAGGGTGCCGCAAGCCATGTTTGATGTGCCCCACACGGTCGCCGACAGCCTGGCCCAGATCCGCCAGGTGGCGGGGCTGATCGGCCAGCCGGCCCGGGGCGCGGCGGTGGTGGCGCGCATCGAGGCGGCGATCGCTGCGGTCACCCCGCCGCCCGGTGCGCCGCGGCTGAGCGCCATCGTCTATCAGCCCAACGGCTTCGCCGCCGGAGCGGGCACCCTCACAGACGAGATGCTCCGCCGGGCGGGCTTTGACAATGCGGCCGCCCGCTATGGCCTTGGACGATGGGGCAATATCAGCCTGGAGCGGCTGGTGGCTGATCCCCCGCAGGTGCTGCTGGCCGGTGAGGCGGCGCCGGGGGCGCCCACCTGGGCCGACCGGGTGCTGAGCCATCCGGCCCTGGCCAGGCTGTCGCCGGCCATGCGCCGGGAGGTGTTCCCCCAGCGTCTGCTCTATTGCGGCGGACCGGTTCTGATCGAGACCGCAGCGGCCCTGGGCCGGGCGCGGCGCAATGTGCTGGGGGCAGGGGCATGACGCGCCGTTCGCCCCGGGTGGTGACCTCAGCCCTGATCCTTGCCCTGGTGATCCTGGCCGCGCTCAGCCTGATGGCGGGACGGGTCTGGGTCCCTCTGGAGGCCTGGAGGGTTGAGGACCCCCGCTGGATCATCATTCTGGAGCTGAGGATTCCGCGCACCCTGCTGGCCATCGTCGTCGGAGCCGCCCTGGGCATGTCCGGGGCAGCCTTGCAGGGCTACACGCGAAATCCCTTGGCAGATCCAGGGGTTCTGGGGGTTTCCTCCATGGCCGCCCTAGGGGCTGTGGTCTCGCTCTATGTGGGCTTCTACCTTCCGGTTTTGGCGGGGATCGCTTGGCTGATGCCCCTTTGCGCCATGGCCGGGGCCTTGGTTGGCGTGCTGGTGCTGATCGGGCTCACCGGCCAGGCCACAGGCACGGTGACCTTTGTCCTGGCCGGGGTGGTTCTCAATATTGTCGCCGGCGCGGGGGTGGCCCTGGCGCTCAACCTGGCTCCCAATCCCTGGGCGGTGAACGAGATCGTCAACTGGCTCATGGGCTCGCTCACCGACCGCAGCATGGCGGATCTGCAGATGTCAGCCCCCTTCGTGGCGGTGGGCCTCGTTCTTCTGATCCTCACCCGCCGGGCTCTGGACGCCCTGACCCTGGGCGAGATTGGGGCTCGGTCCCTGGGGATTGACCTGTCTCGCACCCGACTGCTGCTGGCCCTGGGGGTTGGCCTGGCGGCGGGCGCCAGTGTGGCGGTGACCGGGGTTATCGGCTTTGTCGGCCTTGTGACCCCTCATCTGCTGCGGCCCTTTCTGGGCCCAAGGCCAGCCGGCCTCTTGCTGCCCAGCGCCCTGGGCGGGGCGGTGATCGTCCTGGCCGGCGACATCCTGGTGCGGCTGACCCCGTCGGCGGCGGAGGTCCGACTGGGTGTGGCCATGGCGGCCCTGGGGGGGCCGTTCTTCCTGGCCCTGTTGCTGATGCAGCGCCGGAGGCTGGCATGAGCACACTTGAGGCGCGGAACCTCCATCTTCAGGCCGGGGGGCAGACGATCCTTGAAGGGGTGAGCGCGGCGTTTGCCCCTGGCGAGGTTACGGCCATCCTTGGCGCCAATGGGGCGGGCAAGTCGACCCTGCTCATGGCCCTGGCAGGTCTGTCCGCACCAAAGGGCGGCGAGGTCCGTCTGGGGGAGGCCGCCCTGCGTGACCTCGATCCCCGACTTCGGGCGCAGCGCCTGGGGTTCATCCCCCAGACCCCGGAGATCGCCTGGGGGCTGGAGGTGCGAACGGTGATTGGGCTGGGGCGACTGCCCTGGCGGGGCGGACGCGGCCCATCTCAAGCCGACGCCGAGGCGGTAGACAGGGCGATGGAGGCGGCCCAGGTGGGGCATCTGGCGGCGCGGGACATCACCACCCTGTCAGGGGGCGAGCGGGCCCGGGCGCTGATCGCCAGGGCTCTGGCCGGTGAACCAGAGTGGCTGCTGGCCGATGAGCCCTATGCCGGCCTTGATCCCCGTCACGCTTTGGAGGCGGCCGAGTTGTTCCGCAGCCTGGCTGAACAGGGGGCGGGCGTTCTGCTCACCCTGCACGACCTGACCCTGGCCGCCCGTCTGGCCGACCGGGTCCTGGTGCTGGGGGAGGGCGGGGTGCTGGCTGATGGGCCGCCGGCTTCGGCCCTGACCCCAGACGTCCTGGCCATGGCCTATGGCATCGATGCGCGCCTGCGCGAGACCGACCAGGGTCTGGCCGTCGATATTCTCGGCCGCTGGGGCTAGGGCCCCGCCCTCAGGGTTCCTATAACGAGGTCATGTTTCAGGGGGCGAGGCTCTCGATATAGTCGGCCACCAGGGCGACGCCTTCGGCATGGACCAGGGCGCGGCCGAGCTCGGGCATCATGACGCCAGGATCGTTGGAGGCCATGCGATAGACCATGATCGAACGCGCCGGATGGCCAGGATCAATGGAGACTGCCAGCCCGCCTGAGCCGCGACCGGCGGCCACCGGCGCCTTGCCGATCCCCAGCTGGGCGGCCCGGGTCTCCTCCACCCCCAGAAACAGGCCGCTGGTGGAGGCCATGCCCGCCGGGCTGTGGCAATGGGCGCAGTTGGCGTCGAGATAGGCCCGGGCGCGGGCCTCCAGCGGCGCGGCGGGATCATCCCAGACGGCGGTCCTTGGGGCGGCTGCGGGGTCTGGCCCGCCGCTCAGATGGCCCAGCCGCCGCCAGGCGGTCAGCTGGTTCTCCGTCCGGTAGCCATAGTCCAGGGTCCGATTGAGGTTGCGCGCCTTGGGGCCGATGGGGACCAGCTCGCCGTCCACCGAGTGGCAGGTCTTGCACTGGTTCTGATTGGGCACGTGATAGCTGATCGCCTGGGCTTGCCCTTGCGGATCGACAAAGGCCACGTCCAGCCGCGCCCCGGTGCGCTTGAGCACCGCTTCGGTCTGATCGGCGTTCCACACATAGGCCAGGGCGCTCCAGCCCTCGGCTTTACGGATCAGCAGACGGGTCTCCACATAACGCTCGCCTGAGCTTGGCGCCCGCATGTCCGGGGCGAAGGCGAAGGTCTTGACCAGGACCGTGCCCACCGGAAAATCCAGAGTGCCATCAGGGTGATAGACTGCACTCTGGCCTTCGGGCGTGAAGATGAACCGGTGCTTGGTGGCGTAGTCGCTGAACAGCGGTGTGTTGAGATCGTAGGGCGTCACACCAGGGCTCGGCCTTCGGGCGGCCGCATCCTGGAACAGGCCATAGTCGGCCAGCCGGGGGGCTGGCGTCTCGGCCAGCACCACCTCGAGGGCCACCCGGGACGGGGCCCTGTCGGCGCCGCTCAGGACCAGGGCGGTAAGGCCGAGCAGGGCCGTCAGCGCCCATCTCATGGCATGAGCGCGGCTTGGGCCTCTGGCAGGACCACGGGCGGCGGTTCGCTGATGTCGCCGCGCTCAAGGGTTGGGGTCACCGAGGGATTGGCCTGGTCCAGGGCCCCGGCCTTGGGCAGGTTGAGGTTGAGCACCGGGCCGTCGGTCAGGCGCATGGCCTGGGGGCCCGATGCCGGCGCGACCCCGTCCCACAGCACCGGCGGCAAGGTTCCGCCGACGGCGGCGGCCAGCTGGGCGCCCCCTGGGAAGGCCGGGGCCCAGCCGTTGCGGCCGATGCTGTTGTCGCGCACCACCACCTCCCGGGGGATGGGGTTATAGGTCGGATCATCAAAGGCTTGGGTGTAGCCCACCAGCAGGACGGCGGCGGTCTGGTTGCCATCGATCTCGTTGCCGAAGACGTGGACATTGCGGTTGGCCATGATCATCACGCCGGCGCCCACGGGTACGCTGGCGACAATGTTGCCGGCGGGGGCGAAGTTTGGCGTGTCGTTGTCGATGATCCTGTTGTTGAAAACCCTCGTCGAGTGACCGTCCATCACCGGCAGGTTGGGCAGGTCAAAGACCAGGATTCCGCCGGTGTTGCGGGTGACGGTATTGCCATAGACATCGGCATTGCTGGAGTTCTCGATCTCGATGCCGGCGACGTTGAACTCGGCCACGCTGTTGCGGACGATGATGTTCTTGGACTGGCCCACATAGACCCCAGCGTCGGAGGCGCCGCGCACGGTGACCCCGTCGATCAGCACGTTGGTCGAGCCCACGGGATAGACGCCATAGGCGCCGTTGGTGGTCTTGGGGCCGCCGGTCCACTCCACCCGCAGATTGATCATGCTGATCTGGTCGGCGTCCTTGGACTTGACCCCGTCGCCCTTGGAATTCTCTACGGCGAAGTCGCGCACCGTCACCCGGTCAGAGGTGATCAGCAGACCTTCGGCGCCCCCCTGCTGGCCATCAAAGGACAGGATGGTGGCGTCTGGCCCGGCGCCTCGGATGGTCACGTCGTCTATGTCGAGGGACAGGCCATCGGTGAGCACGTAGCGGCCGGCGGCCAGCTCCACCACGTCGCCGGGCTTGGCGTCCAGCAGGGCCAGCTGCAGGGCCTCCTGGGCGTCAGGTCCCGGGGCCACGGCCAGGGTCTTGGCATAGGCGGGCGCGGCGAGCGCAAAGGCGCATAGGGCAAGCGCGAGGCTTCGCATGGTCATCCTCCCAATTGGCCCAGCTCTGACGGGCGGGCTTTGGCGGCCAGCTTGGCGGGGGCCGGGCAGGGGCGCAACGGCAAAGAGAACGATGATCAGGAAACGAGGCTGCGCGTTTCAATCGGCCCCTTGATCCGCCGGCCAAGGCGCGTCGTAACTGTCGCCCAATCCAAACACCGGGACAGGAGACAAACATGGATCTGCAGCTGAAGGGCAAGAAGGCGGTGGTCACCGGCGGCTCGCGGGGGATCGGCCTGGCGATCGCAGAGCTGCTGGCCGAGGAGGGCTGCGACGTGGCCATCTGCGCCCGGGGGCAGGACGGGGTGGACGCCGCGCTCAAGGTCTTGGAGGCCAAGGGGGGCAAGGCCTGGGGGCGGGCGGTGGATATCGCCGACGGTCCGGCCATCACCGGCTTTGTGGAGGATGCGGCTAAGGCCCTGGGCGGCCTGGACATCCTGGTCTCCAATGCCAGCGCCCTGGTCAATGGCGGCTCGGAGGCCGACTGGCGGGCCATGTTCGAGGTCGACATGCTGGGGGCCGTCCGCACCTATCAGGCCGCCAAGCTGCACCTGGAAAAGGCGGCAGCCGCCAGCGGCGATGCGGCCTTTATCATCACCTCATCGGTCTCGGCTGCGGAGGCCAGCGGACCCTCGGCCTATGGCGCCATGAAGGCCGCCCTGATCCACTACGCCAAGGGCGTCGCCAAGGAGGGCGCAGCCAAGGGCGTCCGCTGCAATGTGGTCTCGCCGGGCACGGTGTTCTTCGAGGGCGGGGTCTGGGGCAATGTGAAGGCCAATGCCCCGGGCTTCTTCGAAGGGATGATCAAGCGCAACCCCACCGGTCGCATGGCCACGCCTCAAGAGGTGGCGGCGGCGACGGCTTTCCTGGCCAGCCCGAGGTCGGCCTTCACCACCGGTATCAATATGCTGGTGGACGGGGCGATCTCCAGTCGGGTGAATTTCTGATCCTGGGCGGGGTCCAGCCTGGGCTTGCGGCCTCGTGCCGCACCCAGGCTGGCAATGTCATGTATGGGGGGCTTAACCGAACCTCGGTACGTATCGGCGTCGTCTTTCGTCTGAGTGCTACGCCTTGGTCCATCCTTTGATTCCCTTAGACGCCGTCCGGCCCACAGCGGAGCGTGTCGTGCGCCTGGCCCATGCGGTCTTCGGCGGCTATGGCGCTGATGTGGTCTGGCGGGAGGGGCGGCGGCATTCCCGCACCCGCCCGTTCAAGGGCGACGCCAACCGGAGCTTTCCCAGCCGGCATGTGATCACCACCGGCGAGCCCCTGTGGATCGCGGACTTTGACGAAGATCCCGCGGTTAAGGCCCTTGGGCTGGAGGTCGGCAGCGGGCAGGTGAAGGCCTTTCTGGGGGTCCCTATCCTCACAGACGGCAAGGTGCTTGGGGCGCTGATCGCCATCGATCTTGAGGCCCGGCCGCACAGCGACAAGATCCTGCGACACTTTCAGTCCCTGGCGTCCTTGCTCGGTGACGATTGCGCCCGGGTGAAAATGGCCAGTGAGGTCAAGGCGGCCCTGGAGGACTCGGCCCGGTCGGAGCGCCGGCTGCGCGCGGCTCTGCGCATCGCCAAGATCCGAGTATGGGAGCTCGATCACGCCCGGCGCGAGGCTTTCAGCGAACAGCAGCAGCGTGACATCGTCGACTACGACCAGGCGATGGAAAAACTCTGGGCCCCGGTTCATCCGGAAGATCTGCCCGCGGCCCAGGCGGCCTGGGATGCCCATGTGGCTGGCGGCCCGCCGATCCATGTGGTGCACCGCCACGTTCGGTCTGATGGCGCCACCCACTGGATGGAGAGCGTGGCTGAGGCGGTCCGCGATGAGCAGGACCGCGTGGTCGGCGCTGTGGGGGCGGTCCGTAATATCGACCAGGAAAAGAACAACGAACTCGACCTCATTGAGGCCCGAAAGGCTGCGGAGTCGGCCAGCGATGCCAAGAGCCGCTTCCTGGCCACGGTGAGCCATGAGATCCGCACGCCGCTGAATGGCATCTATGGCATGGCCCAGGCCATGAACCGGGACGACCTGCCGGCCGGCCAGCGGGACCGGCTGGAGGTGATCTGCAAGTCCAGTGAGAGCCTGCTCTCCATCGTCAATGATGTGCTGGATCTCTCGAAAATCGGTGCCGGCAAGCTCGAACTGGAGGAGATCGACGTCGATCTGGTGGAACTGACCACGGGGGTTTTGGCGACCTTTGCCGCCATGGCCGCCGCCAAGGGTCTGGAGCTTCGCCTTCAGGTCAGCCCAGGGCTTGCCCCGCGATACCGGGGCGATCCCGGCCGACTGCGGCAGGTGCTTTCGAACCTGGTGTCCAACGCTCTGAAGTTCACCACCACCGGCGAGGTGGTCATCGCCCTCGACCATGGGGCGGAGGGCCTCAGCGTCTCTGTGGCCGACACCGGGACGGGGATCCCCCTGAACCGTCAGGCCGAGATCTTCGAGTCCTTCGTCCAGGCGGAAGTCTCCACTACCCGGGACTTTGGCGGCACAGGCCTTGGCCTCTCCATCTGCCGCGATCTGGTTCGTCTGATGGGCGGCGACATCGAACTCACCAGTCAGGTGGGTGTCGGGTCCAGGTTCATCGTGCGGTTGCCCCTCCCAGAGGGCGCTCAACCTCCGCTGCCAGAGGTCTCAACCCCGGCGTCGAGCGCGCCTGAATCCCTGGAGGGTGGCTTGAAGGTCCTGGCGGCAGAGGACAATCAGGTCAATCAGCTGGTTCTCGGCGCCCTGCTGGGCCAGATGGGGGTCGAGCCCTGTTTCGTCTGGGATGGGGCCGAGGCGGTGGAAGCCTGGCGGCGGGAGCCCTGGGACCTGATCCTGATGGACGCCCAGATGCCGGTGATGGACGGGCGTGAAGCCACCCGCCTGATCCGCGCCGAGGAAGCCCAGTCCGCCCGGGCCCGCACCCCGATCATCGCCTTGACCGCCAACGCCCTGACCCATCAGGCCGTCGAGTACCTGGCGTGCGGCATGGATCAGGTGGTGGCCAAGCCCATTGAGGTTCACCGGCTGGTGGAGGCCATCAACCAGGTCCTGGATCCGTCATTTTACAGCGCGGATAAGGCGGCAGGCGCGGCCTAGGGCCTGGTGAATCATGCTCTAGCTTGCACAGTCTGAGCTCGAGGCCTGCCGATGACCAACCTGACCCGCCTGAAAGGCCCCATGGCCGCCCCGGCCAGCGGCCGTGATCCCCAGTCCATGGTGATCCTGCTGCACGGCTATGGCTCGAACGGCGATGACCTGATGGGCCTCGTGCCCTATTGGCGCGACAGCCTGCCCGACACGGTCTTCCTGTCCCCCAATGCGCCGGAGGTCTGTCCCGGGGCGCCGGGGGGCTATCAGTGGTGGGGGCTCACCGACCTGAGGCGGGAAAGCCGCGCCGCAGGCGTGCGTCAGGCCGCCCCCCTGGTGAACGCCTTTATCGACATGCACCGGGCCGCCTACGATCTGCCCAACCGCAGGGTGGCCCTGGTGGGGTTCAGCCAGGGGACCATGATGGCCCTGCATGTGGCGCCGCGCAGGCCCGAAACCCTGGCCGGGGTGGTGGGCTATTCCGGCATGCTGGCTGACGCTGAGGCGCTCGAAACCGAGGTCACCACCAGACCCCCCATCCTGCTGGCCCATGGCGACGCCGACCCGGTGGTGCCCTATGCCGCCCTGGGCGAGGCCAGCGCTACCCTGCAACGCCTGGGCTTCGACACCGCCACCCACACTTCGCCTGGCCTGACCCACAGCATCGACGAGCCTGGCCTGCGGCTGGGCGGGGCCTTTCTGGCGAAGGTGTTGGCGGCGGGGTAGGGGGCTGCGGTGGGGCAGCGCCAGGAGGGGGTGGTGGGCTGCCGTCAGAAAGGCGGCTGTATTAGACGCCCTCGAACAGCACACCAAGGGCGCCGCTTACGGCGTAGGCCTCATCCTCAGTGAGCATCCGCAGGGGTTGATGGCCTAGCTCGCGAAGCGGAATGGCGGCCATCTGCAGAGGCAGCAGCATGACCCTTTGGCCCTCAACCTCGAAGGTGGGCGTCAGTCGTCCTGGCTGCGGGCCTGCGAGGTCGATCGACGGGATGAGCGGCACAACCACGCGGGTGTTGGTGGGATTCAGCAGATCCGACTGAA
>SXGS01230949.1_pt1 | contig 12744 bp, 10 predicted proteins | sample 3174681 | NCBI WGS metagenome assembly SXGS01 (sample SAMN11356861, study PRJNA531348) | freshwater metagenome | isolation source: freshwater sample F1-80 | place: China: Fuxian Lake, Yuxi | collected 2017-12-25
CTGGAAGCTCGCGCCGGCGTTATTAAGCGGGAATTCGGTGGTCATTAAACCGGCATCGGCCGCGCCCTCCATGACCATGGAACTCGCCCGTTTGCTCGTCGAAGCGGGGCTGCCCAAAGGCGTCCTGAATGTGGTGGTCGGGGAAGGCCGTCCGTTCGGCGCCGAAATTGCGTCCAACCCAACCATCCGAGCATTGAGTTTTACCGGCTCACACACCGTCGGGCAGTCGCTTTACCAAGCCCTGGCACCCCGAATGATTCGGACCCAGCTGGAGATGGGCTCGAAAAACCCGACCCTGGTGCTGGCCGATGCCGATCTGGATCTGGCAGCCCGTTTGGTGGCCATTGCTGGCTTTGGACTGACGGGACAAGCCTGCACAGCCACAAGCCGTGTGATTGTGGAACGACCGGTCCTGGAGGCGTTCACCGAAAAACTCAACGCCATCGCCCAGTCATGGAAAGTGGGTCCCGGATTGACTCCAGGAGTCCAAATGGGCCCGGCAGTCAGCGAAGCGGAATTGCAGGGCAATCTCGATTACATCGCCATCGCTCAGGCCGAAGGAGCACGTCTGCTGTGGGGAGGCGCACGATTGACCGAGGGAGACATGTCGCACGGTTGGTTCCTGCAACCGACGGTCATGGGCGACGTCAAACCCCAAATGCGAATTGCGACCGAGGAAGTTTTTGGCCCTGTGGTCGCGGTGATCGCAGTGGACAACTTCGACGAAGCGCTTTCCGTCGCCAATGGTGTGGACTATGGACTCAGCGCCAGCGTGGTCACCCGCGACCTCAAGAAGGCCATGCTCTACTCGGAGCGCATCGAGGCGGGTGTCGTGAAGATCAACCAGATCAGCACCGGCCTCGCCCTCCAGGCACCGTTTGGAGGCGTGAAGAAGTCGAGTACCGATAGCTTCAAGGAACAAGGCTCGGTGGCGGTGGATTTTTATACCCGGGTCAAGACTGTCTATCTGGACTATTCCGCGTGACGGATTTGGATCGAAAGCTGCCGAGCCAAACAAGCATCGATTCTCCAATTCCGGCAGGTTGTACCCGAGCCGCCTTCAGGCGGCTCGGGTTCACCATGAGATCATGAGAACAGCTGCCAAAAAAGGGTTCGCAATGGACAAGGGGATCAGCGCACGTTGATCAATAAATCGTTTTAATCGCTAAAACATTATGGAACCGACACCCGCCAATCTTGCCGAAATCCCGTTCTTCAAGGACATGAGCTGGCAACAGCTTGAAACCCTTTCCGCCTGCGCCATGTCTGTGCGCTTCGAGGCGAACACGCACATCTTCAAGACAGGCGACGTGGCCAATCGCTTTTACGTTCTGATCAGTGGCAAAGTTCAGTTGGAATCTGCCGTCGAAGACAGTCGGTCAATCCCGATCCAAGTGCTGGAAGGCGGCGACGTCCTGGGCTGGTCCTGGCTTTTTCCCCCCTACCATTGGCGATTTGATGCCCGCACTTTGGAACCCGTGGAAGCCATCTTCTTCTACGGCACGCGACTCCGGGAACAAGCCGATCAGGATCCCGCCTTGTGCTGCACACTCATGAAGCGCATGACGCCAGTGATTTTGGCGCGATTACAGGCGACGCGAACCGAGTTGGCGAAGGCCAAGGGCCATCGGTAATGGCCGCCGCCGGGCACCGCGAGTCCGACTCGAACGCGGCGCTTTCAGCCTGGAATCAAGTATTCGATGACGTGCCCCGGCAAAAGTGCCTGTGATCTCCATTCACTGACCCATGGGCGCACCCGCGAAATCCCAGATGGTGTCTGGGTTGATGATGTCCACAACGCTTCCCGGGTACGTGGCTTTGAATTCGCCGGATCCGCGCGACGCGGACTTGCGTCCCCATTTGAACTCAAAACCGGCGAACTTGCCGTCGCTCTCTTCCACCCAATCGATTTCCTTTTGATCGTACGTTCGCCAAAACCAGGAATTCACCAGTCGGCCAGCGTAGTGGTTACGCTTCACGCGCTCGACGACGCAAAAGTTTTCCCACAATGCGCCTGCATCCGCGCGCAGTGACGGTTCGTTGAAGTTCTTGATCAGCGCATTCCGGATTCCGAGATCGTAAAAATACACTTTCCGACCCTTGGCAATTTCCTTGCGCGAATTTCGACTCAAGGCACGCAGTCGGAACACGACGAAAGATCGCTCCAGCAAATCGAGATATCGCTCCACAGTTTCGCGGCTTATGCCAACGAGTTTTGAAAGCTCGTTCGTGGAAACCTCGTTGCCCAACTGCAACGCCAACGCTTCGAGCAAAGCCCGCAGCAATGAGATGGATTTCAAGTTTTCCTGTTCCAGTATGTCGCGGAACAAGTAGTCATCCGCCACCGCGCTCACGACTTCGGCCGAATCGTCGCTGGTGATCGCCTCGGGATAGCTTCCGAAGCGTAAGAGCCGCGGAAGCATCTCGCGAACTCGCATGAATTCGTATTCAGCGGCAAGTTCCGCGAGCGACACTGGATAGAGCAAGAATTCGCGCTTTCGCCCTGTGAGTGGCTCTTTCACGGATCTTCCCAACTCAAAGCTAGACGAGCCAGTCACCAGAAACTGCGTCTCGGGAAAGTGTTCGTGCAGAATTTTCAATGTCATTCCAATGCCTTCGACACGCTGCGCCTCGTCCAAAACGATCAAGCGTCGATTGGACACGAAGCGGCGGAGTTCATCGAGTACAGGTTCGCGCAATAGCTTCTGGACTGCCGGGAGATCGCACGAAACGTAAGCCGATTGCGCGTGGTGCTTCGCGAGGATTGCCTTGGCAAGCGTGGTCTTGCCGACCTGCCGCGGGCCGAACATCACAATCGTCTTGCCCTTGAACAGCGACTCCTCGATCTGGAGTTGAAGAATCCGGAATAACACACGTTTGATGGTTTTCAGCAGAATTATCCATAATTCTGCTGGTTAACAAGCAGAATTTTGATTTGTTATGTTACTACCTGTAAGGCAGGGAGATGCCGCCATGCCCAACGAATGCTTCACGCCGTCAACTTGGAAACACGAGCTGAGCGCATTCGAGTTGCGCAACAGCTTGATTGTCTATGGCTTGCGGAGAAGTGAGGCGTATCGACCAGGTGATAGGGTGAGCTTCGACAAACGACTTCGGCGCCAAGATCTTGCGTCAGATCGAGCGCGCAACTCGCGTTTCAAGGTTCAAGCCTTGGCCGTGCGCCGATACAGCTTGTGAATCGCTGCCTGGTCTGTGGGTTTGATCACCATCTCGTCGATACACACGTGCGGAGGACGCGTGGCCATGAAGACCAGGGCTTCCGCAATGTCGCGTGCCACCAGAGGTTCGGTGCCTTCGTACACCTTTCGAGAGCGATCGGCATCTCCCTTGAAACGCACCAGGGAGAACTCCGTTTCGGCCAATCCCGGATCCAGTGAACCCACCCGGATTCCCGTGCCATTGAGCTCCAATCGCAGAGCTTGAGTGATCTTGAGTTCAGCCGCCTTGACGCCACAGTAGGCAGCGCCGCCCTCGTACGCTGTCCGCCCCGCGATGGATCCAATATTGATGATCCAGGCCCCAGAATGGTGCGGAATCATGGGCAACACCGCACGAGTCATCCGCAGCACGCCCAGAAAATTGCTTTGCACCATGGCCTCAAGGTCGGCGTCGCGCGCGGTGGCGACCGGATCCAGTCCGTGGGCTCCACCGGCATTGTTGATGAGGACATCCACGCTGGGCGTCAACCCCTTCACCCACGCTGCGAATGCCTCAACACTGGCGGTGGACCCGACGTCCAGCGTGTGGACATGGGTCGAGGCTGCACCCGCCAGGCGAGCCGCTTCAGCGACCGACTGAAGTCGATCCAGCCGTCGAGCCCCCAGCAAAAGATGGCATCCCAATTCTCCAAACGCTTTCGCCGTCTCCGCCCCAAACCCACTCGACGCTCCTGTGATCAATACGGATCGATTCGACAATTTCATGGCCCGAGATTGGAACAAGTTCGAAGATCGGTCGAGCCGGTTAAACGAGGGGACCAGCGATGGGTCGTGTCCATTATTGAAGAAATCGCTTGCTTGGATTTGTTGGAGACTTGTGCGAAATAGGTTGAGCGTCATCGCGCTGCTCATCCCACGATATGCCTCCAACCGAATCAGGTTCGTCGACTTCTTCCCGCTGGAAGTTGTTGTTACTCGTCGGAACGCTAATGGCAGTCTTCATTGCCGCGAGGTTTTTCCGCATCCAGGACCACCTGAAACAGATCCTGGAATCCGTCTCCACCCTCGGTCCTTGGGGCCCCATTTTGTTTGTCACACTCTACATTCTCGCCTCGGTTTTCTTCATCCCAGGCTCGGTTCTGACCCTGGGTGCCGGAGCCATCTTCGGGGTCTTCTGGGGCTCCGTCTACGTCTCCGTGGGCTCGACCCTGGGCGCAACCGCCGCCTTCCTCGTCGGGCGTTATTTCGCTCGCGCCGCCATTTCTCGCAAGATAGACGGCAACCCACGCTTTGCCGCCATCGATAAGGCGGTTGCCGTGGACGGATGGAAGATCGTCGGGTTGACCCGGCTTTCTCCCGTATTCCCGTTCACACTGCTCAACTACGCATTTGGGATTACCCGGGTTTCTTTACGGGATTATATCGTGGCTTCTTGGATCGGCATGATGCCTGGGACGGTGATGTATGTGTATCTGGGTTCACTCGCCCAAGCGGCAACCGGCCAGCGCAGTCGAACAACCGCCGAATGGGTCCTCTACGGTGTCGGCTTGTTCGCCACGATTGTCGTGACGATTTACGTGACGCGTCTCGCCAGGCGCGCATTGAACGCGCGAATTTTGACTGAGCAGTGAGGATTTTCCTCCGAGAGCAACGCCCCATGTTTACCCCTCTGATTCAACCCTGGGACAGCCACAACCAGCGTCTGGTTTCGAATGTCCATCCAACCGCGTGGACGAACCCAACTCCTAGCGGCAAATACAACCTGGTGGTGATCGGCGCCGGCACCGCGGGTTTGGTGACTGCGGCGGGTGCTGCTGGGTTAGGTGCCAAGGTGGCGCTGATCGAGAAGCACTTGATGGGGGGCGACTGCCTCAACGTCGGATGCGTTCCGTCCAAGGCCCTCATTCGTGCAGCGCGTGCCATATCAGCCACTCGCGAGGCCGAGCAATTTGGCATCCATATACCCTCTGGTGTCACGGCCGATTTTCCAAAAATCATGGACCGGTTGCGACGGCTCAGGGCAGATATCAGCCCGCACGATTCCGCGAGGCGGTTCAGCGAACTGGGTGTCGAAGTCTTCCTGGGTGAAGGACGATTCACCGGTCCCAACACGGTACAAGTGGGTTCACAGTTGCTCCGATACGATAAGGCGGTCATCGCCACGGGTGCTCGAGCCAGTGCGCCCTCCATTCCCGGCCTGAAGGACGTGGACTATCTGACAAATGAATCGCTCTTTTCGCTGACGGAATTGCCAAGACGTTTCGGTGTCATCGGAGCCGGACCCATCGGTTGTGAGATGGCTCAATGCTTCGCTCGTTTTGGTTCCGAGGTGTTCCTGGTGGAAACCTCCCATGGAATTCTCCCGCGAGAGGATCGAGACGCGGCGGAAATTCTTCGAGCGTCGTTGGAACGGGATGGCGTGCGTCTTTTGTGTTGCGGCAAACAACTTTCGGTGGCCCGGGATCCGGCAGGGATCCGGCTGCAGCTAAACTCCCACGCAAAAGGCTACGACGTTTTGGTCGATCAACTGTTGGTGGCTGCCGGCAGACGCCCCAATGTGGAAAACCTCGGGCTTGAGGCGGCGGAGGTCGCCTTCGACAGCAAGGGGGTTCAGGTGGACGATCACCTCCGGACAACACAGCCTCGGATCTTTGCCTGTGGCGATGTGTGCTCGCCGTATCAATTCACGCATGCGGCTGACTTCATGGCGCGCATCGTGATACAAAACGCCCTCTTCAAGGGACGGGCAAAGGCCAGTGCGCTGACCATTCCGTGGGCCACCTATACATCCCCGGAAGTGGCCCATGTGGGGCTTTCAACCAAGGACGCCGAATCCCAAGGGATAGAAATCGACACGTTCACTCACGAACTGAGCAAAGTGGACCGAGCCATTCTGGATGCGGAGACCACAGGCTTCGTGAGGGTACATGTCAAGAAAGGTACCGACCGAATCCTGGGAGCCACGATTGTTGCGGCCCATGCGGGGGATTTGATTGGAGAATTGAGTGTGGCCATGAGGGGCAAGATCGGACTCAACGCCCTGAGTGGAGCGATCCATCCGTATCCAACCCAGGCGGAAGCCATCCGCAAAACGGGCGACCTATACAATCGCACTCGCCTCACCCCGTTCGTCAAATCGTTGATGCAACGCTGGCTGGCATGGCAGCGGTCTGAGTAATCGCGATTCATCCCTCTTCACTTCCACCGCGAAGCGTGGGTAGGTTGCGCGTGTGAACCGTGTCCGACTCTTACCCGATCAAGTGGCGAATCAAATCGCCGCTGGTGAAGTCGTTGAACGACCCGCGAGCGTGGTAAAGGAACTCGTCGAGAATGCCCTCGACGCCGATGCCCACCGGATCCAGGTAGAGATCGGCGCGGGCGGCCGCAGTTTGATTCGGGTGATCGACGACGGCTGGGGCATGAGCCGCGACGACGCGTTGCTTTGTCTGGAGCGGCATGCCACCAGCAAAATTCAGCGCGCCGAAGATTTGGCGTCGATTTCAACCATGGGCTTCCGAGGAGAAGCCATCCCCAGTATCGCGAGCGTCAGCAAATTCGTGCTCACCACCCGGGAGCGAGAAGAAGCCGCCGGGGAAGCCAGCCAAATCATCATTCACGGCGGCCGCATTCTCGAAGTAAAAACAGCATCGTCGCCGCCCGGGACGACCATCGATGTCCGGCAGCTGTTCTTTAACCTGCCGGCGCGCCGAAAGTTTTTGCGCGGTGAAGAAACGGAACGGGCGCACATCCAACATTACCTGACCCTGGCGGCGCTGGCGCATCCAGATGTCAGCATGACGTTTGTCTCAGATCAGCGCACCCTGTGGCAATTGCCAGCACTTCGTTTCACCACGGACACCGAGCGGATGACATCACTGCGCGAGCGCCTGCGGCAACTGCATGGAGGCGATACGCCCATGCTATCGGTGGACTTCAAGGCGCACATTGAGGAGTCCCCGGATGTGGTGGAATTGCGGGAGGAAGGCACGAGCGTATTGGATTCGGGCACGGTGTGTTCCTTTCGGCTGTGGGGATTCATCGGCGCCCCGGGAGTCTCGCGCGGAACCCGTGAGGAACAGCACCTATTTGTGAACCGACGCCCGGTGGAAAACCGAGGTCTCAATTTCGCCCTGCTCGAAGGGTATCATACGGTACTGATGAAAGGGCGTTATCCCGTGTGCTGCCTCTTTCTCGAAATCGATCCAGCTGCTGTGGACGTGAATATTCATCCCGCCAAGCGCGAGGTAAAGTTTCGCGAAGAAATGGCGGTTCGCCGATTGGTGTCCAAAGCCATCCGGGAAACCTTGATGTCGTTTCACCAGCCCTCCCAGAGAAGTGGGATGGCGAGCGGTGCATTGCCGGGCATCGCCAACCCTGGTGGACCGGCCGCCGGATCCAAGATCCAAAGCCATCAACCCCTGCTGCCCGCGCACGCGCTCAGTTCATTCGATCCGGGAGCAAGCACCTCGCCCCCGGCAATTCCCTCGCCGCAACCACCTGCTGAGCCAGCTCAAAACGTGCTATCGATGGGGTTCGGCAATGCGACCGCCAACACGTCATCCGTATCCATTCCCCCCGAATCGCCGGCGACGATTTCTCCGACCCATGCGGTTCCCCAGCCGTCCCCAGTCACTCTGTCCCCTCCGTCAGGTTTCCCTTCGACACCAGTGCCATTGCTGCGCGTCCCGATGCGCCTGGTTGGTGTGATTGGAAAGCTGTACGTGGTCTTGGAATCGGATCGCGGTCTGGTCCTGCTGGACCAACACGCGGCGCATGAACGGATATTGTTCGAACAAATGTTAACGCGGCTGGAATCCTCAAAATTGGCGCCATCGCAAGGATTGCTGCTCCCCGAAACCGTGGAACTCCCGACGCGCGATGCGCATTTCGTCAGGCAGAATCTCGAGACTCTCCTGCGGCTGGGTGTCAGCCTACGGGAATTTGGTGAACGCACGTTCCTGTTGGACGCACTGCCACCCTTCGTGAAGTCCGGGAATCCAAAACAGTTCGCGCTGTCGCTTATCGACGAGTTGAAGGCCGCGGGTGTGACTGTGAATTCACTCCGATTGGGCGAGGATGTGGTCGCCAAGACGGTTTGCCGCCACGCGGTCAAAGCCAACGATCCATTAAGCGGGAGTGAGCTGGAGAATTTGGTGAACGATTTGCGTCACTGTACCATGCCCTATACGTGTCCGCACGGTCGACCGACTTTGATTGAGATGAATTGGCGTGAACTTGAAAAGAAGTTTGGGCGAACCGCCTAGCCTCATTTAGGATCGATTGCATCTGTGCGTTCCGTCTCCAAAAGCGTCCGCTTACTTCAGGAATTGATTGCCCTCCCGAGCGTGAATCCGGCGTTCCTTCCGATTGGCGATCTCCGCGCCGGAGAACATCGTGTCGCGGATTATTTGGCCAGCATCGCCGCCACGGCTGGATTGGGCGTTGATTTTCAAGACGTATTTCCCGGACGTCGGAATGTCATGGCCCGCCTCACCCCTTCGGGGCCCATTCGACACCGGCTATTGCTGGCCCCGCATTTGGATACGGTGGGACAACCGGCATTGGATGAATTATTGAAGCCCAAGCGGGCTCAGGGACGCGTGATCGGCCGTGGTGCGTGCGACACCAAAGGATGTGTCGCCGCCATGCTGACGGCTCTGCTGGCTTTGGCCAAGGCCGGGCCGCGTCCCCAATCCACTGAAATTGTTTTTCTCGGCCTGGTGGACGAAGAAAATGGCCAAGGAGGCTCCCATCATTTTGCCAAACACGGCTTCAAGGCGGACCTTGCCATTGTCGGTGAGCCCACGCGATTGGAGGTCGTGACAGCGCACAAGGGGGATGTTTGGCTTCAACTGGCGCTACACGGACGGAGCGCCCATGGAGCCACACCTCACCTGGGGCGGAACGCGGCCCTGATGGCATCTCGCGCGGTGGTGGTTCTCGAGACCGAATACGCCGAAGCACTGCGCCAAAGAACCCACCCCTTGTTGGGCCATCCCACGGTGAATGTCGGTTCGATCCATGGCGGCACGCAGCCCAATATCGTGCCGAATCATTGCGTGATTTCGATTGATCGGCGGACCTTGCCTGGCGAGACGGAAACCCAGGTGCGCCGCGAGATTCTAAAACTGCTGAGGCGCCATGGTTTGAATGGGACCTTTGACACGCTTCGAACCTCGCCGTGTCCGGCGCTTGAGACCGATCCGGAAATTCCATGGGTCCAAGGACTCCTGAGAAGCGCCGGCAAACGTCGGACCCACGGAGTCCACTACTTCTGCGACGCGGCACCGTTGGCGGCAGGCGGCATTCCATCGGTGGTTTTTGGCCCGGGGGACATTGCACAGGCGCACACCACCAACGAGTGGATCTCGGTGACAAGCCTGGAACGAGGCGCGTCGATCCTGGAACAATTCCTTCGCGGATTACCATGAAGGCCCGGCCTCTGCGATTCATCGTGCGATGCGCATTGCGTTCCTAACCCACGAACCGTTTCACCCACCCAGTGGTGGCGGATCCGCAGAAGCCCTGTACTTGGCGCGTGAACTCGTGAAACGCGGTCACGAACTGCACGTGTTTTGCCCAGCGCTCGATGATCCCGATGGTGTCAGCCGCCAATTCGGAGTGGTCCTCCATGAGTTTCGCGGCTGGCAAATGGGACGCTATGCGCGCTGGCGCAACGCCAAGTACTTGATGTTCCCCTCCGCATTGAACCGAATGGTGCGCCAGGCGGTCGCGACGGGGGGCAACTATGACCTGCTCCTGGCGCAGCACACGATCTCGGCGGTGGCGGCATCGCGCTTGAGGGCCCCGCTAAGGATACCGGTGGTGCTGAACTTCCTCGATTACCTCACCGGTTTCATGGAAACTTGGCCCCGATGGATTCTGCCCACACCGATGCTCAGGATGCTTAACCGTTATGAAATGTCCATGCCCCGACGCTATTCGGTCGATGGGATCATGACCGTGTCTGAGCCATTGGCGGATCGATTTGTGGCGACCGGATTTCCGCGGGAGCGTGTCCAAGCGATTCAGTATGGCTACGATCCAGCCTGGTTTCAAATGGATCCCTCGCGACGAGACCCTCGCAGTAGCCCAGCTTCGGAAGGCATTCCGACCGTGATCATGCATGGCTCCTTCGATCAGCACCATTTAGGTCCGATCGCCCGTGAAGCCGTGTGCCGCGTGGCGGATGCAAAACCGTCGACACGCTTTCGATTTTTGGGGCGAGAGACAGACGGACTGCGTCGGTTTGCGGCGGACGTGAAGACGCGATGCCCGCAGGTGCAGTTGCAGACAACGGGGTTCCTTCCGTACACCGACGTGGGGCGGGAGTTGGCGGCGGCGACAGTGGGCTTGGTTCCGTATGAGGAATCGAATGGCACCCATTGCGCGTTTGTGGCGAAAGCAGTGGAGTATCTGGGCTGCGGCTTGGCCGTGGCGAGCACCCCCTTGGAAAACCTCCAACGGTACTTTCGCGGCGATCCCGCGATTCGATTCAGCGGATTTGACGGGAAGAGCCTAGCCTTGGTGATTCTCTCATGGCTGGATACACCCAGTGCCAAGCGAAATGGGATCGGTGCGGCCGCCAGTGCTCGCGTGGAGCGAGAGCTTTCGTGGGACGTGGTCTCCCATCGCGCCATCGATTTTGTGGAGAAAATTGTGCGTCACCGGCAAATCTCATGAGTGATTCCAAGGCTAGTTTCTTTCGGCAAAGCGCATGGATGGTCCTGGCCACAGTGGGGGGTGGCGTCGGCATGGTGCTCGTGCACACATTGGTTCGAGGGCGGTGTGGGGCGGAACCGTACGCGGAATTCAAGGCGTTACTGAGTTCGTTTTATGTCGTGGCGGCGGCGGCGGGCGGATGCTGGACCCTTTTCGCGCAACAGTCGGCGGCGGCCATCACCGAATCAAAGCGTCAGGCCGTGGCCACGTCGGCGAAGCGCGTCTCCGTCGCCATTTTCTGGGTGGGCCTCGCGCTGGCCTTGCTGCTCGCCTTGTTTCAAGGACGGTTAGTGGCGCTCTGGAAACTATCAAACCCTCTGTCACTCTGGGCCACTTGGCTCCTAGCCATCTTGACCCTGTGGGTGGGGGTCGTGCGCGGACTTCTCCAGGGCCGACAAAACTTCTTTGGATTGGGTTGGGTCTCGATTCTGGATGGAATTGGGCGGTTGGGCTGGGTCGGGTTGATTGTCGTTGTCTTTGGCGGATTGGCGGCAGGGGCGGTAACTGGGGCCGTGTTAGGCTGCATCGCGGGGCTCGGCGTCGGCATCTGGGTGCTGCGAGACTTCTTCAAGACACCTCCGGGGGACTTTGCGTGGCGGCCCTGGCTGACAGCCTTCCTGCCGTTGGCTCTGAGCGCAGGGTCCCTCCAACTCATCCAACAGCTCGACAATATGTTCTGGCAAGCAATCGTCCCAAAAGACGCCCTGGACCACTGGAAAGTGGGCGCCCGATTTTCGCCGGCCCAGACGGTCGGCTTCGGGATCACCCAATTCATGGTTCCACTAGCCTTGGTAATGCTGCCGAGGATCGCAAAAAGCGCCGCTCGAGGCGAGACCACGGACGCCTTAAGACTCACCGTGCTCTGCACAGCAGCGATGGGCGGCCTGGCGGCGATCGGATGCACCCTGTTTCCCGTGCTGCCCTTGCAGGTAATGTTTTTCAAGACTCCGGATCTTTGGCAAGCAGCGCCCTTGGTGCCATGGTTTGCGTGGGCCATGGTCTGTTACACCCTCGCCAATGTCTTTTATAGCGACCTGTTTGCCCGCGCGCGATTTGCGTGCGTGCCTTGGATCGTGGTCTTAGCGGCAGGATACGCCGGGACATTGTGGTTCCTAAAACCCCGACTCCTCCAGATGGACCCCATGGCCGCGTACCGGCTCGGAGTTCAGGTGCTGGGCGGATTCTGCGTCGCCCTGCTCCTCAGTGGATACTGGTTTTCGCGACGACACGGCAGGTAGGGGTAAACCCAACAGCCGCGTCACCAGCCCGTATGGTCAAAAAACTCATGCGGCCTCGCGATAATATAATGTTGAGTGCCCAGTAATGTTGAGTTGAGCGCCTTTCTGCTCCGCCGGCGGCCTTCGGCAAGGTTTTCAACTCAACATTATTGAAGGAGCATTTCGCTACTCAGAGCGCGGTCAGCCAAGCCATCAGTTCAGAATCTCGGCGCCATTTCAGCAGCGGCTTTACTTTAGCCAGCGTTTCGCGTTTGGCTTCCAGATTGACGGAGATGTATTTATTGGTGGTGTTGACACTCACGTGGCCTAGCCAATGGGCGATGGTGCTGAGGTCCACTCCGGAGCGCAGCAAGTGAGTAGCTGTGCTATGGCGAACGCAGTGTGGGTGAAGGCGTTTGTGTTTGAGAGATGGCTGCCGCAACGCCGCTTTCTCAATGTATTTATGTAAGAGAAGACCTACGCCAAAACGAACGGTGTTACTACCTCAATGAGGTCTAGTCTGAACGTATGGCTTGTATAGCTTGCAGGATTCAGTTTAGACGACTCATAAAAACCCACTCGTACACCGGATTGATCGACACTTCGGAAACTCGCCATTCGACCAC
>SXGS01528541.1_pt1 | contig 12743 bp, 7 predicted proteins | sample 3174681 | NCBI WGS metagenome assembly SXGS01 (sample SAMN11356861, study PRJNA531348) | freshwater metagenome | isolation source: freshwater sample F1-80 | place: China: Fuxian Lake, Yuxi | collected 2017-12-25
CGGCTCGGCAGGAGCATCCACCCCGCCATCGACGCCGCCCTCGGTGCCGGGCGCCGCCTCGGTTCCGTTCTGCGGCTCTTCGGGCAGGAAGCGCTCGTCGGCGCGGATGCGGTCGAAGAGCGCGGTCGCCTCCTGCTCGAGCGGGATGACGCGGCCCGTGTTCGGCCCCGAGAGCGGGATGGTGCCGGGGTACTGGGTGAAGACGATGTTCTCGGTCGGCATGCCGGCGAGCACCTGCGCCATCGACACGAGCGTGTCGAGGTTGGCGAGGCTCGACGAGAGGGTCATCGACTCGGTGGTGACCTGCGCGAGCGAGTACAGGGTCGGCAGGTTGGTGAGCGTGCCCTCGCTCTGCAGCTTGCGGATCATCGACGACAGGAACGACTGCTGGTTCGAGATGCGGCTGAGGTCGCCGCCGTCGCCGATGCCCGAACGGGTGCGCAGGAATCCGAGCGCCTCGTAGCCCTCGAGCGTGTACTCCCCCGCTTCGGGGAGGAAGAGCCCGGCGGCGGGATCCTCGATCGGCGCGGTGATGCAGACGTCGACGCCGCCGACCGCGCTCGACATGCGGGCGACGCCGTCGAAGCCCACGTAGCCGGCGTAGGGGATCTCGAGCCCGGTGAGCGCCTCGGCGGTCTGCACCACGCAGTTCAGCCCGCCGTAGCTGAACGCCACGTTGAACTGCTGCGCGCTCATCGCCGAGAAGCTGCCCGTGCCGTCCTCGGTGGGGCAGGACGGGATGGGCACGATGAGGTCGCGCGGGATGGACACCGCGACGGCCGACTGCTGATCCTCGGCCACGTGCACGAGCAGGTTGACGTCGTTGAGGGTGGCGCCGCCGCGGTCGCCCTCGTCGCTCTGGCCGGGCAGGTTGTCGACTCCGACGATGAGCACGTTGAAGCCGCCCTCCCACTCGCCGACCGTCGGCAGCACGTCGTCGGGGTCGCCGATCTCGACGGTGTCGATGTTGGCGGCGAGCTGGGTGGTCACGATCGCGGCGAGGGATGCTCCCGACACCAGCACGACGGCCAGCAGACTCGCCATGCCGACGAGCGCCGTGCGCCACCAGGCGTGCCGGCGCAGTCGGGCGTGCCGGGCGACGGCGAGCGGAGCATCCCGGGCCGTGCGATCGCGCCGGGTCTCCCCCGCGCCGCGCGCCTCGCTCAGCGGTTCGCCACCGAGCACGTGAACTGGTCGGCGGTCTGGCCCTGCACGCCGTCGAGCACGGGCTCCTCGGGCGCGACGGGCGCGGCCGACTCGGTCGGCTCGGCGCTCGGGTCGGCCGGGGCGGCGGGGTCGGACTCGGTGGGCGCCGGGGTCTCGACCGGGGGCGCGACGGGCGCGTTCGGGTCGATGGTCGAGCCGTTGCCGGTCGCGTCGTCGGCGAGCAGGAAGGACTCGTCGTTGCGGATGCGCTCGAACAGCGCGTCGGCGAGGTACTCGACGGGCGCGGCCTTGCCGGAGTAGACGCCGCCGACGCCGGTCGTCGCCGGGTACTGCACGAAGGTGATGTTCTCGGTCGGGATGTTGCGCAGCGCGAGCGCCATCGACACCATCGTGTCGGGGCTCGCGAGGCTCGGCGAGAGCGACATGGCCTGCGTGGCGACCGAGGCGATGCCGTAGACGGCGGTCGGGTCGGTGAGCACGCCCTCGTTCTGCACCTTGCGCATGAGCGACGACATGTAGACCTGCTGCGACGAGATGCGGCTGAGGTCGCTGCCGTCGCCGACGCCGTAGCGGGTGCGCAGGAACGCGAGGGCCTCGTAGCCCTCGACCGTGTGCGTGCCGGCGGTCTCGAGGTTGAGGCCGGTGTAGCGGTCGTTGATCGGCTCGGTGATGCAGACGTCGACGCCGCCGACGGCGGTCGACATCATTGCCACGCCGTCGAAGCTGATCGTGCCGGCGTAGGGGATGTCGAGGCCGGTGAGCTCTTCGATCGTCAGCACGACGCAGTTGAGGCCGCCCGTGCCCATGGCGACGTTGACCGGCTGCGCCGACATCCGGGAGCTGGAGGTGCCGCTGCCGTCGGGGTCGGGGCACGAGGGGATGGGCACGACGAGATCGCGCGGTATCGACACCGCGACCGCCGACTGCTGATCCTCCGCGACGTGCACGAGCAGGTTGACGTCGTTGAGGACGGTGCTGCCGCGGTCGCCCTGGTCGGCCTGCCCCTCGGCGTTGTCGACGCCGACGATGAGCACGTTGAAGCCGCCCTCCCACTCGCCGACCGTCGGGATCTCGCGCACGTTGCCCTCGGCGTCGGTGAGCTGCGCGACGTCGATGTTCGAGGTCAGGTTGTTGAGGGCGATGGCGGCGACGGATGCTCCGCTCACGAGCACGACGGCCATGGTCGCGCCGACCACCTTGAGGGCCGTCGACCACCAGGCCGAGCGGCGCTGGCGGCCGTGGCGCACGCGCGCGGTCGGCAGGGAGCGCAGCGACCGGTCTCGCGTCCGTTCAGCCATGCGGTCCCTCATCCTTCCGCGCGGGCCCCCCGGCCCGGTGCGATCATCGGTGGCGTCCGGTGCCGATCATGGATCGACCCGTCACAGCGCGGAGGGCGTGGGATTCGAACCCACGAGACATCTCTGCCCACTGGTTTTCAAGACCAGCTCCATCGGCCGCTCGGACAGCCCTCCTCGGCATCAACGTGCGCAATAGTACCCGAGGGATGCTATGGAGGGACCGGCAGCCCTACTGCAGCGCCGCGAGCGCCTTCGCGAGCCCGTCCTCGGTGTCGCGCGCCGTGGTCTCCGACGCCGCCGCGACGACCTCCTCCGGCGCCTGCCCCATGGCGACGCCGCGCCCGCCGCCGGCGACCGCCCAGGCGAGCATCTCGATGTCGTTGCGGCCGTCGCCGACGGCGAGCACGCGACGGGGATCGATGGCGAGGGCATCCCGCACCCGCTCGAGAGCCGTGGACTTGTTGACGCCGTCGGGCGCGATGTCGAGCCACGCCGTCCAGCCGACGTTGTAGCTCACCTGGTGCAGGCCCATGAGCTCGACGGCGGCGAGGAACTCCTCCATCGCGTGCCCGGGGCTGATGACGACGACGCGCGTGGCGGGCTCGTGGGCGAGGCGCTCGAACGGCACCTCCTCGCTCACGGCGCCGAGCGCGCCGTCGGGGAACCAGCCGGTGTAGCGGTACATGCCGGTCTCGTCCTCGACGGCGTAGTTCGCCTGGCTGAGATGCGGGCGGATGCTCTCCAGCACCTGCGAGGGGTCGAAGGTCTCGACGTGCTCGCGCCGGTACCCGGTCGGCGCGTCCGCGTCGCGGCGCAGCGTGATGGCGCCGTTCGAGCAGACCACGTACTCGGGAGCGATGCCGAGCCGCTCGACGACCGGCATCGTCATGGCGACCGAGCGCCCGGTGGCGAGCATGACCTCGTGCCCGGCCTCCCGCAGTCGGGTGATCTCGGCGAGCGCCGCGTCGGGCAGCGAGCCGTCCTCGTGCAGCACGGTGCCGTCGATGTCGAGGGCGACGAGCCAGCGGCCGTCGGTGCTCTCGGGGGTCGTGGTGCTCATCGGGTCGGCTCCATGATCTCGAGGCCGCCGAGGTACGGGCGCAGGGCATCCGGCACCACCACGGAGCCGTCGGCCCGCTGATGCGTCTCGAGGATGGCGACGATCCAGCGGGTCGTCGCGAGCGTGCCGTTGAGCGTCGCGACGGGCGCCGTCTTCCCGCTCTCGCCCCGGTGCCGGATGTCGAGCCGGCGCGCCTGGTAGGTGGTGCAGTTGCTCGTGCTCGTGAGCTCGCGGTAGGCGCCCTGCGTGGGCACCCAGGCCTCGACGTCGACCTTGCGGGCGGCGCTCGTGCCGAGGTCACCGGCGGCGGTGTCGATGACGCGGTAGGCGAGGCCGAGGCTCTGCAGCATGGCCTCCTGCAGGGCGAGCAGGCGCTCGTGCTCGGCCTCGGCGTCGGCGGGGTCGATGTAGCTGAACATCTCGAGCTTCTGGAACTGATGCACCCGGATGATGCCCCGGGTGTCGCGGCCGTAGCTGCCGGCCTCGCGGCGGTAGCAGGTGCTCCAGCCGGCGTAGCGCAGGGGGCCCTCGCTCACGTCGAGGATCTCGTCGGCGTGGTAGCCGGCGAGGGCGACCTCGCTCGTGCCGGTGAGGTAGAGGTCGTCGGCGGGCAGGTGGTAGACCTCGTCGGCGTGCTCGCCGAGGAACCCGGTGCCGCGCATGACCTCGGGCTTCACGAGCGTGGGCGTGATGAGCGGCGTGAAGCCGGCCTCGAGCGCGCGGTCGAGGGCCATGGTCATGAGCGCGAGCTCGAGCCGAGCGCCGATGCCCTTGAGGAAGTAGAAGCGCGAGCCCGAGACCTTCACGCCGCGGGGGATGTCGATCGCGTCGAGCACCTCTCCGAGCGCCAGGTGGTCGCGGGGCTCGAAGTCGAAGTCGGGCTTCGCGCCGACCTCGCGCAGGGTGACGAAGTCGTCCTCCCCGCCCTCGGGAACGCCGTCGAGCACGACGTTCGGGATGCCCCCCGCGATGCTCGCGAAGGCCTCCTCCGCCTCGGCGGCGGCCTGCTGCGCCTGCTTCACGCGGGCCGACAGCTCCTGCGCCTGCGCGACGAGCGCGGCCTTCTCCTCCTTGGGGGCCTTCGCGACGGTCTTGCCGTGCGCGTTCTGCTCGGCCCGCAGGGATTCGTAGGAGGTGATCGCCTCGCGCCGGGCGATGTCGGCGGCGACGGCCTCGTCGACCCGCTCGACCGGGGCGCGGCGCGCGCGCTGGGAGGCTTTGACGAGCTCGGGATTCTCACGCAGCAGCTGGGGGTCGATCACGCCTCTAGTCTGTCACGCGGCCCGCGCCCGGCCTCCGACGATCGGCCCTTCCTGGATGCCGGTCCGCCCGCCCGGGCGCCCGCCGTGCCGCATGCCCTAGCCTGACGCCATGTCTCCCGATCAGGCCTCGCCCGGCTCGCACGTCGCCGTCATCTACAACCCCGTGAAGGTGGACATCGACGAGCTGCGCTCGGAGGTCCGGCTCGCCGAGGAGGAGGCCGGCTGGAACGCCACCCTCTGGCTCGAGACGAGCGTCGACGACCCGGGGCAGGGCATGGCGAAGGAGGCGATCGAGAGCGGAGCATCCGCCGTGCTCGCCGCCGGCGGCGACGGCACGGTGCGCGCGGTCGCCGAGGGGATGATGAACTCGGGCGTTCCGCTCGTGCTGCTGCCCGCGGGCACCGGCAACCTGCTCGCCCGCAACCTCGGCATCACCCTCAATCGCCTGCCCGAGGCCGTGCAGCTCGCCGTCACCGGCGAGGACCGCCCGATCGACATGGGCACCGCGCTGCTGCGCCGGCCCGACGGCAGCACCGAGCAGCACGTCTTCGTCGTCATGGTCGGCATCGGCCTCGATGCGAAGATGATCGCCGCCACCAACCCCGAGCTCAAGAAGAAGGTGGGCTGGCTCGCCTACGTCGAGGCCATCGCCCGCATCGCGCGCGACGTCGACGCGGTGAAGCTCTCGTACTCCCTCGACGGATCCCCCACGAAGTCGACGAGCGTGCACACGCTGCTCATCGGCAACTGCGGCGCCCTGCCCGGCAACGTGCTGATCATGCCCGAGGCCAAGATCGACGACGGCCTGCTCGACATCGCCGCCATGCGCCCCCGCAACCTCTGGGGCTGGGTGCGCGTCGGCACCGCCGTGGTGTGGGAGAACGGCGTGCTGCGCAAGTCGCGCGCCGGCCGCCGCCTGATGGCCGCCGACAAGCGCGTGCGCGTGCTGCGCTACTTCCAGGGCCGCCGCGCCGACCTGCGCTTCGAGAAGCCCGAGGAGTTCGAGATCGACGGCGAGGAGATGGGTCTCGTCACGACCCTCAGCGTGCGCGTCGAGCCCGCCTCGCTCATCGTGCGCGTGCCGCGCGACGTCTCGCCCGAGCGCGCCGGCATCAGCTCGGCCCCCGCGCCGGAGTAGGCCGCGGGCGGCGTCTCGCATCGCGGCGACGCGCCGTTTCGGGACGCCCGACTCCCGCATTCGGGCACGCCCGCGCCGCGCATCCGCACGCCGAAGGGCCCCGGCGTCGTGACACCGGGGCCCTCCTGCGTGCTGTGCCGCAGGACTACTGCAGGCGCGCCTCGCGGCGACGCGCGACCACGACGGCCGCGACGCCGAGGAGGAGCAGGAGCATCGCGAGCGCGATGATCCCGGCTGCCTCGGCACCCGTCACGGGGAGGCCGCCGGCGCCGGCACCCGTGCCGTCACCGCCGTCCGCACCGGTGACCGCCGCGGTGACCGTGAGCGGAGCATCCGCGAGGACCACCCCGTCGACGATCGCGCTGAGCACGTAGCTGCCGGGAGCGGTGCCGCGCGGCACGGTCAGCGTGACCACGGCGTTGCCGTCGCCGTCGACCGTGACGACCTGCAGCACCGCCGCGAGCGTCACCTCCGCCGGCTGGATGCCCTCCGCATCGAGCGAGAGCGACACCTCGGCCCCGGGCTCGAAGCCCGAGAGCTCGACGCGCACCGCGCCGCCCGCCGCCACCGAGCCGGCGCCGATCGAGACGACCGGTCCGTCCGGAGCCGGCGTGCTCTCGCCGACCAGCTGCGTGACGCCCCAGCGGGAGGTCGACTGGAAGCCGGCTCCCGAGGGGTCGGCCCAGTTGGTGATCGAGCTGCGCGCGCCGTTCGCGGCGTCGTTGACCTGCACGTCGAGGCCGTGGAACGTGCCCTCGCCGGACGAGTCGAGCAGGCTGATCGCCGCCTCCACGATGTAGCCGCCGTCGACGAGGGTCGTCGCCGACTCCACGCGGTTGCGCTGGAAGCCCTCGTCCCCGACGCCGAACGACACGACGTTCTCGGCGCTGATGCGCACCTGCATGTCGTCGTAGCGGTAGGGGCCGTTCTTCACGTTGCCGGCGTCGATGTACATCTCGACCGAGTCCTGGATCCAGGGGTCGGATCCGGTGACGTCGACGGTCGGGTCGGCGACCTCGGCGAGCACGTACAGGGTGGAGTCGCGCCACAGGGTGCGCACCTCCGCCTGCGCGCCGGTCACTCCCTCGACCTGCTTGGCGGTGGTGAAGCCGTTCGCCGCGGCCCAGGCCTCGTCGATGCCGCCGTCGATGACCACGTCGCCCTCGGCGGCCACGGTCTCGGTGAACGAGAGCGCCTCGAGCAGTGTGAGCGTTCCGAGAACGCCCTCGCTGTTCCAGCCGACCGTGGTGGAGCCGTCGGTGACGCGCAGGTCGAACTCGAGCAGGTCGCCCTCGCTCGCGGCGGCTGGCAGGGTCAGCGGCACGACCAGGTCGTATCCGCCGTCCCGCTCGACCGTGCCATCGTCACCGCGCTCGACCGTGACGGTCTCGCCCTCGTACTCGAAGGTGACGGCGTCGGTCGCCTGATCGGTCGCGTCGTCGACGGTCACGTAGGCGGTGAGGATGCTCCCGCTCCAGCGCAGCTGGAACGCGGTCTCCCCCTCCACGATCTCGAGCGGCAGACGATCCCACTCGGGCGAGTCGACCTCGCCGATGCCGACCTCGCCCTGGAACACGTTGGCCACGCGCTGCGGCGCCTCGAGCTCGCCGTCGATCACGCCGTAGTAGGCGGGCTTCGCCTGCAGTCGCGCGTCGAACAGCAGCGGTCCGCCGTTGGCGGCGCGCCAGCTGCGGTTGTCGGTCAGACCCCAGATGGTGACGGAGAACAGCTCGTCGGCGCGCTCGCGGAAGTCGCGGAACGCGTCGCGGTAGTAGTACCCCTGGTCGATGAACAGCGCCTCGGTCTCGGGCGTGCCCGTGGTGACGTCGAGCTCGGTGACGGCCTGCGTGAGCGGCAGGTCGGAGAACCGGTCGATCGTGGCGCCGAGCTCGGCGACCGGGAACGACAGGCTGACGTGGAACTGGTGCCCGATGCCGTCGACCGGCACGCCGCGCTCGATCAGGCGCTCGAGCAGGGCGTACATGCGGTTCTGCTTGCCCTGCTGCTCGGTGTTGTAGTCGTTGATGAACAGCGTGACCGGGCGGTCCGATCCTTCGGCGGCGTAGACGTCGTTGAAGGCCTCATCGGCGTACTGGAACGCCAGGTCGATGAAGTTCTCCCCGAGGATGCGGTACCACTCGCTGCGGCGCAGGCCGTCGTCGAACTGCCCGCCGTCGTTGACGACCTCGTTGACGACGTCGAACGCGATGATCGGGTTCTCGGCGCCGTACTCGCCGAACTCGGTGGCGTAGTACTCGGCCACGTCGTAGATGTGCGTGCGCATCCGGTCGGCGAGGATCGCCTGGTCGGCCTCCGAGTTCGTCAGCGGCGCTCCGGAGTCGTCCTGGAAGAAGAACGCCGGCGTCTGCGCGTGCCACACGAGGGTGTGACCCCAGACGCGGTTGCCGTTGTCCAGCGCGTACTGCATGAGCAGGTCGCCCTCGGGGCTCGGCGAGAACTCGCCCTGGGCGTTGTAGAACGCCTCGGGCTTCATGAAGTTCTCGCTGGAGAGCTGGTCGAAGTGGCGCTGCACGAGCTGCGACTGGGCACCGGCGGTCTCGCGGGAGTCGATCGCGACGCCGACCGGGAACGGCACGGTGTCCTTGATGGGCGTGAGCTCCTGGATGACGAGCTCCTCGGCCTGCGTGATCGTGATGTCGTCGATGTAGAAGGTGCTCGTGTTGCCGGTCGCGGGCGGGGCCACGTAGGCGGTCTCGAAGTACAGCAGACCGGTGGTGAGCTCGGAGGTCGGCATGGTCACCGAGGCGGTGAGCTCCGTCCAGCCGCTGCTGCTGAAGCCGGTGGCCTGCGCGACCGTCTGGAAGGACGAGTCGGCCTGCAGGGTCAGCCACACGTCGCCGGCCGGCTGGCCGGGAGCGAAGCGCACCCATGCCGAGAGGTCGTACGTGATGCCGGGCAGCAGGGTGCCGATGACCGGGAACCCGATGCCGTCGCCCTGGTTGCCGCGGTTGGCGACGACGGCCGAGGACTTGCCCTCGTTGGCGTACTCGGTCGTGGTCTCGAGGGTCGGTGCGACCGGGAGGTTGCTCGACCGCCGCAGCTGCCAGCCGTCGAGGCCGTCTTCGAAGCTCGTGCTCAGCACGACCTCGCCCGGGGTTCCGGGGTCGGTCGGCTCGGTCGGCTCCTCGCCGCCGTCGCCCTCGCCGACGAGGCTGAGGACGATGTCATCGAGGTAGTAGTCGTACGGGCCGGCGAGGTTCGCCGTGCCGATGTAGATCTTGGCGTCGGTGACGCCGTCGGCCACGGTGAACTCGCCCGCGAGGGTGGTCCAGGCCGTGTTCGTCACGGGCAGTTCGGCTCCGACGGTGCTGAAGCCGGGCACGTAGACGATCTTGGCGTTGGCGGGCCCGGCGGTGTCGCCCGCGAGACGCACGCGCAGCGAGACCGAGTACGTCGATCCGGCGTCGAGCACGCCGGGGGCGGTCTCGATGCCGTCGAAGTCGGCACCGCGGCCGACCACGCGCAGGGCGGGGTCGCTGTCGACGGGCTGGATGACGAGGTCGCTCGGGTTGCCGCTCTGCTGCCAGCTCGAGCTGAGCTCGCTGTCGAAGGTGTCCTCGGCGACGACGGTCACGGGCGGCGGGCCCGCGGTGTCGATCTGCGTCAGGACGAGGTCGTCGACCAGGTAGGCGTACGGGGCGGGCACGGGCAGGGCGCCCGAGCCGATGTAGATCTTGGCGTCGTTCACGCCGTCCGCGACGGTGAACTCGCCCTCGAGGGTGGTCCATGCCTCATCGGTGACGGGCGTCTCGGTGCCGACCGTCGAGAAGCCGGGCACGTACACGACCTTGAAGTTCGCGGGGCCCTCGGTGTCGGCGGCGAGGCGCACGCGCATCGAGACCGAGTAGGTCTCGCCCGCGTCGAGCACGCCGGGGGCGGTCTCGATGCCGTCGTAGTCGTTCGCGCGGTTCGCGACCTGCAGGGCGGGGTTGCCCTCGACGTCGACGATCGTGTTCGTCGGTCCGCCGCTCTGCTGCCAGCTCGCGCTGAGCGGCGACGAGAAGTCGTCCGAGGCCACCACGACGTCGGCGGCCGATGCCGCGGACAGAGGGGCGGCGACGAGAGCGATCGCGGCGGATGCCGCTACGAAAGTTTTCGTGAATCTATGCCGAGGCATGGCGCTCCTTTGCGCAGGGGTTACGGGGGATTGCCGCAAAGGTAGGCAGATGATCCTGCGAGGAGCAACGCATATGTTGGGCTTCGCAACATAGCGTTATGCGATCGTGATCGAATGTTTCACGAGAGTTTCGGGATGCTCCCGCGGGGTGCGCACGTGGGAGCGCGACCATCCGCGGAGGCCCGCGCCGGGCATCCCGAACCGCCCCCTGCGGCGCCGCGCATCGCCTCGGCTCGCACCTCTGCGGGGAATACTCGCCCGCGCACCCGCCTTGCACCGACCATGCGCGCTGTCACCCACCTCCGGCCCGGCCCCTCCTCCGTTCTCGAGCTCGCCGACCGCGAGCCCGCCGCACCGGGCCCGGACGAGGTGCGCGTTCGGGTCGCCGTGTCGGGCGTCAACCCGACCGACTGGAAGGCGCGCGCGAGCAAGCCGATGGAGTTCGACGAGGTCGTCCCGAACCAGGACGGCGCCGGCGTCGTCGATGCCGTCGGCTCGGACGTCGACGACGTGCAGGTCGGCGACCGGGTGTGGATCTTCCTCGCCGCCCACCAGCGCCCGACGGGTACGGCGCAGGAGTTCACGGTTCTGCCCGCGAGCCGCGTCGTGCGCCTGCCCGAGGGCATCGGGTTCGACGTCGCCGCGAGCCTCGGCGTGCCGGCGATGACCGCCCATCGCGCCCTCACCGTGCACGAGTTCGGCCCGGAGCGGCTCACCCCCGGCGCCCTCGACGGCCGCGTCGTGCTGGTGCAGGGCGGAGCGGGCGCCGTCGGGCACGCCGCGATCCAGCTGGCCGTCTGGGCGGGCGCGACCGTGATCGCCACCGTCAGCAGTGACGACAAGGCGGCGCTCGCCCGTGCCGCGGGCGCGCACCACGTGCTGCAGGACCCGGACGCCGAGCTCGCGTCCCGCGTGCTCGCGATCGCCCCCGGCGGCGTCGACCACGTCGTCGAGGTCGCGCCCGCGCAGAACGCCGCGCTCGACGTGGAGGTGCTCGCCAACCACGGCAGCATCGCCTACTACGCGAACAACAACGGCGACGACTTCACCGCCCCGATCGTGGCCAGCTTCGCCAAGAACGCCCGCTGGCAGGGCCTGCTGCTCTACACGGTCGAGCGGGATGCGCTCGCCCACGCAGCGGCGGACATCACCGCCGCGCTCGAGGCGGGCGCGCTGCCCGTCGGCACGGAGGCCGGGCTGCCGCTGACGTGGTTCCCCCTCGAGGACACCGCGGCCGCGCACGACGCCGTCGAGGCCGGCGTCACCGGCAAGGTGCTCATCCGGGTCGCGGACGACCTCGTCTGACGCCGCGGGCCGTCAGCGTCTCGGGCCGCTACGCCTCGGGCTCGCCCGAGAGGATGCCGCGCAGCCAGTCGCGCGCGTCGGTGAAGACGTCGTCGCCGTACTGCGAGACGACCTCGATCTGCTGCCGGTCGGCCCGCGGGTACGAGCCGAGGAACATCACGGCGGGGCTGAAGCGCTTGAGGCCGAGCAGGGCGTCGGCGACGCGCTCGTCGTGCACGTGCCCGTCGAGGTCGATGACGAAGCGATAGCGGCCGAGAGCGTCGCCGATGGGGCGCGACTCGAGCAGGCTCATGTTGACGCCGCGGGTGGCGAACTGCTCGAGCATCTCGAGCAGGCGGCCGGGGGCGTCGTCGGGCAGCTCGACGATGATGCTCGTCTTGTCGGCTCCGGTGCGCTCGGGCAGGCCGAGGGTGCGGCTGACGAGCACGAAGCGCGTGACCGCGTTCGGGTTGTCGCCGATGCCCTCGGCGAGCAGCTCGAGCGGGTGGTGGTCGGTGATGCCGGGCGGCGCGATCGCGGCCTCGGCGAGCTCGGAGCTCAGCAGGCTCGTCGCCGCCGCGACGTTCGAGGCGGCCGGCACGTGGCCGTGACTGGGCAGCTGCGTCTCGAGGTAGCGGCGGCACTGGGCGTAGGCGACGGGATGCGCGGCGATCACCCGCACGTCGGCGAGCGCCGTTCCGGGCCGGCCGACGAGCACGAAGCTGACGGGCACCAGGTACTCGCCGATGATGCGCAGTCCGGGGATCGTGGCCAGAGCATCCTGCGTCGCGCTCACGCCGCCCTCGACCGAGTTCTCGATCGCGATCATCGCGGCGACGCTGCGCCCCGACATGACGTCGTCGAGCGCCTCGCCCACGTTGCTGACGCTGCGCCAGGCGGCGCCCTCGGCCTCGGGCACCTGCCGCAGGGCCTCCCACGTGAAGGTGCCGACGGGGCCCAGGTAGCTGTAGACCGGGGTCGCGTCGGGGGCTGCGCTCATGCTGTGGAGTCTAGGGCGGTCGCCCGCCTGCGAGCCGCCCTGGAACCGCCTCCCCGCGCCGACCCCCGCGGTGGTTGGATGAACGCATGACCCGCGCCGGAACCCCCGCCCAGCCCTCCGACCTGATCGACGTCGACGCCGTGCTCGCGGCGTACCACGACCGCACCCCCGACCTGGAGGATCCGGCGCAGCGCGTGGTCTTCGGCACGAGCGGCCACCGCGGCTCGAGCCTCGACGGCGCCTTCACCGACACCCACATCGCCGCCATCACGCAGGCGATCGTCGAGTACCGCGCGCAGCAGGGCGTGCGCGGCCCGATCTTCGTCGGCGCCGACACCCACGCGCTCTCCGGCCCCGCGCAGCGCACCGCGCTCGTGGTGCTCACGGCCCACGGCA
>SXGS01258872.1_pt1 | contig 12742 bp, 12 predicted proteins | sample 3174681 | NCBI WGS metagenome assembly SXGS01 (sample SAMN11356861, study PRJNA531348) | freshwater metagenome | isolation source: freshwater sample F1-80 | place: China: Fuxian Lake, Yuxi | collected 2017-12-25
CAGGATCGAACAATCCGCTCTTTATGCTGGATGAAATCGACAAGCTCGGCATGGATTTTCGTGGCGACCCAGCCTCGGCTCTTTTAGAAGTCCTCGATCCTGAGCAGAATTTCTCTTTCCAAGACCATTACCTGGATGTTCCTTTCGATCTCTCCAAGGTCATGTTCATCACGACGGCCAATTACTTGGAGCCGGTGCCCCCTGCTCTGCGAGACCGTATGGAAGTCATCGAGTTGGCTGGTTATACGGATGAGGAGAAGCTGGAGATTGCCAAACGGCATCTGATTCCCAAACAAATCAAGGAAAATGGGCTCACGCCGGAACTCATCGCCTTCGAGGACGACTCGATTTTGCTGGTCGCACGCAGCTACACCCACGAAGCCGGCGTCAGAAACTTGGAACGTGAGTTAGGGCGGCTCTGTCGAAAAGTCGCCCGCGCCGTCACCGAAGGTCGGACCGAACTGACGGAAATCACCCCAGCCCGAGTGGTCGAGTTGCTCGGCCCAGAAAAGTTCTATTCCGAAGTCGCAGAACGCACGATGGAACCTGGGGTCGCAATTGGGCTTGCCTGGACACCCAACGGTGGCGACATCCTTTTTATCGAAGCCTCGCGCATGGCTGGAAAAAAGGGGCTTACCCTCACTGGGCATCTCGGCGATGTCATGAAGGAATCCGCCCAAGCCGCCTTATCGTACATCCGCTCTCGTGCTGACCGGCTGGGTATTTCTGCTGACTTTTTCGAGAACTGCGACCTGCACATTCACGTGCCGGCTGGGGCCACACCGAAAGATGGTCCGTCAGCGGGCATCACGATGGCCACAGCCCTCGCTTCGTTGCTGACCGGGCGTCCGTTACACTCGCAGCTCGCGATGACCGGAGAAATCACGCTACGTGGGCGCGTCATGCCGATTGGTGGTGTGAAAGAAAAAGTGCTCGCCGCGCGCCGCGCTGGTGTCACGACGATCATCTTGCCCAAGCGTAACGAGAAAGACTTGGACGAGGTACCGGCAAGCATCCGTCAGGATCTCCAGTTTCACTTCGTTGAGACCATTGATGAAGTACTGGATATCGCGTTGGAGCCTCTTGTTGTACCGGTAGACGCAACGCTTCCGACTTTTAGCGAAGCCACGCCGCCGGCTTAACTCCAACTGCAGGTACGCATCGACCTACCGTTCACAAAGGGACAAGGCCTGCACTGCAAAAAACGTGGCCTTGTCCCTCTTCTCGCCCCTTCATTTTTTGTAAACAAGGCATATTCATGGCGATCCCATCTATCGATCAACTTCCCTTGAATGGGAAGCGCGTTTTTATTCGCGTTGATTTTAACGTTCCGCTCGACAAGGCTGGCACTGTCACGGATGACACCCGTATCCGTGAAGCACTCCCCACCATCCGGTACGCCACTGAGCAAGGCGCACAGGTCCTCCTCGCTTCGCATCTCGGTCGCCCCAAAGGCAAAGTCGATCCAGCTTTCAGCTTGAAGCCAGCTGCCGAGCGCTTGCGCATGCTCCTTGGCACTACCCCAGTCTTGTCTGCGCAAGATTGCGTCGGCCCAGAAGTCCAAGCGCAAGTGAAGCAGCTTGCACCTGGGGCTGTCCTCGTTCTCGAGAATCTCCGCTTCCATGCTGAGGAAGAAAAGAACGATCCAGGCTTTGCTCAAGCTTTAGCCGCACTCGCCGACGTATACATCAACGATGCGTTTGGCTCGTCACATCGCGCTCATGCTTCGGTGGTTGGCATCGTACCTCATGTTGCCACGGTTGGTGTTGGCTTTCTCATGCAAAAAGAAATCGAGGCGCTCTCGCAGGTGCTGAGGCAGCCAGCCCACCCATTCGTGGCAATTCTCGGCGGCGCAAAAGTCTCGGATAAGATCGGCTTGATCCGTAGTTTGCTCACCCGCGCCGACACAATCATTATCGGTGGAGCCATGGCCTATACCCTCCAACAAGCCCAAGGCGTTGCCACCGGCAAGTCACTGGTCGAGCCGGAGCGCATCGACGAAGCGACCACGCTGTTGAAAGAGGCGAGACAACGCGGGGTCCAGCTTCTCCTGCCTCGCGATCATGTCGTCGTCCATGAACTCACAGCCGGAGCCCCTTCTTCGGTAACGCCCGACCAAGCTATTCCTGCCGATCAACTTGGCGTCGATATCGGACCGCAGAGTATCCAGTCTTTCAGCTCGGCACTACGCAATGCGAAGATGATTCTATGGAATGGACCTATGGGCGTGTTCGAGATCCCGCCATTCGATGTTGGCACTCGCGCTGTGGCTGGAGTTGTGGCAGCAACCGCGGCATTCAGCGTTGCTGGCGGAGGCGACACGGTCGCAGCACTCACGCAAGCTGGCCTTGCCGGTCGCGTGAGCCATATTTCTACTGGTGGTGGAGCATCGCTGGAGTTCTTAGAATCGGGAGATCTCCCTGGACTAGCGGCCTTACGCGAACACGTATGATGTTCGAGCCGCTTGCTCTTCTCTCGTGCAGAGCAGCAGAGCCCTCTTTCTCCGGCAACGCTTTTCTGGTATCGGTGTCGCCCGACAGATAGGAGGTTGCTCGTGCAGGCGGTCATACATCAAGGAAAACGTATTGGCATCAGTCTTGTCCTCTTTATCTTCATCTGCGGGCCCGGGCTAGCTGCAGCAGAGGAAACGAAAGCCAAACCCGCTACGAAAGCTCCGGCAAAAACACCGTCAACGAAGAAAGTAGTAAAATCGAAGCCCCAGGCCAAAACCGCCGACAAAGCACCACCAAAAGCCGCTGACCAAGTCGAGGCAATCGCCGCTGCCGTCGATGTCTCTGAGGACGCCGCGCTAGCTTCGTTCGATACGTTCACGATTGAATGGATGAAAAAGCTTGAAGAAACAGAGCAGTTCCAGAAAACAAAGGCGAAAGTGACGGAATCGCCAGAAGGCTTCTCTGCCGAATACACCGGCTACCTCCCCCCGCGCTACACCCACGTGAAGAAAACTGAGTCGTCGGACACCCCATACGTCGGCATCCTGACGTACTACGAAGAAACATTGCGCAGCAGCGGCAAAACCAAAGAAGAGGCGCTGCAAGGGCCATTCTTGCACGTAGAACAGACCCAAGTGTCAGAAATTTTCCGCTTTACTAAAGGCAAGTGGGAGTATTAAGCCTCGCTTCCTTGAGGCTTTCCTTTCCCGCTGTGCTACACGCATGTCATGTCCGTCACCACTTCAACAGCACTCCCATGTTCACCTCTCACCTAGCCCCTCAACTCGAACGAGGTTCTCTTCATGATCCATGTGCGCCATCGTCGTCCTAGTTGGCTCTTGCTCTTCTCCCTTCTTGCCCTGCTACTCTCTCACGCAGACACAGCTCCAGCGCTAGCTGCAACCTCAACACGAACCGAACAAGGCTGGCTGGTGACAGAAGAAGTCCTACCGAATGGGCTGACCGTGCTGATCTTAGAAGATCACCGCGCTCCCGCAGTCACTCTCCAGGTCTGGTATAAAGTCGGCTCACGCAACGAACGGCTCGGCAACACGGGGATCTCTCATCTACTCGAACATTTGATGTTTCGCGGCACATCGAAATATGGAAAAGGCGAGTTCTCAAAATTAGTCCAAGCGACCGGAGGGACGGACAACGCCTTCACCTCCGACGACCAAACCGTCTATTTCGAGAACAGCTCAGCTCCACACATCGACTTGCTGGTTTCGCTCGAAGCGGACCGTATGGTCAATCTCAGCCTTGACGAAACTGGGTTTCAGGCCGAGCGCAAAATCGTCATGGAAGAACGCCGCATGCGCACGACCGATGACCCGAGCACAGACTTATTTGAACAGTTGAGCGCCGCCGCCTACACCGCGCATCCTTACGGCTGGCCGACGGTCGGGTGGATGAGTGACCTCGAAGCGATGACACTCGACGACGTCCAAAAGTATCGGCAGATCTATTACGCGCCGAACAATGCAATCCTCGTCATCGCTGGCGATGTCTCTCCAGAGACGCTCTTGCCCAAAATACGCGCGGAGTTCGGCCCCGCACAAGCGAACACCCCGCCGCCACCGGTAACGGCAAAAGAGCCTCCACAGCGTGGAGAACGACGCGTCATGCTCAAACGCCCAGCCTCACTCCCAATCTATATGGCGGCCTATCACACTCCGAATTTCCAACACGAGGATAGTTTCTCACTCTCCATGCTCGCCATCGTTCTGGCTGGGGGGCGTAGCTCGCGCTTGCAACTCTCACTCGTGGAGAAAAAAGCCCTCGCCTTATCTGCCGATGCCGACTACAGCCGCACGTCGCTTGATCCGACCCTGTTTTATCTCTCCATGCGTGTCGCCCCCGGGAAAAAGTGGCAAGAGGCTGAGGCTGCGCTTTACCAAGAGATCGAAAAGATGAAAACGATCCTGGTCGGAGACAAAGAACTGCAACGTGCCCAGAACCTCGTGGAAGCTTCGTTCATCTATGGCCAAGATTCGTTGTTCTATCGCACCCGGCAGCTCGGCCAGTATGCCTTGCTCGGCGATTGGAAGCTCATCGACAAAGTCATTCCCGGCATCCGTGCCGTCACAGCCGCAGATATCCAGCGTGTCGCACAAACCTACCTGCGCGAGGACAATCGCACGGTGGGATTACTGGTACCAGAAGGCACCCCGGTGCGCGAACGACCTCCAACCGAACTCGGCACCCGCGCCGGCCACTAACGTCTCGCAGCGGAATCAAAGCGGAGTGCATCTCGTCATGAAAACTTGGCTTGTCGCGATCATTGCCCTGTTCTCTTTCTCCACCACCACCGTCTACGCGGCCCCTTTAGGCACCCGCTCAACGCAGGAGAACGGAGCCATTCTCCTGGTCGCCGAGCGTCCCGGAATTCCCATGGTGGTCATGAGCATCACCCTCAAAACCGGAGCCGCCGCCGACCCTGCCGGCAAGGAAGGGGTCGCCAACCTCACAGCAGAACTGCTCACGCGTGGGACCAAGAAACACACCGCGCAAACTCTGGCCGAAGATCTGGATTTCCTCGGTGCGTCCTTGAACGTAGACACGGATAACGAGACCACGACAATTGCGCTGACCAGCTTAACGAAGAATCTCGAACCAGCGCTCGATTTGCTTGCAGAAGTGCTGCTCGAACCGACTTTTCCTCCGAGCGAACTCGAACTCAAGCGGAAAGAGATTGAAGGCAATCTCAAAAGCCGCGAAGAAGACCCAGGTTGGGTCGCGCAGCGCACGTTTCTCTCCACACTCTATGCTCGCCATCCCTACGGACGCTCGGTCGAAGGACAACCGGCAACGCTCGCCACGTTAACGCAAGCCGATGTCAAAAAATTCCACCAGACTCATTACCGCCCTAATAATGCCATCATTGCCTTGGCTGGTGATATCTCCGCCACGCAAGCGACGGCGCTGCTCCAGAAACATCTTGCCGCATGGAAACATGCCCCACTTGCCGACCTCACCTGGCCGACCGACCCACAAGCGAGCGCCACACGTCTGACTGTCGATAAAAAAGTCAGCCAAGCCAACGTCATTCTCGGTCATCCGGCTATCGCCCGTTCCAATCCCGACTACTACGCTGTCCAACTCATGAACTATATTTTAGGAGCAGGCGGCACCGGGTCGCGGCTCATGAAACGAATTCGCGAAGAGCTTGGGCTGGTCTACCACATTGGCAGCACATTCGTCGCGCGCAAACATGCCGGTCCGTTCATGATTTCGTTCCAGACGAAGAACGCCAGCACCACGCAAGCCATAGACGAGTCGCTCCAGGTGTTGCGTCAACTCATCAGTCAAGGGCTCACCAAAGAGGAATTAGAAGATGCGAAAGCCTATTTCATCAACGGCTTTCCACTCCGTTTGGTCTCGAATCGCGATGTCGCCAATCTCCTGCCAGTGCTGGAATTCTATGACCTTGGTCTCGACTATCCCGACCGCTACGCCGAGCTGATGGGACAAGTAACGATGGAAAAAATCCAAGCCGTGGCGCAGACCTATCTCCACCCGGATCAATTCCTGCAAGTGATTGTCGCCGATCTGGCAGCAGCGGGGCTGGATAAGAAAGAGTAACGCAGAGCGGGTGGCTCATCGCAGCCCTGTCGATCTCAAGGGTAAATCCCGCGAATCATCATCGCCTCGGCCACCCGCTGGATCGCATAAATCTGCGCTGCCATACGCGGCGCAACTTGATGCTCGTGCCCGACGCGCAGGACTTGGTTAAAGCTGCGCACCAGAATTTGCCTGAGTCGCTCATTGATTTCGTCTTCTCCCCAGAAGAAAGACTGCAAGTCCTGCACCCACTCGAAGTAGGACACTGTCACACCTCCGGCATTGCACAGGATATCTGGAATAATGAACACGCCCTGATCGTTGAGAATATCGTCGGCCTCAGGCGTGAGCGGCCCGTTCGCTCCTTCGGCAATGATTTTGGCACGCACCCGTCCAGCATTCGCAGCAGTAATCTGATTTTCCATAGCGCACGGCATCAACACGTCGCAATCGAGTTCGAGCAGCTCAGCGTTCGTCAGTCGCTCGGCTTCTCTATATCCAGCTAAAGATCCATGAGCGGTCATATATTGCAGGACCTCCCGCGTCTTGAGGCCACTGGCATTGTAGATCCCACCCTTCACGTCACTGACAGCAATAATCTTCGCCCCGCGCTCTTCGGTTAAATACGCCGCTGGAGCGCCGACTTTACCAAACCCTTGGACCACAACCCGCGCACCTTCGAGTGGGATATTTTTCCGCTTCAGTGCCTCAAGAGCAGTGATCATAACGCCGCGCCCGGTCGCTTCCGCACGCCCAAACGAACCGCCAATCGCGAGCGGTTTGCCTGTCACCACAGCAGGAATGGAATACCCACGATGCATAGAGTAGGTATCCATGATCCAGGCCATCTCTCGCTCGCCGGTACCGACATCTGAAGCCGGAATGTCGCCCTGCGGGCTCATCAACACACTAATCTCGGTGGCATAGCGGCGGGTCATCTTTTCCAATTCGCGTAGAGCAAGCGCTTTCGGGTCGCAGATAACCCCGCCTTTTGCTCCTCCATAGGGAAGGCCCACGACCGCGCACTTCCACGTCATCCACATCGCTAAGGCACGCACCTCATCCAGCGTCACATCAGGATGGTAGCGTATGCCGCCCTTCGTCGGCCCCAATGCCGTGTTATGGTGAACACGGTAGCCGGTAAAAATACGCACCGAACCGTCCTGCATTTCCACGGGGAAATTGACGGTTAATTCGCGCTTCGGCACGCGCAAATACTCGACGATGCCCGACTTCAGATTCAAATAGCTGACCGCTGTATCAAATTGTTGGAGGGCGTTTGCATACGCATTCTCCGCCATCGGTTCCTCCTGAGTACGAAAAAGTGCGGGCATGTTACCACACCCATCGGCGATGCTCACGCCGGGGAAGGTTGCGGCTGGACGGCGCGGCTGGACCGATCAACACATCGGGAAGTTATTGCTTGGCGAGACCTTGGGAGAAGGGGCAATACGAAATGGAGAGGGCAAGGTGAAACTGGGTGGCCCAGTATGACCACCCGGCAAAGGTGAGACCTTTTAGGAATGAGGCTCAGCGTTTTCGGTATTCTCTAGGAAAGTAGCTTCAGCGATATCGAGCGTGCCGGTGCTGCGAAGCAATCCTGTGAGCAGCAAAGGCTTCTTCCTGTTGCTCTCGGCCACGAGCTGCTGCCAGAGACTGTCCTCGGCGCGCACAGACACTTGATGGCTGAGGCCGGTGATCGCTCGCCAGTATGCCTCCTGGCTTGTGTCTCGACCACCATCAAAATCTCCAATGGCCGTCACAGCAAAGACCGTGGGCTGACCTTTGTAGGTGAACTCGTACAATCCTTGGTGCGGTGCCACTGTCGCCTCGCTCATGTCTTTCAGCGTACACGGCGAGCAGAGCACGTGCCCGGTCACGCGCGTCATCCCGCGGAATTCACCGCCAAAAGGATAGAGGCCGTTCCCACCTAGCGCCGAGACTGAGTGAGCACCGGCCAAACACAGCGCGGCAGCAAACCCTGCACCCAAGGCTCGTTTCATCGTTCTACTTCTGTTGCTCATGGCAACCTCCTCGTGAAAAACTGGAATCTAATGCTGAAGACGACGCTGCGGCATTGTGCTTTATTCACCGTCGTCGCGACAACCTCCCTGCAAACACCACTCGTCGGGTACAGGCTCGCTTGTTCTCGTTTTCCTGGCAATCTCTCGCGCCTTCTCGCACGGTAGGCTATACAGTCTGCAACGCAAAGGAGGAGTAGCTCATGGAAAACGGCGCACAGCCGCTCATGCTCAGCGGCATTAAGGTTCTCGATTTCACTCAATACCTAGCTGGCCCCACCGCAACTCGCCTCATGGCCGAACTTGGTGCCGAGATCATCAAAGTCGAACAAGCCAAAGGCGGCGATCCGTCACGTGGTCTGCCCTTCCTGAAAGAAGGTCGCAGCGCCTACTTCGTCCAGCAAAATCGCGGTAAGAAAAGTGTGTGTGTGGATTTCAGCAAACCCGAAGGCGTCGAACTGATTCGTGCGCTGATTCCGCACGTGGATGTGGTGATCGAAAATTACGGCCCCGGTGTGATGGACAAGCGCGGTCTCAATTACGACGCGCTGAAGCAGATCAATCCCGGCATCATCATGTGTTCGGTCTCCGCGTTCGGACGTAAAAGCCCACTGTCGCACCTCACTGGCTACGACTACATCGCCCAAGCATTCTCGGGGGTGATGCACATGACCGGCGACCCTGATGGCCCGCCGCGTTTCGTTGGTGTGGCGATTGCCGATGGCATCGCTGGGGTGAATGCCTTCGCTTCTCTCGGCTACGCACTCTTCCATCGCAACCGCACTGGCCAAGGTCAGCATATCGACATTGCTATGGTGGATGCCCTCTACCATATGCAGTCGGTAGAGGTGCAAATGTTCGCCGCCAATAAAGGCGCGTACAAGCCGATGCGGTTCGGCATTCATCACTACGGCTCATGCCCGCAAGGCGTCTTCAAAGGCCCCAAGGGTTGGATCGTGATTCTGGCACTGGAGCGGCAATGGCCGAGCGTCACACGGGCAATCGGGAAACCGGAGCTGGTAGACGATCCGCGTTTCTCTTCGTCAGGGCGACGCGGGCGTAATCAAAAAGAACTCATCGCCATGATCGAAGCCTGGATGCAAACCTTCCCTGATGACGACGCGGTGCTCAAAGCGCTGGCGGAACATCGGGTGCCCGCCGGGCCGGTGTTGTCGATTGAAGAGACGGTCTCGCATCCGTACTTCACCGCCCGCCGCATGGTGCGCCAAGTGCCGGATCGTTTTCTCGGCGAGATTACCATTCCCGGCTTCCCGTTCAAGTTCTCAGCTTTCCCAGAAGAATTGCCGATGGAGGCACCAATTTTGGGAGAGCATAACGAAGCCGTGCTCGGCCACTATCTCGGGCGCTCGCCGGAGTCCCTGGCTACGCTGTATGGACAGGGGATTTTGTATAAGGGGGAGAAATAGAGGCCGTTTGTAGCTGTGTCCTTTTCCTACGCGACTTCCTGCATAGGGTGGACACGGGGGCGGGGAAGCGGCCTGCCTTCGTCGATGAAGTGGCCAATCACTTCATCGACAACTTCGCATAGCTCGCCGTACAATCGCGCGGGGTCATCACCATGAATGCCGGTCACGAGATCCGGGCATTTCCCGATGTAGGTTTGGTCTTCTTCACTCCATTCAATCCATTTATGGTACTGGTCGCTCGCTCTCATGGTTTCACCTGTTCGATTGCATACTTTACTTGCTTTTCTTGGTAAGGCTTTGCGTCATCGCCAGCATGTCCGCTGATGGTCACGGCACCCGCATATCTCGCGTGCGTGAATTTGCGATGCGCACCTTTGCCGCCACCCGGGATTTCGTAAAATCCTACTGCATTGAGGTCACGAATAAGCTCTCGTACTTTTCGCGGCATATGTCTGCCTGTCTCTGTGTCAACTGAATCGGAAGCGACGCCTCACCGAGGCGTCGCTCGGAAGAATCCTAGAATGGCGGAAGCGTGTCGCAGTTCACATTCGTGAACAAGAGCGCAAAATTCTCGTCCATGTCTCCGTCACTGTCAGCGAATCCGCTCCCGTTGAAGTTCGTGTCCGTCACAAAAGTCACGGAGAGATTGTAGCCGCCGAAAGGTCCCATCGAGTAGACAAAGACGCCGATATGCACGCCAGTCGAAGTCCGGACAGCCGTACCGCTTATTGGAGCGTTTATGGGCAAGAGTACCCCATTCAATGAGGAGACTTTGTCCGGTTGCGACAAGGATTTCACCCCAGTGAATTTCCAGTAGCTGCCTATGCTATCTTGAACGCAGATGTCTTTGGCCCAGGCGTTACTCGCGAGTAGTCCGCACACGATCAGAGCTGAAGTGAGAGAAAAGAAGCGATGCATACGAAAACCTCCTTTACAATGGCGGCAGGATGGCGCAAGACACGGCCGTAAAGTTGAGTACGAGATCCTCATCCATATCGCCCGTATGATCGAGGTATCCGGTCCCGGTAAAATTCGTGTCCGTCACGAGAGTTGCGGAGAAATTGCCGCTGCTGGAGAAAGGTGCCATCAAATGCGTAAAGAAACCGATATGCACGCCACTCGAAGTTCGGACGGCCGTCCCACTCACCGGAGCGTTTGCGCCTCCTACGTCCGCTGTCCCCTGCAGCGGGGAAATTTTGCCCGGTTGCGACAAGGATTTCACCCCTACGAATTTGTAGTAGTCGCCCCAGTTATCAATCACGCAGATATCTTTGGCCCAGGCCCCACTCGCGAGCAGTCCGCACACGACCAGAGCTGAAGTGAGAGAAAAGACACGACGCATAAGAAGACCTCCTTGAGGACAGAATGCTAGCTACCCTATTTCGTCATGGCTTCGGCAGTCAAGCTTTACTCACAACGGGGTGCATAACAATTTCTTGGCTAAGGCCCTCTCAACCTTCCACTGGATTCCGGGTCGCGGCCTGCGGCCTTGCCCGGAATGACGAATACGGCACGGTCATCATTCCGGCGAAAGCCGGAATCCAGGATTTTGTTATGTACCCTCACAACGCCGGCTGCCGCGTATGCCACTCAGTCGCTTGCTCGTAGGCATGGCCAGCTTGCATGACAACGCCCTCTTCTCCATGCCGGCCGATCAACTGCAAACTGATCGGCAATCCTTCGGTGCTGAATCCACACGGCAGAGAGATCGTCGGACTGCCAGTCAAGTCGAACGGCGCAGTCAAACGCAGTAGCCCTAAGGCGCCATCGCGGGAGAGCGGCGCATCCGGGCGGAAGTCAGAGAGCAACATCGGCAAGGATGCCATCGAGGGAGCGAGCAGCACGTCCACTCGCTGGAACAACTCGTCCAGCGCAAGTCGTACGAATTGCCGCCGCACGGTGGCGTTCACATACTCAGCTCCGCTCACCTTTACGCCTTCTTCCAAAAATGAACGGAAGGTCGGACCGTAATCCGCTGCTCGCGACGGGAAGAATTTCTCGTGCGCAGCCGCAGTTTCTGCCGCGCAAATCGAGAACCAGTCGTCGAGGTCTTGATCGCTAACTGAGAAGCGCACGTCACGAATCTCCGCACCCAAGTCCTTGAGCACCGCTGCGGTTGCCAGCACCGCCGTGCTCACCTGAGGATCGACGTTCTTTGTGCAATAGTCCTGATCGACACCGATACGCAGCCCTTTGACGCCGTTCTGCACCATGTCGAGATAATCGCGCACGGTTTCGCGGCGGGTAGTCGGGTCTTTCGGATCAAAGCCAGCAATCACGCGCAACATCATCGCTGCATCAAGCACGCTGCGCGTCATGGGGCCGATGTGATCGAGCGACTCACCCAAAGGAAACACACCATAACGGCTAACTTTGCCGTAGGTCGGCTTCACGCCGACAATGCTGCATGCGGCTGAAGGAAAACGGATCGAGCCGCCGGTGTCAGAGCCTAACGAGCCAAAACAGAGAGCCGCTGCTGTCGCCACGCCGCTGCCGCTCGAAGAAGCGCCCGGCCAACGATCCGCTGCCCACGGATTCACCGGCGGATGAATCGAGGGATGATATCCAGATAAAGCGAACTCCGTCATTCCGAGCTTGCCGAGTAGCACCGCGCCGGCAGAGGCCAGCTTTTCCACGACCGTGGCATCGTGGTCCGGCTTCCAGTCGGCAAGAATTTTTGACGAGCAGGTCGTGCGAATCCCTTTGGTGAAACAGAGATCCTTCACGGCAATCGGCACACCGTGCAGCGGCCCCCGATAGATGCCCTGGGCAATCTCCTGCTCAGCGGCACGCGCCTGTTGGAGCGCCAAGTCCGAGGTCACAGTCAAATAGCTATGAAGTTTGCCGTCATGAGCCGAGATGCGGGCAAGCATCGCTTCGGTCAGCTCGACCGGCGAGACTTCCTTTTTCTTGATAAGCACAGCGACTTCGTGCAACGTTTTCGTACAGAGTTCCGCGACATTGGCCATAGATAGATCCTCCCAAGCGTTCCCCTTAGCACATAAGGCTAGGGGCTGCCCAGTCTGGAGATTGACTTTTCACAGAGCTAAGCATACACGCCTCGATGAAAAACAGAAAAACATCATCTCTGAGGCTATTCTCTATGAATGCAATAACGGTGAATGAGGCACGACACAATTTAGATCGCTTGATTGAGCAAGTCTCAGATGACGCTGAGCCGACCATCATTTGTGGGGATCAAGGCCAGAAAGCTGTGCTCCTCTCCCTGGACGAGTTTAACTCCTGGCAAGAAACTCTGTATCTCCTCTCCAACCCCGCC
>SXGS01383439.1_pt1 | contig 12741 bp, 14 predicted proteins | sample 3174681 | NCBI WGS metagenome assembly SXGS01 (sample SAMN11356861, study PRJNA531348) | freshwater metagenome | isolation source: freshwater sample F1-80 | place: China: Fuxian Lake, Yuxi | collected 2017-12-25
CGTCCGCGGTGACGTGTCCGAGCGGCCGAAGGTGCAACTCTCGAAAAGTTGTGTAGGGTAACCCCCTACCGTGGGTTCAAATCCCACCGTCACCGCCATGAAAACCCCCGGTTGACCGGGGGTTTTCGCGTTCGTGGGCATGGTTTGCTGCCGGTCTGTGTGGCTGCCTGGCACACTGGTGCGCAGTGCCCGGGGTCGGTGGCCCGCGTCGACCTCTCCCGATCAGGAGGCCCCCATGTCGAGCGTCGCCGTTCGCGTCACCCTCGGAATCGCCCTCGCCGTCGCTGGCGTACTCGCGCTCATCGACCTCTTCGTCGAGGGGGCTGACCTGGGGCTCTGGTGGGTCGGTATCCAGTTCGGCGCGAGCGCCGTGTTCTGGGTGGCCTTTGCGACGGATCGCGGCTCGTGGTGGGCGGCGATTCCGGGCGCGGTGCTGGCCGCGATCGGCGTGCGATCGCTTCTGGAACTGTCGGGGAGCATCCCGAACTGGCGGGAATTCGTCTTCCTCGTGATCGCGAGTCTGGGGTTCTGGGCCGTCGCGGCGACCCGTAAGCGGCGCTGGTGGGCCATCATTCCGGCCGGGATGCTCGTCACCCTCGGGGTGACGGATCTCGCCGACCGCCTGCTCACCGACCAGGCTGGCGGCATCGTCTTCTTCGTCGGCGCATCGCTCACCTTCGTGGTGCTCGCCCTTGCCCCGGGAGGGCGCGCGCAGCGCTGGGCCTGGTTTCCCGCCATCGGGCTCGCGATCATCGCCGTCATCGTGGCCCTCTCGGCGGAGGGCCTCGGCGTGGGGGCGGCAGCGTTGTGGCCGATCCTCGTCGTCGTCGCGGGTATCGCCATCGTCGTCAGCGCGCTGCGCTCGCGACGCTAGGCGCCGTTGTCGAGTTGCGCCTGGATCGCGTCGAGGATGAGGGCGAGGCCCCGGTCGAACTCGTTCGCGTAGGCGTAGTCGCCGCCGCTCAGTAGCTCGGTCAGTGACCGTGCGAGGTGGGGGTACGTGCCCGCGTCGGGCGAGACGGCTGCCGCGAAGTCTGCCTCCGCGCCCGGGCTGGGTGCGAACGGCAGATTCGACTCGCTGAGGGCGAAGCCGTAGACGAAGGCATCGACCGTCGAGAACGCGAGGGTCGCGAGTTGCGCGGTGAAGCCGGCGGCGAACAGCCAGCCGAGTATGCGGTCGTGGTGCGTGAGCAGGGCGGCGCTCGGGGCGGGCCGCGATTCGATCATGGCGATTGACCACGGGTGCGCGGTGAATACGGCCCGGGCCGATCGGGCGCGCGTCTCCATCGCATCCCTCCACGGCGCATCCGCCGGCGGGAGTTCAATCTGGGCGACCGCCCACTCGGCGAGGGCGTCGAGCAGCGCGTCCTTATTCGCGACGTGGTGGTAGAGCGACATTCCTTCGACCCCGAGTTCGGCGCCCACGCTGCGCATCGACACGCTCGCCAGGCCGGATCGATCGGCGACGGCTGCCGCTGCGGCGATCACGCGCTCTCGGGTCAGGCTTCGTCGTTGGCTCACTGTCTCATCTTTGCGTAACTTACGCTCGTAAGGCTAGGGTTCACCAACAAGCCTTACATATGTAAGTTTCACGCCTGAGGGAGCCCGAATGACCGTCGCCCACGCCACCCCGGCCGCTGCGCGCCCCACCGATCGTCAGTACACGGTGCGGCAGGTGCTCGCGATCTGGGCCGCCGCCGCCCTGCCAATGGCCGTGCTCGCCTGGGCAGTCTGGCCCGCGCTGAGCGACGCCACGAATCTGCACCCGGGGATGCTCTTCTGGCTGCTCATGGTGGTCGGCATGGTGTGGCAATTCGCGCTCGCCCTCACGATTCTGTACCGCGAACTCGGAACGCTGCGGTGGTCAGCTGTCGCACCGCGCATCTGGGCCCAGCAACCTCGCAACCCCCGCACGGCTCAGCGATCGCCGCGATCGTGGTGGGCGCTCGTGCCAATCACCGCCGTGTTTGCGGTGCTGACGTTCGCGAGCGAGGAGCTCACCGTGTTTTTTGACGCGCTGGGGTGGGTGGCCCCGGAGGGCACCGACATCCGCCAGCTGGTGAGCCCGGAGTTCGACGGCCAGTGGTGGATTCTCGGCGTCGCGGCCATCAGCTTCGCGTTCAATTACGTGCTGGGCGAAGAGCTGCTCTTTCGGGGGGTGCTGCTGCCGAAGATGCAGGGTGCGTTCGGCCGGTGGGACTGGCTCGTGAACGCCGTGCTCTTCACGGCCTACCACCTGCACAAAATCTGGGCTCTTCCGCTGATCCTCCTCACCAGCCTTCCGTTCAGCTGGGCGGCGAGGCGCTACCGCTCGATCTGGTTCGCGATCATCCTCCACAGCATCGAGGGCGTCGTCGTGTTTGTCGTGATCGTCGGCGTTGTCAGCGGCCTCGTCTTTGCGTGACCGCCGCATCTAGCGAACGACGGATGCGCTTCCCGCGATCACCTGCCAGCGACCGTCGATCATGGACCAGTAGCGCTCGTACAGCAGCGCCGCCTCGATCGGCACGCCACGGTCGGTGAGCGCCACATCGACCAGCGTCTGCGTGCGCCCTCGGCCCGCGTTCTCGACGGTGGTGCGCTGGCGCTCGGTGATTGACGCGAAGCGGGTCGCGCCGGTGCGGTGCGCCTCGAGATCGGCCTCGCGACCGATCACCGTTCCGTCGGGGAGGCAAAACGACAGCTCGGCAAAAAGCAGCTCGGTGAGGCTCTCGATGTCGCTGGAGCGCATGGCCTGAAGCAGGGCGTCTTCTGCGCGGTCAAGCGTCCGGCCGCGGGTGTCGGTGGTGATCATGCAGTCCCCTCTTGTCTTTCTTACATGCGTAAGGATAGCCTCCAGTGTCAAGACTTACATGCGTAAGGCACATCACCAAGGAGGACCCCACCATGACCAGCACCGAGCCGCAGCCCGATACCCGCCCCGGGCCGAGAGTGACGCTCGCCGCACTCTGGACAACGACCATGCTGATCGTCGCGTTCGTCGACATCTTTTCGCTGTACCGCCCGGATGTGCGGGAGCAGATCGCGGAGGGAACGCTCTTCATCTTCGCGATCAACGGAGGGTTCCTCCTCGGAATCCTGCTGTACGTGACGGTGCCGACACTCATGATCACGCTGTCGGTCGTCGCCCCCCGGCGCATCAATCGGGTGGCGCAGTGTGTCGTGGCGCCCCTCTTCGGGGTCACGATCATTGGCGCAGCCGTGGGCGAGTGGACCTACTACGTCGTCGCCAGTGGCATCGAACTGGTGCTGCTGGCCGCGATCGTGACCGTGGCGGCGCGCTGGCACGTGGGAACGCCCGAGCGAGTAAGCGCTGCGCGCGAGACGCAGGGCGCGCGTTCGTGACACAGGGGTTACTGGGGGCGCGCGAGCGCCGCGGCCCGCTCGTCTTTGTGGCTGTCGCGTTCGGTCTTGTCGTGCTGCTGTGCGTTCCCGCCATGGCCGGGCTCGACGCGAACTACCTCGTGATTGCCACGCCCATCGCGCAGTGGATCCCGGCGCTCGCCGTGCTTCTTGCCGTCGGGGTGCGGCGGCGCCGCGAGTCGTTGTCCGTCACCTGGCGCATGCGCCCCGTGCGGGGAACCCCCACACGCTCGGTCATCGGACTGGTGACGGCGGCCATCCTGCTGGTTCCGGCCATCCACGTCAGTCTCGGCATGGGGCTGGGCCTCGTGGAGTGGACTCCCGTGCCCGACATGTTCTCGATCGTGCCGCTGATTCTTCCCATCGCACTGTTGGCGCTTCTGTCGGCGATCGGGGAAGAGGTGGGTTGGCGCGGATACCTGTGGACGCGCATTCGGCATCGCACGGGGTTCTGGGTCACCGCGTTCGTCATCGGGCTGATCTGGTCGGCGTGGCATCTGCCCGTGTTGCTGGTGTATGGCGTTCAGGACGACATTGCGTGGCGCAACGTCGCCGCGACGGCGGTTGATCTCGTGGCCGCGTCGTTCGTTCTCGGCGCCGGCCGTGAACTCTCGGGAACCGTCTGGCCGGCAGCGTGGGGCCACGCGCTCGTCAACTCGGTGCTGGTGTTCACCTCGTCGAGCCTCGTCACGCAAGACGTCTTTCTCGACGACCCGTCGTTCTGGCAGTACCGCGCGCTCGGCTGGGCTGCGTGGCTCGTCGCCGCGGGGATGCTCGTCGCGCTGGGCGCCGCTACCACCCGGTCGCGAGAACCCGCTCGACCTGGTCGGCAAAGTAGTTGGCCGACTCGATCGTGACGCACAGCGGCGGCTTGATCTTGAACACGTTCTGGTAGTCGCCGGTGGGCTGCATGATGACGCCGAGCTCGCGCAGGCGGTCGCAGATCAGCGCCGTCTCCTCCGTCGCCGGCTCGAGGGTCTCGCGGTCGCGCACGAGTTCGAGGCCCATGTAGAGGCCCGAGCCGTGCACGGCGCCGATGATCGGGTACTGCTCCATGAGGGCCTCGAGGCGGCGGCGCAGGTGCTGGCCCACCCGCCACGCGTTCTGCTGCAGGCCCTCGTTCTCGATCACGTCGAGCACGGCCATGCCGATCACCGACGACACGGGTGAGCCACCGGTCGAGGCGAAGAAGTAGCCGCCCGTGCGGTACTTGTCGGCGATCTCTTTCGTCGTGATGACCGCGCCGACCGGGTGGCCCGAACCCACCGACTTCGCCACGGCGACGATGTCGGGCACGACGCCCTGCTGCTCGTGGCCCCAAAACCAGCCGCCGAGCCGGCCGTAGCCGACCTGCACCTCGTCGGCGATGACGACCCCGCCGTGGCGGCGCACCGCGGCGTAGACCTGCTCAAGGTAGCCGTCGGGCAGGGGCACGCCTCCCGCGTTGCCGAAGTACGGCTCGCAGATGAACCCGGCGGGGGGCCGGCCGCTGTCCGCAAGCGCGTCGATGACGGCCACCGCCTCGGGGGCGTAGCGGTGCGCATCCGGCCCCCGATGCGTGCCGCGGTACGCGTTCGCCGCGTCGACCGTGTGCACCCACTCGGGGCGGGTCTCGAGCGCGTTCGGGTTGTCGGCGATCGAGGTCGAGACGGCATCGCTCGCGAAGGTCCAGCCGTGGTACGCCTCGCGCATCGCGACGATGTCAGGGCGGCCCGTCGCGGCCATCGCAAGGCGGATGGCGAGGTCGGTCGCCTCCGAGCCCGAGTTCACGAAGAACACCGTGTCGAGGTGCTCGGGCAGTTTCGCGGCGATGCGCTCGGCGTACTCGGTGATCGCCCGGTAGTGAAATCGCGAGTTCGTGTTCAGCAGCCGCATCTGCCGCTGCGCGGCCTCGACAACGTGCGGGTGCGCGTGGCCGACCGACGTCACGTTATTCAGCATGTCGAGGTACACGCGGCCGTCGGTGTCGACGAGGTACTCGCGCCAGCCGCGCTCAATCTGCGGGGGAGCCGCGTAGTAGTGCTCTTGCACCTCGGCGAGCACGCGCTCGCGGCGGGCGAGGATCGCGTGGGGGTCGGCGGCGTTGTTAGTGGCCGCGGGGTCGTTGTCGGGCTCGTGCGCGGCAGCGAGGCCGAGCGCCGCGGCGGGGTCACCCAGCACGGCCCGCCAGCCGGGTGCGAGCGACGCTGTCACCATCGCGGGGGCGGGCGGCGCGCCCTGTGGGCGCCGCTGAATCAGGATGCGCGTGTGCGCCGGCAGCGTCGCCCCGGTCGCGTCGACCATCGCGCTGACGGCTGCAGCTACGCCCTCGCCGCTGAGCACGAGCGCTTCACCGTCGCCGTGCACGACGAGCGACTCGCCCTCGACGGTGACGTCTCCGGTGAGGATGGTGGGGACAGCAAGCCAGACGGTGACGCCCGTGGGCACGGTCGCCGGCTCCTCCGGCGTGCGCGCCGGGGCACCGGTGAGGATCGGCTGCCACGCCGGGAGGTACGCGACGTCGGCGCCGGCCGCGAGGGCGGCGGCGGCCGCGTTCTCGAGAACGGACGCGTGCATCCAGGCGCCCACGTCGTTGAGCGACGAGACGGTACCCGCGTCGATGGCGCTCGGCGCGCGGAACGACGGCGACAGAATCGAGGCGCCCTGCCAGGCGGCGGCGGCGTCGTATGCCGCGACGGGCATCCCGAGGGCGCGGCGGATGACCGCCGCCATGACGGTCGGCGGCACCGACGACGCGACCTCGAAGACCCGGTACTCGCGGTCGAGCGCCGCGGTGGCGTAGGCGTTGTCGGCGTCGAGTCGCACCTGTTCGCGCCCGCTCAGCACGAGCACGACGCCGCGCAGCGTCACGAGCGCCCACAGGGCGTCGACCTCGTGCTCGCTCAGGGGCCGCAGCGCGTGGAAGGCGCGGATTGCGGGCAGCGTCGTCACCGGCGTCGCGCCGTCGTGATGCAGCAGCGATGACAGGGTCGTGGCGAGCTCGCCGACCGCCCACGACGCCGCCACGTCGCCGAAGTCGATGACCGCGTCGGGGAGGCGCTCGCCCTCGGGCCGCAGGATGTTGTCGTCGGTGATGTCGAAGTGACCGGCCTGCACCGGCAACTGGGGCGCGGCCGGGGCGAGGGCGTCGAGCGCGGCGGCCGTCGCGGCGGCGAGGCGCGCGCGCAGATGCTCGTCGGGCTCGCGCGGCAGCAGGGTGTCGATGACGCGCTCGGCGTGCCGCAGATCCCACTGCAGCACCCGGGCGTCGGCATCGTGCCGGTAATCGGCGAGGGCGACGCTCACGCGGGCTGACAGCTCGCCCATGCGGGCGACCACGTCGGGGCCGAGGTAGGCCGAACCGGTCAGCGTGGAGCCGGCGATGTTCTCGATCACGCGGGCGTGAATGCGCCCCTCGGATGACTCCCACCAGGCCGACATCGCGCCGCGCGGCCCCTCGACCAGCTTCGGGATGCGCAGGGTCGGCTGCCGCTCGGCGACGAGAGCGGCCGCCTCGTCCTGCATCTCGATCTCGGCCTCGCTGAAAGCGGGGTTGCTGAGCTTCAGCACGCCGAGCGGCTCGGTCGACCCGCGGGCAAAGACACGGAAGTTCTGGTCTTGCTGGCTACCGAGCGGGGCCAGGTCGACGTCGACGCCGAAGTGCTCGGCGAACAGGCGCTGCGCCTCGTCGACGCCGAGGGTGGGAGTCGGTAGCTCGACCTGCGTGAAGTAGTCGAAGATCGCGTCCGACACCCGTGGCTCCTTTGCTTGTCCGCGCTGATTCTACGGCGGACACGGGGTGTGGAGCCTAGGAGGAGGCGGGCGACGGGCGCCCACTCACGCGGGTGAGCACGCCGAGGACGATCCCGAGGAGGCCGGCGATACCGACCGGGGTTCCAACCACGACGAGAAAGCCCGCTCCGATGTTCGCGTCTGATGCGGTGACATCGATCATCGTGACGGCGACCGCGAGCATGACGAACCCTGTGGCCAAGAGGGCGGTGCCGAACGTGGAGAAGACCGTCGCGACGGTGCGGCTGCGAGTACTCATCGCTCTAGAAGACACTGTGTTGTCGCCACACAGTCAAGTCGGGTGAGTTTTCGGTCGACACGAGGTGACCGCCCAGCGCCGGCGCCTACGGTGGGCGATATGACCGCCGCTTTCAACTCCATTCCGCTCACGATGCTCGACGGCCGAGCGACGACCTTCGGCGAGTTCGCCGGCGACGTCGTGCTCGTCGTGAACGTCGCCTCGCGTTGCGGCTTCACCCCGCAGTACCAGCAGTTGGAGGAGCTGCAGAAGCGCTACGCGGGCCGCGGCTTCACAGTGCTGGGCATGCCGTCGAACCAGTTCCTGCAAGAGCTGTCGAGCGAAGACAAGATCGCCGAATACTGCAGCACGACCTGGGGCGTCACCTTCCCGATGACCGAGAAGGTGAAGGTCAACGGCGGCAAGCGTCACCCGCTCTACGCCGAGCTCGTGCACGCGAAGGACAGCGTGGGGCTCGCCGGCCCGGTTGCGTGGAACTTCGAGAAGTTCCTCGTGCTGCCGAGTGGCGAGGTGCACCGCTTCCGCTCGACCACCGCGCCCGACGACGACGCGATCGTGTCGCTGATCGAGGCGAACCTGCCGCGGTAGTCGGCCACCGGCTGCGCGCACGAGCTGGCGTGCGGGAGTACCTTGTCTCGCGCGTGATTCCTCTTCTTTCGCCGCGCCGCGCCGTAGACTGTCCGTTGAGCGAACTACTGTTCGCAAAGCGCACAAACGAGAGGGGGCGACGATGATCGACAAGACCGTGCCCGACGTCGCATCCGCCGTCGCGGGCATCGCCGACGGAGCCACCGTCATGGTCGGCGGTTTCGGCGGCGCCGGCCAGCCCGTCGAGCTCATTGACGCCCTCATCGACGCCGGTGCCCGCGAGCTCACCATCGTCAGCAACAACGCCGGCGGCGGCGATGTGGGCCTCGCCCGCCTCATCGCCGAAGGTCGCGTGCGCAAAGTCGTCTGCTCGTTTCCGCGGCAGAGCGACTCATGGCACTTCGACACCGCCTACCGCGAGGGCCGCCTCGAACTCGAGCTCGTGCCGCAGGGCAACCTCGCCGAGCGCATCCGCGCCGCGGGAGCCGGTATCGGCGCCTTCTACTCGCCGACTGCCGTCGGCACTCCGCTCGCCGAGGGTCGCGAACAGCGCGTCATCGACGGGCGCAGCTACCTGCTCGAGTACCCGATTCACGCCGACGTCGCCCTGATTTCCGGGCTCGCCGCCGACCGGCTCGGCAACGTCGTCTACCGCCGCACGGCCCGCAACTTCGGGCCCATCATGGCGACCGCTGCTCGCACGACGGTGGTGCAGGTCGACGAGATCGTCGAGGTGGGCGCGCTCGATCCCGAGGCCGTCGTGACCCCCGGCATCTTCGTGAACCGCGTCGTCGCGGTCGGCGAGCGGCCGTGGCTGCGTGACGGCGAGTTCGTCGGCGGCGTCGACCTGGCCGGCGCACCCCTTGCGGGTGCCGGTTCCGCCGCGTCGACGGGAGGTGCCTCGTGAGCGAGCAGCGTGCATCCATGGTCAGCGACCCGGTGACCGACCGCCTCGACCGGAACGCGCTCGCGAAGCGCGTCGCCGCCGATATTCCGAACGGCGCATACGTCAACCTCGGCATCGGCGCGCCCACGCTCGTGGCCGATCACCTGCCGCCCGGCTCCGAGGTGATTCTGCACACCGAGAACGGCATGCTCGGCATGGGCCCGGCGCCCGCCGAGGGCGAGTTCGACCCCGACCTGATCCACGCGGGCAAGCAGCCCGTGACCGAACTGCCGGGGGCCGCCTACTTCCACCACGCCGACTCGTTCGCGATGATGCGCGGCGGTCACCTCGACCTCTGCATTCTCGGGGCCTTCCAGGTCTCCGAGTCGGGAGACCTCGCGAACTGGTCGACCGGAGCTCCCGACGCGATCCCCGCGGTCGGCGGCGCCATGGACCTCGCGATCGGCGCGAAAGACGTCTACGTCATGACCGACCTGCTGACGAAGACGGGCGAGTCGAAGCTCGTCGCGTCGTGCACCTACCCGCTGACGGGCGTCGGATGCGTCACCCGCGTCTACACCGACCGCGCCGTCTTCGACGTGGTCGGCGGCCGCTTCCGCGTGCGCGAGCTGTTCGGCTCGACGACGCTTGACGAGTTGCGCTCGCTCACCGGGCTCGAGCTCGACATGATCGATAGCGCCTAACGCGCGCTGACCCCGCCGACATCGGCGCCCCCTAAGGAGACTGCGATGACCGCGAGCTTCATCTACGACGCCGTGCGCACCCCGTTCGGCCGAGCCGGCGGAGCGCTCGCCGACGTGCGGCCCGACGACCTCGCCGCCACCGTCATGCGGGCCACCGTCGAGCGCACGGGCCTCGACCCGGCGCGAATCGACGACGTCGTGTTCGGCGACGCGAACCAGGCGGGCGAAGACAACCGCAACGTGGCCCGTTTCGGGGCCCTGCTCGCGGGCTTCCCGACGACGGTCACCGGCACCACGGTCAACCGCCTCTGTGGCTCGTCGCTCGACGCCGTGATTCAGGGTTCGCGCGCCATCGAGTCGGGCGACGCCGACGTGATCCTGGCCGGCGGCGTCGAGTCGATGAGCCGCGCCCCCTACGTGCTCGAGAAGTCGCCGAAGCCCTACCCGGCCATCGGCAACCCGACCCTCTGGAACACCGCGATCGGATGGCGCATGGTCAATCGCGCGCTGCCGAAGGAGTGGACGATTTCGAACGGCGAGTCGGCCGAGAAGCTCGCGAGCATCTACGGCATCTCGCGCGACGACCAAGACGCGTTCGCGCTGCGCAGCCACGCGCTTGCGGCCGCCGCGTGGGCGAACGGCGCCTACGACGGCGAGATCGTGCAGGTCGACGGCCACGAGCTCGCCCGCGACGAAGGCATTCGCGACGACACGACGCTCGAAAAGCTCGGCTCGCTGAAGGCGCTGTTCGCGGCCGACGGCACGGTGACCGCGGGCAACTCCTCGTCGATCAACGACGGAGCCTCTGCCGTGCTCATCGGCGGAGAGGGTGCGTTAGACGCGGCTCCGCTTGCCCGAATCGCCGGGCGTGCGGCCTTCGGCAACGACCCCGACGTGTTCGGGGTCGCCCCCGTCGAGGCGGCCAACCGGGCGCTGGCGAAGGCCGGGCGCACCTGGGCCGACGTGTCGTTTGTCGAATTGAACGAGGCGTTTTCGTCGCAGAGCCTCGCGTGCATCCGTTTGTGGGGCGAGCTTGACCCCGAAATCGTGAACATTCACGGCGGCGCGATCGCGATCGGCCACCCCCTCGGAGCGTCGGGCGGACGCATCATCGGCCACGCCGCCCACGAGCTCGCCCGCCGCGGCTCGGGCGTCGCCGTCGTCACGCTCTGCATCGGCGTCGGCCAGGGCCTCGCGGTCGTGCTCGAGCGCTAGAACGCCCCCGGACCGGCGCGCCCTGTCGGTGCGCCTAGCTACGATCGCCGGATGCTGCGCCTCATCGCCGTCGAGAATTACCGGTCGCTGCGCGACCTCGTTGTTGAGCTGGGCGAACTCACGGTGGTGACGGGCCCGAACGGCAGCGGCAAGTCGAACCTGTATCGCGCGCTGCGCCTGCTCGCGTCGATCGTGCGCGACGGGGCGCTGCGCACTCTCGCGGCCGAGGGCGGGTTGCGCAGCGCCCTGTACGCGGGCGAGCGCCGCGGCCACGAGCCGGTGGCGCTGCGCCTCGGCTTCGCCGCCGATGAGCTGTCGTACGCCATCGACCTCGGTATGCCGCAGCCGGGCGTCAGCCCGTGTCCCCTCGACCCCGAGGTGAAGGGTGAGACCGTTTGGTTTGGCGAGACGCTGCGCCCGTCAACGATCGCCGCCGATCGACGCTCGCTGCGCGTGCGGCTGCGCGGGGCCGACGGTGACCTCGCGATCGCGCCCTGGAAGCCCCAGCCCACCGAGTCAATGCTCGCCACCCTCGCCGACCCCGACACGGCGCCCGAGCTGTACGCGATGCGCGAGCGCGCTCGCGGCTGGCGCTTCTTCGACGCGCTGCGCGTCGATCCGGATGCTCCCGCGCGCCGCCCCGCGCCCGTCACCTTCACGCCGGTGCTCGATGGTGACGGCGGCGGTCTGCCCGGTGCGCTCGCCACGGTGCTGCGGGTGGGTGACGCGGAGGCGCTGCAGCGCGCCGTCGCGCGCGCGTTCGACGGCGCTCGGGCGACCGTGCTGGAAGACGACCGTGGCATCGGCGTCGTTGCCCTGCAGCAAACGTCGGTGAAGCGCCCGTTCGGCGCGAGCGAGCTGAGCGACGGCACGCTGCGCTTTCTGCTGCTCGCCACCGCCCTGCTCTCGCCCCGACCGCCGGGCCTGCTGGTGCTCAACGAGCCCGAGGCGAGCCTGCACCCGAGCGTGCTGCCGGCCCTCGCCGATCTGGTGACGCGTGCAGCCGAGTCGACCCAAGTGGTCGTGATCTCGCACGCGGCCCCGCTTGTCGACGCGCTCAGCGGCTCAGCCGTGCGCATCGAACTTGAGCGCGCAGGCGCCGCGACCACGATCCCGGGCCGCCTCCGCTTCGACGGCCCGAGGTGGAGCTGGCCGAGTGGTTAGCGCGCGGCGAGCCACTCCCGCGCCGCGGCGACGTCGGACATGTCGATGCCGTGCCCGCCGGCGCGGATGTGACGCTCGACCTGGGCACCGTGCGCTTCGGCACGCAGCACGAGGTGCTCGACGCTCGCCGTCGGCGCCATCGGGTCGGCGGCACCGTTGAGTAGCAAGAGGTCGACGCCCGACGCGTCGCCGATCGGGTCGCGGTCACCGAACGGGTACATGCCGCTGAACGCGACCACCCGGTGCAGCGTCTCTGGGTGCAGCAGCGCCGTCGCGGTGCCAATGTTCGCGCCGTTCGAGAACCCGACGGCGGTGATCGGCGCATCCTGAATGCCGTAGTGCTCGCGGGCGGTGCGGATGAACGCGGCCAGTTCTGCAGAGCGCGCAATGACGTCGTCGACGTCGAACACGCCCTCCGTCACCCGCGCGAACCAGCGGGTCATGCCGTGCTCGCTGACCCGGCCGCGCGGCGACAGCACACCGGCGTTCGGGTCGAGGTGCTGCCCGAGCGTCGCGACCTCGGTCTCGTTGCCGCCCGTGCCGTGCAGGGTCAGCAGGTAGTGGCTCGCGCCGTTCTGCGGCTCACGAACGAGGTGCGGCCAGTCGCTCAGTTGCACGGTCACGCGGCCACCTCGGGATTGTTCTCGTCGGGGATACGGATCGGCGCGACCGCGTTCTCGATCGCCTCGCGCGACGGCTCGAGCCACGGCGGCAGCTTCAGCGAGCGGCCCAGCTCAAGCAGGGGCTCATCGATGTCGAATCCGGGGGTGTCGGTCGCGATTTCGAACAGC
>SXGS01119187.1_pt1 | contig 12736 bp, 9 predicted proteins | sample 3174681 | NCBI WGS metagenome assembly SXGS01 (sample SAMN11356861, study PRJNA531348) | freshwater metagenome | isolation source: freshwater sample F1-80 | place: China: Fuxian Lake, Yuxi | collected 2017-12-25
CGCGAAGCCTTCGGTCTCGCGGCGGTCGACTTGACCGAGGAGGACATCTAACGCCGCGAGCGGCGCCGGATAGAAGCCTTTGGTTTCCTTCAGGATCGCGGTGCGGGCCTTGCCGCCGACGAAGCTACGGCCGAAACCGAACGCCACGGGCAAGCGCTTCATCAGCGGCGGCTTCGGGCGCGCCCGCGGACGGCCCGTGCGGATGCCTGCGATCAGCCTGAGCCCTTCGCGTTCGAGGTGCTCCGGCGCGACGATCGAATCGACCAAACCGGACTTGAGCGCGCGATAGGCGTTCAGCGTGCGGCCCGCAGTGATGAGTTCGATCGCGGGCAGTAGACCGATAAGGCGCGGCAGGCGGGTCGAGCCGCCCCACGCGGGCAGGATGCCGAGCTGGACCTCGGGCAGTCCGATCTTCGTCTTAGCGGTCGCGGTGCGGGCCGTGCAGGCGAGCGCGAGTTCGCAGCCGCCGCCGAGAGCCGCGCCGTGTACGAGCGCGACGGTCGGGTACGGCAGCTTCGAAAGTCGGAGAAATGCGGCTTGCCCGCGCCCGACCGCGGAACGTGCCGCGTCCTTGTCTTTGAGACCGGCGATCTCGTCGACGTCCGCGCCCGCGCAGAATGTGGACGGATGGACGGCGCGAACGAGCAGCCCATGGAGGTCGCGGCGCGCCTCCAAGAGTTCGAGCGCCCGTTCGAAAGCGCCGAGCCGTTCCGACGAGAACGTGAACGGGTCCTTGCCCGCGTCGAGAACGAGGGCGACGACGTCCGCGGAGATTTCGACGATCCGTACCGGTTCGGTCACGTCGTCCTCCGGGCCGCGGTGCGTTCGAGCGCGGCGAGAATGTCGGGCAATGAGGCTCGCGCCGCGAGGCGACCGTGTTCGATCACTTCGTCCATGGTCGAGAAATCGGTCCAATCGAGGCGTGTGACGTCCGGGCGCACGATCACGTCCGCGTGCTGGAACACGAGTTCGCGGAAGAGCGAGCCGGCCACGTCCTCCATGCGAAGAAGGACGTCGACCGCGGTCGGAAACGAGCGCCGTGCCGCGACGCGCTGCGCGACGTCGACGGCGACGACCACGTCGTAGCCGCCTCTGCGGGCTGCGTGACAGGGTACCGAAGACACGACGCCGACGTCTGCCAGCAGGCAGCCGCCGTAGGGAACGGGCGGGAAGATGCCGGGCAGCGATGCGGAGCCGAGGACGGCCTGTCTTACCGGGCCTTTCGTGATCTCGACTTCGCGGCCGGTCACCAGATCGACCGCGACGATCGAGAGCGGGACCTTCGCTTCGGCGACGTCCGCGTCGGGCAGGAGCGCCTCGACGACCGCATGCAGGACGGCGCCGTCGAGCAATGACCCCGACGCGAGCATCCGATGGAACGCTCGTTCGGCGCGGACGAAACCGCGGACGCGGGTCATGAAGGTCGGGGGCGCGTCGTGAGGCGTCGCGACGTTCGCGCGTTGCTCCGGCTTCCGGTTCTCGCCGACTTTGTCCGTGTAGCGGCGGAAGGCTTCCGAACGCAGGTAGGCGAGCGCCTTCGGCAGCATCGTGCGGATGTCCGGCTCGAACGCGAACGCCGCACCGACGACCGAACCGACGCTGACGCCGTAGATGCGATCCGGTCGGACGCCGGCGTCGCACAAGACTTCGAGGACTCCCGCATGCGCCAGTCCGCGCGCACCGCCGCCGCCGAGGGCAAGCGCGAGCGTCGGGCGTCGGTCCGCGATGTTCATGCGGCGTTCCTTACGGACGTGCCGTCGGTCGCTTCGCCGCCGAGGTCGGCGACGCGGGGGCCGGAGCCGCGGCGGGACCGGATTTCGGCCTGCGATCCGTGATGCGTTCCTCCTTTTGGAGGGTCTCCATGCCGATGCGGCGGAGCAACGCCGGCGTGTCTTCGATGCGGACTTCGTTCAGTCCGATCTCGGCGGCGTTGCGCACGTCGGCTTGCACCCGCTGCGTGAAAGCCACGGCATCGACGCCGCGCTTCAACGATGCGTGCAGGACGATCTCGTCGACTTCGAACGGGTCGTCGTTCCGCTTGCGGATCTCGAGCTGCCATTCTTCGAGGTCGGCGTCGCCCGCCAAGAGTTCGGTGAGCGCGTTCAGATTGACCAGCGTTCCTTTGATCTTGCCGATATCGAGCGACTTCACATTGGAGCGCCGCTGCAAATTCGATTGGATGCGCGGCACAAGACGGCCGCAGCCGGGGCACGCCGCGGATTCGATGATGCCGCCTTCGATGACGTCGCCGGTCCGATAGCGGACGATGGAGCTCCCGCGACCTTCGAGAGTCGTATAGACGAGTTCGCCGGTCGTGCCTTCGGGCAACGGATCGCCCGTCTCCGGATCGACGATCTCGAAGAGATTGAGATCGGGGTAGGTGTGGAAACCCGTGCGCGGTGCGCCGGTGCACTCGGCCCAGCAAAGGCGTGCTTCGGTAAAGCCGAGGACGCTCGTGACTTTGACGTTCTTCGCTCCGACCGATGCGAGAGATTCCGCGACCTTCGATCGGAAGCCGGCCGGAACGTTTTCGCCGCCGAGGCACACCGTGTGGATGCTCGAAAAGTCGCGACCTTCTTCGACCGCCTTCCGCACGAGGTGGTAGAAAAATCCGGGCATTCCCGCGACGCACGTGGGCTTCATCGTTTCGATGGCGCCCAAGAGCTTTTCGGTCGGCATGATCTTGCCGCCGCCGGTATTCAGCGTGAGCAACCCCGTCGCCAATCCGCAGTAGGCGACTTGCCAGAACGCGAGATGCGGCGCGTAAGGGAAGAGACTGACGGTGCGGTCCCGGCCGGGTTCGAGACCGAGGACCGCCGTGATGCGGCGCCCCGATTCGAGCATGAGCTGCTCGTCGAAAGGCGTCAGGAAGAATGGGATCGAGCTCGAGCTGCGTCCCGTCGTGAAGATGAGCGAGGCCGGCGAGTACTCGTTCACGAGATCGCGCTTCAGACGCGCTTCGCCTCGGAACACTTTCTTGGCGACGAACTTGAGCAGTTCGGACTTCGGGAGCGCCGTGCGGATGAGTTCCGGCGTCGGCTGGAGGATGAAGCTCTTGGCGCCGGACGGATTCTGCTCCGAAGGCAGGAGATCCTGCTTAGTCGTGAACGGGATGCGGCGGAGGTCGTCCCACGTGCGGAGGGAGGCCGGATCGAATCCCCATTCCGCGAACTTCCTCCGGTAGAACGGGCTGAAGGGCGCGACCTGCGTGCGGAGATGCCGCCTTAGGCGGGCGATCTGCAGCGCACGGCGTTCGTCGACCGGTCTGCGGTCCCAGTTCCGGTCCAATTGAGGCATGGCGGAGGCGTCGTCTCTTGGCCGATCCGCGGAGACCGGCGCGTTCATTCCCTTGGAGTGTTCGACCGGCGGCTTCGTGCCGCTTAAAGATACGTCGGCGGTCGGGTTCTGGTAGTTCGCGCGGTTTGAACGGCCGCCTCCGCGTCGTCGGCCGCTACTTCCAGAAGAAGAACGCCGAGTATCCTTCGCGCAGAAACTCGACCGGGACGCCGAGCGTCATCAGGGCTTTGATCGCCGTGATGAAGATCCATGAACCGAGTCCGGTGGTCATCGCGAGGAGTAGGAGCGCGAAGACCGCGTAGCGCCGGTACGGTGCGACGGCTTGACGAACCGAGTAGGGCAACCACGGTTCGAGCGCCCCGTAGCCGTCGAGTCCCGGGACCGGCAACAAGTTGAGGATCGCCGCCGACAACTGCAGATAGGTGCAGAACGCAAGGATCGCCCACGCGGGATGCGTCGAATCGTCGCCCACGAATCCGAGCGCGAAAGGCGCCGCGCACGCGATCGCGACGACGATGTTGGCGAGCGGACCGGCGAGGCTGACGGCCGTGATCCAACCTCGCGAGCGAAGGAGGGATTGATTGATCCAAACCGCGCCGCCCGGCAGCGGGATGCCGCCGAGAAGCAGGAACACGATCGGCAGAATGACCGACGTCATACCGTCCATGTAGCGGAGCGGATTGAAATCGAGATAGCCCTTATCCACGACGCTCACGTCGCCGCCCGCGTACGCGACGCGTGCGTGGGCGTACTCGTGCAGGCAGAGCGAGAAGACCCAGATCAGCAGGACGGCGAAGAAGACGATCATCGGCGATCCGGTCTTTCAGAAGGGGAGCACGGGGTCGAGGCGAGCTTCCGAGATTTCGGCGTACGCGAGATCGAGCGAGGGCCCGGTCTCGGGTTTCAGCGTGAAGCCGCGATCGGAGGCCGCGGTGATGACCCCGGTCACCACGCGTTGCTTCAGGTTCTCGCCGCGGCGGACGACGCGCACGCGCTCGCCCTTGAACCGGACGTAATGGCGCGGCTCGGTGAGCGCGCGGTCGGCGCCGGGGGATTCGACGTCGAGGGCGAAGTCGTCAACGGGATAGCCGCGCGCCTCGAGCGCCTTCCGGAGCCGCACGTTCATGCGGGTCGTGTCCTCGACCGTGACCCGGCGCGACGGGTGGTCGAGCACGAGGCGGATCGTGCCGTCTTGACTGATCACGAGGCGCATGGCCTCGAATCCGGAGTCGGTGACGATGGTGCGGACGTCGTTCAAGAGCGCGTGGCGCGCTTCGGGCTTCATGCCGGCATTGTGCCAACGGAACGGACCGCCGCATCGTCGGGATCGGCTTTCCTTACCGGCGGAGCTACAACCCCCGCCTATGGATCTCCGTGCCAAGCTCGAGGGCGCCGTGGTCATGGCCCCCATGACCAAGGGATCGAACGTCCCGTACCGCCGACTTTGCGACGAACTCGGCGCGGACGTCACGATGGGCGAAATGGCCGTCGCTTATCAGCTCCTGAAGGGGCGGCGGGCCGAGTTCGCGCTCATTCTCCGGGGCAAAGACGAGCGCTGTTTCGGGGTGCAATTGGCCGGTTTCAACGCCGAACAGATGGGCGAGGCCGCCAAGCTCGTCGAGCAGAAAGGCGTCGACTTCATCGACGTCAACTGCGGCTGCCCGGTCGACCTCTTTACGCGGAAGGGGCTCGGATCCGCGCTGCTCCGTCGACCGAACAAGATCGGCCAGATCGTCGAGGCGATGACCAAGGCGGTGAAGGTCCCGATCACCGTGAAGATCCGCCTCGGCTACGACGACGACGAGCAGAGTTATCTCGAAGTCGCGAAAATCGCCGCGGCGGCGGGCGCTCAGGCGATCACCGTGCACGGCCGGACGCGCACGCAGCGGTACCGGAAGTCGGCGGATTGGGACAAGATCGGCGAAGTCGTGGTCGCCGTCGCGCCGATCCCCGTGATCGGTAACGGCGACATCCTGTGGCCCCACGAAATCACGGAGTTCCGCCGCCGTGCGGGCGCGGCCGGCGTCATGACGGCCCGCGGCTGCCTCGTCAAGCCGTGGATTTTCCGCGAGGCGAAGACCGGCATTCCTGAGGATCCGACCCCCGAAGAGCGCCTCGGCATCTACGGCCGCTGGGTCGCGCTCGCGCGCGAGCACTGGCGCGACGACGAGAAGGGCCGCACGCGCATCCGCGAGTTCCTGTTGTGGCACTTGGGCTTTTGGTGCCGGCACGCGCCGCGCCGTGCCGACGGCAGCTATCCCCGCATGCAGGAGCGCGAAGAGCAATTTACGCCGCGGACCCCGCTCGAAGCGCTTTTGTGGCGGAACGACTCCGCCGCGCACGAGTACGTGGCGACGTTGCTCTTGGACGGTCGGGAAAAGGCCGGCGACCCGCCGCCGGCGCCGGCGCCGGTCGAGGGCGGGGACGCCCGCGAGGCGATGCCCGAGGGTTAGCGCCTACGTGCGGCCGTCGCGGTTTATGCGCGCGGCCGCCAGACGCCGTCCGGCTCGAGGATCTCGTGCGGGCGGTACTTGGCTTTGTAGGCCATGGTCGGCGAGCCGTCGACCCAATAGCCGAGGTGGACGAACTCAAAGCCGATCGAGCGCGCGAACGCGACCGTCCATTGCACGAACGCCGTCCCGAGCGAGCGTCGCGGTTCGTCCGGATCGTAGGCGCAGTAGACGAGCGAAAGCGTCTGCGGTGCGACGTCGATGATCCCGGCCACTTTGAGCACGCCGTTCTTCCTCGCCGTCAATTCGACGGTCTCGACGGGCGAGCGGTAAAGCCCGCCTTCGAGCTCTTCCGGATCCGCCGTCATCTGGCCGTCGTGGCGCGCCGCCAAGTAGCGGTGGTAGAGGCGGATCTTCTCGGGATCGAGCTCGGGCGTCGCGACGGTGACGTCGAGGTCGGCGTTGGCCTTCAGCGCTCGAAGTTGCGAACGGTTCGGCTCGAAGGTCGAAACGCGGAGGCGGAGCGGCCGGCAGGCGCGGCAGAAATCGCAGGCGGTCCGGTAGACGTAGAGCCCCGAGCGGCGGAAGCCCGCGTCGAGGAGATCGCCGAAGCCGCGTTCGCCGTCGGGCATGCGCACGGCGTAGGCGAAGCGCGCGTCGCGTTCGGGCAGATAGGGGCACGGATGCGCCGGACCGAGCACGATCGGCGCCGGATCCTGCGGGTTGCGACCGAGCGATTCCGCCATGGTCAGGCCTCGTGATCCGCCGCGCGTTCGAGCGCGTCCAACCGTTCCGGATCGACGTTCGCGCCGGACAGGACGACGACCGTACTTTCGTCCGCCTCGACTCGGCCTTCGAGCAGCGCGGCGAGTACGACCGCCGCCGAACCTTCGAGGTCGAGCTTGAGTTCGCGTCGAGCGAGGACCATGGCGCGGGCGATCGACGCTTCCGAGACTTCATGGACGGCCGCAAGGCCTCGGCAGAGCGCGACCGTCGAATCCGCGACGCCGCCTTCGAGTCCTTCCGCCAAAGTCCGGGCGGGTTCCCAAGTCCAATGTGTCCGGCCCTCTTTGAGCGAGCGGGACATCGCAGGCGACGCGACGCTTTGTGCGCCGTGGATTTCGACCAACGGCATGCACGCGGCGAAGGTCGCGGCCATGCCGCCCGCGAAGCCGCCGCCGCCGACGGGGACGATCACGCGTTCGACCTGCGGCGCTTGCTCCATGATTTCGAGCGCCGTCGTGCCGCCGTTTCCGGCTTGGACATGCGGGTCGTCGAACGGCGAAACGAACAGCGCGCCTCGGCTTCGCGCGAGTTCCTTGGCGAACGCTTCGGCTGCGTCGTAGCCCGGCTCCGCGTCATGCACGACGAGGTCGGCCCCGAGGTCGAGGATCCCTTGTCGTTTGATCGCCGGAGTTTCGCGGGGGACGACGACCGTCGCGAGGATGCCGAGCCGGCCTGCGGCCCAAGCGACGCCTTTTCCATGGTTGCCGGCCGAAGCGCACACGACGCCGAGCCGTCCGCGCCAAGCATCGATACCGGCCAAACGGCAGAGCGCCCCGCGGACCTTGAAGGAGCCCGTCACTTGCAGATCCTCGCGTTTGACGAGGAACGTGCTGCCTCCGAACGACATGCGCTCGACCGGCGTCGTCAGGATCGCTTCCTTCAAAAGGGGGCTGAAACGTCTGGCCAAAGCGACGACTTCGGCGGCAAGGTCGGCGGGCGAAGAGTGCTTTGCGTTTTCCATAGGGCGCGGTTGCAGGGCGCAGCTTACGGCGAAACTGCGCCTAGTCGAGCCTTGTCAAGTAGTTGACTTGTCGCACCCGCGCGGGATGGACGTTGCGGTTTTCCCGAGAAGTTTTCGGGGCGAGAACTTTCGTTTCAGTGAATGGTTCCCGGAAGCCGACTTAGTGGGTGGGGCGGTTCGGTCTTCGGATCGAGCCGCTCTGGGAAGAAGGACGCTTTCGTGCCGGAGCCGCATTGAGCAAGCGGCGGTGAGAACCGGTGCGGAGGTCGCAGCTTCGAGCCACGGCGCCGACGTCGCGGCTCGGGAATGAGGGGGAACATTCCGATGTTTCGAGACTCCTGACCGATCTCGACTGGCGGGCGAGGCCTACACCGGCTTCGCCCGTCCCTTTTTTTTGGCCGTCTTCCGACCGCCGGCTTCGATCGCCCCTGCGCTCGGGACGTTGCGACGGAATCTCGAAAGTTCATCCTCAAACTTAGAGGCGACACCCTGCGGCGGAGTCCGTCGGCCGGGTCGCGCTCCAATGCTGGTGAGAACCAATGATCTGGGCATGGTCCGGCTTCCTATCGTTCGTCGTGCTGCTGTTGGCGCTCGACCTCGGGGTGTTTCATCGCAAGGCGCACGTCGTGTCCGTGCGCGAGGCGCTCCGTTGGTCGGCTGTTTGGTCAGCCTCGGTCTTTCCTTCGCGGTGGTCGTCTACTACGCCTACGAGAACCATTGGTTCGGACTCGGCAATACGATCGACCCGGTCGACGGCCTGATCAACACCGGTTCGACGGCCGTCGAGAAGTATTTGACGGGCTACGTCGTCGAAAAGTCGCTCAGCGTCGACAACATCTTCGTCATCGCGATGATCTTCGGGTTCTTCGCCGTCCCGGAACTCTACCAGCATCGCGTCCTCTTTTGGGGCATCCTCGGCGCCTTGATCCTGCGCGGCGCGATGATCGGTCTCGGAGCGAAACTCATCGCCGAGTTCCACTGGGTGCTCTACGTGTTCGCCGTCTTTCTCGTCATCACGGGCGTGAAGATGCTCTTCATGAAGTCCGGCGAAGCGGATCTCGGCAAGAACTTCATGGTCCGGCTCACTCGGAAATGGTTCCCGGTAAGCGAGCGCTAGCACGGCGAGCATTTCATGATCCGCGCGGGCACCGTCGCCTCCCATGAAGGCGCCGTGCCCGGTGCTCCGGACTTACCCGACGCCGTCGTCGACCGCGCCGCGCCCGGCACGCTTATCGTCACGCCGCTTGCGCTCGCGCTGCTGATGGTCGAGACGACGGACGTGATCTTCGCCGTCGACTCGATTCCCGCGATCTTCGCGATCACCGGCGACCCGTTCCTCGTCTTTACGAGCAACGTCTTCGCCATCCTCGGCCTGCGTTCTCTCTACTTCGCCTTGGCGGGCATAGTGCAGAAGTTCCGCTATTTGAGGATCGCTTTGGCGGCCGTCCTCATGATCGTCGGCTTCAAGATGATGCTGGCCAAATGGCTGAAACTCGCGCTCGGCGAGCACTTCAACCTGATCTTGCTGATGGTCATCGCCGTCGTGCTGACCTGCGGCGTGCTCGGATCGATCGCCGCCGACCGCCGGGATCGCGCGAACGGCGCGAAGACCTGATCGCCCTCTCGTCGCCTTCTGCAACGATCCGAGCGCCCGCCGCAAGTCAGCGGGCGCGCGGTTCGACGCCGAGGAGTTTGCGCACGAAGAAGTCCTGCATCCGACGTTTGCCGTAGGGCGTGCCGAGGACGCCGTGGCCGACCCCGGGCATCACTAAGAGTTCGAAGTCCTTGTCGGCCTTCACGAGCGCGTCCACCACTTGCAGCGTGGATGCGGGATCGACGTTGCGATCGGACTCTCCGACGATCAAGAACAGATCGCCCTTCATGCGATGCGCCTGCTTCGCGTTCGATTGCTCGTCATAGTGCGGGCCGACCGGATAGCCCATCCAGAGTTCGTTCCACCAAAGCTTGTCCGTGCGGTTGTCGTGACATCCGCAATCCGCGACCGCGGCGCGATAGAAGTCGCCGTGCGTGATGAGCGCGCGAAACGCCGTCTGCCCGCCCGCCGAAGTCCCGTAGATCCCGACCCGTGAAAGGTCCATCTCCGGACGCGTCGCCGCCGCCGCCTTAAGCCACGCGATGCGATCGTCGAACCCGGCTTCCGCGACGTTCCGCCATGCGACGTCGTGGAACGCCTTAGAGCGGCCGGCCGTACCGCGGCCGTCGACTTGCACGACGATGAAGCCGAGTTCGGCGACCTCGCGGTGGTGATGCCAAGCCGCGAAACTCTTCGGCGTGAAAAACCCCTGCGGTCCGGCGTACACGTGCTCGATCACCGGATAGCGCTTCGACGGATCGAAGTTCGACGGTCGGAAGATCACGCCGTAGATATCGGTCGCGCCGTCGGCCCCTTTGGCCTTGAACCGCTCGGGCGGCGTCCAGCCTGCGGCTTTAAGCGCTGCATCGTCGCCTTCCGCGACGATGCGCATCTCGCGTCCGTCCTCCCGGCGCCGGAGCACGGTCCGCGGGGGTAGATCGACCCGCGACCAGCGGTCGAGAAACGCGCCGCCGTCCGGCGCGACGTCGATTTCGTGCGTGCCGTCGCCCGCAGTCAGGACGACGAGATCCGTGCCGTCGAGGTTCACCCTTGCGTAATGCACATGATAGGGATCTTCTTCAGGTCGGATGCCGCCCGCTCGGAAGTACACCCGGGCCTTGTCTTCGTCCACCGACTCGACGCCGCGCACGACCCACGGACCCGCCGTCACGCGGTTCAGCAACTTGCCCGTGCGAAGGTCGAAGCGGTAAAGATGGCGGAATCCGTCGCGTTCGGACATCCAAAGCGCGGTCCGACCCTCGCGGAGAATCCGGAAGTAGAACCCGTGCGCATAGTCGACGAACGTCGGAGACGTCTCCTCGATCACCGTCCGCGCACGGCCCGTCTCCGCGTCGATCGCGACGAGCCGCAGCGTCTGATGCCCGCGGGCGTTGTAGACGAAGCGGTACTCCGCGCCGTCCGCCGACCACGCGGCCTCCGTGATCGCGTAGGGATCGCGGAAGAGGGCGTCGTCGATCGGTATCTCCCGTCCGGACGCCGTGTCGAAGAGTTGCGGCTTCCTCACGGTGATGCGATCGCCCGGTCGCGCGTAGTCGATTTCGCGCAGACGAGGTTTGAGCGTGCCGTCCGGCGCGGACTCCACGAAGCGCAATTTGCCGATGTCGCCCGGCTCCTCCCGGAACACGACGCGGCGCCTGCCGTCAGGGGAGATGCCGGAACCGACGTCGGGTCGCGACGTGGTCTTTGCAGCCGGCGGGAGCGGAGAACGTCGCAGCAGCGTCCCGTCCGCGGCGACTTCCGCGACGCACGGCCGATCCTCGGCCGCAAAGGGCCCCGAGTCCGTCCGGTCGGCGCGTCGGAGGATCCAACGATGACCGCCGAACGTCGGTTGATCGCGTCTCCCGCCCGCATTGATCGTCCCGTACGACCGATCGCCGTCGCCGCTTTGCCAGAAGAGTTCGAGCGGCGCTTCGGTCCGGTTTCTGACGTAGAGGACGGTCGCGTCTCCGCGTCGGCGCGCTTCCGTCTTGCCGATGCGAAGCAAGGGATCGTCGAGCGCGATCGTCGTTTCGGCGCCGGAGGCGGGATCGACGGCGCGGAACACGGGACCGTCCGGCCCGTCGCCGAGTCCTTCGAGCAAGAGGCGGCCGTCGTCGAGCCAAAAGGACGAAGGTTTCGTCGCCTTGAATGCGGCGCGCCAACGGGCTTCGAGGCCTGCGGCGCGCCGGTAGTCTTCGGCCGTCCCTTGAGCGGAAGCCGCGGCGGCGAAACAGAACGGGACGAGCAGAAGGACGGACGCGGGTTTGAGTCGGCGCGACATGCGACGCCAGTCCTACCATGCCGCGCAGGGATCCGATCGTCAGGGGCCTGCGTTGGTCGTCGCGCCGGACGTGAACGCGAGCTTGACCTTCGGGAAGGTCTCCATGAAGTAGCGGAGCTCCCATTCGGATTTGAACAGCGTCACCAGACGGCCGTCCATGTCTTCTAGGATGGGCATGTCGCGGAGTTCGAGCGTCGCGAGGTCCTGTCGGTCGATCCAGCGGGCGGCCGAGTACGGCATGCGCTCCATGACGGTGGGCGTGTCGTATTCGTCCTCCATGCGGGCTTTCACGACTTCGAATTGCAAAGGCCCGACGGCGCCCAAAACCGGTTCGCGACGCCCGGTCTTCGGAAAGAAGAGCTGGATGACGCCTTCCGCGGCCAAGGCTTCGAGACCTTTGCGAAAGCCCTTCTGTTTCGACGGCGAAGCGGCGCGCGTCTCGACGAAGTGTTCGGGCGAGAAGCGCGGGATGTCTTCGAAGCGGACGGCTTCGCCCGTGTGCAGCGTGTCGCCGATCTGGAAGAGCCCCGAATTGACGAGGCCGACGACGTCGCCCGCATAGGCGTCGTCGATCGTGGTGCGTTCGGTGGCGAGCAGCGCGTGCGGGTGGGTGAGCCGGACTTCGCGCCCGAGCCGCGGATGCTTGACGTTCATGCCGCGTTCGAAGCGGCCGGAGCAGACGCGGAGGAACGCGACGCGGTCCCGATGAGCGCGGTTCATGTTGGCTTGGATCTTGAAGATGAAGCCGCTGAACCGATCGGACGTCGGATCGACCGAGCCCTCAGCGACGGCGCGCGCCGAGGGCGGCGGCGCGGCTTCGAGCAACGCCTCCAAGAAGAGCTCGACGCCGAAGTTGGTCATCGCCGAGCCGAAGAAGACCGGCGTGAGCTCGCCCGCGCGGATGAGCTCGAGATCGAGCGGCGGCATCGCGCCTTCCAAGAGTTCGATGTCTTCGCGCAACTGCTTCAGCAGCGTGGACTCGATGATGTCCGGCAGACGAGGATCGTCGACGTCGAGCACGGTGAGTCCGGCGACGTCGGCGCCTTTGCGCGCGCGTTCGAACAGGTGGATCTTGCGCGTACGGCGATCGAACACGCCTTCGAAGCTGGCGCCGTTGCCGATCGGCCATGTGGCGGGCGTGGCCGCGATGCCGAGGACCTTTTCCAGTTGGTCTAAGAGCTCGAGCGGTTCGCGGGCCGGACGATCCATCTTGTTGATGAACGTGAAGATCGGGATGCCGCGCTTCTTACAAACGAGAAAGAGTTTTTCGGTCTGAGCCTGCACGCCGCGGCCGCCGTCCAAGATCATGGCGGCGGAGTCGACGGCCGAGAGCACGCGATAAGTGTCTTCCGAGAAGTCTTGGTGTC
>SXGS01567732.1_pt1 | contig 12736 bp, 11 predicted proteins | sample 3174681 | NCBI WGS metagenome assembly SXGS01 (sample SAMN11356861, study PRJNA531348) | freshwater metagenome | isolation source: freshwater sample F1-80 | place: China: Fuxian Lake, Yuxi | collected 2017-12-25
GCGCGCCGACCAGGAGCGCGTGTTCCTCGAATTCGAGCAGGCGGATTCTTCCTATGCCAAGCAGCAGCAGGGCACGGGGCTCGGCCTCGCTCTGACCCGAAGGCTGGTGGAGATGCACCAGGGTGCAGTGTGGCTCGAGAGCCCCGGCGCGGGAGCGGGCACGACTTTCTACGTGCTGCTGCCACTGGCGCCGGAGTTGCAACAACCGAAGGATGCTCCGAAGCGCGGCGACCGGACCGCCCCCTCACTGGAGTCCGGCGACCGCACCGCGACTGCGCTGGAGCAGCCTGCTCCGGTCGCCGTGGATGCACGGCCAGTCGTACTCGTAGTCGAGGACGATGGCTCCCACGCCGAACTGATCGGCCAGTATCTGGAGAATGCCGGGTATGCATCCGTGCGTGCCCGCAACGGGGAAGAGGCGGTGCAACTCGCCGTGGAATTGCAGCCGTTTGCCATCACGCTGGATATTCTGCTCCCGCGCCGAGATGGGTGGCAGGTTCTGGCAGACCTCAAGTCACGGCCCGAAACCCGCGCCATCCCCGTGATCATCACATCGTTAACAGACGATCCCGGGAATAGCCAGGCATTGGGGGCGCTTGAGTTCTTGCCGAAGCCAATTCAGGAGAGCCGGCTGCAATCCGCTCTGGCGAGGACGGAAGAAGCCCGAACCACATCGGTCAAGACCGTGCTGGTGGTGGACGACGACGCCAGGGATATCGAACTGCTGCGGGCGACCCTTCGCGGAGAAGGGTACACGGTCCTGACTGCCTCGGACGGTCCCCGAGGAGTCGAACTGGCGGAGTCGCGCCGTCCGGACACGATCGTCCTGGACTTGATGATGGAAGGGATGAATGGCTTCGACGTAGTGGACCACATCCGGAGGCATCCGGAGATGCGTGAGGTGCCCATCGTGATCTGCACCTCGCGCGACTTGACCGGGGCCGATCGCATACGCCTGAACGGAAGAGTGCAGCGGATCACCCCGAAAGGCAATCGCGGCACCCTCGTGCAGGACCTGCGTACACTGGCTCGAGGACGAAAAACGAAGGTATAGGAGAAACGTGATGAGTGGAACGCCGATTCTGGTGGTCGAAGACAACTTTCTCAATATGGAACTTGCAACCGAGGTCCTCGAGGCTTCAGGCTATGTGGTACAGCAGGCTTTCACGGCCGAAGAAGGGCTGGCGATGGCCCGCTCCCGACCGCCGGCGCTGATCCTGATGGACGTGAGCCTCCCGGGAATGGATGGTCTCAGCGCCACCCGGCTTCTGAAACAGGACCCGCGGCTGTCGCGCGTGCCGGTAATCGCGCTCACGGCGCACGCGATGTCCGGCGACCGGGAGCGTATGCTCTCTGCCGGCTGCGATGGATATCTGCCGAAGCCGATTGACACTCGCACGCTTCCGGATTCCGTGGCCGGATATCTGGAGGCAGAGATGGCTGCGTGACAGTTGCCGGTCTCTCCGCGGCGACGACGTGCGAAAACAATCAGGGTCCGGCCACCGATTGTTTCCGCAGATCCAGGAGCACCGGTTTCCAGGGGGATAATTCCGTCACGACGCGATCACTGCGACCCAGTTCCGCACCCGTGACCAGGTCCCGGATTCGTCGCACGCCGGGAAGACGAATCTCGATGCGTTCCGCCTGCTCCAGCGCCGCTGCGTCCTGGGGCAGGGCGGCCCCTGCTTCGTCCGCCTCATATCCTGGATTGCGATGGATCCCGATCACTTCGCGACCCTCGCCGGCATACCGCCAGACGGCCGCAGCAGGCAGCAACTGGTCGGTCCCCGCTCGCTGCACGCGGACTACGGGCCGGAGCCGGCGCTCTGCCAACAGGCGCCCGAACAGTTCACGGCACGCCTGCGCCTGCGTTCCCCGCAAGCGCAGGGCAGGATAGTCTCCCATCTTGAGGTTGAGGAAGATCGCAGCACCCTGCCCTTCCGCCCGGCGCAGCCCAACCGGCACTGCGCCGACCTGACGCAGCGGGACCGCACCGCGCGCCCTGAGGTCCTCGTGGTACGCGGTCAGCGGCTGTGCAGTGGCGGCTGTTTCCACAGGAATTGCTCTCCATCCCGCTCTCCCCTGCTCCACCCCAAAGAGGGTGTCCAAACGGGGCCGCTCGCGCCGCTTCCCGTGTTCATCCATGATTGCCGGCAGGGCATCGGCGAGCACCGTGCCGCCTTCGCGCGCAAACACCTCGACGGCGCGGCATTCGGCCTCGGACATCGCCACCGATTGTGGCAGCAGCAGGGCGCGGTAGCCCTCGCGACGGAGAGTCCCCGCTTCCAGTTGCTCATAGGAGACGAACTCGGGCTGAAACCCAAGGTCTTCGAGCACCTTCACGAACCCGTCCCGCGCCCTGGCCAGGCGGGAGTGAGTGGCCTCATACGACGAGAAGCGGCGCGGCCAAGTATCCCCGTCCTCGCGAGAGTCGAACATCCAGTGAGCCCGGATACTTGCCTGGGAGTAGTGGATCGCGATCCGGTCGCGCTCGCGGCGCAGCGGCCAGAGTTGGGGACCCACAGCCTTCCACGCAGGAAACAGCGCCGCAAGTGCCCGCCCGCGCTCCGTGAGCGGCTGATCCGGACGGTCTTTTGCGATGCATCGGGCGCGTTCGTCGTCCCACAAGATACACCCCCGGTCGCCATGCAGCAGCAGCGTCCAGAGGCGGCGTTCGAGCCGCCGGTAGTCTGTGCCGAAGACCGTAGCGAGCACCGGCGCCCCAGCCGGCAGAAACGACCGCAGCACCAGGCGGCTGTTCGCGATGTCGTACGGTTCGACCCAGTCAATCACCCGGGACAGACGCCAGAGATCGTGCCCGCCCCAGGCGCTCGGCATCTGGGTGCCCTCGATCCCGACGGGCACCAGCGGATCCTCCCGCCGGATAGAGTCTCGCAGGTGACCGAGCGTCCGGGCGAACGCGGCGTCCATGTACTCGCGATGATCCGCCCACGGGGCATAGTTCTCCGGCTTCCCGGCGGCCAGCGCGGCTTTTTCCTGGGCCTTGACCTCCCAGGTGGTGAGGGGGGTTACTTCGTCCCAGATCCTGAATCCGGTTTCCCACTCACGGTTCAACGCCGCCAGGTTCGCGTACCGCGTGCGCAGCCACTCACGAAACGCTCGCAGCGTGTGCGGGCAAAAGCAGTAGTCCATCGGTGACGCGAAGCGCCCGAGGGATAGTTCATCCTGGAGGTTGTAGAGCAGCGGGCGATTGCCCGCGTGCCGGCGCACCAGCGCCCGGACTCGCGCTTCCACCTCCGTCTGGAACGCCGGATCGTCCAGGCACGGGCGGCGTGTCAGGTGTCGCCGGTCGCGGGTAGCAACATAGCCGCGGAAGTCCTCGTCGTACAGCGCGCCGCGCCCGTGGAGGAAGGCCAGATCCGGGACCAGGTTCTCAACATAGAAGCCGAAGTTGTGTTTCACGAACAGTCCGGAGTCGGCACTGCGCGGGCACTCTTCGCCGGTACAACCCATCTCCTTCAGCCGGCGGAACCAGACGGTCCGGTCCGCCGGCTCCCCGACGCTCCACATCAATACCTGGTAGCGATCCCAGCCGCGCCAGGGGGAGCCGCCTACCCTGGGTTCCTCACCGGCAGCAGCGAGGCTCGCCGTGGCCACTCCGCATGTGAGGAGGACCCGGGAGAGAGCGGAGAAAGTACGTGCCACGGCTGATCCTTACTACGTGAGAACGATGGGTTCTTCTGCGAACTGCCCGGCTTCGTCCAGAGTCCAGCTCCGGAGTTCCTCTGCAATCCCGTCGCGGACGGAGAGGATCACGTAGGACCAACCCGGCCACGCGAGGTCCCGATCGTAGCCCGAGGGCACGGCTGGGTGGTTGGGATGGGTATGGTAGACACCAACAAGATCCATTCCCGCCTGGCGCGCACGCCGCATCGCGTGAAGCTGATCCTGCGGCGATACCAGGAAGCGTCGCTCTTCCTGCGCGCTTTCCCAATCGCCGGCAGACTTCTCAGCGCCGGCGGCTTCCAGCGATGCAAACAGGCGCTGCCGCAGCTCCGGATCATCCTCCCACGCGTTGCGTACCGGCCAGGCGTCGCGTACATCGCGGCCCGCGGGGGTGTCGCGACCCACCAAAAAGCCGCAGACCTCTAGTGGAAAGCCCGCGGTCCCGTGGGCCCGCATGGCGGTATCCGCCGCGGCTGCCAGGTGCATCAGCGCGCGCTCGTTATCAGAAGTCATCCCAGAATCGCTCACTCAGGTACTTGTCGCCGCCGTCCGGGAAGAGCGTGACCACCACGCCGGAACCCGCCTCGCGGGCCACCTGCAGCGCGCAGGCAAGCGCCGCACCGGAAGAAACCCCCACCAGCAGCCCTTCCTCCCGGGCCAGACGTCGGACCATTTCGTAGGCGTCTTCGGTGGCGATTCCCCGGTCGTCATCCGCCACCGCAGGATCGTAGATCGGCGGCACGATGGCGCTCTCCATGTGCTTCATTCCCTCCAGTCCGTGAAACGCGTTGTCCGGCTGGAAGGAGATGCACTGGATGCGCGGGTTGAACTCCTTCAGGCGGCGAGAGGTGCCGATGAAGGTGCCGCTCGTCCCCAATCCGGCAACCCAGTGGGTCACCCGCCCCGCGGTTTGCTCCCAGATTTCGACCGCGGTGGAATGGTAATGGGCCTTCCAGTTGTTATCGTTCGAGTACTGGTCGGCGTAATAATAGGCAGTCGGATTTTCGGCGTAGCGGCGGCGCACCTCGCGGATGGCACCGTCGGAGCCCTCGAACGGGCTGGTGAGCACGAGGTCCGCGCCGTAGGCTTTCAGAATCCGCTTGCGCTCGCGGCTGGCATTCTCCGGCAGGCACAGTTGGACGCGGAAGCCGCGCGCGGCTCCGATCATCGCATACGCGATGCCGGTGTTGCCGGACGTGGCGTCGAGGAGAATCTTGTCCGGGGTGAGGAGACCGGCGCGCTCCGCTTCCCGGACGATGTTCCAGGCCGGCCGATCCTTGACGGATCCGCCGGGGTTGAACCCCTCCGCCTTCGCGTAGAGTTCCACCCCCGGCACATCCTGCCCAATCCGGTTCAGTCGTAGGAGCGGCGTATTGCCGATGAGATCCAGGACGTTCACAGCCGTGCTCCGGTCCGGCGCCGCTCAGGGCAGAGCGAGAATGGTGTCCATGACCCGGCACGTCTCTTCATAGACGGCGCGCTCCCCACACACCTCGGTGATCACGTAGTCGTCGTATCCGATCGCGCGGATCTCCCGCATCACGGCGGGCCAGTCCACCGCGCCGGACATCAACTGCGTCCACTCATAGCGGCGCTCTCGGTGATCTATCTTGAAGTCCTTGAAGTGGATCTTCTTGATCCGGGTGCCCAGAATGCGGATCCACTGCTCGGGATAGCCATAGAGCATCACATTCCCGGTATCGAAAAACGCGCCGACGTACCGGCTCCCCACCTGGTCGAGGAAACCCCGGAGTTCCAACGGGCTGATGAGCAGCTTGTTCCAGATATTCTCCAGCGCCAGATTTACCTGATGCCGCTCGGCGTCCGGCCGTAGTTCTTGCAGGCCCCGCAGCAGGCGGTCATAGGCCACATCGTACGGCACCTTCTCGTTGACTCGTCCGCCGGTGATGAGGACTGTGTCCACTCCCAGCGCCGCGGCGGCTTCCAACAACTTGCGGATCTGCGCCTTGGTCTGCGCCACCACCGCCGGATCGTCATCGGTGAGACTTCCGGTACCGCACAGGCTGGTCAATTCCACACCGGTCTCCGCACTCATCCGGCGGATGGCGGCGTAGTCCTCCGGCCCGGAGTCCATCCGGAGTTCGCCGCTCTCGGTCATCAGAATCTCGAGCCCGTGGTACCCGATTTCCCGGCAAAGTTGCAGGCCATCCCGGATCAGTGAGTTCCGGCCCAGGCAAATCTGCGTCAGTCCCTTCTTCATGGCTTGTCCCTCGTTCATTCTACCCGAGACGATCCGGCGTCGCCCCCACCGAGGTAAAGGCGGGCGATGATCTCTTCAATCGGCGGATTCTGTACGAATAGATCCCGCACAGGGTAGGCGGCACAAACGCGGGCGATCAGCGCTGCGGTTTCTGTGCGGTCGGGATCGAAACGGAGGGTGACCCGGCGCCCTTCCCGACGACTCACCTCCGCCTCGGGGTCCAGTTCTCCCGTCGTCTCGTCGGCCAGATCCACGATCAGCCAGCGTTCCCCCGTCACCCGGCGCCGCAGCGTCTCCAGCGTCCCGTCCAGCAGTACCCGCCCCTCGCCGATGAGCAGGACGCGCGTGCAGAGCGCCTCAATGTCATCCATATCATGCGTCGTGAGGATGACGGTGACCCCCTGCTCCCGGTTCAGGCGCTGCACGAAATCGCGCACCGCCAACTTCGACACTGCGTCCAACCCGATGGTCGGCTCATCCAGGAAGAGCAGGCGCGGCCGATGCAACAGCGCCGCCGCCAGGTCACACCGCATCCGCTGCCCCAGGCTGAGCTGGCGCACCGGCACCGCCAGCAAGCTCTCGAGGTCAAGGAGCGCCACCACGTCGGTCAGCGTGCGCCGGTACTCCGCCGGCGGCACCCGGTAGATTTCCCGCAGCAACTCGAACGACTCTCGCACGGGCAGATCCCACCAGAGCTGTGTCCTCTGCCCAAAGACGACCCCGATCCGGGCCACGTGCGCGATACGGTCCCGCCAGGGTACTCGCCCCTCTACCTCGCACCGTCCCGCATCCGGAACGAGAATCCCGGCCAGCACTTTCACTGTGGTGGACTTTCCCGCCCCATTCGGCCCGATGTAGCCTACCAATTCGCCCGGCTCCAGGCGGAATGAAACGCCATTCAGCGCCCGCACCTCCCGCACGCGCCGCTGAACCAATCCGCGCACGGCCCCCCACATCCCCGCGTCGCGCTCGGCGATGCGGAAGGTCTTTGTCAGGTTTTCAACGAGAATGTGGGGCATGGGCAGGGCGAGTATCTGAGTCATCGCGATCCGGTGGTCGAACCGGGCGGCGAGGGCGCGGAGCCGGACCACCGCAGGGCTGCGGACCAGGCAGCGCCTCCGAGCGCCGCTGCTTCTCTGCCCCTCGCCCGACCCACTGCGGCGCAACCATCCATCCAGTTCACCGTTGAACCACTGCTGAGCCTCCCGGCGCACCGGGAATTCCGATTACACCCCCGGCGAGCAGGGGATTCCGCTCGCCGTGCAGAAGAATCTCACAGGTCATGTTGTGATGCCTTCCCCCACTCCCTGCCGTCCTGCAAGACCCTCGCGCCCCGTTCCGCAGTGGGAGCCGCTCGACGTCGCTTCGTCTCCGGGACTGCCGGCCGCGGAATTGCCTCCCCGCACCCGGACTCTCGCACCGCAACTCGATGCGAGCCGGCATTTCGGCGCGGCCGACTTGGTCCCGCACCAGTGCCCCGTGATGCGCTCCGATGCGCGGGTCACGCGGGAAGCCCCGCCGCACGGCGTTGCGAGGCTCCCACACGGCCGGCCGCGGTCCCCGGCGGGCACCCGGTCCGGAAAGGGAGCATGAACCGGTGCAGCAGCAGACAGGACCGGACCTCGAGCCGACATCGAAACCAGGCAAGGTGGATGCTGCCTCAATGCCCCCCAAGCCGATAACTGGAGCGCTGCACGCGCGTCTTCGGGGCTCCAACCGATATGACCGGGCCGAAGCCGCAGCCCTTCTCGCAGGCTACGGCCCGGCAGTCGTCCCGCTTCTCTGCCAGATGGCGACGGATTTCTCCGGTCTGGTGCGGGCATCGGCGTTGACTTCCCTGGGGCAACTCGCTCACCCGGGCGGGCTGCCGACGATCGTCCAGGCAGTGGGCGACCCAATCGGTGATGTACGCCAGGCAGCAATCGGCGCGCTGGTCTGTATCGAAGGGGCGGAAGCCGATGCAGCCCTCTGCGCGGCCCTGGTGAGCAAGGATGCAGTGGTGCGGGCAGTGGCTGCGCAGGCCGTGGGGGAGCGGCGCGTGGTGGCGGCGGCACCCGCGCTTCTTGCCCTCGTGCAGTGTGAAGATTCCGTTCGGGCCGCTGCCATTGAGGCGGTGGGCAGGGTAGGGGCTCCAGGCGCACTCGAGATTCTGGTGGACGCGTTGTTGCCGCGATCCAATCCCGCAGTCCGAGTTGCAGCCGCCCGAGGGTTGGGGGCCCTGGGAGACCCTCGGGCAATTGACCCTCTGATGCAGGCGCTCTGCGGACCCGGGAGACTCCATTCCGTGCTGTTCCAGTTCGGGCAAAACTGGATTCTGGGGCTCATCGTCGCTGCAACTCTCTGTTGGGCGGCCCTATCGCCGCTCTTCACAGGCCCGCACGTTTGGAGTCGCGCCACCTGGGTGCTCTTCACACTCCATGTTTGCCAAGGTACATCCTCCTTTTTTCGGAGACGACGTTCTGCCAGCGAGTTGTCCGAGGCGGTGACCGGCGCCATCACTCGCATCGCTGAGCGCACACCGACACCCGCGCTGCGAACGGTACTTCCTGCATTACACCTTTATCACCTGGATTTGGTCGGCAGAACCGCGGAAGCGCGCCGAAGTTGCCGCCAGGCCGTGGCGCAGATCGAGGCGGCAACGCACGACCTGAAACATCTGTCGCTCGCCGGGCCCGCGCCGGAAACAGACGCGACCCAACTTCCCGTGGTGCCTGAGCGCGTGGTCCCGGTCCCCATGGCGGAGCGCCGGGACTCCTGCGTTTCCCGGCCCGAGGAATCCGGTAACGGGCGCCGCGTGGAGCCGTCGCACGAACTGCCCGTTCCCAGGCCAGGGTCGTCCGCGAGACCCTTGGGTGAGGGAGGTGATCGTGCCCGGATCTGATCTACTGTGTTGGAGGCGGCTGATTGTCTCGCCGACGCCCACCCACACGCCGCCCCCGGCGCACCAGGGAAGTAGCACGTGACATCCCAACCTACCCCGGCGCTCCCGACCAGTGACCTCGAGGCGCTACGGGACACGCTTGCCCGGCGCCACGTCGCGCGGGTTCCGGAGCGCACGGCTGCTGCCCGCGCGCTCCGAGAATTCGGCTCGGCGGGCGTTCCGGTCCTGCAGTGGGCACTTGCCGACCCCTCCAGCCACGTACGGGCCACTGTCGTACAGTCTCTGGCGGCCATCGGCGATCCAGCAGCGATTCGGCTGCTGGTGGGCGCCACTGAGGACCATGCCCCGGAAGTTGCGATCGCCGCAGTGGATGGGCACTCGACCCTCGGCGAGGTGGCGGCTGTGGACGGATGGCGGGGCGACGTGCGCCACCGGGACGATGCTGTGCGCGCAGCGTCCGTAGATGCACCTGGGTGGAGCGAGACGGTCCGCGTTGCTGAAACGCTGCACAGCGCATTCCAGGACCCCAGCCCACTGGTGCGCCGGGCGGCGGCCGAGGGTCTCGGAAAACTCGGGGTTCCGCATTCCGCGTTCTATCTGGAGCGTGCGCTGGAGGATCGCTCGGTGCTGGTGCAAGCTGCGGCGGTCGAAGCACTCAGGCGCACGCTCAACGATGGGGTTGTGGACCGCATGTGTGGTTTCCTCGCCCACACCGAACTCCCCATTCAACTGGCCGCCGTCCGTGCACTCGGCGCCACTCACGACCCACGCGCGGTGGATCCGCTTCTGCGGATGCTGACCAAGCAGTCGCTGTTACGGGCCCGACGGTTCCACGCTTACGGTGGCCTCGTCCTTGGGGCGGGGATTCTGTACCATCTGGTGCTGGGAATCCGGTTAGCGGCACGCCTGGGGATCTTCGACCCGGCCGTCACGGGGGCGCTACTCCTCACTGCACTTTATATCGGGGCGCTGGTGTTGAAACGGAGACACAGCGTGGTCATTGCTGCCATCGGGAAGGCGCTAGCCGAGATTGCCGCCCACGCCCCGACGCGAGACCTCCACACCGCCGTACCCCAACTGCGGGCTCTCGCGGCCGACCGTATTTTGGTGAACCCTCAGATTCGCCGGTCCTGCGTCAACGCGGCTCGGGAGATCGAGGCGCTCACCGCGGATCTGACCCGCTTGCCGCTCCCGGCGACGGCGCCGACGCCGTCGGTCAGTTCCCTGCCCCTGCCGTCGCCCGGTCCGCCCGATGCCGATAGCCGGCGCACGTGATGCAAGGCGACCGGAGGGAACAGTTGCGGACGCGCGCGGTTCGGGCAGGTGGGGCGGGGTGCGGATGACTGCGCGAGACGTGAAAGAAGGCTTGTCTTGCGTCAACACGCAGCGCCTTCAGGATGGAAAGCGGATGTGGAGTCGTCGCACTCGGACTCGGAAAACCCGGCAGCCGCGCGACCCGCTCCGAAGAGGAGTTCGGAGACTCCCTATGGGTGAGCCGCGCTGGCTCGGCGGGGCAAGATCCGACGCACGCCGAGGTCCGATGGGGGACCACTTACTCACGTGCGTGGCTCGGATACGTGGAGTGCCCTGCGCCACCGTCCGGCGGATCTCCGCACCGCGACCACTTACTCACGTGCGTGGCTCGGGTACGTGGGGGCACTCGCCGCTCTCCACGGGGGCCACTTTCTACTTTCGGGCGCACTCGTCGTGGATCGTTGGGGGGGGACGACCTCCTGCGCAGGAGCGGAAGTGGTTGACGGGGCGGTTCGCAGGGCCGATGTGTACGACTCCCCCGGGATGGGCATGGCTTCCGGGATCGGAGCGGGTGATTCCGACTTTCCAGATGAAACTTCTCATCAGTCAGCCGATGTAGGAGGAGACGCGCGCGGTGCTGAACAAGGCGTGAGGGGTTGCAGACTGGACCCAGCGCGACAGTCGCAGCAATTCTGGAGGGTAGCGTGGTGGCGGCAGCGGACGAGCAGCAAGACGATGCGGTGATGAACTGGATGGGGCAACTTCTGGGTGGAACCTGGGTAACACGCCAGAAGCTTCCCGACGGCAGCCCCATCGCCCGGGTGAGCTACGACTGGCATCCCGATCGGGGGGGGATGATACTGCGCGGCGTGCTTGCCGGCTGCCACGGGGAGGGGATTCTGGCGCACGATCCCGTGCGCAGGGGGGTGTACTACGTCCATCTGCACGGGGCAGACACGGTGCACTTCGGGTCCCTGAGCCTGGATGACGACACGCTCATCCGCGAGTATCGCGCCCTTGTCGGGGCGCCGGTGCAGTGGATCTCGCGAGAACGGTTCGCCGGCCCCGATACGCTGCACGTGGAGATGGAATGCTTGGAGGGGAAGCAAAAGGGCCTCCGCCTCGCGATGGACTATGACCGTGTCTTTGAGAGTTCCGCCCGCCTCCCATCGCCTCCGACCTCCTCTACGGGAGATGCTGCACTGGGCCGTCTGGCGGAACTGGTCGGCTCGTGGCAGACACCAGGAACGCTCCCGGATGGCCGCCCGGTGGCGGAATTGCATTACGAGCTGCGTGAGGACGGAAAGCTACTGCGCGGCGTCGGACGCATCGGCGAGAACGCGACACACTCTTGGGTCGGCATGGACGCCCGGGCGAAGAAGCAATTCTACCTGGACAGCCACGGTAGCGGTTCTCTCCTGTTCGGGCACTATTCACTGCGGGCACGGGAAGCGACGGTCTCCTTCCGATCGGTAGTCGGTCCCCCCGGCGTGTGGGAGACACGCGGCCGGATGGTGGCCCCGGACCGCTATGAAGCCCGTATCCGCACGATCTCTGACGGAGAACCGCAGGGTGAAGGCCACGAGGTAGTGCTCATTCGCGCCGTCTCAAGGCAATGATTAGGGCGAGGTTTCGATGGATGCCTGACGAAAGTTCAGTTCCATGATATCCTCGAACCGTCACGAAAGTCGGGGCGCCAACCTCGACTTGGGCAGGATGGAACAACTCCTCCCCGACGGGAGCGCTTCCCGAAACAGGCGAGCCACCGAAAGGACTTCACCACCATGCGAAAGCAGCACGGCTTCACGCTCATCGAACTTCTCGTGGTAATAGCAATCATTGCTATACTAGCAGCCATCCTCTTCCCTGTCTTTGCCCAGGCCCGGGAGAAGGCTCGCTCGATCCAGTGTCTCAGCAACCTGAAGCAGGCGGGGGTCGCCACCCGCATGTACACTCAAGACTACGACAACGTTCTGGTTCCCACCTACCTCTACTCCAACGATCGCGACATCAACCTTCAGTGGTTCGCCGACCTACTCCAGCCCTACGTGAAGAACTCACAGGTCTTCATCTGCCCGAATTGGTCCAGCACCTACACCTTCGGTCGCAACCTCCTCCCCGTGGGTGAGGGCGCCGGCTTCCGGACCCTGCGGTGGTCCTATGGCGGGAACAACTGGCACCACTGGCCGAACGGACAGGCCGCCTCTCCGGATCTCATCGGCGCGATGGGAGTCAACCGAGCGAACGCGAACGTCAACATCAATGCCAGTGAGGCCTCCGTCGAACGGCCGGCGGATCTCGTCTACATGATGGATGCCGTGAGCCTGGAGGTCTGGAACCCGCAGCACCACGACTATTGCAACTTCCTGAACGGGCCGAATGCCCCGAGAGCGGTGGGACCTTTCCCGGCGCTCGGGCAGGTCCATGTGCGGCACTCAGGGGGGTTCAACATGCTGTTCGTGGACGGGCATGCCAAGTGGACCAAGAAGAGCCGCGGCGAGATGTGGGCGCGCGAAACCGCCGGTCCGAACCGCGATCCGGCGTTCAATAACTGCCGCCGGTTCGCGAACTAGCCGAGAATTCGCGAACTAGCCGAGAATTCGCGAACTAGCCGAGAATTCGCGAGACCCGCTCCTCACTGCGTGGCGACATGCAAGATAAACGGGAATCCCTCGCGGGATTCCCGTTTTTCC
>SXGS01487060.1_pt1 | contig 12735 bp, 10 predicted proteins | sample 3174681 | NCBI WGS metagenome assembly SXGS01 (sample SAMN11356861, study PRJNA531348) | freshwater metagenome | isolation source: freshwater sample F1-80 | place: China: Fuxian Lake, Yuxi | collected 2017-12-25
TTAAAGTTTAAACTTGTTTTAGATCTAAAAACGTTAGTAATAAATCAAAGATAGTAATTCAACCAGATATGGGAGAATTAGAACACAAATACGAAGTAACAATAGACGTAACTGAAGCAAAACAAAAACTCCCAGACGCTATCAAGGCAGAGTTAAAGGAGTCAGGTATGATGGATGATAAAGGAAAATTAAAACTCAAAGGAGTTAGTCCAAAAATGCTCAAAAAAATGAAGCAGGAAATTGTGAATTGTCCAGTATTAAAAGAGGAAATTCAATTTGTCCAATGTTTCATCTGTCCAAACTTCCAAAGTAGAGTGATGGGAAAAGTGCTCTGTAAAGGCGACTCTTTAAAATAAAGAGCAAATTCCATATCAATCAAATAGCGAGTAAGTTATCACGAAAGGCTCATTAGTAAAATTATTTCTTTGAATTCTAGTTTGAGTAAAGAGGACATTGGAATTACAGTTTCAAAGGAAGCAGATTTTAGTGAATGGTATACCCAAGTGGTGCTAAAAGCAAAACTAGCAGATTATGCACCAGTAAAAGGCCTAATAGTGTTAAGACCTGATGGTTATTCAATTTGGGAATCATTGAGAAGTACTTTTGATGAAAAATTTTCTAAAAATGGAATTAGAAATGGATTTCTTCCAATATTAATTCCAGAATCACTTTTAGGAAAAGAACAAAAACATTTTGCAGGATTCAATCCAGAAGTATTCTGGGTAACACATTCAGGAGAAAATGAAATAGGAGACAGGCTGGCACTTAGACCTACTTCAGAAACTTTGGCGTATACAATGTATTCCAAATGGATACAGAGTTGGAGAGACTTGCCATTAAAGATTAATTTTTGGAATACAGCATTAAGAGCTGAGATAAAAGCTACGAAACCATTTCTTAGAACCTCGGAATTTTTATGGCAAGAAGGACACACAGTTCATGCAATCCAAGAAGAAGCAGAAAAAGAAGTGATGAAGATTTTAGAGATTTATAAAAATACTGTCGAAGATGAATTAGCTATTCCAGTAGTTACAGGTAAAAAAAGTGAAAAAGAAAAATTTGTTGGTGCAGTATATACGACTACTATGGAGGCAATAATGCCAGATGGAAAAGCTCTTCAGATGGGAACATCGCATTTCCTTGGACAGAATTTTTCAATTCCATTTGAAGTAAAATTTGCAGACAAAGATAACGTAGAACAGTTCGCATGGCAAACTTCATGGGGTGTATCATGGAGATTAATTGGTGCCATGATCATGGTACATGGAGATGATAAAGGACTTGTACTTCCACCAAAAGTAGCACCTATTCAGGTTGTAATAGTTCCAATTTACAAATCAAATGAAGCCAGAGAAGTCGTATTTCCAAAATTAGATGAAATTCGCCGACAATTAGAATCAAAAAAAATTAGAGTGTATGTTGATGACAGAAATGAGTTAACCCCAGGATACAAATTCAATGATTGGGAGCTAAAAGGAGTTCCGTTAAGAATCGAGATAGGACTAAAAGACATAGAAAAACAGCAGATTGTTTTAGCAAAAAGATACAATCGTGAAAAAATAAGTTTGGGATTCTCAGAAATTGAGAAAATCAGCGTGATACTAGACGAGATACAAAAGGATATGCTAAAAATTGCAAGAGTAAAGGCCAAAGAAAATACAGTCAATATTTTAGACTATACAGAGTTTAAATCAAAAATAGGAAAAGGTGGTTTTTTCAATGCGTATTGGTGTGGTAAAACAGAGTGTGAGGAAAAAATCAAAGAAGAGACAGGTGCAGACATAAGAGTAATTCCGTTTGGTAGTGAAAACACAGGAGGCAATTGTGTGTATTGTAAAGAGCAGAGCATTTCAACTCCAATATTTGCAAGAGGGTATTAGCAGATGACATCATCTGCAAATGTGAAGGAGAAAAATCCAATTTCAGAGCAATTCAAAGAAATCAGAAACAGAACACTTGAATTAGTAAAAACTTTGGAAAAAGATGATTTTGTAGTACAACCGGCATTTTTCACAAGTCCAGCAAAATGGCACATAGGACACGTGAGTTGGATTTACGAAGCAATAATGAGCAAAATAGATAAAAATTATGAGTTTTATTCTAAAGAATTTTCAGAGTATCTAAATTCATACTATCAACAATTTGGAGTTCCGCATGATAAAGGAGACAGAGGAATTATCTCAAGACCTACAACAGAACAAATTTTTCAGTATTTCAACACGATCAGTCAAAGAGTAAATCACATTATTGAATCAGAGTCACTCAGTAATGATGCAACCAAATTAATCATCATGGGATTTCATCATGAATGTCAACATCAAGAACTATTAGTTTATGATCTGCAATATCTGCTGGCAGAACAATATAGACCAATTAGAAAAAATGAAAAACCACACTCATCAAATTTTGAACAGAGATCAATAGAAATCAAAGGTGGGGTATACACTGTTGGATATAACGGATCAGACTATTGTTATGATATTGAATTACCAGAACACAAAGTGTATCTTGAAAACTATGCAATAGATGCATTTCCAATAACCAATGAACAATATCTAGAATTCATCGAAGATGGCGGATATGATACTTACAAGTACTGGCTTTCAGATGGATGGGAAAAGGTGGAGAAAAATGGATGGAAATCACCAATGTATTGGGAAAAAACAGATAATCAATGGAAAGTGAGAGACTTTCTAGGAATTAGAAAATTAAATCCAAAAGAACCAGTATGCCATGTCAGCTATTACGAAGCAGACGCATATTGTAAATGGGCTGGAAAGAGACTTCCAACAGAGGCAGAATGGGAAAAAGCAGCTTGTTGGAATGAAGAGAAACAGCAAAAGACAGTATTCCCGTGGGGTAATGAACAACCTACAGAACAGAATTCCAATTTACTAGAATCATATCATTGGGGATGTACAGAAATCGGTTCATACCCTAATGGGGTAAGCCCATCAGGATGTCATCAAATGATAGGAGATGTATGGGAATGGACTGCATCTGAATTTACAGGATATCCAGGATTCAAGACAGGGTTTGAGGAATACAATGACAAGTGGTTTGCAAATCAAAAAGTATTACGCGGCGGGTCTTTTGGGACACCAAAAATGTCAATACGTGGAAGTTATAGAAATTTTTTCAGATTAGATGAGAGATGGTTATTTTCAGGATTTAGATGCGCAGAAAATATCTAGAATTTAGTTTTTTGAAACCAAAGTCAATGCAAAATAATTATTTTCATCTAACCAAGTATTTTTAATATTAAATCCAGTTTGATGCATCAATTCACGTATTTGAGATAATGTGTATTTATGAGAATGCTCAGTGTGAATTAACTCATTTTTCTTTAACATTAATGAAATATTTGCTTTTTTAATACTGACAGATTGATCTATTAGAGATTTCAGATACATTTCAATTCTTTGATCATGTTCATTGTATATTGCATGGTGAGAAAAATAATTCAGATTAAAATCTGCATCTAATTCATCATTGATTCTAGATAAGATGTTAAGATTGAATTTGGCAGTGATGCCTTGAGAATCATCATATGCATTTTCCAAAATTGTTTTGTTTTTTACTAAATCAAGACCAATTAAGAAAATATCATCATCTTTCATAGTAGAGTGTATTTTCTTCAAAAATTCTTTGCCATCGTTAGATGTAAAATTGCCAAAACTAGAACCTAGAAAAACAATTAGATTTTTTTGGTCGTCATAATTGCTTAGAAATTCAAGACCACCTTGATATGTATCAATTATTCCAGTAATGTGGAGATCATCATAATCTTGTTGAAGTAATGCCGAACTTTCAGTCAAAATTTCAGAAATATCGATAGGAAAATATTCTATTTTTTCTTGAATACGATTTAAGATATCTAAAATCAGCCTTGTTTTTATGGAAGAACCACTGCCAAGTTCAACCAGCCTAAAAGAATCAACAAGATACAAAGGTAATTCGTCTTTGAGTTTTTTGAGAATATTAATTTCAGTTCTTGTCGGATAATATTCTGACAAATTACATATTTGTTCAAACAATTCAGATCCTTTTTTATCATAGAAAAATTTAGGACTGATAAATTTTAATGGCTGGTTTAAACTAAAAGATATTTCATCAGCAAAACTCTTTTCAATTTTAGTAGAATGTGGTTTAAAATATTGGAGTTTAGAATCTACATAGTATTTTTTATAATGTATGTTTTTTTGAATTGTTTTACTCAAGTAACAAATTAGATTTTATTTAACATAAATGCTTTATCCTGAATCAACAGGCACAAACTATATTTCTTGATATACTTCTTTATTCAATTCCATACATTGGATGAAATTCTGAGAATTGAACATTTAAGTAAATTTTTTACCAAAAAAGGAATTTTCAGTAGAAAAACAACCATGGTAAAAGCAGTAGATGACGTGTCATTCGCTCTAAAAAAAGGAGAGGTCTTTGTATTAGCAGGTGAATCAGGATCAGGCAAATCTACAATTGCAAAATTAATCCTCAAATCAATTGGTGCAGATTCAGGGAAAATAATATTTGAAAACCAGGAAATTAAAAATGATAAAAAAAGTTTAGAAAAAATTAGAATGAATTGTCAAATGATACATCAGGATCCATACGATTCTGTAAATCCACGAATGAACATAGGAGATATAATTTCAGAACCGCTTGAAATTCATAAAATTGGAAGTAAAGACGATAGAAGAAAAAGAGTCATAGAAGTGCTGCACGAAGTAAAACTTGAACCAGCAGAAGAGATCCTAAGAAAATATCCCCATATGCTATCAGGAGGACAAAGACAAAGAGTGGTGCTTGCAAGAGCACTGGCGTTAAGACCAAAAATAATTCTTGCAGACGAGCCTGTTTCCATGTTAGATGTTTCCATAAGGGCAGAGATGCTGGAATTAATGCAAGAGTTGCAAAAGAAATATCAGATTTCTTTCATATACATCACTCATGATTTAGCTACTGCCAGATACTTTGGTCAAAAAATAGGAATTTTGTATCTAGGGAAAATTGTAGAGATGGGATTAATAGATGATGTATTACTAAAACCAAAACACCCCTATACACAAGCTCTCATTGATGCGATTTCAGATCCGGATCCTGAAAATCTCAATAAAGAAAGAAAGATCAGAATCAATGAGCCATTAGATATTGATGTTTATGCTGGATGTAGATTCAGGGCAAGATGTCCATATGTTATTGAAAAATGTCAAAAAGAGCCAAATTTAGAAAATATTGAAAAAGAACACTTTGTTGCCTGTTATGTTAATCTAGACTAGGATGTTCTAACAGAAGGCATTCGTTTGTCTTTGTATGTAACAACATACGATACACCATTCTTTGGATAAACACCATAAATGAGTTTAGCTTTTTGGACTACAGAGTCTTTGAGGGAAACCATAATGAATTGACTTTCTTGAGAACGCTCCTCTAAAATTTTTGCCAATTTTTCAGAGTTTGGTGCATCAAGATGTGCATCTACCTCATCAAAGAGGTAAAATGGAGATGGTTTTAATTTTTGAAGTGCCAAGACAAAGACTATTGCAGCCAATGTTTTTTCACCTCCACTAATTGATGTAGATTCTCTTTTTGGTTTGTTTGGAAATTGAATCATGTAAGAAATTCCAGAATTGAAGATATCATCTTCATTTTGCAATTCAAGCCAAGCGTTACCACCAGTCATTTTATTAAAAATCAGGCGAATTTCTTTATCCACCTTATCAAATGCATCCAAGAATGTTTGTCGCTTATCTTTTTCAATATCTTCAATGAATTTTACAATGGAATTTCGTTCTTCCTCTAAGGAATTTTTACGCACGGACATGGAACGATATCCATAAGATACTTCAAGATATGTTTCAGGAGCTTTGGCATTAAGAGCATTAAGAGATGTTAATTCAGTAGTTAGTCCTTGTACTATTGATTCAACATCAAATGTTTCCATATTTTTAGCAAATCCAAATGATGAGAGAAGATGGTTTAGCTTAGTTTCATTTTCAATTAAATCGTGTAAATCACGAGTTAAAGAATCAGATTGTCTTTCAAAAGAATTGATTTCCTTGGTAATCTCTTTGTCTTTTTCTGAAAGAATTTTTAATTTCTCATCGTACTCTTTAAGTTGACCAATTGACGAACCAGATGTCGAGATAAGATCTTGTTCTTTCTCTCGCAGTTTAACAAGTATTTCAGTTTTAGATTCTTTGTTTAGTTCCAACTCTTTAATTTTGTTTTCTAATTCTTGTCGTTGTGAGTTTAATGAAGATTCTTCATCATAGAGACTTTTAATTTGCAATTTTTTTCGATTATCTTCAGTTTGTAACGCGGTTAATTGTGAATCTTTATCACGATATTCATTCATTATTGTAGTGTATAGTTTTTCAAGATCAGATTTTTTTACATTCACATTAGATAATTCATTTGCAATACGAATTTGTTCTCCACTGGCATAATTTTCTTCAACAATAGTAATTCGCGCATTAAGTGAATCTATGTGAGATTCATGTGTAGAGATTTCTACAAGTAAAGTGTTATTTCGTACATTTAATTCAGAGATTCTTGTAGCCAATTGTTGTTTCATATGTATTGCAGATGAAATTCTTGATTGTAAATTAGAATAATTCTCATCAGTTGACGCAAGGCCTTGTTCTGAAAGAGACAATCTCTCGGCATAACTCTGGATAGAATCTTCAAGTTTCTTTAGAGAGTGTTTTTTCTTTAAAACATATTTTCTAAGCAAACTGATGGATTCAAGCAATCCATCAATATCCGTACTCATGGAGATGATTTTAGTCAATTTTGAGATTTTTGAATTAATATCAATTATCACAGCGCCTCCTTTAGCCTCAAAATACTCTCCATCCAGAGTTACTGCCTTATGACCTAACTTGGATATACGGTGTGCAGAATCTCTAGAATCAGCAAGAACAACATTTCCAAATAAAAATGTCTTAAGTGCAGAATAAGAAGGATCACATCGTACATAATCGGAAAGCACACCAATTACACCAGATTCCTTTGGTAAATCTAATTTGAATTTTGGAATCGCATCAAGCGGAATAATTTTTAATTTTGGAAGATTTTTTGAACGGGCAACTTCTGCAATGCCAAGTAATGTTACAAAATCTGGAACAACAATTGCTTTAATCCAATCAGAGCTTACAGCGAGTACTGAACGCTCGTATTTTTTATCCCAAGAAATCATTTCATAGACTAATCCCTCAATACCAAGTTTAGCTGCATCCTCTTTTAGTTTGGCAACTGTGTAATCTTCATGCATTATTCCCTTCACGGTTTTAATTTTTGTTTCATATTGTGCAGCTGCTTTGCTTGATTTTTCTAAAATTAAGTCAAGTTCTTCTAAATCATTTAGTGTTTTAGATTTTTTTAGATTAAGTTTAGATATTCTAGATTTCAATTCAGAAATTGATGCATTATGATTATTGATCATAGATTCTAATCTAAATTTCAGAGCAGACAATGTCACTATGTCTTTTTCTAGATCAGATGATTTGGCAGAATTAGAGTCAATTTTAAGTTGAGACTCTTCTTTTTCGTTTTCTGCTTTTGAGAGTTTTAGTTTAGCATCATTAAGTTGATCAGAAAGTAATTTGATTTTGTTATCAATTTCAGATTTCTTAGATGCTACTACAGATTGTTCTGTCAAAATTTTATTTCTTTCAGAATCAAGTAATTCTAAATCATCGTTGATTTTTTGTTTTTTCATATTGGTTTCATTAATTGATTCTGTAGTTTGTAAAACGCGAGTTTCAATTTCACCTCTAGATAGTTCAATTACTTGAATTTCATTTTTAATTTCAGGAATTCTGAAATCAATTTGTTGAACTCTTTTGGTGGATGCGACAATTCCACTGTTATCAATTTCATATTGTTCCATTGCAGAGCTGAGTTCAGAATCAATCGCTGCTTTGGCCTGACTATAATCATTAGCTGCAGTCATTAATTTTGATTTTTCACTTTCAAGTGCATGTATTTCACTCCTAATCAGAGCACGTTCATCATCGAATTTTTTGATTTCAGAGGTGATTTTGTTAAATGTGTCTTCTTTAGAGGATTTTTGACTTGTGATTAGCCTTAATTTGTTTGATGTTGCAATTGCTTTGTATCGATTTAGCTCTCGTCCCAATATATCATGACGAAGTTTTTGATTTCTTTCCTCTTCAAGCTCATCGATTCTTTTTTTGATTTCGCCCATCTTGGCAAGTGCAATTTCCAATCTTCTGTCAGCATCATCTAGTTGTTTGATTGCCTCAGTTTTTTTCTCATCAAAATAAGACAATCCAATTAAATCTTCAATGGTGTTTCGTTTTTCTTCTGATGTGAATTCAGATATTCTAGTAACGGTTCCTTGTTGTACTGCATTTAGTTGACCCAGTCCAGCATTTGCAACATCAAGAAGATCTAATATTTGACTTCGGTTTGTAGGTTTTTTGTTAAGATAGTATGTATTTTCTCCTTTATCATCCATTTCCCTTGTGATTTCCACCACATCAGAATCAACTGGAATTTTTCTATCAGAATTGTCAAAGTGAACACTAGATCTTGCAATTTTAGGTCCATGTCTATTACCTTCTATATCATGCAAGAGAGATCTGAGTTTATCTACTCTCATCATCTTTGGTTTGTTTTCGCCTAGAGCAAAAATTATTGCGTCAAGGATGTTACTCTTTCCAGAACCGTTAGGACCAGAGATAGAAACTAACCCGGGTTCAAACAGAACAGTTGTATTTTTAAATCCAAATGATTTGAAACCAAAGATCTCTACTTTTTTAATGTGAACCAATGAAAATAATTTCTCATTTGGTTGGATAATCGATGGTTAACAAGTTTAGTTGACATAATTGATTAATTTTTCTTGGTTTACTATCATTTTTTTCGTAATGGTGATAATTATGAAACCGTAATCAGAATTACATATAGATTTTGTATGATGTTTTTTGAACCTAAAAATGAGCCTGAATTTAAACAAACGACATGAAATTAAAGCCAGATTGTTTTTCTAGCCTGGGTCAAATAGCTCAAAAAGAGATATGAAAATAAACAATCTTATCAACATACAGGGTTAGAGATTAGAAATTTTAGTGAGTTATTTGCCTTCGACGAATTTTTCACAGTCTGCTTTTGCTTGAACATCTGACATTTGTTCAATAGGATGCTTCATCAAATATGCACTGGCGGGGATAATTGGACCGCCTACACCTCTGTCAAGTGCAATCTTTGCTAGTCTAATAGCATCAATGACAATGCCTGCAGAGTTTGCTTTATCATCGACTTCTAAACGAACTTCCATATTGTAAGGAATGTTAGCCCACTGTCTACCCTCAATTCTCATAAACATGAGTTTTGTATTACCCAGGAAGGGAATAAAGTCAGATGGTCCAACGTAAATCTGATCATCGGCTAATCTTTCCTTAAGTTGACTTTGAACACTTTCAGTTTTAGAAATTCTCTTGGAGGCCAACCTATCTTGTTCTTTCATGTTTAGAAAATCGGTGTTTCCTCCAACGTTAATTTGATAAGTTTTTTCAATTTTTGTTCCACGATCACTGCATAATTTAGCTAATGTTCTATGAACTATAGTAGCACCTACCTGGCCTTTGATGTCATCACCAATTACAGGTATGTTTTTTTCTTTGAATTTTTTGGCCCATGTTTCATCAGATGCGATAAAAGACGGGATACAGTTTACAAAGGCAGTATTTGTGTCAAGGCAAATTTGAGCCCAGAACGCAGTGACTTGATCAGAGCCTACTGGCAAATACGAGACAATAATTTCAACGTCATTATCTTTAATGATTTGTTTGATTTCTTCTGCAAGTTGTGCGTCGGTTTTTGTTGTTTGTATTGGTTTTATTCTATTTTCAACCCAAATGCCAACTCCGTCAAGAGCAGGACTTTGGTAAACTTTGGCACCGGTTTTTGGCATTGTTTCTTTTGGAATCCAGTTTACCATGTTAGGATATTCATATATTGCTTCATTGAGTAGTTTGCCAACCTTGTTGTCGCCAACATCAAAGCCACATACAAAATCAATATCATGAATTCCGTATCCTGCTAGTCTATCATGAATTATACCAGTAATTTCTTGAGAAGGGTTTTGTCTGTAATACTCTATCCCCTGAATTAGGCCCGCAAAACAATTACCTATGCCTACCAGACCTACTCGAATTCGTTTTGTCATTCAGAAATTAGTGAAATCATGAAGGTTTTAAGTTTTCTTAAAAGATCATGAACTGTTATGAGACTAAGGCAGAATTTTATACTTGTCGCCAAGAAATCTCAACATGGTAGAACCAGGTCGTCCTGTAAAAGACATCAAAATAGATTCAAACACATCAATAGAAAAAATTTTTGATGAAATATCGCAATCAGGTGGATTTGAATCGGTTAATCTTTCAGATGGTCTCGATATTTTAACTGTGATGATTTCAGATCAAGAGTGTCTGAAATTTGTTTCGTTTGTTGGTGCTGTTGTATCAACAGGATTACGCGGAATTATCAAAGATATGATAAAAAATAAATGGTTTGACGTTGCAATTACAACTTGTGGTGCTTTAGATCATGATATTGCACGACACTTTTCAAATTACAAAGAAGGTTCGTTCACTATGGATGATGGAGAACTTGCAGATCAAAATATCCATAGATTGGGAAATATTTTAGTGCCAATGGAAAGCTATGGGCCGCTTATTGAAGAAAAAATGCAATTATTCTTAGAAGAAGAATACAAAAAAGGAGTAAAAGAAATGTCCACTGCAGAAATTTGCAACATGATTGGAAAACATTTGGGAGAAGATTCTTTTCTTTATTGGGCTTACAAAAATAAAATCAATGTAGTAGTACCAGGAATTATGGATGGTGCAGTAGGTAGTCAAATATGGTTATTCATACAAAAACACCGTGATTTTAAATTGAATCTAATAGCAGATGCAGATTTGTTGTCAGGATTAATATTCAAAGCAAAAAAATCAGGAGCTTTAATGATAGGAGGTGGAATTTCAAAGCACCATACATTATGGTGGAATCAATACAGAGAAGGTTTGGATTATGCGTTTTACATTACAACAGCACAAGAATTTGATGGTAGTCTAAGTGGCGCTCTAGTAAGAGAGGCGATTTCATGGGGAAAAGTCACACAACAAGCCAGACAAGCTACTCTGCATGCAGAAGTAACAACAATTTTGCCATTTATTTATGCAGCTTTAGTTTCAAAGCTAAAATAATCAAATCAGGTAAAAACTATTATTCAATAGAATTCAGTATAATACATTGTATTCTAAAATAAGAATTAAAGAATTAAGACCAATTAATTTAGAAGGAGGTTACCTAATAGACGGATTTCCGTCAGTAGGTTTTACCAGTGCAATTGCAACAGAATCAATGATACAAACATCACAGTTTAGTTTAGCAGGAATAATTGATTCAGATAGTTTCCCACCAATTAGTTTGATTAAAGAGGGCAGACCAAATTACCCAACAAGGCTTTTTGTTAATGATGAACTCAAAGTTTCAGTATTTTTATCATATCTTACTCTTCATGAATCATTACATAGAATTGTTGCAAAGACAATGCTCAAGTGGGCAAAAAAACAGAAAATAGAATTGATTGTAAGTAGCATGGCAGTAAAATCCCTAGATGGAATAGAAGGAATAGTAGCAGTGGGAAATACAGATTCTGCCAGATTAAAATTAAAAAAATCAGGATTGAGGGTTCTTGAATACGGAACAATTCCAGGAATACCTGGAATGTTACTTAATGAAGGAAGTATCACCGAACAAGATGTGATCGTGATTCTTTTTCATTCTGATGGTACAGGCCCAGATTTTAGATCAAGTGCAGAATTATGCATGGGTATGTCACAATTAATTCCAGGAACATCTTGTGACATTCCACTTTTACAAAAAGAGGCAGAGAAGGCAGAACAATCAATTAAAGAAACAGATACAGAATCACGGCAGTTAAAAGATTCAATTTATAGATAACAAAGTGCAGAATTACATGTTTATTTTATAACCACATGTTAATAGAGATTTGAAATTAGACGAGGTATGGATTAGCGTATGAATACTTTTCAATATCATTCATATCAAATACCATTTAACCACAATCTAAAATTTCAACTTCAGGTTTACAATCAGCATTAAATAAATTAATTTTTTCAACTAAAACATCACAGAATTCTGGATCAAGTGATTTTTCATATGATTTCAAATCAGTTATAATTGCAATATGTTGTATCCCACAAGAATTAAGAATAATACCAATTATTATAATAGAACAAACGAATATACAAATTAAAATCAAGTATCGAATAGTTTTAATTTTTTGTAATATCAATTTCTATTGTGGAAACATTACGTAGTTTACCATCTTGAGATGTAAGTGAATCAGATAAAATTCGGACATCGCTGATAACATATCCAACAGTGTTCATTCTTTTAACAATCATTTGAGAAACATCTACCGCTTGAGTGATTCTTTTACCTCTAGCTTTAATCGTAACAGTATGTCTTGTTGAAAGTTGTGTTAAAGTTGCTGAAACATACGTCATTATTGGTTTAGTTCCAACAAAAATTACATCTCGTTCTTCAGGATCATGTTTTGTCTCAATTGAAGGTTCACTAACTGGTGAAGGCAATTGTGGTTCTGATTCAGGTGAAGGCAATTGTGGTTCTGATTCAGGTGAAGGCAATTGTGGTTCTGATTCAGGTGAA
>SXGS01409746.1_pt1 | contig 12734 bp, 14 predicted proteins | sample 3174681 | NCBI WGS metagenome assembly SXGS01 (sample SAMN11356861, study PRJNA531348) | freshwater metagenome | isolation source: freshwater sample F1-80 | place: China: Fuxian Lake, Yuxi | collected 2017-12-25
AACGACATCGCCATGCGTACCCATGCCTTCAAACAAGGGTCGGCGGTGTATCAAGCTGTCGGTGCCACAAAAGTCGTGGAAACGCCGCCGTACCCCTCGACGCACAATCTTGGGACCAATCGCATGAGCGAGAAGCCCAAGGATGGTGTGGTCAACACGTGGGGGCAGACGCACGATATCTCGAATCTGTTCATTTCAGATGGCAGCCAATTTACCACAGGCGGAGCCTCGAACCCGACGCTGACGATCGTGACGCTGGCGATTCGCCAAGCGGAACATATCGCGAGCCTCTTGAGCAAAAAGGAGATTTAGTCTCGTGCGCTTCAGATGCTGCCGAGAACGGTCTTGAACGTGATCTCGGCACCCTGTCATCGCCGGTGGGATTGCCTTTACTGGCCGCTGAATCCCCGCACGTACTGAATCACGCTCTGAATCTGTGCATCGCTGAGCGTGCCCTGATACGACGGCATGAACGGTGATTTGCCTACACTCGGCCCTCCGCCTTTGAGGAGTTTGGTGAGGTAGGCATCGTCCTTATCTTTGATGACGACGGCAAGGTTTGCCGGTTTAGGTTGAAGCATCTGGCTTGTCGGGCCGTCGCCTTTCCCACTCGTGCCGTGACACATGGCGCAGGTTTGCTCGTAGAGCTTTTTAGCGTCTTGTCCATGTGCGGAAAGAGCGGTCAGATTGATAAGGAGAAGGCCGGCGGCTATGTGTGTGAGGTTGAGCGCAATCTTCGACATTATGTCCTTTCCTCTTGGAACAATTCTGAGCAGAGAAGAGTATAGACAAAGACCTGCTATGGCAGCAAGCGAGCGACGCCTTCACCCTTGACAGGGACGGCAGTTTAGTCACATATAGGCATGTCTTGAGCGAGCGTTTGATACGTAGGCGTTGCCATTCTGACTGAAGAAAATAGAGCACTGGCAACGTTGTGAGGCTGTTCGGATATTGGAATGAAAGTTGAGTTGGCGTGGAAGTTTGTTCTGACGCACTTGCTGAGCCCTGAGCTTTGTAGTGCGTTTTTCGTCATGGTAAGTGTGGCAATGGCTGTTCCATCCTGGGCGCATCGTGATCGAGGACCAGACGACCCCTGTCGACGACAAATCGGGGTTTCCTTGCTTCACATCACACTGTATCAGCCACAGTTCAATCCCGATGAGGAGTACTGTGAGGAAGTGCCCCGCGCGGGGAAAGCGGTTGTTGTTGTTGATGTGACCCCTGGAGAGTTACGGCAAGTGCCTATTGCCGTTGAAGTCGTCGCGACCGATGCCTCTGGGCACCGACGGACCGCGCTGTCGCTACCTGCGCAGATGTACGAACGTGGAGTCGTCGATTCCACCATGATCTTCGAGGAAGGCTACGACTATGTGGCTCAAGTGGTGGTTGACGTAGGAGGCGGGCAAACTCCGCATACCCTGTCCTTTCCTATTCAGGTTGAGGCATGGTATACCGCCATGATAAAACCAGCGCTAATGGTGATAGGCCTGCTCGCATTGACTGCGATCTCAGTGATTCGCTATCGCATGAACGCGCAGCAGGAAAAATCGTTCAGTAGAGTCAATGTTCGCCGAGTAACAGATTAAGTTAAGGAGGGATTCGTATGGCACAAGCACAAGCAATGCGGCAAGCGCCACGAGAACAGGGCCGTGGTTCGACTGCTGGGCAGTCGTCTCGACCGACCGACTGGATGGTTGGCTGGAAGCCGCTGTTCATCAGTTGCGCGATCATCATGGCCGCCAACATTTTTCTGTGGTTCTGGAATTACCTTTATATGTTCACGGCTGGCCTCAACTCGGCAAGCGTGGAATTCTCCCGGTATTACCGATCACTCTTCTGGGGTGAGGTGATCACGCTAGGCATCTTCACTGGTATTTGGTTCGGCTGGTTGATTCGGACAGGCCGAGCGATGGTTGGGCAACCGTGCGAGCGTGCCGAAGAAGTGCGACGTATCGCCATTCTCTGGAGTCTCGTTGGCGCTACCAGCCTGACGGTCTACTTGATGGCGAGCTTCTGGCCTAACTGGGATGGTTCATGGCATCAGACGATGGTGCGTGACACCGCGCTGACTCCTACGCATATCCCTATGTTTTATTTCTTCTTTCCGCTCTCTGTGACCTTAGCGGTCGGCACTTACATCTATGGTCGGTTCCGCATCCCCGCTTTGTACGCTCGTGAGAAGGGGTTCCCCTGGTCGTTTTTCTTGCTGATTAGTGCAGCGGTGTTGGAATGCATGACCGTGGCCGCTAACGAATGGGGCCACAGCCTGTGGATTTCCGAAGAGATCTTCTCAGTGCCGTTTCACTGGCCTTTCGTGGTCTATGGTTGGCTTGCCAGTGGCATGTTTGCCGTGTGGGGTGAGACGATCATCCGCCTGTTCGAGATTGAGAAAGCGGAAGAAGCGGCGACGTCAGATACCTCTTCCTTCAGCCGTCAAGCCGTGACGGACTGAGGCGAGGCTCACTACAGAGAGGAAGAGAGCATGGCAGCAGGCACGACAACTGTGACCGATATCACCGACGCCGCAGAACGGCAAAAGCGGCTCGAACTCAAAGCCCTCCTCAACAAGCAGTACAAGTGGATTGACCGCAAATGGGATATCGTCTTCTGGATCACTGCGATCTTCGTGGTGGCTGGGGCGGCGGATATCACCAAGCAGCTCTTCGCTGGAGACTGGGACTTCTGGACTGACTGGAAAGACGCGCAGTGGTGGCCGGTGATTACCGCCTTTGCCACGATCATTATCCCCTCGGCCCTGCAGTACATCCAATGGGTCGCGTGGCGCTTCCCCACTGGCGCAACTTATACTTCGGTATGCTTCTTTATGGCGGCCTGGGTGGGCCGCTATTTCAACTGGCATGTGGCGGAAGCCTACCCCATGAACTTCATCTGGCCGATTTCCACCGTCTGCGCTGGGATTCTCATGGATTGGACACTGATGAAGACCAAAAGCTTCCTCATCACGTCTTTCGTCGGCGCACACATGTGGGCGGTTCTGGTGTGGGCGTACAATTACGTACCCCTGGCACCGTTCCTTCAACCCGCGATGTTTATGGACCATGTGATGACCTTGGCAGACGTTCAAGGCATTGCGTACATCCGTTCGCAAACGCCAGAGTACTTGCGGCTTATTGAACGTGGCGCGTTGCGGAGTTTCCTCGGTGAGACCCAGTATGTCTCCCTGGCCTTCGGTGGGACGGCGGCGTTCTTCGGCTACTGGGTGGGGCAGTTCATTGGCCGCTATTTAGCTGTATGGCCGATTCGACGATACCTCAAGACGCTTTGAGAATACCATGGCAAGGAAAACGTTGATTCATATTCGACCGGCCTCACCTGTGCGGTCAGCGTGGGGCCGACGTCTCGCTCTTCTCGGAGTCATGCTCGTCCTGCCAGTTGTGGCACACGCCCATAGCGGGATGGGGCCGGACGAGATAGGACCGCCGTTGGTCACTTCCGGCCTGATTGGCTTCGCCAGCTATTGGGTGGTGATGCTGTGGCCGCGGGCACGGAAGAACAGTGGCGAAGACGCAGGGACTCGCGCTGCTGGATCTGCGCAGCCTGATGGTCCGAAACGCTCTGGACGCATCAAACGTCTGCCGCCACGGTTGCGAAAAATTGAAGGGACCGGACAGTTCCGCAGTGAACCGACTGCGAGGAGGAGAGCAAGTGATGGCTAGGCGACTTGGAACAATCCTAATGGCATTGGCTCTTCTCGTGGTGGGCGGTGCCTCTCATGTCTTTGCTCATGGGGAAGCTGGCGATCAGCCCTTCCTCAAGAATATGACGACAGCTTTCTACGACGTATCGATTACGCCTACAGAAGTTGAAGTTGGGCAACCGGTCACGGTTACTGGCACGGTCAAAGTACTGGAGACGTGGCCGCGCACACTCGAAGAGCCGAGCATTGCCTCGCTCGTGCCGGTAGTGCCAGGGCCGGTGTTCGTGCTCAAAGATCGCGTGATTAACGATCAGACTTCGGTTGGGTCGTTCTTCGTCGAGAAGGGTGGCATCTACCAGTTCAAGCTTGTCCTCTTAGGGAAAGAGCCGGGAAACTGGCATGTACACCCTGGATTAGCGATGAGCGGTACGGGAACTCTCGTTGGTCCTGGGGAGTGGGTGACAGTAAAAAAAGGTGCCAAACCGTTTGAATTTCCTGTCACCTTGCTGAATGGCCAAACCATCGAACTCAGCACGTACGGCGGGCAATTCGCGTGGTGGTGGTCGTTTATCGGCTTTCTACTTGGCATGGTCTGGATGATTTATTGGACTTTCACGAAGCGGACAGTGACGAATCTGGCGGTGACTGCACAGCTCGCCGTGAATGACGATGCCCCAGATATTGGTCTGATTACCCCACGTGACCACATGTGGATGAATATCATCGCTGGTGTGACGGTAGCGCTGCTTATCATCGGCTGGACGTATGCCGCGACGAGTTACCCGGTGAGATGGCCACAACAGACCGACTGGATTACGCCACGACCCATCTCCTCCGGACCGCACTTGGCAGAAGTAAGCACCAACGGTGCTACCTACGACGAAGCCACGGATACCTTCACGATGAAGGTGCAAGTGAAAAACGTGGGGGATAGTGCGCTGACCCTGAACCGTGTTGTCATTGGCATGGCAACTTTCGTGCCCGGCGGAGAAGCCGAACAGGCGAAGGCCGGACCGAAGGAATTTGTCGGGTCGCTCGCGGTCGAACCAAAGGACGCCATCGAGCCTGGAGCGACAAAAGATCTGACACTGACGATTTCGAGCATGATCTTTAGTACGGCACGGCTGATTCCTTTGAAGGACCCACAGCAATTTGCCGCCAGCCTCTTACGTTTTGAGAATGCCCAAGGTGCCCAGCAATTGGTCACCGTGCGCTCAAGCGTCGTCCCAACCCAGTTCCGCGGACAGTTCCTACCGTAACCTCTGAAGGCAGGCGGATCACACGCACGATCGGCCTGCCTTCTATCCTTCCACTCTCTTCGCCTGTATGGAGTTGTTATGGGTGCCACTCATGTCACCGTGACTATCCGCAATCCCGCTGACCTAGAACAAGCCTGGGAAGGGCTTTTCTTGGTCGATACTGGAGCCACCGATTCGCTGGTCCCCAGACAGCATCTTGAGGCCATTGGCCTCAAGCCTAGAGGACAACGAGTGTATGAATTGGCCGATGGCAGCGAATTACGAATGGATGTCACGGTCGGCCAGATTGAGTTTATGGGAGAGTTTGTTGGCGGGACGATTATCTTTGGCGATGAGAACGCCGAGCCGCTTCTTGGCGTCACTGCGCTAGAGTCGGTTGGTATTGAAGTCGATCCACGCAATCAGCGACTCAAAAGACTACCGGCAGTACGGCTCAAGGGCATGAAAATAACTGCCTAGTTGCATTAAAACAGAGGAGAGACGCCCCGTCGGTCGGTTTTTGCCTCCTGAATAGCTGTGACCGGTCTCCAGAACTCGTATTGATACTTGGCCTCTTCCCCCCCTATGTATAACCACCGGCGAGCGCCATATTTAACAAACCGAATAGCCGTGCGTTTTCCTACAGGTCGAGTCCTACAGTTGTGGCTGCGGTTCGCGCGATACGTTCCCCCCCGCTACTGGGCAGATGCGGGGATTGTCTCTACAATAAGGCCGCATTTTGAGGAGACCATGGATAGACGGGAACAACGCAGAAGAGGCATGGCGCGCCTTGTCGGACTCCACGACGATGATGGCGCCTTCGACCGGGCGTTTTGGCAAACTATCCCACCCCACGAACGGTTGGCGCTAGTGTGGGAACTCGTGCTTGAATCAGACGCTTGGCGAGGATCGGATGGCAGTGAATCCAGACTTCAGAGATCTGTTTGTCGCCTTGAACGACGCAAGAGCTAAGTACTTGCTCGTTGGCGGATATGCAGTTGCCTTTCATGGCCAGCCCCGTTTCACTAAAGATCTCGATGTGTGGATAGAGGCGAGTGTTGAAAACGCCTCTCGGGTCTTTGCTGCGCTTTCAACATTCGGTGCGCCACTCGAAAACCTCACTCCTACTGATCTGACGCAACTAATTCAGAACAAACGGGCTTCAGGAAGACCTCAGGACTTGCTGGATCTCAAGGCGCTTACCTAAGATGATAACTCTTCGTGTCTCGATTTTCTTCTTGCTTATTGTTTTGCTTGGTGCCGTGTTTTTGCTCCTACCGCCTTCCTGGCTTCCTTTGCCGCTTCAGTCGTCTTATTACTCCTGGTTCGGTGAACTTTCTTACGACGCACCTCCGGCAAGTCTCAAGGTGGATCTCGGCCCAGTCGAACCTGCCTGCTCGAACGCGCACCCAGATTGGCGCAAACGCCAGGAAATTGAAGGCGTCGTCGTCGAGGAATCGCTGCTGTGTGACCCCGATAATCCTTGGGCCGTGGCGGCCTTTGTCAAAGGCACGAACAACGTGTCGATGGACACGCTAATGAAAGCGGGGTTAGCGCCGGATACCGTCGTCATAGGAGAGGACAAAGACGGTGATGGCGACCCAGATGTGGTCACGATCCGATTGGAAGTCGCCGAGCTGAATGGCCGCTCGCCGGATATGCCGGACCTCATTCCTGCCTACTTCATCGCCCCTGGTATTCAGCCCGGTCTTTGGGTGTTTGCGCCGAAGGTGCATGGCATGGCCACGAAAAACTCCGACAGCCTAGAGGCGAACGATCTTTTGCGTGCACCGTCGCCGGTGATTCGTGTCGAGCAGGGGGACACGGTGCAAATCGTCTTGGAGAACTCCCACTACTTTCCGCACACCATCCATTTTCATGGCGTGGATCATCCTTATTCGCATCATGAGCACCAAGGCAACGACGGCGTGCCGGAAACCAGCGAGTTGCCGGTGATGCCGGGCGACAGCCGGACGTATGTGTTTACCCAGGACCCGGCCTTTCATACCGGCCATGGCGAGGTGATGCCAGGTGCGAACCGGACGTTCGATCTCGCGCCGCGCCAGCCGGGCACCATGTTCTATCACTGCCATGTGCAGCCGCAGCATCACATCCACATGGGACTCCAAGGCATGTTTGTGGTGGAAGAGAACCGCCCCAACAACTGGGTGCAAACGCTCAATATCGGGGCAGGGCAAGTGCGCTACTCTTCTGTCGCCGTGCGCGAACAGTATGCTCAGGAGTACGATCTGCATTTTCAGGACATCGACCCTGCGCTCAACAACATCATCCAGAAGTCGAACGATCCGCGCTTGATCGAGCAGGTGATGAACCGGCAGTACAATGTCACGGAACGCAAGGCCCGCTATTTCTTGCTCAATGGTCGCTCGTTTCCTTACACTTTCCGTGAGTCGCTGGTAGTGGTGACGCCCGACCAACATGTGAAGCTGCGGGTGTTATCTGGTGGAGAAGAGGGGGTCTCGCTGCACAGTCATGGCCACAAAATGACGATCACGCATTACGATGGTGCGGAGCATCCTCTTGCCGCGCGGATTACTCGGGATGTCTTTTGGCTCAGTGCGGCGCAGCGTTTGGACCTCGACCTGAACACTACCAACGACGGGCTCCATAGCTACGGACCTGGAGTCTGGATGTTGCACGACCACAAAGAGAAGGCGTTTACTACCGATGGGATGCATCCCGGTGGCAGCGTCGGTGCCATTGTGGACCGCTCTTATCTGGATGAGAACGGATGGCCTAAGACGCAGGGGGTAGACTGGGGACCGTTTTTCTCCCCCCGCTATTACCAGCGTGAAATTCCCGTCTGGGCGACCTATGACAAGGACGGCATGCTTGGCGAAGTTGGAGCGCACAAGCCACGTTGGTCGCGGGTGCTCGTGCTCGGCTTAATTATTGGCGCACTTATCGGATGTGGCTTTATGCTAGGACGCTCGTTCCGCAGGAGCGCTTGAAGAGGAGATGCCGTGACGTTCTTGTCTGCGCTGTTTGCTCTCGTCCTGTTGTTGCCTTGTCCGGGCTTAGCCCAAACTCCTGCCGGCAACCCCCACGCGCATCATGAGATGCATCACGAACATCACAGCGGTCATCTCATGGATGCCGATGGTATGGTCATGAACGAAAATACCGACAAGCTACCACAGGATTGTCCGAGCCTCTCGGGAGAGCACGCCATCACTGTTCACGCTGGAAGAAAGTATGCGACTGCCTTCAACGGCACGATGTTCGCTTTCGATCAGCAAGAATGGGTCGTGCCGCCATGCTCGAAGGTGATAGTGACGCTCATCAACGACGACCAAGTGCGCCATCAGTGGATGGTGCATGGCTTGCCGCGTTACCTCTACGTTGAGGGGATGTTTCATCTTGAAGCAAACGGCGGTCGGCAGAAGACTGGGACCTTCATCGTCCCAAGTGGGCAGAAGACGTACCTTGTGCATTGCGACATCGCCCAACACATGGAGAAGGGGATGAAGGCTCAGCTGAAGGTGGGCGGTGGGGATGGCGACTTGTCGAGCATCCCTGGCATAACAAGCCCTCGTCAGCCAGAGGATTACGCCGAACCGTGGAAAGGGAGGATGTGGGGGCTTTTGCTAGCCTCGGGCCTCATGAGCGCAATCTTGGTAGGACGTTGGGCATGGCGAGCGATCTGATTGATTTCTACTCCTTCGCCGTGCGCTCTTTACGTTGAAGCTTGCCCCATTAAGTGCAAGATGCTAGGACGCAAAGAGTAAGGAAACACTTTGTAAAAAGGAGGACTGTTATGGGGCGAACATATAACGTTATTGATTCTGATGGCCATGTGTTGGAACCCCAGGACTTTTGGGGAGAGTATATTGATCCTGCATATCGAGATCGGGTACCGAAGCTCCTGGTGGATAAAGATGGCAAGGAACGCTTGCTGATCGAAGGCAAAATGATCGGTGGAGCGAAAGGGCTAGGCTTTGCCGGTGCCATCGGTGCGCGACAAGGCGCAACCTCGCAGGACATTCGCTACAACGAGGGGAGAAAAGGCGGGTTTGATCCGCATGCCCGCATTCCCGACTTGGACCTCGACGGCATTGATGCTGTCTTCCTCTATCCCACGCTTGGATTACTTTCTGGTGCAATTCAAGATGCGCCGTTGGCTGCCGCAGTCTGCCGTGCTTATAACCGTTGGCTGGCGGATTACTGCAAACCCTATCCGGATCGCCTCTTCGGTGTGGCGATGTTGCCGATGCAATCCGTCGATATGGCGATTGAAGAGATGAAGTACGCCCGTAACCAACTTGGCATGCGCAGCGGCTTCCTTCGCCCTAATCCCTATAACAACATCATGCTTGGCGACCCGATCTATGACCGGTTCTGGACAGTCGCCCAGGATCTCGATTTCGCCATTGGCTTGCACGAAGGCACCGGCGGCATGCCTGCGGCTGGTGTCGAACGCTTCGAGAGCCCTGGTGCAAAACACATCATCTCTCACACGGTAGAAATGATGATGGCGAGTCTGAGCGTGATTTGGGGAGGGGTGTGCGAGCGGTTTCCTAAGCTTCGCTTCGGGTTTCTCGAATCCGGTGGCGGCTGGATCGCCCCATGGTTGGATCGTATGGATCGTCACTACGACGATAACGGCGTCTTTAATGACTCTCCGCTGAAGATGCTACCCAGCGAGTATTTCCAACGGCAATGTTGGATTTCGTATGAGCCGGTTGAAGGGAGCTTGGCGTATCTCGTGAATTATCTTGGTGCCAACAAAATCTTGTGGGCGACGGACTATCCCCACCCAGATGGATTTTTCCCAGGAGCACCGAAGATGATCTCCGAGAAGCTACCGGAGCAAGCGAAACGGCAAGTGTTGGCGGAAAGTGCGATGCAGTTTTACGGGCTGTGAGAGAGTTGAGAGTCAGGTAGGTATCCATCCATCCGACAGATTGCATTGCGTACCCTCACCCGCAGTCGCTTCCGCTCCTGCTGCCCTCTCCCTCGAAGGGAGAGGGGTAGGGTGAGGGTCGAAGGAAAGAAGTTATTTCCCCGCTAATGGCCCACGCAACAACTTGCCCGGTAACGCGCCGGTATGTTCGTTGTGTCGCAGGACGACTTCACCGTTGACGACTGTGGCGGCGATGCCGGTCGCTTTCTGTTTCAAGCGCCGTGCTCCCGCCGGGAGATCGTAGGTCAATTCTGGCATGGCTGCCGAGATCGTGTCAGGGTTGAACACGACACAGTCGGCATTCCAGCCTTCTTTGATCAGGCCGCGTCCGGTGAGTCCCCAATACGACGCCGGAACGTAGCTGAGCATCCGCACGGCTTGTTCCAAGGTCAGCGCTTGTTTTTCTCGCACCCAGTGGCTGAACACGTGGGTTTGTAGCGACGAGTCCATGATCTGCGACACGTGCGCCCCAGAATCCGAGAAGGTGACAACAGCATTCGGATGTTTCATCATTTCCAATGCGTATTCGTCATTCTCGTTGGCCAGCGGCTGCAAGAAGAATTGTTTGAGATTCTTCGCCAATGCCGCGTCGATGAAGACATCAATCGGGTCCTTGTTTTCGGCTGCTGCGATTTCAGCAATCGAACGATGCGGTGGATTCGGGTTCTCCATGACCCACAGCCATTTGGGATTGGCGGGCCGCGCCTCAGGTCCAACCATGCGCCTGGATTCTCGCGGCGTGTCGTGATACGCGGCGACCAGCTGACGGCGAATTTCAGGATCACGCAGCTTGGCTTCTTGTTCCTTCAGTGCGAGTTTGCGGATGTCGCGCCAGACTGGAAGTTTGTCGAACGGCGTGACTGTCTCGAACGACAACAAGACGCTCAGTGCGCGGCTGTGCGCCTGCACGAACATCTTCCCGCCGGCAGCAACCGTCTCGTTCGCCAGTGCGTAGTAGTCTCGCCAGTATTCCGGCGCTTTGCGGTTGCTGAACATGCCGAAAGTGACGGGGACCTTCGTATCGAGCGCAAGGGCTTTCAGACGACGGAGAAATTCCTGAATCCGTTCCGGTGCGAGACCAGTATCTTCTGTGGCAATCTCGAAAATGCCTGCGCCTAAATCGCCCATGACGCCGACCAGCTGACAGACTTCTTCCCAGGTGGCGAGGCGGCTGGCGACAGGTTGGCCATCCGGTGTCTGGTGGTTACGAGTACGCGAGGTGGTGAAGCCCATGGCACCAGCACGAATCGCATTACGCACTTCCTGCTTCATGGCTTCGAGATCTTCGGGAGTCGCCTCATCGGTGAAGGCCCGCTCTCCCATCACGTAGGTACGCAGCGCCGAATGTCCCATGTAGGCTGAGTAGTTGATGCCTTTGGGCAAACGATCTACTGCGTCGAGATATTGTGGGAAAGTCGTCCAGCTCCACTTAATACCGGCTTCCATCGCCTCTGGAGAAATATCCTCGGCGCGCTCTAAGTTACGCATGACGAGGAGTTTGTCTTTTTCCGCGCAGGGAGCGAGTGAGAAACCACAGTTCCCCATCACTACGCTGGTAATGCCGTGCCAGCAGGAGCACGTGCCGAGGGGATCCCAGAACACTTGCGCGTCCATGTGGGTGTGCGCATCGACAAACCCTGGTGTGACGACATGGCCTTCAGCATCGAGCACCTGTTTGGCGCTCTCATTGATTTTCCCGATGGCGGCGATTTTCCCGTTGACGATACCCACGTCAGCACGAAAGCGCGTCGCTCCGGACCCGTCGACGACGGTCCCGTTTTTAATAAGTAGATCGTATGACATCGTGTCCCCTTATTGGCAGCAGGCGTTAATAGAAACAGTAAGCTCGGTCGGACCTTAGCCTCTTGCTCATTCTTATGGCAGAGCTGAAGCCTGGGGGCAAGAGGCGAGGAGGCTGTGGAATCTTGGCGCGACGAGATTTCGGTCTCAGCTTAGTGAATGGTGGCAGGCTGAGGTGTGGCCCAGAATCTCGGCGTGCTTCGCATTTTGGTAGATACGACCCTTGGGGAGATTGATCAATTTGAGATTTTTGAAGTCTCGATGCAGGTTCTTATCCTGCGAACACAAGACTCTGGCTCCGCTAATGCGTGCCAACGCAATAATATGAGGATCGTCAGAACGGCATTCTCCCGTTGCTATCACCTGTTCCCGTTCGAGGCCAACCTCGTTCGGAGAACGAAAAATCGCTCTCCCTGCTTGCGCTAGTCTTAAAATCCGCCGGCGTGCGCTCTCAACGCCGTAAAGTTCTTCAGTGAGTTGTCCCCCTATAATGAGCCGTCCCTTTTTCTTAGGAGAGGTTAACCAGTCGATGATGGGCAAGAAGTCCTCGCTGGGTTGGTCCCCGAAAACTAAAGAAGCAAGATTAGCGTCGACGATGAGACACATGATGGAGGCTTAGAATTACGACATGGAAAAGAATCGTCGCTCTTCTTCGAGAAAAAATTGTCTATAGGTCGCTGGAACATTGACGATATTCCCCGATTTATCGATCTCTAAGGAGTGGATTTGGACCCCTCCTTTTGTCCGTTCAAAATAGAGGATTGCTACGTCGTCGGGTGTAAGAAATTTTCGATCCCGAATATCCATACGTATCCTATCGAGCAAGTAATCGCTGTGCGTCTCAATGATGAAACGTTTCTGTTGCCCTTTTGCCAGAGCGGCTAAAAACGACCCGAGGGCGGCTTGGGCTTTGGGATGAAGATGCACTTCCGGTTGCTGAAGAAGGAAACTCCTCCCCTCGTCTTCCTGTATTGCATCGACGAGAATTGGCAACACTTGGCTGACACCGTAGCCAACATCCACGAGATTGAATGCTGGGCCGAATGTTTTTACGGCAATTTGAAAGGGATCGCTCTCTTTCTGTCCCTTTCTTTTTACTTCGACATCGGTGAAG
>SXGS01715066.1_pt1 | contig 12734 bp, 12 predicted proteins | sample 3174681 | NCBI WGS metagenome assembly SXGS01 (sample SAMN11356861, study PRJNA531348) | freshwater metagenome | isolation source: freshwater sample F1-80 | place: China: Fuxian Lake, Yuxi | collected 2017-12-25
CACAGTCTTCCCAAACAGTTGATCGTCCCACGCCTGATCGAATCTGCCGGAGACCACGCATCGCGCCGCTTCATCGAATTCTTCACCGCCCAAATTCGCAACAAAGGAACGCGAACCGTGTATGCTCATGCGGTCTCGCAGTTCTTCAATTGGTGCGACTCGCACGGAATTGCCTTCGAACAAGTCCAACCAATCGTCATCGCCACATATATCGAGACGTTGACCGCAAGACTGAGCGCCCCGACGGTTAAGTTACATCTCGCTGCCATTCGGATGCTGTACGACTATTTGGTAACTGGCCACAACATTATCGAATTCAATCCCGCCGCATCCGTCAAAGGCCCCAGGCATGTCGTCAAGAAAGGCAAAACCCACGTGCTTGACGCTGCCGAAGCCCGCGCGTTGCTGGATTCAATTGACACCTCAAACATCATCGGCCTTCGCGATCGAGCGCTCATCGGCCTGATGGTGTTCAGCTTCGCCCGGATCAGTGCCGTGCTTGGCATGAACGTCGAGGACTATTTCCAGCATGGCCGCCGCATGTGGTTCTGCCTTCACGAAAAAGGAGGAAAGCCCCACGAAGTTCCTGCCCATCACAACGCTCAAAAATTTCTCGACGATTACATGCTTGCCGCTGGCATAGCATCCGAGAAAAAAGAGCCATTGTTTCGTACCATTGGCCCCGACAAGCACCTCTCAGCCAACCGCATGTCGCGATCCGACGCCCTGCGAATGATCAAGCGTCGTGCCATGGCCGCCAGTCTCTCTGATCGAATCAGTTGCCATACCTTTCGAGCCACTGGAATCACAGCCTACTTGAAGAACGGCGGCTCCCTAGAACACGCCATGCGCATCGCCTGCCACGAATCCGCTCGTACAACCAAGCTCTACGATCGCACTAGCGATGAAGTGAGCCTGGATGAGATTGAGCGGGTCAGGATCTAGGCGAGCAGTCTCCAGGCAACTGAAAGCTCGTTGGATCGAAACTGCTCATCTACTGCCTCCACAAAAGAAATTGCGAGGTGATCGCTTCCGTAAAGGCCAGTTCATTTCCTATGAGCTTCTTCCTCGTCCCACGTACGTCGCCTCTTAATCGCAAACCCAACTGCGGTTGAGATCGTCGGATTATCGTGCTTAGCATGGCGCAGAAGGACTCGTAGCCCTTCCTCTCGACTTCGACTACCTGCAATTCCATACGCGAATATTTCGCAATATCTATTTGCCCTAAGCATCTGTTGCTCAAGCACTTCTACGTCGTCCGCAAGCAATAGCCCAAGCACTCCCAGATCTTTGTATGGCTCTTCCACCGTTGGATTCTCCAAGACACCAAGCAAGTACGCTTGTGCATCCTGGCTCCCAAGCAGTCCCAAATGCACGCAGATTTCATCTCGTTCCTGACTCAGTTTGCTAAACGCCTCTCCAAGCACCGCAACAACCGTATGATCTTTGAACCCTAATCGGGCTAGTGCGATTGCAGTCCGTACTTCCTCTTCGTTGTTGTCAATGCTCCGCTTTAATCGCTCGTTGAGCAATCGGATAATTTCGGCATCACCTTTGGGTTGAGGAACTAACAAATTGCGTCGAGGCTTTACTCCAACCGCAACTAGAGCTGCCTCATTAAGCCAGTCAGAGCCCAAATTGATGTGCACAACGTTCTCGTCCATCGTGGCAAGCAACCCAGCGAAACCTAGATCATTCTTTCGCGAATCCGTCATAATCGCGCGAATCCGTCCAATGCTCGTTGCGTCCAACGTAACGAATTTCTCAACGTGCCCTCGCATCCCATCCGACGGTGCGCCGGTAAACCAACACAATGCCCACAGATAAAGATCCCTCAAATCAATTTCGGTTTCAGCAGCCGTGAGCAAGGCGTCAATTACTCGAGTCCTCTGTTCACTTGTAAGAAACCCAAGCTTATCTTTAGAAATAAAACACCGTTCGAGGAATACCATCGTCGCAATAGCCCGGTTTTTCATTTCGTCCATTTCAAGGCCACAAAGTAAATCGCTAATAGCTTGCTCACAATTATCTGGGGAGATATTGATCGCGTATTTCGAAAACTCCGAAATGCAGGCTCGGCCAATAAATTGGCGCAGTACGCCGTCAGCCGCAAAGAACGCAGCCAGTAGATATTGACGCAACTTGTCGCCGAACGATGATGCGCCAACAACTCTGAGAGCTTCATCCCACGCTGTTCTTGCCGCCGATACAGCCGCATCTATCTCACTCATGCAACTAACGAAGTCCTCGAAGATCTTGGTGAGAGTTTCTGGACCTAGCCTTGGTTCATCCGCTAGGCAAAGCATTGCGAAGACGGCCAGCGCTCGCTTGCGATCGCTGTCCTCCTGGCAGAGCAAGTGCGAAAAAACGCTATCAGCGACGTTCTCTGGGAGCTGCGCGATACATAGTCGAATTGTTTCTTGCCAATCTCCGGCAACCACTGCTTCCTGTTTCATTCTGTAACGTTCTTTCACGCTACGCTGGGCGATACCGAGGTTGTCAATCAACTCCTTCAAACGCGACAATTCATCCATACCCGAGCGGTCATACCGAATGCATCTCCCCGCAAGATACTCTTGAAAGATTGGGTGAACAAATTTCAATTCATCTTGATACATACCCGTATCGTCCAGGCGTTGACCCGCCAAGGCAAGGATTCCGACCGGATGAAGTGCCGCAGCCAGAAGATCTGCTTCGCTTCGAATCGCAATGATTCTGCCTTTGGTTTTCTTGCGGAAATTCTCTATCTGAGCAGCCGCTTGATCTCTAAGAATAAGCCCTTGATGGGCCTCGCGCATGCGAAAAGCCAAATATTCAAGATGTGGGACCAACTCATTAAAAGTAACGGGCGCATCCTGCAAGTCTTCCTTGCGGGAAATCATCTGCTTAATTGCTTCCTCGATTAATTGGCAACGACTGTTTGGGAAGCGATTCGGTTCATTCCAGTAGATCTGAGCGCCTAGCGCCAACATCAGCACTGTATCGCTGAGGGCCGCGATATTGGCGTTTCGTTCAAGGACATGTCGTCGTACATCCGCGGCGTTTTCGTTTCCCACGGCAGCACAAAGCTTGTCCAAAAACATCTCTTTGGTTGGTTTTGGGAATGGAGCTACAATCCGAATATCAAATGCCGCCGACATGTTGTGCTGAACCTGGTCGACTCCATATGGACGCGATGTTACGAGAAGCCGAAGGTCGGGATAGACCGCGACCATATCCAATAGTTGTGTTTGGCAAAATAGCTTGCGTGGCTTTTCTGGAATTTCGTCAATTCCATCGAGCAACAATACCACGCGACCGTTCAATGCAGCAGCCTCAAATTCATCGCAAAGTCGATCAAAGTCCGTTGGTACGCGATTGTCTTGATCAACTCTCGCTAACTCCTTTGTTCTTCTGGGCAGACCGAACGACTGAATAGTTTGGTTGAGGCAGAGCCGCGATACCGCTATCTCAATGATCGAACGCAGATCGGTAGGCGTCGATTCCGCGACAAAGCGATTACACTCCAGCAACAACGGCATGGACTTGGTCGCATCGGCAACCCATTGGCTTGAGCTGTAATACGCGATCCAACGCTGAAGCGTTGACTTGCCACACCCAGGATCGCCAACCAACAGTACGCGTCGCCCTGGTTCAAGTATCATCTCGGCCGTAAGCTCCTCGATGCCCCATTGGCTTTCGCCCTTTCGCTCCAAACGCACGGCTTGTGTATGTCTCGCGAGCATGGCATCCTGGATCACTGATGCCGACTCTTCCTTCAAAACCAAGACCGGAAGATTGAAGTTCATTCGTTCAAACTGAATGACGTGCTTTCCATCATCCCTTGGCAAGGGCAAGTTTACTGTTGCAAACCGCCGACGCATCGTCTCAACGAAACGCTTCAATAGCACGGAGACGGTAGGTTGAACGTCCGCCTTTGACACTATTGAAGGGCCTTGAGGTTGGCCTGGCTCATCTTTTGGAGATGGTGAAGGTTCGTCAGGTTCCTCTTCTAGCAGCTCCTTGAGTTTCTCAAAATCCTCTTCGGAAATGATGAATTCGGTCGCTTCTAATCTGGGGTTAAACTTGCCATAGGATTGGATCGACTTTACAACTTGGTTTAAGGTGTTGAATTCAACGCGTCCTCGGGACATGCCGGTAAAGGGGTTGCTTTTCCTCGAGTCTCTTCCGATTGCAGCCTGTGACGGCACATTGTTCGAGTTGCTACCACATTTCCGGCGCTTGGTGTTGCTTATTTCGCCTGGGATTGGAACATCTGCTGGACCACGGGCCCACTTGATATAGACCCGTAGGAGTTGGTGATTTACGTAGACCCAATCGTTTTCGTTCGGTTGGCAACTCTGCACGGCCACGCTGTGTTCCTAAATCTACTCCCAGCAAAGAACGACCATTCCTTGCTTATCGGCTGTCTAACTATCGCGTGTACCAATTGGTTTCTTTGCGATATGGGCCAAGGTTATTTCCTTCCACACTTAGGCCCGTTTGGGCGCAGCTAGTAATCTTGGAGAACAGTTCATCGTCTAGGCATTCGGAGGGCATCAGTTCCACAAAACGGTGGAGAGCGTCTGACAACTGCTTCCTCCCCGTTTCGATCCTCCCGAGATACATCCCCTCGAGCATGCCGACGATTTCGGCGAATACCGTGCGCAACACCCGGTCGTCCTCTCCTTTTGTTTTGAGCACGTGGCGGGCATTCTTGAAATCCTCGTCGAGGTACATTCTAAGCCACCAAGCCCTGCCGCGAGGATCCTTTGGCGGGTCCAGCTCATCGAATTCAGGGGGTGGCTGATAGTCGTCTTCCACGGGACTCCAAGCTTTCCAATAAAATTGCACAAGATTTTTTTCGCCCGTCATCGTTGGCGCGCGAAAACGCAAATGTCAAACGAATTGTTTGATTGCCTGAGACGTTGTGCATATCTCCGAGCGTATGGCCAATCGTATGATTGGTGCAAAACCATAGGTTTTCGTTGGGTTTTCCGATCTTCCGCATGCGTTCTAATAATGTGCAGCAAACCGATTTGCAAGGCCACAAGAACGATCGACATTCACCGATTTTCTCAAGGAACCACCAATGACGACAACCACAGCCGGACTGGCAATCACCTCGTTTGTAAATTACGAGCGCCGCTTGCAAAGATTGGCATTAATTTTGCTGCGGAATTCTGCGGATGCTGAGGACGTATTTCAAAACTGCGCAATCAAAATGCTCAAGGTCGGTCTCATTGGCTTCGAGAACGACCGATTGGAGTCCGCGTTCTTTTCCATGGTTGTGCGGAATGAGTGCCTTTCCCTCATACGCAAGCGAAGGAGGTCGAAAGAAGTCCTAGAAGCAGAGTTTGATTCGGACCACCGATTGGAGGACGCGATTCCACGAACGGACCCTGCCGAACCAGACCTTGAGGATTTCTTAAGCTGGTTGCTCTCGCAGGTCCGCAAGGAAGACAAAGAGTTGTTGCAAGCTCGGTTCACAGACGGTGCAACCTATCGTCAACTAGCTGAAATGCTGGGCGTATCCAAGCGTCAAGCGATCTCCCGCGTGCACCGGCTATTGGAGCGGCTCCGAGCAATCGCGGACGTTGCTTGATTCGAACTACACACTGAAATGGAACATTTCGAACCGACCACGCTCGGCTGGACACGCTGTCCAGCGTTTCTGAGTCGGCCAAACCTAAGTTCGGCCTAACTCTCTCGTTGATCGCGTTTCAATCGGCAATTCTAGGAATTGAGAATGCACTCCACACTGGCGAGATCCTCTAAACGAAGAAACGATTTTAGTTATGGCGCTACGCCTGCCGCAGAATTGGGGCCAAGAGTAGCGGCGACGATGGGCTTCGTGGCAATGCCCTTCGTCAAGCCCAGTCCTGGAATTCGATTTCGATTTCTTACGCCACTTGCCGATAGCCTTCCACTTGGAATTTCATTTCGCTTCTTCGGCCAAGGCCGAGAGAGACTTAGCGACTTTGCGCTCGGCGGTCGTAATGGGTTTTGCGCGAAGACTCTGGACTTTCGTTCGATGGTTGCCAAGCCTAAATCAGCAACCATGTTGCGAGTAATCTGGGCCCTTGGATCGGCTGATTTGCTTCAAGCCGACTGTATCGTCACCGACACTACTCTACCAAGGTCCGTCAGGTATCTTGGATTTACGCTCGCACCACCGAGTAGCAAACCAGGAGAAGGCTTCCATGTGGTCCGAAAACTATGCGCCCTAGGACTCGGCAAACGAGTTCGCATGCCTACATACGGATTTCCAATGACATCGGCGCAACATAGCGCAATCATCAACCGAACTCACGACATCCTCGTTGGCAACTCAATACATGAAAATACAAGAACAACGGCGCTTCAGCGATTGTTCTTTGTACTGTTGGGCGGTTTTGACAAGCCTCTACTTTGGAAAGGGAACGACTCATGAGTGATTACATCATGGCCACTGTCGCTTTGGCGCGAATGCAACAACGTCGCGAAAAGTGGACGAAAGATGGCTTATCGTCCTCCAGAAGGAAAGTGGTGGAGGGTTTCGACATCGAACAGTTTGTGGACCCTCATAAGGACGAACACGACATGGCTGATCGCGACAAACAGTTTGAAATCATCAAGAAACACATTCGAGAATGTACTCGCAACCCCAACATGCGGATGCTGATTGAGTGGCATTTATTTGAAGGGGAGGCTGTGGTTGAGCTTGCGGAGCTGTTTGGTGTCAAAGAATCTGCGGCTCGTTCGGCAGTGATTCGGGCCAAGCGTTACCTGGGCATCATTGGCGAGAAGCGACGCTTTCAGAAGTCGAAAAAGAATGCGTCATGCTGAAGTGTTGCTGCGTTTATTGAATGGAGTGCATATCGATCCGATTTCAGACGAATTCTGATGAGTGTGCATATGGTTGTATCTGGATTTTCTTTTTTGCCTTGGAGAAATGACATGTTGCGAAGAATGGCTGCTTGTATCTTGCTTTCGTCCGTTCTATTGACCGGATGCGATTGTGGAGCTTGTGTGATTGGACCGGCCCTGGTCAGTGGCGCTGCGTCTGGGATTGCGGCCGCAGCCGCCAGCAAAGTCATCTGTAATTCTAAGTAGCTCACTAATCGCTCTTAGCCAACTGTTCAAACACAAGGCTCCGCCAATTTCTGGTGGGGCCTTTGTCGTTTATTGGTTGCGACCATGACTCGAAATACCGCCATGACTTCTCCGAATTTCGATCGTGATGTGACACACCGACCAATTTGCCCGCGTATGTGAAATGAGCACCGCGTGTTGCGGTTGCGGGTCGTGTTCCAAGTGGAAACTCATTTTTGGAGGGACAGTATGAATCGTATGAATTGCAATTGTTGGAAGAAAGTGCAAGCGATCGTTGAGATCGCTACGGTGGTCGCTCTTGTCTCGATTGGGGCAGGGATTGCAAACGCGCAGAATTACGCTGTGCAAGCCAAGCAGTCACCGATCGAGTTAGCGAAACAGCTTAACGCAAACGCGGACGCCGCGCTGCGTGACGCAGAATCCAAGTGGTGTTCAAGGTTCGCCTCATTTCGCGACTCGGAACGATTAGGGACGCTAGTGGAAAGGCTTGTTTCCTACCAACAGAAGTTCGAGATGGCGGGCGCGTTTCTCGGATTGACTGACAGTGCATCACAAAACGCGCGCAACGCCATTAGAGAAAAAATCGTTGACGAGCGCAGCTTGGTTCGACAAATGAAAGAATTTGCGGACGAACTGCTCCTGGGATTGAAAAATCAGGATCAAGTGCTCATGAAAGCCATGGGCCTTTCGGTTTACTCAAATCGGGCCTTGTGCAGTACGAGCTACGACTCGACTGACTGGGAAGGGGCGTTTGAACCGCTCGTGCGCACGACTGTTAAAATCAGTCAGAACGATTTGGCGCGAACTGCGGCTGTTTTCACAGGCAGCAATATCGCAAGCGATGCGATAAATGATTCAGCGCGAAGCGCTGGGGTGAACCCTTACAAGGATGGTACTACGCAGGATTTCCTGGCTGACCTGCTCGTTAATCTGGCGGTTGGATTCTTCGCAGATGCTGCGACCGACGTGACTCCTTCGATCAAGAAGGAGCTTTCGTCGCAACTCGAGAAAGTCGAACACGAACTCTTGAAGGGTCGTAGCGGATTACTCACCGCGATCAGCTCCGCTACAGAGCAACATAAGCAAGCTCGGCTTCGATTGGTCGGTACAGGCTCGAAAGGAGTTTCCAAATGAATAGTCGAATAACTGCATCGCTGGTTTGCTTTGCAAGCTTGGTGACTGTACAGACGACTGCAAGCGCACAGTTGGGATCACTGTTGCGTGAGGGACTGGAAGCCGCAGTGAAGGGATCTGCCAAAGCGGCCGTGAAGGGAGCCCAGGAAGGGATTGAAATGGCCGCTCCGAGAGTTAGCAGCTTGCTCAGTCGTGGCATTGCAGAAGCTGCTGAAGGAACCGTCAAGGCAGGAGCCACTACGGCCAGAGCTGCAACTCGAGAAGTGCTGAAAGCGACCGCCAAGCATGGAGAGGACATTTGCGCGCCCGTTGTTATGCAGTTTGGTGACGATGGGGCACGTGCATTGTCAGCAGTCTCGAAGGAGAGTGGGGCGAAGCTGGCTCAAATGTCCTCTGATATCGCCAAGCATCCGCAAGCTGGAGAGTGGATCAGTACGATCGCCAAGCATGGAGATGCCGCAGTATCGTGGCTGTGGAATAGAAGACTCTCGATTGCTGTTGGAACTACGGCAACGGCGATCTTGTTGCAACCAGAATCGTTCTTGCAAGCGGGTGAACATGTGGCCACCGCAGCCATTACGGCTACGGGTGAACATCTGGTCGAGCCGCTGATCGCGGAGACGGCCAGCCATATGGTGGAACCATTGATGCGAGAGATTGCGAAACCCTTGGCGACGAAGGTGCTTCCAGTCTTGGCGCTGTCCTTGGCGGCACTCACTGCGGTTTGGGTGGGCTGGCTCTGTTGCCGAAAGAAGTCAGTCAAGTCGGTATAGCAATCTGAGCGAGCTTCGATTCGAGAGCCATCTGGACTATCTGATTCGGGTGGCTCTTTTCGTTACCTGGTCCAACAATGGTAAACCACGCATATGGGAGTTTTTTCCAATGAGTTTCTTCAATGGTTTTGATCCAAGAGAGCCTATGACGTTCAATCAACGAGCAGAAGTGTTATGGGGCTTGGGAGCTATTGCATTTCTGATCTTTGTCGTGGTCGTGAATAATCCAGGGCTGGCTGTGTTCTTGATCTTGGGTTTCGTCATCTACTGCTTACGTCGAACGAAACCCAAAGTTGATTCTGCTTCGCACGGATCGGCCCGTTTTGCCGAGCGATCGGATTTGAGTTCAGCAGGTTGTTTAAAACTGCAAGAAGGATTCTTGATCGGGCAATCCATCGACCTGCGTAAATCATCGAGAAAGCCGATAGAAATCGTCGTTCCCGATTGGCGATTCCCGCACATTTCTGTCATTGGTCCGTCAGGGACCGGTAAATCGACATGCTTCTCAATAGCCAATTTACGATCCCGTGACCCCGCTGGCTGTATCGCTCTGGACCCCAAGGGCGAGTTAGCGAGAGAATCCGCCGCCTGGCGAGCACAAAACCTTGGTCACGAGATTGTGATCATAGATCCCTACAGGATATCCGGTCTGAACCAGTTCAAGTGTGGCAGAATCAACCCGCTTCGATTGCAGGATAGCTGTAGCAAATTGATCGCCGACGACGCACGACGACTTGCCAATGCGCTCGTCGTGCGAACATCGCAGGAACGAGAACCGTTTTGGCCGAACTCGGCTCAGGCTCTTATTCAGTGCATGACCACTTTTCTGATGTCGGAAGCAAAGCCAGAAAAGGCCAATCTCAATCACCTGCGTGACATTCTGACGAATAGCGAGTCAACGCAAGAGATTTTGGAGTACATGTACGCCACGGATAATTGTCACGGTTTGCTTCGTCGGATGGCTGGGCAAGTCATGCAATGGAAAGGCCAAACAGCGGCAAGTGTATTCGGAGTCGCCAATTCGCATTTGGAGTTCCTGGACAGTGTTCCGGTGGCCGAGATACTCTCGGACACGGACTTCGATCCGATGTTACTGCTTCAAAATCGAATGACACTGTACCTTTGCTTGCCAGTCGACCGCATCATGGAGATGCGAGGCTTACAGCGAATTCTAGTCACGAGCTTAGTCAACTTTGTGTTTCAGGCGGGTGAAAGCAAGTCAAGGCGTGTGCGGTTGATGTTGGATGAGGCTGCCAGCCTGGGCGAAATCGATGCCTTGTACAACGCTGTAATGTTTGGACGGGGATTCGGATTGCGGGCCACACTTTTCTTCCAAAGTGCCAGCCAGATCGCTCAGTGTTTTCCCGAATCGAAAGCTGCCGACTACAAGGGGACCGTGGCGACCGTATTCAGCGGCGTTAACGATTTTGTTGGAGCCGAAGAAGTTTCCAAATGGATCGGACAAACGACCGTTACAAGTTCCAGTTCTCAATACTCAAGCAACTACGGAAACTCATCCTCGCAGAATTATCGAGAATCGCAGACCGGCTATAACTCTGGCAGTAGTAACTCGTTTACGCAAAATCAAATTGGCCGCCCGTTGATCCAGGCAGAGGAGCTTTTGCAACTGCCGCCGAGCATTGGCATTGCGTTACTACCGAGTATTCCTCCAATTCTTTTCGAGAAGGTCCCTTACTTCGCAAGACTTAAGCCCAAGCACGTGAAGAAAATACGTCGAGTGAGCATGCTGAATCGCTCGGCCCTTGCCATTTTGATTGCTCTGCTAACTTGCGCCGCTGTAGCCGTTTGCCAAGTAATAGCGGAGCAAAGAACTGGTCAAGCAAGTGGACTCTAGACCTTGACGTGTTTTCTCCTCTCAGGTGTAGGTCAAGACTTCCTTGTGGCTGCAAACGAAGGATAACGTTCCACGGCAATAGTGACACATTCTTGTTACTTTGCGCGTGAATCATCAGTGGATGGTTTGCACGAGCACCTACTTCGATGCGACCTACAGTGGCTTTGCACTATCTCGACGAATGGATAACTCAATGATGAACGTCAATTGGTTAACTTCACTGGCACTTCAGTCTGCGGGCGGATGCAATTGCCAAGTGGTCGCTGAATTAGCGAATGGGCATCGTGTTTTGTTATCGAAAACTGACTTTTCTTTGGAGGCAATACATGGAAATGAAAATGCTTGGGGTCAAGTACATCGACCCCGACCCGGATCAACCTCGCTTGGAGATCCACGAAGACGAGACGCAGCAGTTGGCGGCAAGCATCCGCGATCAGAATCAATTGCAGCCAATCATCGTATTCTGCACTGGCGAGCGATTTCAACTCGTCGACGGACACCGGCGCTTCGCCGCCGTATGCTTGCTTGGACGAGACGCCATCTTGGGGCTGGTGCTTCCCAGCAAACCGAATGCGGCGACTCTTCTGGCAACCCAGTTGACGGCGAACTGCATGAGGAAGGACTTGACGCCAATGGAGAAAGCTCGCGGTATCGAGCGGTTAAAGAAGTTGCGAAACTTCTCCAATGTCGAAGTCGCAAACGCGCTGCACATGGGCGAAGCTGCGGTAACTCAATGCTTGTCCTACTTGTCGCTCCCGCCCGATGTCCAATCGGCCATCGACACGGGAAAAATCGGAGGCAGCACGGCCTATGCGATTACCCGCGCCAAAGACGACGAGACCAAACAGACGCTGTTGGAGGCTGCAAGGAATGGCACACTTTCACGCGACGACGCGTTACAAGCGGTTCGCAAGCCTGGTACTTCGCATGCGAAAACCACTCGCATCGCCTGCCGCCTGCCTGGCAAGACGGTCACCGTTACCAGCGAAACTCGCTTAAGTGTACAGGATTTGGAATCTGTTTGGCAGAGTTTGCTTCAGGAGAGCAAGCGAGTGTCCAAACAAGGACTGGATGTGGTGACGTTTGAGCGAGTGTTGGCTGATAAGAGCCGCCTGGCGGTTTGAGCCAAGGTCAAGCGTGTGTTGAATCGGTGTTTGAGTTTGTTTCGTGTTGTTGAACAAAGAGGAGAATTCGATGTCTGCAAAAGGTCCCAAGATTGGTTCTGGACACATGGAAGCCTGGCTGCGAGCCGGCTTAAAGGAAGTTGCTCAAAGTCTGCCAGCGTTCCCGCAGTCGATCAAATCGGTGGAAGAGCCCGGACTTTGGGGAAATCCTGTTCAACAGGAAGTGTATGCACAGAAGCAGGCTCAAAAGCAAGGGCCGGAACCTGAGCAGGAAATGGAAATGGGCATGTGAGCGGCACAAGGCTCTCATGAGTTCTCAGTTTTCCGCGTTCGAAGATATCAGAGTTTTCAGGTGGCATTGTGATACTCGAATCGACACGATTGATGACGGTGAAGGAACTGGCCGAACAGTTAAGGATCTCTCTAGCAACCGCGTACGTACTTCTCAAGCAAGGCAAGATTGCGTCGTTCCGGATCGGCGGGAATTGCGGAGCGATTCGCGTGCGAATGGCGGATGTCGAAACGTATCTTGAATCGCAGAAGCAGCAGGTTGAATCGACGGTGCCAGTTCAGAAACCTGTGAGGCTACAGCTCAAGCACCTGAAACTAAGGTAGACACCGTGCAGGCCCTGATGGCCAGACCTTTCAACATGTTTGAGAATCTGCTAAATCCTTGTGGAACATGGAAGTTTCATGGATTTGTGGAGATTGATAGCTATGTCAGGGAAGACAAATCTGGATCGGTTTTCGGTGAAGTGTCCGTTGGCGGTTATG
>SXGS01493997.1_pt1 | contig 12732 bp, 13 predicted proteins | sample 3174681 | NCBI WGS metagenome assembly SXGS01 (sample SAMN11356861, study PRJNA531348) | freshwater metagenome | isolation source: freshwater sample F1-80 | place: China: Fuxian Lake, Yuxi | collected 2017-12-25
CCAATGACAATTATTGATGATCAATTTCGCGCTCCAACTTGGGCAGATGATTTGGCGTGGGCCTGCATTCAAATATGTAAATTAAAAAAAACAGGTATGTATCATATTTGTGGACCAGAAACCATGTCAATTTATGATCTTGTTCTTCGTATTGCCAATTTTTATGGATATTCTAAAGAAAAAATAACAAAAACAGATAGTATTTCGCTGAATCAGAAAGCAAAGCGTCCGCCAAAAACTGGATTTAATATTCAGAAAGCAAAAATTGAACTTTCCTATAAGCCAACAACTTTTGATGAAACTTTAAAACGACTTTAGTTTAAAAATAATCGTATCTTCGTTTTAATTATATTTTAAAAAAAAATGGCAAATACACAATCTTCTGGATGGGGCTCACGAGTTGGCTTGGTTTTAGCAATGGCAGGAAATGCCGTAGGTCTTGGAAATTTTTTACGTTTTCCAGCACAGGCAATTGATAATGGTGGCGGTGCTTTCATTATTCCTTATTTAGTCTGTTTTTTACTTATGGGAATTCCCTTGCTTTTTGTTGAATGGTCGATGGGTCGATTTGGTGGTCGTTACGGGCAACACTCAACACCATTTATATTTGACGCAATGGGTAAAGCACCCTATTGGAAATACTTTGGAGTCTTTGGAATTTTTACAAATATTGCAGTTGCAGCATTTTACTGCTATTTAGAATCATGGGCGCTTTCTTGGACCTATTACTCTGTTGCAGGAACCTTCACAGGAATGTCACAAACCGAAGTACAGCAGTTCTTTTCAAATTATATCGAATTAGGAACAAGTCATCCAGTTGTTTTTTGGATAATTTGCCTTTTCTTAAATACATGGATATTATCCAGAGGATTAAGTGGTGGAGTGGAAAAAGTTGCTAAAATAGGAATGCCTTTACTTATCTTATTTGGATTAATATTGGGGATAACAGGTATCTCATTACAAGCAAGTCCAGGGGGAGCCAGCTACGACGGAGTTGTAGGGCTTAATTATTTGTGGTCACCAGATTTCTCAACAATTTGGAGCTTTAAGGTTTGGGTTGCCGCTGCTGGACAAATTTTCTTCACTCTTTCTCTCGGAATGGGTAGTATTCATTGCTATGCATCGTATTTAAAATCTAAGGAGGATATTGCTTTGAATGCAATGAGTGCAGGTTGGATGAATGAATTTGTTGAAATTGTTCTTGGCTCAGCTATTATTATTCCAATATCAGTTGGATATCTTGGAATTGAGGGGGTCACTAAATTTGTTTCTGAGCAAGGTGGTCTTGGCTTAGGTTTTATGGTCTTACCAAATTTATTTTCCGGATGGGGAATGTTTGGAATATTTGCCGGGGTAATGTGGTTTGGCCTCTTATTTTTTGCTGGTATAACATCTTCTTTGGCAATGGGAACACCTGTTATGGGCTTTTTAAAAGATAATTTTAAGATTAAAGAATCCACAGGAGCTTGGATTTTTGGAATTGTTATTCTCTTATTGGGTATCCCTTGTGTGTTATCGCAAGATGCGTTCAATGAATACGATTATTGGGCAGGAACTGTTGCTTTAGTTATTTTTGCAATGATTGAAATTGTATTATTTGCGTGGGTTTTTGGAATGGATAAAGGATGGAAAGAAATAACTACAGGCGCAGATATTAAAGTTCCAAGCATTTTTAAGATTATTATAAAGTATATTTCTCCTATTTTCCTAATAGTGGTTTTTGTTGGAGCGATACCTAGTATTTTAGAAAATGCTACAAAAGCAACTTCAGCCTACGGTTGGTCAGCAAGATTCCTTTTATTGGGATTGTTTTTATTCATCGCAGTTTTGGTTTACATCGCTAAAAAACGGCAGGGAAAAAATCCATACTCAGAACAAGAAAATAAATAATCTAAACATAGAAACTTTTTAAGAATGAGTTCACAAGCACTAATTTTAATCGTAATAACTTGGAGTTCTGTAACTTTTGCTACAGCCTATTTTTTTTGGAAGGTCTTAAAAACTCCACAAAAACCTGAACAAGACTCTGAAGTGGAGAATAGCGAAAAAGAGTAGTTCCTTGCTATGAAATACGAAGATCCATTCGTTATCTCGAAGAGTAGTAAAAGGGGTTTACTTGTTCTTATTTTCGCTTCCTTGGGTATCATTTTCTTTCCTCGTATTTATCTATTTTTTCAAAAGGAGGAAGTAGTCAGCATTAGCTCTGAACAATTAGCAGAGTTTGAAAAAAATCAAAGAAAATTTGAGAAAAGAAAGTTTAACTATCGCTATTCGAAAAAGAATAAATACAAAATTCCCCAATCAAAATTTAATCCTAATACCTATACTAAAGCAGATTGGATGAGACTCGGTTTGAGTGAAAAGCAAAGCGCCGTAGTTATGAAATTTACTGCTCGTGGTATTTATTCTGAGGAGGATTTGAGGCGTATTTTTGTTATACCAGAAGTATTGTTTAATCTAATTCGTAATTCTGTTGTTTATCCTGAACGCCCTAAAACCACCTATTTTAAGGAAAGCTATGAAAAAGAAATAGTGCAAATAAATTTAAATACTGCTGATACTTCTCAATTCATGACGATATATGGTGTTGGGGCATTTTATGCCAAGCAAATTATTCGCTACCGTGAAAAACTTGGAGGTTATTTTGTAATAGAACAACTTCTTGAAGTTTGGAAAATGACTCCTGAAACGTATGAGATTATTAAAGAACGAGTTTATATTAATGAATCTGATGTTAAAAGAATAAACATAAATTCAGTCACCATTGATCAATTAAAGACTCACCCCTATTTGAATTGGAATAAGGCAAATTCAATTATAAAAATGCGAGCACAAAGAAATGGTTTTAAAAATATTGAGGAAATAAAAGAATCTGTTTTAATTGACTCAGAAACATACGAAAAACTTTTTCCTTATTTATCTTTGCAGTTATTATGACACTAGAGCAACGTTTAAAGGCAACAATTCGAGATGTTGAAGATTTCCCAAAGCCGGGTATTTTATTCAAAGACATTTCCACCATCATGCTTGATTCAAGTTTATCGAATGCGATTTTAGACCATCTTGCTGATGCTTATAAAAATTCCGATATAGATGCAATTGCAGGAATCGAAAGTAGGGGATTCTTGTTTGCTTATCCTTTAGCGATGCGCTTAGGACTTCCTTTTATTTTGATTAGGAAACAAGGGAAACTTCCCTATAAAAAAATTAGTCATTCATATGATTTAGAATATGGATCAGCCGAAATTGAAATACACAGTGATGCACTGAAAATAGGGCAAAAAGTTCTTATTCACGATGATTTACTTGCAACCGGAGGATCTGCTGATGCGGCAGCGCAACTTATTCATAAATGTGGTGGAGTTGTCTTTGGATTTAATTTTATTGTGGAACTAGCTTTTTTAAATGGAAAGCAAAAGTTAAACAAGCATACAAGTAATATTGTTAATTTAATTAGTTACTAAAAAAAAATATTTTTAATGAATTTCGAGCTCAATGAAAATCAATTAATGATAACACAAATGGTGCGTGATTTTGCTCTCAAAGAAATTCGCCCAAACATGAAAAAATGGGATGATGATGAGTTTTTTCCAATAGAAACGATGAAAAAAATCGGAGAACTTGGTTTATTAGGAGTCTTTATTCCCGAAAAATATGGTGGTTCAGGTTTTAGCTATTTTGAATATACAACTGCATTGATTGAATTAGGAAAAGTTTGCGGAGGAATAGGATTGAGTGTTGCAGCTCATAACTCACTTTGCCTTGGTCATATTTATTATCATGGTAGCGAAGAGCAAAAAATAAAGTACCTTCCGAAATTAGCTGCTGGCGAATGGATTGGCGCTTGGGGTTTGACAGAGGCAAATACAGGATCTGACGCCATGCGTATGAAATGTACAGCGGTAAAAGAAGGCAATGAGTGGGTAATAAATGGTTCAAAAAATTGGATAACACATGGCTTATCTGGAGATGTAGTTGTAGTACTCATAAGAACAGGCGAATTATTAGACAGCAAAGGAATTACCACTTTTATTATTGAAAAAGGTACTCCAGGATTTTCCGCAGTGAAAATTAAAGATAAATTGGGAGTTCGTGCAAGCGAAACTGCAGAATTGATTTTTGATAATGTGCGTGTCCCTGACGAAAATGTCATTGGCAAAGTAGGAATGGGATTTAAGCAAGCAATGCAAGTTCTCGATGGCGGTAGAATTTCAATTGCAGCCCTAAGTTGTGGAATTGCACGCGGCGCATACGAAGCATCTCTAAAATATTCTAAGGAAAGAGAGCAATTTGGTCAAGCAATCGGACAATTTCAAGCGATTGGTTTTAAATTAGCAGACATGGCAACTGAACTTACTGCAGCGGAGCTACTGACCTTTCAAGCAGCATATTTAAAAAACAATAGTTTACCAGTTACCAAAGAGGGGGCATTTGCAAAGTATTATGCATCTGAAGTTGCAGTAAAATGCGGCAATGAAGCTGTTCAAATTATGGGCGGTTATGGCTACACGAAAGAATACCCAGCAGAAAAATTTTTACGCGACGCAAAACTTATGACGATAGGTGAAGGCACCTCAGAAATTCAAAAAATTGTGATTTCTCGTGAAATTTTAAAGTAAGTATAGTATTTAATTAAAATAGTAGTATATTTGCCATCCAAAGTAAAAAATAAAAGTTATTAAAATATGTTGATTATTCCGATTAAAGAAGGCGAAAATATTGATAGAGCTCTCAAGAAGTACAAGAAAAAGTACGAAAAAACAAAAGTTATGAAAGAGTTGAGAAAGCGTAAAGAATTCGAAAAGCCTTCGATAGCTCGCCGTCAACAAGTAATTAGAGCTGCTTACAAACAAAGAATGCAGACTGCTGAAATGTAACATTTTAGTTCAAATATCGTTTTAAAGGAGCTTAGGCTCCTTTTTTTATGTATCAACTTTTTTTAGATTATATAACTTTTGAAAAACGTTATTCCAATCATACGGTGATTGCCTATGAGAATGACCTCAAACAATTTGCAGTATTTTCTGATATTACTATTCTTAAAGAATTTGAAACTATTTCTGCATCTTCCATTCGGTCTTGGATTGTTGCTCAAATTGATGACGGATTAACAAATAAAAGTGTTAATAGAAAGATTGCAACGCTTCGTACATTTTTTAAATGGTTGAGAAAAGAGGGTAAAATAAAACTCAATCCAATGGCAAAAATTAAAGGTCCAAAAAGTGAAAAACGCTTACCTGTTTTTGCAAAGGAATCTGAATTAGAGCCAAGTAAATTGAACCCGCTTTTTGAAAATAACTTTGAAGGTCTTAGAAATCAATTGATATTTGAAGTTTTTTATCAAACAGGAATTCGTTTGAGTGAGTTAATTAACTTGAAAGAAAAAGATATTACAGCACAAAATATTAAGGTTTTGGGTAAGCGCAATAAAGAGAGAATAATTCCTATTTCATCTGACTTGAGCTCTAAAATTGCTGTTTATCGTTTAGAAAAAAAGAAATGCATTGGAGAAACCAATCAACTTTTTGTTCTAAAAAATGGCAAGCCGATGTATCCGACTTTTGTTTATCGAAAAATTAACCTCTATTTGGGCTTGGTGACAAACTTGGATAAAAAAAGCCCTCACATTCTTCGGCATACATTTGCTACTCATATGTTAAATCGTGGATCAGGATTAGAAACATTGAAAGATTTATTAGGGCATGCAAGTTTAACAGCTACGCAAGTATATACACATAATTCTTTTGCGCAATTAAATGCAATTTATTCACAAGCACACCCGAGAGGAAAAAAATAAATCTATGGAGCAACAAATTCACACAGTCCATTTTAAAGCAGATAAAAAACTTTTGGATTTTATTCACGATAAACTGAATAAATTGCAGCACTTTAATCAAGCAATAACTTCAATTGAGGTTTTTTTGATTTTTCAAAATGACAAAGAAAAACAAAATAAAACAGCTGAGATTAAACTACATCTGCCAGGGGTTGAATTATTTGCCAAAAAAAATGCAAAATCATTTGAGGAAGCAACAGATTTAGCCTTAGATGCCATTCGCAAACAAATCCAAAAGGATAAAGAAAAATAAGTGCGTGTTCTTTATTGTGTAATCCTAAAGTTTTAGGATGATTTCTTAGAATAATCCTATTGAATTTCCGTATCTTTGCTATCCTTAAAATTCAGTATGAAATTAGTTACCGTTGGAAGCGTTGCCTTTGATGCGATTGAGTCGCCTTTTGGAAAGACAGACAAAATTGTAGGTGGTGCTGGAACTTTTATCACATTAGCAGCTTCATTTTTTTTAAAAGAGCAAGGAATTATATCCGTAGTTGGCGAAGATTTTCCTCAGCAAACTTTGCTCAATTTGAAGTCGAAAGGAATTGACATACAGGGAATTCAAATAAAAGTGGGAGAAAAAACTTTTTTTTGGTCAGGTAGATACCATAACGACATGAATTCCCGCGATACACTTTTAACAGAGTTAAATGTTTTAGAGCATTTTAACCCACTTGTGCCAGACGATTTTCAAGGGGCCGATTATTTAATGCTTGGAAATTTAAGTCCTCAAGTGCAAAAAATGGTTATTGAACGCATGAAAAACCGTCCGAAACTGATTGCAATGGACACCATGAATTTTTGGATGGATATTGCTCTTGATGATTTAAAGAAAACAATGTCTCTAGTTGATTTATTAATTATAAACGACGAGGAAGCCAGGCAGCTTTCTGGAACGTATTCGCTGGTAAAAGCCGCTAAAATAATTCGTTTAATGGGCCCCAAAATAGTAATCATTAAAAAAGGGGAACATGGGGCCTTGTTGTTTCATGAAGAGAACATGTTTTATGCCCCAGCCTTACCATTGGAAGAGGTTTTTGATCCAACAGGGGCTGGAGATACCTTTGCAGGTGGATTTATGGGCTATATTGCTGCATCAAACGATTATTCATTTGAAAATATGAAAAGAGCTATTATTGCTGGTTCAGCCCTTGCATCTTTTTGTGTGGAAAAATTTGGAACACAACGGTTATTAGAAATCAGTAAAGAAGAATTAAATCTGCGCATTGATAAATTTGTCGCATTGGCTAATTTTGAAATGAAAGAAGTATATTAGATTATGGAAAAAATGGATTTTCAAGCGCAAATAGTTGCTTATTTAGCAGCAGATGATTTAGTCGTTTTAGGTCGAGATGTTGCTGCTTTGCGTAGTTCTTTTGAGGATTATTATTTGGAAGTAGAGCGAGTGGAACAAGTGAAAAAATTAGAGGCTCAAGCAAATGGGCAGAAATATGAAATGCTTGATTTTCAATATGAAAAGGACCTTTTTTTCGAGACTTACAAAACATTTCAGGAGAAAAGAAAAATACAGGTTGGACTAAAAACAACCTTGGAAGCCGAAAATTTACGATTAAATCGCAGTTTAATTCAACAACTTAAAGATGTTATTGAAAACGAAGAAAAAATCGGCTCTGCTTTTAATGCACATAAGGAAATTCACGAAACCTGGAAAAAGATTGGAGATATTCCAAGGGACAAACGCGATGATATCCAAAAAGAATATTCTCGATTAATTGAGATTTTTTTCTACAATATAAAAATTTACCGAGAATTAAAAGCAAACGATTACAAACGAAATTCTCAGCTAAAACAAGACATTATTTTTAAGTTGAAGAACTTAAGAAATAGCAATTTAAAGGTTAGAGAATTGGAGTCTTCTTTGCGTTCTTTACAAAATGATTGGGAGGAAATCGGACCTGTAAATAATGATGAATGGGAGAGTTTAAAAAATAGTTATTGGGAGGCTGTTCGTTCTGTTTATGAAAAAACAAATCAGTTTTATGACGAACAACGAAATGAATTAGCAGACAATCTGCTAAAAAAGCGTGCTATTATTTCAGAATTAGCTGGTCTCATAGAAAACTCTTCAAGCATTGAAAAATTAAAAGATTGGGAAAAAGCCACGGAAAAAGTCATTCAATTTCAAGCAGATTGGAAGCAAATAGGATTTGGACCAAAGAAGGATAACGATAAAGTATGGAAAGAATTTAGAGAAAAATGCAATCTCTTTTTTGCAACTAAAAAAGAATTTAATAAATCGATTGACTCTGCAAACCGCGGTGTTGCTGATCAGAAAAGAGAATTAATTGAGCAGGCAAAGTCATTAAAAGATTCTAATGATTGGAAAACAACTGCAGATAAAATAATGTTATTACAAAAGAATTGGAAGTTGCTTGGTTCGGCAGGACAAAGATTTGACAATAAATTGTGGGCGGATTTTCGTTCTGCATGCGATGCTTTTTTCACTGCTAGGCAAAGTCATTTTGCTGCTCAAGATGCTTTGTTGATAGAGAACCTGAATGAAAAAAATAAATTTATTAATGAACTGTCAAATTTAATTCTCCCTGAGACAAAATCGGAAGCCCTGGCTATGCTACGAAGCAAAAATGAAGAATTTTTAGCAATGGGTCATGTGCCAATGAAAAATAAAAATGAGGTTTATGAACGTTTTAAAAAAGCAATAGACTTGAAATATTCCTCATTGAAGCTGGAGTCAGACGAAAAAGACAGGATTCTATTTCAGGCAAAAATAGAGACTCTTAGCTCTAGTCCCGATCGTCAAAAACTTATGACGAATGAAAAAAATGATATTAAAAAGCAAATAGATGCTTTAGGAAAAGAAATGATTCAAATGGAAAATAACCTTGGTTTTTTTGCACGCTCAAAAGGAGCTGATCAACTTAGAAAAGATGTGGAAACCAAAGTTCAGGGAATTCAAGTTAGAATTGAAGCCCTTAAAAAGAAGTTAAAATTGATTCCGAATGAATAGTTTTATCAATATTTTACTCCTGATTTTTACTTTCCCCACAATGTTACTCAGTATTTTTATCGGTTTTGATTTACCGATAGAATTTTTACGCACCACAGCTAGCACAATGCCTTACGCTTCAGAAATATTACTTGGTTTTGGAATGCTTTTACTCATCATTTCACTTCGGCGATCTATTCGAAGATGGATGGGTGTTCGAATGACAATTCAAACTAAAAAATTTAAGTGGAATTCTGTGATAAGTCAATCTCGTAAGCAAAGGGTTCTTGTTTACACGCTTATTGAAGCCTCAGTTTTGCTTGGCTTAGCTTTTGGCTATTATTTACTTACACCTATTGCGTGGTTTCCAGCTCTAGTAATGCTTGTTTTTTCTGTTGAAAGCATCGTATTTTTATTAGTATGTAAGGGAAACTTATTTCGTGTAGGATTAAGTTCAAAAGCAATTATAGTATCTGATAGAGAAGTTATTTTGATTTATCTTACGGGTTTAAGACAAGTTAGCATTAGTCAGCAAACAGTTTATTTTGATTATATAAATGATCTACAACTTTCATTTCCAACTGACTGCTTGCAAGCCAATGAAAAAAATGAATTTTTTGAAAACTTAAGTAACTTAGTAGATAAAAACAAAGTTTTGTTTCGAAATGTAACTTCTTCATAAATGAAAATCCTCATCATTCGCTTTAGTTCAATTGGTGATATTGTCTTAACTTTTCCAATTCTGAGGTGTTTGAAAGAGCAAGTGTCAAACGCTGAAATTCACTATGCTACAAAAATCCAATTCAAAGAATTATTAACGGGAACAGATTCAATCGACCGAATTCACACTTTGTCAGATTCTATGGCTGAATTGATTAAGGAACTTCAAAAAGAAAAATTTGATGTAATTATTGATCTCCATAATAATTTAAGAAGTAGACAGATTTCATTTCCCCTCGGAATAAAAACAATGCGTTTTCCAAAATTAAATTTACAAAAATGGCTTTTGGTGAATTTTAAAGTCAATAAAATGCCAGCGCTTCATGTTGTTGATCGCTATTTTCAAACAGTAAATTCTTTGGAGGTAAAAAACGACATGAAAAACAACAGTTTTATCATTTCCTTGGAAAATGAAGTTGATGTAAAAAAACAGTTTAGCATCAGTCCAAAAACATTTATCTCTGTTGTTATTGGTGCACAATTTGCAACAAAACGAATTCCAAAAGATAAATTGATAGAGCTACTTTCTCATGTCAATTTTCCAATTATTTTAATTGGTGGAGAGTCTGATAAGACAATGGCAAATGAACTTTGTACAGCATTAGCTGGAAAAGAAATTCATTCTGCTTGTGGTGATTTTAATATTCTCCAATCTGCAAGTATTGTTAAACAAAGCAAAGCAGTTTTAACAAGTGATACGGGAATGATGCACATTGCCTCTTGCTTTTCTCTTCCAATTTTTACCATTTGGGGAAATACAACACCAGCTCTTGGAATGGCCGCATACAATCCAGAAAATAGCTTTGAAATCCATAATTTTGAAGTGAAAGACCTTAGTTGTAGACCGTGTTCTAAAATTGGATTTCAAAAATGTCCGAAAGGTCACTTTGAATGCATGAATAAACAAGATGCGCGTTTAATTACTCAAATGATAAATCAAAAATTTGAGCCGATTTAATCTTCTAAGAATAACTTTCTAAGTTCGGTAGCATCACTTGCTTTCATTTTTCCAGCAAGGATGAGACTTAATTGCTTTCTTCTCAATGCGCCATCAAATCTTTTTATTTCTTCTTCTGTTTCTGGAACGATTTCTGGAACTTGTATTGGACCTCCATTCTGGTCTACGGCAACGAAAGTATAAATTGCCTCATTGCATTTTTCTCGTAAACCGGTAATGGCATCTTCCACAAAAACATCAACAAAGACCTCCATTGAAGTAGAAAATGCGCGTGAAACCTTGGCTTCTAAAGTTAAGATAGAGGCATGTTTTATTGGTTTTTGAAAAGAAACATTATTTACTGAAGCTGTTACCACAACTCGTTTACAATGTCTGTGTGCAGCTACGCTTGAGATAAGATCCATCCATGCTAAAAGCTGACCGCCAAACAAATTACCTTGAGTATTCGTGTCGTTGGGTAACACAACCTTTGTTGAAATAGAAAGCGTTTCTGAAGGTTTTTTTGATATCATTTTACAAATGTATTCAATTCAGCTATATTATATCTCATAAATAGATTATCTTCGGCAAACTTTTTAATTATTAATTTGTTTAAATAGTAGAAATAAAAAAAATCAATGAAATTTACTTGCAAACAAATACTAGTTTTATTTCTTTTTTTTACAATTTTTAATCTCAGCGCACAATCAAAAAGAGAATTTGATGTCCAAAATGCACGAGAGGGTGAAAGTGTAGAGTATTGCTTTACACACAAAAAAATGCAAGCTTTAATGCAAAATCAAGATTTTTTAATTCAAAAAAATAAGGAAGATCTTGAATTTGATAAATTAGTTAAGAAAGGTTCAGTAAACAAAGGCACAGTTTATAAAATTCCTGTTGTTTTTCATGTTTTACATTACTCGGGAATTGAGAATATTTCGGATGAACAAATTTATGATGCACTTGCTACTTTAAATCGTGACTTTAGAAAGCAAAACCCTGACACAGCAAATGTCCATGTGGAATTTACTGGTATGCCTTTTGATTCAGAAATTGAATTTGTTTTAGCTACGAAAGCACCTGATGGAACTTGTTTTAAGGGCATTACTAGAACTGAAACTGTATTAACATTTCAGGGAGAAGATGGAGATCTTCAAGCCCAAGCTGTACGAGATGGAAATGATGTCTATATTGGCGATTGGCCCGGAAATAAGTACCTCAATTTTTTTATTAGTTCAGATATTGGCGGTGCTGCCGGTTATACTCATTATCCTTCCCAAGGGTCTGCGGATGATATGACAAATGGAATATGGTTGCTTCATGATTATGTTGGCTCTATAGGAACTAGCTCTGTAAGTCACAGTCGTGTCTTGACGCATGAATGCGGACATTGGCTAAATTTACCTCACACTTGGGGATCTACTAATAATCCAGGAATAGAATCAAACTGCGATTCAGATGACGGAGTATCCGATACTCCAAACTGTATAGGTGTTACAGGATGTGCTTTGAATTCAAATTCTTGTGATTCAGATAATGCTTTTTGGGGCTTTGACATCCGTGATAATGTAGAAAATTACATGGAATATTCTTATTGTTGTAAAATGTTCACGGCAGGCCAAGGAGCAAGAATGAGAACAGCAGTTCAACAAACAAATACAGGTCGCGCTAATTTATGGTCTCAAGCAAATTTACTTGCAACAGGAGCGAATGGATTTTTATATCTGTGCAAAGCAGAATTTTCAGCAGATAAAGAAGATATTTGTTTAGGAGAACAAATACAATTCTCTGATGACTCTTACAATTCTGTTACTAATTGGCAGTGGGAAATTTCTCCTAATTTTGGATGGTCTTTTGTGCCCGGATCTTCAAATACAAGTCAAAATCCCCTAATTTTATTTTCTCAGTCAGGCTTGTATTCTGTAAAATTAATTGCAAGTGATGGGACAAACACCTTACAAGAACTTAAACAAAATTTTATTCGTGTAGCCCCTGAAGCACATGTTTTACCTTTTTGGGAAGGATTTGAAGATTATATCTCTTTGCAAAATCTTACCAACTGGGGAGTTAATAATTTTAATAATAACCAAGCTTTTACAATTGAAAATGCTACAAGTTATTCAGGAAATAAATGCGCCACGCTAAAAAACTTTGGTGAAGATACCTTAAGCATTGATGAGTTGATATCTTCAACAATTGATTTATCTGTTATTCCTCCAACTGACACTGTTACTTTGAGTTTTAGATTTTCCTACCGCAAAAGACAATTGA